>Ga0163151_10001443_pt1 | contig 39867 bp, 30 predicted proteins | sample OliLakLV19MP5IB2_FD_145596 | JGI IMG/M metagenome (GOLD analysis project Ga0163151, IMG submission 145596) | Freshwater microbial mat bacterial communities from Lake Vanda, McMurdo Dry Valleys, Antarctica - Oligotrophic Lake LV.19.MP5.IB-2 | ecosystem: Environmental > Aquatic > Freshwater >... | reverse complement strand
GGTATGTCAACTTTTATCGGGGTTTCGCCACAGGCGACGTCGACGCTTTCGCATTCTGGTTTTGAAACTCAAGGTCAGTGTGCGTGCCGGTTCGGTACTAGGGAACATCTGAACAAGTCCGGAGCCGCGATAGCCCCGAGTCAGGGGGCGAAAAACCGCAGATTTTTGCGGGTTTGGCAAGCAATAAGCAGTGCGGCGAAGACGAACTGGTGACTTGTTCAGACCATCCCTAGTGAGCGTTCTCGCGAGTATCGCGTGTGCGGGATCAGTGGGGCGCGGAGCGTTTTGCTTCACCGCAACCGGACAACTGGGCGTCGCGAAGTCCTCGCGACGGCTTTAATCCGACCAATGCCGGTGACATCGAGTTGCGAAGACGCTCGCTCGTTTGCCGCCATCGTCGCACGAATTGCTTATAGCGGGTTCGCGCAACGTTGGGCAACGCCGTTGTCAATGTTCGAGGTTGGAGGCGGCCATAACTTGGGGGAATCTCTAGAAACCCCCTGCGCGATCCGATTGCTGCGTTGCGCGGTGCTCGGAATCCTCATGTACCCCAATGTACACTGCGGTTCCTGCGCTCCGTGCGCCTTGCACTCGAACCGCGCAGGGGGTTTCTAGAGGTTCCCTAGGGATTGTGTAAGTCAGAACGAGGAATCCGGCGATCACGCCGGTTTGATCCTGACAGTTGGTGGAACTTGTCCAAGACGATGCGCTTCACAGCACCAAGATAGCGCGTCGCGACCAAGCGCACACAGAGATAGTCATCGATTCAAAGATTGGAGGCGAGACGTGCAGTTCTCTGCGTCCTTATCGCCGCGCGACCCCGTTGTGACGCCGCATCAGGAAATACAGCGGCAAACCGGCCGCGGCAAGCCCCAGCGCCAGCATGAACGGTTCCAGACCGAGGCCCAGGAAAGCGAATAACACATAGATCACGCCGATGGTGGAGATCATCAGCAGTTCGCGCAGTAGTGTGCGATCACCGCGACGCCACAACGCCGCCAGCGCCAGGGCGCAGCACAGGTACAAAGGCAGGTTTGCCGCGGTCACCACTTTGGTGAGGAAGGTGAACCCATCGACCAGGGATCGGCTGTAGCTCATCAGTACCATGATGCTGGCCAACAGCCCGGTGACGATCAATGCAGTCACCGGCGCACCGCCGCGATTGCTGCGCGAAAACATGCTTGGCAACACGCCGTTGTCTGCCATGGATCGGGTCAACTGGCCGACCAGCAAAGTCCAACCGTTCAATGCGCCGAGGCCGCTGATCACGACAAATAATGCCAGCCAACGACCAGCACCGTCACCGGCAAACCGGTCCATCAGCAACGCGAACGGTGCATTGGCCTGCGCCAGCTCCTGCTGCGGAATCAGCAGCAACGGCACGGTTGAGACGATGATGTAGATCACCGCGGTCAACAGGGTTCCGATCATCGTCGCGCGCGGAATGGTGATGCCGGGATTGTCGACTTTCGCTGCCGGCACCGTGGCCGACTCGAAACCGAGCATCGCAAACAGGGCAATGGTCGACGCTGCCATCACATCGCCGATGCTCACCGCTCTGGTCGGCAGATACGCCGTGTAACTCGAAGGCGAACTTAACAACACCCAGGCACCGAGCAAGGCCACCGCCGCCATGGGCAACAGCTTGAGTGCAGTGGTGACGATCTGCACGCCACCACCGCTGCGCAGCCCAAGCAGATTGATCATCACGAACGCCCAAATCAGGCCCAATGCAAACAGCGAAGGCTGTAGCGCGCCAGCCTGCGGAAACACCGCAGTGACATAGCCGACGACGCCGGTGGCGAGTGCGGCATTGGTGATCCACATCGATACCCAGTACGACCAGATCGCCACATAGGCGGGCAGATCACCGAGCGTGCCACGAATGTAGCCGTATGGTCCGTCGGCTTCAGGCATCTCGCGCGCCAGTCGTGCGAACACGCGTGCCAGCGCCAGACATCCAAGCACGGTGATCGTCCATCCGATCAGAGCGTTGTAGCCGAATGGCGCCAGCGAAGCCGGCAACAGGAAAATTCCCATGCCGATGGTGTTGCCAATCACCAGTGCAGTGCAGGTCCAGAAACCAATTCGCCGGGTCTGCGTCATCAGCATGCTCGCCAATTCAATTGAGGGAGATGTTCTCGCCAGCCTTGACCACGGCCCGCACCTGGCGCAGGCATTCGATATCGTGGAGCGGGTCGCAGGCAACGGCGACCAGATCCGCGGCCTTGCCGACGGTGATCGAGCCCAGTTCGGTTTCCTTGCCGAGCAGTCGCGCTGCCTCAATGGTTGCGGAACGGATTGCCTGCAGCGGCGTCATGCCATAACGCACCATGTAGACGAACTGACGCGCGTTGTCGCCATGCGGATAGACACCGCTGTCGGTGCCGTAGGCAATTTTGACGCCAGCCTTTACCGCCTTGCGAAAACCTTCGCGCTGCTTGTCGGTGGTTTCGATGTTCTTGCGCAGGATTTCCTCGGACCAGCCGTCACGACGGCCGACGCGGTCGATGTAATCACCGTTGTAGATGTCGGCAACCAGCCAGGTGCCATGCTTCTTCAGCATGGCAATGGCCTTGTCGTCCATCAACGAACCGTGTTCGATTGAACGGACGCCCGCCCTGATTGCGCGCTTGATGCCTTCGGCGCCATGCGCGTGCGCGGTGACAAAACGCCCGCGACGCTGAGCTTCCTCGACCGCGGCGCGTATTTGCGCTTCGCTGTATTCCGACTGACCCGGTTCGGTCCCCGCAGTCAGCACGGCGCCAGTAGCGATGACCTTGATGAAGTCGGCGCCGTTGTCCAACAGGTGATTCACCCGCTCACGGACTTCGCCCTCGGTCGCTGCGACACCGCGACGGAATTCTGCGGGCACCTCCATGCCCTTGGGCAGGCCAGTGATCTCGCCGCCGCCCTGGGGGATGGTGATATAGGCGCCCGCGACAAACATGCGCGGACCGGGCACCAGACCTGCGGCGATGGCGTCGCGCAGCGCGACGTCGGAAAAACCGCGATATACGCCGACATCGCGCACTGTGGTGAATCCCGCGCGCAAAGTGTCAAGCGCGTTTCGGGCACCGATGAATGCATCCCGCGCCGGATTGCTGCGCAACGGCGTCGCCGGATCAGCAGTTTGGCCCTCATCAGCAATATGCGTGTGCATATCCATAAGGCCCGGCACCACCGTGTAATCGGACCAATCCAGTTGACGTACAGCGTCGACAGGCGCAGTGCTCCACGGTGCGATCGCGACTATCTTCCCATCACTGATGCGCACCGACTGGTCCTTGAGGACCTCGCCCGACTCGACATCGAGCAGTCGACCAGCGCGGATCACCAGCCCCGGCTCGGCGGCGAGCGCACAGACACCACACAGCAACAGGGTGGCGCTCAGGCACAGCTTGTACCGAATGGTATAAGTCATTTTTCCGCTCCTGCGTCGGCATACGCTGCGCGTAACAGATTCTGGAAACGCCAGAGGCCACTCTCACGCTTGGGGCACAGGCGGCCAGCCTCGTAACTGCCTGACGCCAGGCCTTTCTGTACGGCCTCGCAAATGGCGATGTCCTCTTGTTGGATTTCGTCGCTGAACTCCTGATCACGGGCAATCCGCGCCTGCGTCTTTTCATCCTGTGCGTAGTAGTAGTCAAATTCGATACGGCAACGGCCCGCGCCCAAAGGCACAATCCGGTTGGTCTGCATCCGCCCCGGCATGATGTTGAGCATCACATTGGGGTAGACGAAATAATAGAACGCATCGCCGCTGCCGTAGATCTCTTCGCTGTTGCGCAATGGCGAGTGCTGCAGCGTTTGCCAGGGAAACAACTCTGTGCCGTAGGCGCGGTAATCCAGCACCTTGGACAATCCTGGATGCACATGCGGCAGGTGATATCCCTCGAGGAAGTTGTCGATGTATATCTTCCAGTTGCAGTCGATCTCGTAGGCATCGCGACGCAGATAACGCATCGCCCCAAGTTCGATCGGCGCAATGCGCTCGACAATGCCGGCGTAGATCTCGTCGAAGGCTGGAACATCGTCGCGCAATGCCACAAACACCAAGCCTTGCCACTGGTGAACGCGCAATGGTGGCAGGCGAATGTCGGCGACATCAAAATCGCGGGCGTCCTGCATTTCCGCTGCGCTGCGCAACTGCCCGTCCAGGTTATAAGTCCAGCCGTGGTATTTGCATTGCAACGCACGCGCGCCCTTGCCGTTGCACAATGCCAGGGGCCCGGCGCGATGACGGCAGACATTGGGGAATGCGCGCAGCACTGCGTCCTGTCCGCGCACCAGCAGCACCGGCGTATTTGCCACATGTTCGACGACATGATCGCCGGGTTCGGCAAGCTGTTCCTGACGCGCTACCAGTTGCCAGCTGCGCGCGAATACTGCGCGCTGCTCGATCGCCAGCGTCGCCTCGCCCGCATAAAAACGCGCCGGCAAGGCATACGCGCGATTCAGTTCCATGGGGGTGTCGATTCTGTGCATTTTGCCATCCTCTCCGGCGATAAACTCGGACGCTACCAGACTCGAATCAGGAGTTCTCATGTATCGACTGCTCTGTGCTTTCGTATTGCGTGCCATTGGCGCGCTCGCGTCCGCTGTCGAGCCGCGCGCGCGATCTTGACGTGCCGTTTGACGGCATTGCCGGGCCACTGAATGCGATCACCGATGTCGCTGGTGTCAGCGTCGGACAGGTAATACTGAATACCGATCTGGCCGATGGCCGCAAGGTGGGCACCGGAGTTACCGCAGTGCTGCCGCGCGGCCGGAGCAGCATTAATGCCTCGGTGTTTGGCGCCATCGCGCTCGGCCACCCGCTTGGCGCCAGCGCTGCGCGATTGGCGATGACCGCAGCGTTTGCGCTGCGTCGTCACCCACAGAGCCGCGCATTGATCAGTCCGTGCGTCGGCGTCGGTCAGGGCTGGCGTTGGCTTTGGAAAGCCCATAAATCGCGATCGATGACCGCTCACATGGACAGCACGAACGAATTCTGGTCGACTCGCAGGACCAGTCGCTAGAATTCAGTTGCCGATTGCTGAAAGTACTTTGAAGGGGTGCGCCACCCGATGCGGCGCGCATCCTTTCCAGGCCGCCCTCCGATACATTGCACTCTCCCGGAATTGAATCAGGCATGACCACGGTTGCCGAACCCACGGGTTCTCTCTCACTCGCGTTGGCACATGCTGTTCGCCTGTTGGAAACCGACCCGTCGTTGGCGGCAGAGCAGGCCAGCGAAATTCTCAAAGCGGCACCAGGACATCCGCCAACGCTGCGCTTGCTGGCCGCCGCGCACGCTGCCAGTGGCGATACCGACAAGGCGATCGAGATCCTGCTCGCGCTGGTACATGCGCACCCCGACGCTGTGCTTGCTCAATTCGATCTGGCGGTTGCGCTGGGTCGCAACGGGCGTACACAAGAAGCCATTGCAACACTGCAACAAACCTTGAAGGTGAAACCCGATCTGCCGCAGGGCTGGCGTGTGCTGGCCGATCTGCTGGTGAGCGTCGGCGACGCAGTCGGTGCCGACACGGCTTACGTCCAGCACGTGCGTCATTCCAGGAGCGATCCGCAGCTGCTCGTCATCGCAAAAGCTGTGCACGAAAACCAGCTCCCCGATGCTGAATCACAGTTGCGCCGGCACCTTAAACGCACGCCCACCGATGTGGTGGCAATTCGCATGCTGGCGGAACTGGCGGAACGCCTGGGCCGCCACGAGGATGCCGAGAATCTGCTCGAGCGTTGCCTGTCTCTGGCACCAGGTTTCCACGCTGCGCGCCAGAACTACGCGCTGATCCTGCATCGCGCCAACAAACCCACGGAAGCCCTGGTTCAGCTGGAGCTTTTGTTGGCGCTGGACCCGACCAACCTCGGCCACCGCAATCTCAAGGCCGCGATCCTGTGCCGGATCGGCGAATACCCACCCGCGATCGCCATCTATGCCGACATTCTCGCCGCGCATCCGCAGCAATCGCGGATCTGGCTGAGCTACGGCCATGCACTGAAAACTGCCGGCGAGCAGGAAAAGGCCATCCATGCCTATCGACGCAGCCTCGATCTCGACCCGGGTTTTGGCGAGGCTTGGTGGAGCCTGGCCAATCTGAAGACGGTGCGCTTCTCTGCCGACGACCTGCAGGCGATGCGCACTCTGCTGCAGCGGCCTGAGCTCAGTGTCGAGCATCGTTTCCACGTGGAATTCGCCATCGCCAGGGCGCTGGAAGACAGCGCCGAGTACGCCGCTTCGTTTCAACATTACCTGCAGGGCAATGCGCTGCGCCGCAGTGTCATGCTGTACAACGCTGATGACACTTCGGCACGCGTCAAGCGCATCAAGTCCACTTACACGCAGTCGTTCTTCAAACAACGTGCCGGCGCCGGCAATACGGCAAGAGACCCGATCTTCATCGTCGGACTGCCGCGCTCAGGCTCGACCTTGATCGAGCAGATTCTGTCCAGCCATTCGGCCGTCGAGGGCACCATGGAGCTGCCCGAGATCATCTCGATAACGCGTTCGCTGCGGCGGCAGAGCGAGTCGGAGTTTTCGACGCCCTACCACGATGTGCTGGCCGAACTGGATGCCGATGCACTCAGCGCGCTCGGCACTCAGTACCTGGAGGGCACGCGCATTCAGCGCAAGACCGACACTGCTTTCTTCATCGACAAGATGCCGAACAACTTCGTGCATATCGGACTGATCCATCTTGCTTTGCCCAATGCGCGAATCATCGATGCCCGCCGCCACCCGCTGGCTTGTTGCCTGTCCGGGTTCAAGCAGCATTTCGCGCGCGGACAGAATTTCAGCTATAGCCTGGACGATATGGGCCGCTACTACCGCGACTATGTCGAGCTGATGGCCCACTTCGACGCGGTCCTGCCGGGTCGCATCCATCGCGTCTTCTACGAAAACATGATCGAAGATACCGAGGGTGAAGTGCGTCGGCTGCTCGATTACTGCGGGCTTGGCTACGAAGACGGCTGCCTGCGCTTCTACGAAAACGAGCGTCCGGTACGCACAGCAAGTTCCGAACAAGTGCGCATGCCGATCTACCGCGAAGGGGTTGATCATTGGCAGCACTACGATGCATGGCTGGGGCCGTTGCGCACTGCGTTGGGTTCGACTCTGGATTGTTACCCCACACCTCGGGTATTTTGACCCATCTGTCGATACTTAACGTAAACTTCACACCGCACCATACGCCACCCAACACGCGCGGAGAGAGCTCAACATGCATACTTCAGTCAAGGCAAAACCCAGGCCGACGGGCCTATCCAGGATGGCAAGGCTGCCGCTCGCCGCCGCCATCTATTTCGCGATCGGCTCGACAGCGTTCGCCCAGGACGCCGAACGGGTCCCGCCTGCAGATGCGACCAATGGTGAGACAACCGCCCTGGAAACGGTGACCGTGACCGCGCAGAAGCGCACGGAAAACCTGCAAGAAGTACCGATCAACATCCAGGTGCTCGGTACCGAACAGCTGGAATCGCTGAACATTTCCGATTTCGATGACTACGTCAAATACCTGCCGAGCGTGTCGTACCAGAGCGCGGGGCCCGGATTTGCCCAGATCTACATGCGTGGTGTGGCCAGCGGCGGAGACGGCAACCACTCCGGCTCATTGCCCAGCGTCGGCGTCTATCTCGACGAGCAGCCGATCACCACGATCCAAGGTCCACTCGATATCCACGTCTACGACATCGAGCGCGTTGAAGCGCTGTCCGGCCCACAAGGCACGCTGTATGGCGCCAGCTCACAAGCCGGCACCCTGCGCATCATTGCCAACAAGCCCGATCCGAGCGCCTTCGCGGCCGGTTATGGCACCGAAGTCAACACCGTCAGCCACGGCGGCGTTGGCTACGTAGGCGAAGGTTTTCTGAATCAGCCACTGTCCGAATCCGCGGCGATTCGTCTGGTCGGCTGGCACAAGCGCGACGCCGGCTATATCGATAACGTCCTGGGCACGCGCACCTTCCCCACCTGGGACGACGATTCCGGCGGCAACGGCACCATCACCAATGCCGCTCGCGCCGAGGATGACTATAACGAAGTAGAGACCACGGGCGCCCGGCTCGCGCTGAAACTCGATCTCAACGACAGCTGGACCATCAGCCCGACCGTGATGGGTCAGCGCCAGACGTCGAACGGCAGCTTCGCCTTTGATCCAAATGTGGGCGAACTGGCACTCACCCATTTCTACCCCGAACGTGCAGAGGATCGCTGGACGCAGGCAGCGCTCACTGTGGAAGGGAAGATCGGCAACTTCGATTTGACCTATGCTTTTGCCCACCTCAAGCGCGACGTCGATGTCGAGTCGGATTACAGCGACTATTCGTTCTGGTACGACACCCTGTTCGGCTACGGCAGCTATCTGTGTTCCGATGTCGATGCACAGGGCGCTTGCGTCCCCGGCACCGTGGTCAACCCGTCGCAGTACATCCAGGGCATCGATGGCTACAAGAAAACCAGCCACGAACTGCGCATTGCCTCGCCGCAGGACGAGCGCTTCCGCTTCGTCGCCGGTGTTTTCCTGCAGGACCAGAAGCACGACATCGAACAGCGCTATCTGATCGATGGCGACCTCGCCGATGAGCTGTCAGTGACCGGCTGGCCGGACACAATCTGGTTGACTCAACAGGATCGCCGAGACAAGGACAGCGCGGTGTTTGGTGAACTGTCGTTCGATTTCACCGACAAACTCACCGCCACGCTTGGCGCGCGATTCTTCCGCGTCAACAACACCTTGAAAGGCTTCTTCGGATTCAGCGACGGCATCAGTGGTTCCACCGGTGAAGCCGCCTGTATTTCGGAAGAAGACTACGAAGGCGCACCCTGCCTGAGCTTTGACAAACGCGTCAAGGAAGACGGCAATATCGGCCGCTTCAACCTGACCTACCAGATCAATGAAGACGTAATGCTGTACGGCACCTGGTCGGAGGGCTATCGCCCCGGTGGTCTGAATCGTCGTGGCACGCTACCGCCGTACCTGTCGGACTTCTTGACCAACTACGAGGTCGGTTTGAAGAGCGCGTGGCTCGACAACAGCGTGATTTTCAATGCCGCTCTGTTCCGGCAGGAATGGGAAGACTTCCAGTTCAGCATTCTGGGCGCCAATGGCCTGACCGAAATCAAGAACGCCAATCAGGCGCGCATTAACGGCCTGGAAATGGATCTCACTTGGGCAGCAACCTATAACTTGCAGATTTCCGGCGGGGTCTCGTTGTACAACGCCGAGCTGACTGCAAACTACTGCGGCGAAACCGACACGAACGGGGTGCCAATTACCGATTGCGCTGCGGAAGACCTTCAGGCTGCGAGCGGCACCCGGTTGCCAGTGACACCGAAGTTCAAGGGTAATCTGCTGGCTCGCTATACGGCTGATGTCGGTAATTACCAGATCTTTGGCCAAGGCGTAGCGGTTCATACCGGCAATCGCACCTCAGACTTGCGTACCGCAGAGAATGGAATTCTCGGCAATCTGGACGCCTACACCACGGTTGATTTGTCTGCAGGCTTGGGCAAAGACAGCTGGAAACTTGAGTTGTACGTCAATAACGTATTTGACGAACTTGCCGAGGTATCCAAGTTCACCCAGTGCGCAGAGGCAGTGTGCGGTGCTGCGGGTGAAGTGGACGAATACCCCAATGGTCAGGTCTATACCATCACCAATCAGCCGCGTACCTTGGGCATCCGGTTCTCGCAGGAGTTTTAGGCGGGTAACGAGAACCTGTTGACGCAAGCACCCATCGCAAGCCACCAACAAAACCCCGGCCTCGCGCCGGGGTTTTTTGTTGGATCGAAAATGAAAAGCGCGGATGCTCGGCAAAAAGCGTCCGACTGCAGGTCGGACCCACAAAAGCAAAAGCAAAAGCAAATGCTCGGTGGGTCCGCGCTGTGCGCGGACTGGGCTTCGTCAGGCGACCGCGGTGATCGCTGCGATCAGTTCACTGAGTACGCGGCTAGCGTCTTCGTTGGCAATCTGGCAGGTGCCGGCATTGGCGTGGCCGCCGCCGTCGTACTTCAGGCACAGCTCGCCGATATTGACCTTGGAACCACGGTTGACGATGGACTTGCCGATAGCGAAAACGGTGTTCTGTTGCTTCACGCCCCACATCACATGGATCGAAATATCGCAGGCCGGATTGAGCGCGTAGAGCATGAAGCGATTGGTCGCGTAGATGGTTGCTTCGTTGCGCAGGTCGAACACCAGCAGCGTTGTGTGTACCGTGGCGCAGCGACGTAATTGCGCTTCGGCGAGGTCAGCGTGATCGTGGTACAGGTCAGCGCGTTCCTTGACGTCTGGCAGACTCAGGATTTCATCGATGGCATGGTCTCGGCAATAGTCGATCAGCTGCATCATCAGCTGGTAGTTCGACACCCGGAACTCGCGGAAACGGCCCAGGCCAGTACGCGCGTCCATCAAATAATTGAGTAGCACCCAATCCGTTGGAGTGAGAATTTCTTCCAGACTGAATTGCGCGGAGTCGGCCTTGTCTACGGCCACGATCATCTCCGGAGCAATCTGCGGGAACTGCGCGGCGCCACCAAAATGATCGTAGACCACGCGTGCCGCCGATGGCGCATTCGGATCGATGATGTGATTGGCAGGACGATCGCTACCCAGGCGCAGCGTCTCGCTCAAGTGATGATCGAAAGCGAGGTGACAGCCTGCTACATAAGGCAGGTTGGTGATGATGTCGTTCGGTCCGATCGCAATCTTTCCATCCTGCATGTCCTTGGGGTGCACAAAAGCGATCTCGCCGACCAGGCCCATTTCCTTGAGCAGAACAGCGCACACCAAACCATCAAAATCGCTGCGTGTAACCAAACGAAAACTCTTTCGCTCTGACATGATGCGTTGCTCCCCTAGGCCTCAAATACTTATGTCGATGCAGCGCGTGCTGAGGTCAGGCGTGCGACAACCCCAAAAATCACCTTGCGCGGCGGCTCGTGGTCCAGTCTAGCGCAGGCCGCGGGCGCAGCGACCGCGAGTCCACTGCGACGCTCTCAATGCTATTCCCGGCAAAGGAAAAAAGCGGTGTGCCGCGTGCAAAGCCCGCTGCGACACGCGCAACCGCCAAATTTTCCAGCATTGAAACGGAAAAAGCCGGCGCAAGGCCGGCTTTTTCTTTATCTGACAACGCTGTCGCGCAGCAAACAGTTTCTACTGCGTGCGCTTTTTCTTGGTCTGCATATGCTGCTCGAGCGGCTTGACCGCGGCGGCTAAATGCAGCACGTCAAGACCGAATCGCTCTTTCACCTCGGCTGCAGTCAGACCTTCAGGCAGGACTCCGCCATTGCTGTCGCGAATCGCTTTGGACAGTGAACCGGATGGGCCACCCGCCATCGCCTTGCCCTGGTCCGGGTCGACGGTATTCGGGCCGCTACCAGTGACTACGAATTTGCGACTGGCGGAGCGAAAGCCACGTACCGGATAGAACGGTCCGGCGCTGGGATTGCCGCCTTGGTTGTAGATCGACAGCACGCCGTCGAACTGGGTCAGGCCTGCAGCTACAAAGTAGGCAAGGAAGATTGCTGGGGAAGTGCTCGAAGCGGGCACGTCCTTTACAAAGAATATTTGGTCGCCGCTGACCGAATCGTAATAGCCTGAAGCGTCATGTGTGTTCAGCGCGGTAGTCGTGCAAAACCCTGTTAGGGAGTTTGTCGGCCGGCAGCCGTCGTAGAAATCCGGGTTGGTAGTAGTGTCGATCAGGTCGAAAATCACCACATCGGCGTAATACGGCAAAGCTCGATATTCGGCGCTGCGGTTGAACACATCGAACACCAGCGTCCACTCGCCGAGCATGCGCTGGGTCTGGTGGATGTTGTTGACCACGCCATAGGCGGTGCGGAAGAAATCGGTGCGCTGAATCTGGTAGGTGCGTCCGAACCAGCTGATCGTGGCCCTGGTTTCGTCGTTGCCATCAAAGACGATGGTTACCTGGCCGCCGGTATCGCCAAGATAGGTTGGCGGTCCGTTATACAGGCCGCCAAAGGACTGACCATTGCGGAACGAGGCGAGGCCAGCGGTGAAGTTTCGGTCACTGGTCATGAAGTTACCGGCGGTGTACCAGGTCGCGTTGCCCAGACCGTCAAAACCGTATGCGGCCATGAACAAAAAATTGTCGGTGATCTCGATGCTGATGCCGGTGCCCGATTCGTTCGGGTTGTACCAGAAGCCGGATTCGGGCGTGATGGCTTGTGCGGCCGGCGCTGCAAACAGCGCGGCAAAGGAAAGTGCGAGGGCTTGTAGCGAACGCGGCAAGTTCAACATGGACGGTCCTCAATGGGTGAAACAAAAATTGGTGAAACGAATGAATTGGGAAACGAATGAATTGGTTGGTTGAGCGACGACACCATGCGCGATCAGCGCTGAATCAGCCATTAAGCCGGCATCGCCAACATGAGTCAGTGTGGCGTCCGTTCATCGGATCGTCAGTTCGCTGGCCCACGTACTTCATTACCAAACGTGACGACAACGCCGAAAGCACAAAGCGACGACTGATGCAGAGCCGACCCGCGCAAGCTTATCGCGGCGGGCCAATGCGATATCTGATTGCGCGAGCTGGGTAAGCAATAGGCGAGCTGGCTATCATTGTCGGCCATTCAGACGTCAGTTTGCCATGCCCACCGATTCAAAAAACTCACCTTCGACCACAGAAGTGAAATCCGGCCTGATCGATATTGGCGCCAATCTCACCCATGAGAGCTTCAAACACGACCTCGACGGCGTGCTCGAGCGCGCACGTGCTGCCGGCGTGGCGCAGATCGTCGTCACCGGGGCCAGCGAGCAAGGCAGTCGCGATGCGCTGACTCTGGCGTCACGCTTTCCCGATTTTCTTTACGCCACCGCCGGGCTGCACCCGCATCACGCCAGCGAATACACCGCCGATACTGATGAGTTGTTCCGGCTTCTGCTGAGCGATGAGCAAGTGCGCGCCGTTGGCGAGACCGGGCTCGACTATTTTCGCGACCTGTCGCCGCGTGCGGCGCAGATCTTCGCGTTCGAGAAGCAACTGGAGATCGCCTTGGACTGCGGCAAACCTTTATTTCTGCATCAGCGCGATGCCCATGAAGATTTCTTGGCCTGCATGCACAACGTCCGCGACCGAACCGGCGCCGTGGTGGTGCATTGCTTCACTGGGGAAAAGAAAGAGCTGTTCGATTGCCTCGATCGCGACTGGCACATCGGCATCACCGGCTGGATCTGTGACGAACGCCGTGGCCAGCATTTACGCGAACTGGTGAAACACATACCGGCCAACCGCTTGATGATCGAGACCGATTCTCCGTACTTGCTACCGCGCACGTTGACGCCCAAACCCAGTCACCGGCGCAACGAGCCAGCGTTTCTGGCGCACATCGCCGAGGAAATCGCGCGCGATCGCGGTGAAACACTGGCGCAGACTGCGGCCAGCAGCACCGCAACGGCGCGGGCATTTTTCCGCATCTGAAGCGCTGCTATAACGGCAAGTCCCAATACTGTTGACCTCGGCGTAGCGTGGGGTGAAGGGCGGCGCTATCGGCATGCGTTGAAGCGCATGCCGAGCCGCACTGAACGCACGCGCAGGGATGCGCGGGCCTGCGCCCCACACCAGGGATGGTTGACACGATGGAGCCGACCGAAGCGAAACGCGGTGGGTTGCACTGACCTCGACGTAGGGTGGGTGCAACCCACCATGCTCCAACGCCTCGCAATGGTGGGTTGCACCCACCCTACGGGCTAAACAGACTTCAATGCTTCGCCAGCACGGCCAGCAACGCTTCATCCAGTGCTTTGTACGCATGTGGCAGCAGCGGCTGATAGCGGGTCATCATCGGCAAGCTGACGAAGGCATCGAAATGCTGAGCGTCGGGCACTTCGGTGAATTCTATGTGGTGCCTCAGATCGCGCGCGTCTTGCACATACGCGCGGCTGGTGAAATCAATCGGTATCAGACCATCATCGACGCCATGCACGACGTGCACGTGTGCACTGAGCGGCCGGGCGGTGCCGCGGATTTCGGCAATACCGAGCTGCACTGCTTTTGCGTTCAAGCCAGCGCCCTGCCAGAGAGAGCGCAAGCACATCAGGCCGGGAAATGCCGGATCGGGGCCTGCGGCCAGCGTATCGACCATGCCGATGCCAACCGTGGGCGCGATACCGCTGGAGTCCGCGCCCCACAGGGCGCGTTCGGCGACTGTGCTGGCGCGGGCACGACCCTCGGCGTCGAGCATGGCGAAGCCAAATCCACACAGCGGCGCGTGCACGCCGACGCGCGCATAGCTGTGCGCGTAAGTGACCGCCACCGCGCGCCACAGGTCGAACACTACGCCTTGCTGATACAAAGCGAGCGCTGGGCGACTCCAGCCTTGTGCCAGCAGATGGTCGAGCGCTTCCTGCGCCTGCGCTGCGGCATTTGTCGATTGGAGTAGCCCAGCCTGTTGCAGACTGGCGCAGCGCTGTTTGGCCACGGCATCGCGCGCGGCCGGCGGCATCATCGTCACTGCGTTGGCAATCGCCGGCATCGCGCAGGGTGAGAACAATGCTGCCTCGGTGGCGTAATCGAAGAGCGCGCGTCCGCGTGACGGCGCCAAAATATTGGGCGCCACCGCGACCACGGCATCGAACATGCCCTGACCATCGAGCTCCGCTGCGCGCAACACTGCGCCGCCTGCATTCGACAACCCAACCGCAATGATGCGCGTGTTGTCACGGGTGAACGGTGCCTGCGCCGGGAACGCGTCGTTCAACACCTGCAATCCGAAATGAGCGGCTTGCAGCACGTGGCGACCCCAGTCCGCCTCCGGGTTGTCGGCGGAATGCGCGTGCTTGAGCGCAATACGATGCGGCGGGATGGCTGCGTCTTCGGGCCATGCGGGGCGAAACTCGACCACGCCACCGTCGCTGCGCGTTCCATCCAAAGCCACGCCTTCACGACCATCGACATCAAAAAAACCAGTGCCCGCGCCTTTGTCGGTGTATGCGACGGCGCAGCCTTTGGGCAGTCCCCAGGCGCCGGCCAGCGCGATGGCGCCGTAGATACCGCGTGAGCCAGACGAAGCAGTAACGACCAGACAACGCTGCGGCGCATTGAAATTATCGGGCACTTGCACCAGAACGCGATGCGGATGTTGGCGCCCCGGCAGGTTCGCAAAGCCGCTCCACTCGCGACCCGGAACGCTGGGCAATGCCGACGACAGATCGCCCAACCCTTTTTCGCCAACCAGATCGGCGATGCCGCGCCAATTGGCATGAATCGCGCGACGACGCAATTCGGCCGCGGTCGGCGCATGGGCGTCAGACACTGGCGGTGGCAGCGTTTTGCGCAGCCCAGCAAGGCCCAGTCCGGCGCTGAGCAGATCGTCGCCGTCGCGATGCACGCTGACGCGCGGCGCAGTTACTGGCACTTCGTCGGAAACCAATCTGTTTTCTCCACCGCCGCACGCGGACAGGGTAAGGCAGAGCAGGATCGCAGAAAGCGCGTTGCGTGGATGCATCCGATCACCTGCAGCTGTTTGGGCCACGCCATCTTTCAGGCAGCGGGTAGTGCCCGCAACCTGAAACTCGTATCTATATTACCTACGCCGTTTTCCGGCCCTCTCCGAACATTGGGCAGGGAGCAAGGACTTCCTGCACGGTCGCCTTTTCACGCTAACACGCGCACTGCCGGCACTCATCGGACTTTGGTACTAGCCGGGCAAGCCTGCGCGGTTGCTAAACTCGCTGGTCTGCGCAACCTGGTGCCCTGATGTCCAATTCCCATTCGATTCTGATCACCGGTGCCGGCAGCGGCATTGGTCGCGGCATTGCGCAAGCTCTGGCAGCACAGGGACATCATCTGATCGTCACCGATCTGAGCGACAGTGCTGCGGTCGAGACTGCAGCACTGATCGTTGCCGCAGGCGGTTCGGCCGAGGCACACGCGCTGGACGTGACCTCGGATGAATCCGTCGAAGGCGTGTTGGCGCGGCTCTCGCTGCCGGTCAATGTGCTGGTGAATAATGCCGGCCTGCAACATGTGTCCAGATTGGAAGATTTTCCGATGGCCAAATGGGATCTGCTAATCCAGGTGATGTTGACCGGCACGGCGCGACTGACGCGGGCGACCCTGCCAGGCATGCGCGAACGCGGCTTTGGACGCATTGTCAACATCGGCTCGATCCACTCGCTGGTGGCGAGCAAATTCAAGAGCGCTTATGTCGCTGCCAAGCACGGCCTGATTGGCTTCGGCAAGGTGATGGCGCTGGAAACCGCGGATACCGACATCACCATCAACACGGTGTGTCCGACCTATGTGCTTACTCCGTTGGTGGAGAAGCAGATCAGCGATCAGGCGCGCACGCATGGCATTGCCGAAACGCAGGTGATCAGCGACATCATGCTCAAGCCCATGCCCAAGGGCGTGTTCATCAGCTTTGAGGAATTGGCCGGCATTACTTCGTTTCTGATCTCCCCTGCAGCGCGTAACATCACTGGGCAATGCATTGTTGTGGATGGCGGCTGGACGGTGCAGTGATGCGTAGTCTGGTTGGCGCTCGGCAGCGCAACCGCGCATTTTTGGATTTCAACACGGCGACCTGCAACGCGGCATTGCACCCATCCTGACGAAGATCAATCCGTGACCCGCCTACTGATCGCCGATGACCATCCGTTGTTCCGACTTGCGCTGGTGCAGGCGATCCGCGAGATCATGCCCGAGGCGGATGTGCTGGAGGCCGACACGCTGATGACGGCGCGCGCGGTTCTCGCGGCTCATCTGGATATCGATCTGGTCCTGCTCGACCTGCACATGCCGGGCAATCGTGGCCTGATCGGTTTGGTCGAACTGCGTGCGGAGTATCCAAGTGTTGCGGTCGCGATGATCTCGGCCAACGATGACCCTGCGGTGATCCGTCGTGCATTGAACTACGGCGCAGCCGGCTACATCCCCAAACGCGCTGACCTCAACGCGATCAAGACCGGACTCAGGGCAGTACTCAATTGCGAGGAGTACGTGCCCGAGGAACTGCGTGCCGCGGTTGCCGCAGGACAAAGCTCCAATGCCGATCGCGAACTGGCCAAACGATTGTCATCGCTGACGCCCCAGCAATTGCGCGTACTGGTTCTGGTTGCCGAGGGCCAGCTCAACAAGCAGATTGCGGACGTGCTGTCGATTCAGGAACGCACGGTAAAAGCGCACCTGACCTCGATCTTCGAAAAGCTCGGCGTGCGTAATCGCACTCAGGCCAGCGCCATTTTGCATCAACTCGAAACAGGCGATCCGGCTCGATTGGTTTAGGCGTCGCGCCGGCGAATACTGCTACTTTTTTGCGCGCGAAAAGGCATCGGCAAGCGCATTGCCGATCGGTGCGGATGTTTTTCCCGGCGCCGGCTTCGGGGCGAACTCGCGACGCTGAGTGATGCCGCGTTCATCGCGACGGCCGGGCGCGGTATCGCGTTCAGTGCGTGCATCGCCAACGGCATCATCCAGGCGCATGGTCAGTGCCGCGCGCTTGCGCAGCAGATCGACCTCGAGCACCTTTACCTTGACGATATCGCCGGCCTTCACCACTTCGCGAGGGTCTTTGACGAATTTGCTCGACAGCGCCGAAACATGCACCAAGCCGTCCTGGTGCACGCCGATGTCGACGAAGGCGCCGAATGCCGCGACATTGGTGACGCGCCCTTCCAGCACCATGCCCGGCTTGAGGTCCTTCAATTCTTCAATGCCGTCGGCGAAGCTCGCAGTGGCGAACTCAGGACGCGGGTCGCGGCCAGGTTTTTCCAGCTCCTTGAGAATATCCCGCACCGTCGGCAAGCCGAATTTTTCATCGGTGTAGTCGGCCGCATTGAGCTTGCGGATAAACGCGGCATCACCAATCAACACACGAATGTCGCGACCGGTGTTGGCGACGATGCGCTCAACCACCGGATAAGCCTCGGGATGCACGGCCGATGCGTCCAGTGGCTGCTCACCGCCGTGGATGCGCATAAAGCCAGCGGCCTGCTCGAATGCTTTATCGCCGAGACGGGGCACCTTCAGCAATGCGTGTCTGGACTTGAACGCCCCGTGCGTATCGCGAAACTTGATTACGTTTTCGGCGACGCTGGCCGACAACCCGGCAACCCGCGCCAACAACGCGCCGGACGCCGTATTCAGATCGACTCCGACGCCGTTGACGCAGTCCTCCACGCGCGCGTCCAGGCTACGCGCCAGCTTCACCTGATTGACGTCGTGCTGATACTGCCCGACGCCGATCGCCTTGGGATCGATCTTGACCAGTTCGGCCAGCGGATCCTGCAGGCGCCGCGCAATGGACACGGCGCCGCGCAGGGTGACGTCCATCTGTGGAAACTCTTTCGCCGCCAGCTCTGATGCCGAGTACACCGAAGCGCCGGCCTCGCTCACCACCACCTTGGCCAGCTTGAGCTCGGGGTGCTTGCGCATCAGTTCGCCGACCAATTTGTCGGTCTCGCGACTGGCGGTGCCATTGCCAATCGAGATCAGCTGCACACCGAATTTTTTGCAGTCCTGTGCCAGCTGGGCAATCGATTCGTCCCAGCGGTTGCTCGGCGCGTGCGGATAGATCACGCCCGTGGTCAGTACTTTTCCGGTGGCGTCGACAGCCGCGGTTTTCACCCCGCTGCGCAGGCCCGGGTCCAGTCCGAGTACAACTTTGGCGCCCGCCGGCGCCGCCAGCAGCAGGTCTTTGAGGTTGTCGCCGAAGACGCGGATCGCCTCGTCCTCGGCGGCTTCGCGGGTTTTTCCAAACAGGTCCAGCGTCAGGTGCAAGTGCAGCTTCACGCGCCAGGTCAGGCGGCAGGTTTCCAGCAGCCACGAATCCGCAGCGCGGCCTAAATCAGTGATGCCCGATTGCACGGCGACCTTGCCCTCGGCCAGTGCATGCCCTGCGGCGGCAATTTCATCCAGCGGTGCCCCGCTGGCTGATTGGCGGGTGTTCACCGACCCGGCGCGCGGGATCAACTCCAGATCGAGTACGCCCTCGTTGCGCGCCCGCATCAACGCCAGCATGCGATGCGAAGGAATCCCGTTGATGGTCTCGAAATGATCGAAATAGTCGCGGTACTTGGCGCCTTCATTTTCTTTGCCGGTGACCAGCTTGGCGCGAATCAACCCGCTGTCCCACAGCCAGTCACGCAAAGCCCCGACCAGCGCGGGCTGCTCGGAGAATCGCTCCATCAGAATCTGGCGCGCGCCATCAAGCGCAGCCTTGGCATCGGCAATGCCCTTCTCGGCGTTGACGTAAGCGGCCGCGACTGTGCTCGGCGTCAGCGTCGGATCAGCGAACAGCGCATCGGCCAGCGGTTCCAGTCCTGCTTCACGCGCGATCTGCGCCTTGGTGCGGCGCTTGGGTTTGTACGGAAGATAGAGATCTTCCAATCGCGACTTGGTATCGGCAGCGAGGATCTCGTTGCGTAGCACCTCCGTCATCTTGCCCTGTTCGTCGATGCTCGCCAGGATCGCTGCGCGACGATCTTCCAACTCGCGCAGGTAGGACAGCCTTTCCTCCAGCGTGCGCAGCTGCGTATCGTCAAGACCGCCAGTGACTTCCTTGCGATAGCGCGCGATGAACGGCACGGTTGCGCCTTGGTCCAGCAGCGCAATCGCCGCTTCTACCTGGACCTGCTTCGCGGCGATATCCTGGGCAATCTGCTGGGCGATCTGTTGGGCAATACGATGCGCAATAACTTGCATGAAGCGGGCAGCTCCTGAATCAGTGTTGAGGATCAATAGATGTCGTGGCGTGCCGCATTCTCCGGCAGCAGACGGGCTCGATCAATCTTGTGCCGATCGCTCGAATGTGTTGGCAGTGTCCAGAATTACCGGGTCAGTTCCGAAAAGCGCTGCTATGGCCGATCGATCAATCCGGCAGCGATTGCTGATTCAAGATCGCTTGGCTCATCGATGTCACGGCACAGCTCGGGCGCGTCCAGCAAAGCGATGCTTTCCGCCGGCAAAGCACGCAAGGCAGCGCCCAAACCGCGATCTGCGCTGAGCGCACTCGCGCTCAACCACAGCGCGGACGACACCACGGCGGGAATCCCCGCCTGACCGTCATGCAACGTTGCCGCGCAGCCTGAATCGCTAGTGGCATATCCGTGCAATAGCTGTTGCAAGTGTTCGATCTCAAGCGCCGGCTGATCGCAGCCAAGCACCAGGGTTGCAGCATCGTGTCCAATCAGCACCTGGGCGGCGATACCCAGGCTGCCGGCCAGGCCCGAACGCCAATCCGGGTTGCACAGAATTTCCGCATCAATACCGTGGAGCGCTTCGCGTATCTCGGCCTCGTGTGCACCGACCACGATCAACAAGCGGATCGGCTGCGTCTGCGCAGCAAGACGGGCGGCACGATGCACCAGTGTCTCGCCGTCGCGGCGCAACAGTTGCTTGGGCTGGCCCAGTCGCCGGCTTCCGCCTGCGGCCAATACGATTGCGACGTGCGCATAGTCAACGTGCATGCAGATGCGTCTGCAGCTGCGCAGCGATCGAAAGCGCGATGCTTTCAATTCCCAGACCGCCAAGATCCAGACCCACTGGCGAGTGCAGGCGCGGCATCAGCGCACTGATCACCGCCTGCGGCAAAAGTTTGAACAGATCTTCACGCCGGCGCGTTGGCCCGAGCAGGCCGATGAATGGAATATCCGTTGCAGCCAGATCGTGCAGCGCCTGCCGGTCCAGCTCGAAATGATGGTGCATCACCAATGCTGCGTTGAATTGGCCGGGGCGAACGCGCTCGATCGCCCGCTGCGGCGACTCGATCAACGCCACATCGGCCAGGGCGAGATGGTCCTGCCAGCGTTCGCGGCGCTCCGCTACAGTGGAGAACCAACCCAGCATGCGCAGCTGCGGCAACAGCACCGGTGCTTCCGGCCCTGCGCCCAACATGAGCAATGACGCGGGACGCGCCAACCGCACCTGTCCTGCTGCCGGTGGCACGAGACCAGCAGTTTCCACCCGCTGCAGCTGCCAGCTTTGCGAAATCGCCCCGACCTGCCAGCGCACGAGCCCGTCATCCTGCATACGGATGCACAAGTCGCCAGCGCCATTGCGCCATGCCTCAATCAGTTCATCGCTGCGATCGAGCTTCTGTATCGGCAGCAACAGCAGCCGCAGCCGACCGCGGCAGCCAATCGCCGAAGCGGAGAACAGGTGTTCGTCGTCGCGCGTGTCGATATCCATTGCATCGTAAGCGGTGCTGGCCGCAACGACCGCCGCGCGACGTTCGATCTCGGGCTCCAGACAGCCGCCGCTGAGCCACCCGATCTGGCGCGGCGCGGTGCCGAAGTAGGCCAACGCTCCGGCTTTGGCGTAGGTCGATCCTTCGGTTTCCAGTACCACGGCCAGCGCTGCAGCTCCCCCGTCGCGGACCGTGCGCAGCACCGCGTCAAGTACGCCGCGTGCGCTGCCGGGTCGCGCACCTCTGGCTTGCTTTGACGGGGAATCGGACATCTACACATCCGCGGTTCAATGCAGCTGATTGTTGGGCCCGGCGCGCGGCAATGCAATCGAAGAAATAGCCTCTGCGCTCTGCGTCTGAGTTGGTTTCACCTTTAGTCGGACGCCTTTACCCAACCATCGCACACACATCACCTTCCGTCACAACCACGGTAGTAGACTCCTCGCGCCTGTCAGCCCGAGGTAGTGCCATGAAGTTGAGCGTGAACGGTACCGAGCATGAAGTGACTGCGACAGGCGACATGCCGCTGCTCTGGGTGCTGCGCGATCTGATCGGTCTGACCGGCACCAAATTCGGTTGTGGCATCGCGCAATGTGGCGCCTGCACCGTACATGTGGATGGCATACCACTGCGCGCCTGCATCACGCCGGCCAGCGCAGTGGAAGGCAAAGCGATCACCACGATTGAGGGCTTGTCCAGCGATGGCAGTCACCCGGTGCAGCGTGCCTGGGCAGAGCTCGATGTCGTGCAATGCGGCTACTGCCAATCCGGACAGATCATGTCCGCTGCCGCATTGCTCGCCGTCAAGCCGCAGCCCAGCGATGAAGATATAGACGCCGCACTGAGTGGCAACATCTGCCGCTGCGGCACCTATCAACGCGTGCGCGCCGCCGTGCACAAGGCGGCGGAACTCGCCCAGCCCTGATTCGCTGCGTCAGGAGCGGCCTCGGGCCGCAACCCGACATTCCAATATCGTCCATTTTGCGGAGATGATCATGAGTGCTCGAACACGATCCTCGCGACGCGATTTCCTGAAAACCTCGGCGCTCGCTGGCGGCGCATTGGTGATCGCCTTCGTCGTGCCGGCGGCCAATCGATTTGCCTTTGCGCAGAGTGAGCAGGCAGGTGCGGTGGCGTTCGTGCCGAATGCGTTTCTGCGCATTGCCGCTGACGACACGGTGACGGTGCTGCTCGCGCATTCGGAAATGGGCCAGGGCATCTGGACCGCACTGCCCATGTTGATCGCAGAAGAACTCGACGCCGACTGGAGCCGCGTACGCGTCGAGCATGCGCCTGCAGCGCCGGTCTATGCGCATGCGCTGTTCGGCATGCAAATGACCGGCGGCTCGTCGACCACATCTTCTGAATTTGATCGTTATCGGCAGGCCGGCGCGATGGCGCGCGCACTGTTGGTCCAGGCCGCGGCGACCCGCATGGGTGTGCCAGTGGCAGATTGCCACACCGAGAATGGCAAGGTGATGGCTGGCGAGCAAAGTCTGCGTTACGGTGAACTGGTCGACGACGCGGCCAAGCTCAAGTCGCCCAGCGCCGTGTCCCTGAAGGATGCGAAAGACTGGAAACTGATCGGCAAGGGCAGCAAGCGACTGGATGCTCCGGAGAAGATCAGCGGCCGCGCACAGTTCGGCATGGATGTGCGCTTCGATGGCCTGCTCACTGCCGTGGTCATGCGCGCGCCGGTATTTGGCGGCAGCATCAAAACGGTCGACGACAAAGCGGCGTTGCTGGTGCCGGGTGTGCGCCAAGTGGTGCAGGTGCCCAGTGGCGTCGCCGTGATTGCCGATCACTATTGGGCGGCCAAGCTTGGCCGCGATGCATTGCAGGTCGAATGGGAGCTGGGGCCGAACGCGGCACTGGACACCGAGACGCTGCGCACGCAATTCCGCGAACTCGCTGCCAGCGACGGTACGCCGGTGGTCAGCGCTGGCGACGTGGGCAAGGTGCTCGGCGAAGCCGGCAAAATTACCGAAGTCGAGTACGTGGTGCCGTATCTCGCACATGCGCCGATGGAACCGCTGAACTGCACCGTCAAGATCAGCGCGGACGCCTGCGAAATCTGGACCGGCACGCAATTCCAAACGATGGATCAAATGGTTGCGGCGCAGATCACCGGCCTCAAGCCAGAACAGGTCAGCATCCACACCATGTTTCTGGGTGGCGGCTTCGGAAGACGCGCCACGCCGGTGTCGGACTGGGTGTCGGAAGCGGTGCATGTGGCCAAAGCCGCAGGGGCGCCAGTAAAGACTGTGTGGAGTCGCGAAGACGATGTCCGTGGCGGCTATTACCGACCGATGTATCTGCATCGCGCCCGCGTCGCACTGGATGCTGCCGGGCTGCCTTCGGCCTGGGATCACACCATCGTCGGGCAATCGATTCTGGCCGGCACGCCGTTCGAACCGATGATGGTGAAAGACGGCGTGGATTCCACTTCGGTCGAGGGCGTTTCCGATTCGCCCTATCTCAAGGCGATGGCCAACCACCGCGTGCAGTTGCATTCGCCGCGCACCGGCATTCCGGTTCTGTGGTGGCGGTCGGTTGGGCATACGCACACCGCCTTCGTCATGGAAACCTTGATTGATGAGTTGGCGCAGACTGCCGGCAAGAGCCCGCTCGAATACCGGCGACTGCTGCTGAAGGATCATCCGCGGCACCTGGGTGTGCTCAATCTCGCCGCGGAGAAAATTGGCTGGGACACCAGCAAGCCGCTGGTCGGACGTGCGCGCGGTATTGCCGTGCACGAGTCGTTCGGCAGCTTTGTCGCACAGATTGCCGAGGTGTCGATCGAGCAGGGCAAGGTGCGCGTGCATCGCGTGGTCTGCGCGGTCGACTGTGGCATCGCGGTCAATCCCGATGGCGTGGTCGCACAGATGGAATCCGGAATCGCGTTTGGACTAGGCGCCGCGCTGCACAGCGCGCTCAGCTTCAAGGACGGCCGCGTGCAGCAGTCTAATTTTCACGACTACCGGGTACTTCGGCTCAACGAGATGCCATTGATCGAAACCCATATCGTGCCCAGCACCGAGCGCCCCAGCGGCGTTGGCGAACCCGGCACTCCGCCGATTGCGCCCGCCGTCGCCAACGCCATTGCAGCACTGACCGGAAAGCGGCTGCGCGAACTGCCGCTGCGCCCTGGCGCCTGACCATGGAAAATTTTATGCGTATCCGCATCTTGTTGTCGTGCGCGCCGATGCTGCTGCTCAGCGGCTGCGGTCCTTCCGCCGAGCAGAAGGCCGCGGGAGTTACCGCATTCGCAACGGTGCAGCAGGTATTGCAGCATCCGCGCTGCGTGAATTGCCACATCCCCGGCGACGCGCCATTGCAATTTGATAGCGGTGTCACGCATACCCAGAACGTGCAGCGTGGCCCGAACGGCATCGGCGCGCCCGGCCTGCCCTGCGCCGCCTGCCATGGCGTTAAAAATCCACCCGTCAGCTACGGTGCGCACTCCCCACCCGGCGCGCCGCATTGGGCACTGCCGCCGCCGGATCAGAAGATGGCATGGTTGGGTCTCGCCCCACCGGCGTTGTGCGCAGTGCTCAAAGACCCTAAGCAGAACGGCAACCGCGACCTCGCAGCACTCCTCAAGCATGTGACCGAGGACAAACTCGTACTCTGGGGCTGGAATCCGGGTGGCGAGCGCGCGCCGGTTTCGGTACCACATGTCCAGTTCGTCGCCAGCTTCAAGACCTGGATCGATGCCCAAGCGCCCTGCCCGGAGTAGGCGCTGCGCTTTTCAACAGCGGCGGTGGTCGACCCAACGCGCGTAGCGCAGCAGCCCATGAGCGGTGAGCGCTTTACGCCTGCGCTGTGCAACGCCTGATCAATTTACTGCTTGGCTTTGCTCGCGAGCCGAGCGCCACTGAGTTGGCGGTAGCTCGGAAATCTGCGCTTCACGAAGCAGGTGTCGTTGCGCTTCCACTTCGCCGCTTGCAAACCAAACCTGGGCAAACCGTTTGAAGCGGGCGTCCATTTCCGGCGTCCAGTTTGCACCGTCGCCAGGATGCATATCTTTCGACAACTCCATTGCCTGCTCCTGCAACCAACTCTGTTCCCGCTCCAGCGTTTGGATGTGCGCAAGGGCTTGCGCGCTGTCGGCCATTCGCTTCAACGCCGCGATGCCGATGTGGAAATCCAGAAGATTTGTCAGCCGCCGCTTGCGCGCTGCGAAATGGCAGACGCGTCCGCTCCGCGCGGTGCAGACCTGTAACCTGCCGAGGGGACTGCAATGCGACGTTGGCAATGTTCACTGCTGCTACAACGCCAACTGGCAATCGCGCTAGTGTGGTGTTGCACACTATGCGGCGCAAATAAAATAGATGGGTTCAGCCCCGTGGCGAGGCGCGAATTGCCGCCTAGGCTGGAGGCCTTGGCAAGATGCGCAACGAAGCCACGGGGTCGAGGACGCGATTTTATGTGTCGGATAGGGTGCAACACCACACTAGGTTAGGATGCCAACGACGGCTGCGGAGAAACCCCGATGGATTCAATGAAACTGCTGCGCTCGATTCCTTTGTTCGAAAGCCTGGCTGAAGAAGATCTACGTGCGCTGTCGTTGACGCTGGAGCGGCGCACGTTCAAGGCTGGTGTGATGATCTTCGCACAGGGTGATAGCGGCAGTGCCATGTACATCGTCGATAGCGGCGACGTGAACATTCATTTGCCCGGTGAGGCTTCGCGCCGCATTTCGTTGAAGGACATCGCCCGCGGCGAGTATTTTGGTGAACTCGCCCTGTTCGACGAGAAGCCGCGCAGCGCCAGCGCACTGGCGACAACCGACGCGGTGTTGTTTGAGCTGCAGCGTTCGACGCTGGCGCATTATCTGGAGCGCCGCCCGGCCGCGGCTATGGCCATCCTGCGTACGCTGAGCGAGCGCCTGCGCGAAACCAATACCATGCTGTCCGCACGTGCCGCCAAAAATGTCGACGAAGAATTCGACAAGAACCTGTCGTGGAGCGACCGCCTCGCCGATAGCGTGGCCGCACTCAATGGCAGCTGGATGTTCATTCTGTTCCTGATCGTGCTGACCGCTGGCTGGTGTGTGGTCAATACGCTGGCGATGCTGAAATCGCCGATCGATCCGTACCCGTTCGAACTCTTCAATCTGGTGCTGGCGGTACTCATCGCGCTGCAGGGTCCGCTAATCGTGATGAGCCAGAACCGTCAATCGCTTAAGGACCGCGCCCGCGCCGATACTGATTTCAAGGTCAATCTGAAGAACGAGCTGAATATCGAAACCCTATTGCGCGAACTCAGCGAATTCCGCGCCGAGATCAAGCAGAACGGTCAGTAAGGCGTCGCCCATAAATAGTGTGATCGGATTGCGCCAGATTTTATCCCGCCTGCGCGGCGCCCAAAGGGGGCGCGTAGTCGGACTACGCAATGCTTTGGGCAACAACGCAGACGGGTTGAAAGACCAGCACGTAGGTCGGGTGCCGCGCAGCGGTAGCCGACGGCGGTACATCATCACCACTTGAGGATACCGCCGTGCAGATACCGCCATCATCACGACCACGACGTCGGGTCCCGCTGCGCGGGACCCGACCTACTTCTGGTGCTGCAGCATATGTTGCCAAAAACGTTTCCGACGCGCGCGCAACTTTGGGTTTCTGCAACCCAACTGCAAGCGCATGATCGCCTTGCTGCATCTGGTTTTGAAGTTCGATCCCGGCGCCGTGTTGGCCAGCGCCAAAGTACGACCGCGCGTCCTGTGCGCCTGCTGTGGTGCGCCGATGATCATCCTGCAAACGCAGATTGGATCTTGGCTGCCAGCATCCAGCACAACCGCAATACCAGCCCCGATACCGATCACTGCGATCACCAGCGAGGCACTCTGACGCGCGAGGCCCACCGCCGCGATCAGCACTACGGCGGCAGCGCCCGCAAGCTGAGGCAAGCACCCGTTTCAAATCCACGCAAACCGCCCCAAGAATTGCGCGATCACACTCCGCTTCACGCAAGCACTCTGCATCTACGCGCCTAAAGACACCCAAGCGCCCGCAACCGCGCACACCAGGGCAGCGGCCAAAAAATATATTTCCTTGAGAGCGCGCGACGCCCGCGCAGGACCGGGGTCGTCCAACAAACGGGTCAGATCGCGGCTGCGCGCGATCTGACCTTATTCGTTAGGCCTTTGCACGAACTGTTCGTTTTGTGATCTCCCGTGGGCGAAGCGGCCGCTCAGCGCGCATGATGTACAAAATGAAAACCTGCGAGCCGTCAAACCGATAGAAAACGCGGCAAGGCGGCTCGACGATCTGGCGGTAGCGCGAGTTCCGACCAAGCTCATGTGGCTTGCTGCCACTCTCGGGAAACTCGATCAACTGATCGACATGTCCGACAACACGCTGAATCAGTGCAGCTGCTGCGGCTTGATTCTCCACCGCGATGTAGTCCGCGATGGCGTCAAGATCGGAAATGGCTGACTCACTCCAGACTATTTCAGCCATCGTTCCAAGCGTACCTTTGCATCCGCGTGCGTGACCGTGCGCCCCTCAGCAACCGCCATTTCCCCCCGGGCGATGCCTTCCAGGATTGCCATCCGCCGCTGCTGATGTTCGTATGTCTCAACGTCAACGAGGTACGCGCTGGGAAGCCCGTGCTGCGTGATCAGGATGGGCTGTCTATCCCTCTCGATGTCCGATAGGAGCTCTGTAGCTTGACGCTTCAAGGTGGTGACAAGTTCAGTTCGCATGAAGTGATACTATAGTGCCACTTTCGACTGCGCAAGTAGTGCGTTCAAAGACCTAAAGTTCGAGCCGAGCTATCCGATCTGTTCCGGTCGCTAGCCTTCAATTTCAATTTCAGACGGTGCAAACCCAGCCGGGTGCGATTGCACCGAGATCAGGATTGCTCGAACAAGATCCATATCGCGCTGCGAAGCCCTCCCCCATCCATCGAAACTCTCAATTGCTACGCGTCGCCGCGTAGAAACTACTGAGAAATCCTGGAATGGTGGAAATGATTTCTGTGCGTCGCTCGAGCGTGATCGGCGGTGAGTTTTCTTCGGTATCACCGATCATCATCAACTCGGCGATCTGATCGAGATCATCCTCCAGATCTTCCAATTCTTCGATCAGCCGATCCCAGGTATCGGGGCGCAGGTCGAGTGCGCGATAGAAGCCGATCGCCCAGGCCAGACCGAGAAATTCCTCGGTGTTCTGCGGGTCCATGTCGTCCAGGCCCGGCGGCAATGCCAGCAGCGGATAGTCTTCGTCCTCGGGCGAATCGGCATCAACGCGCACGCGGCGTTCCGCATCGGCGCGGACGGCTGCCAACAAATCACGTATTCGATCGGATTCGTCGCGCGAACTGAACTTGAATCCGGCGCCGGTGACCTCGGCCAGCCACTCGTCATCAGCAATACCGCCCGGCGTGACCGCTAGTGCGCACATGAAACCATCGAGCATCTCGACATTGACCAGACCATCGCTATCGGCACAGCGATCGTGCAGAAAATCGTCCAGCGCATTGATTGTGTCTTCGCTGAGTGCAGGCATGTCGGACTCCAGTGGCAGACCGGCATTGTGCGGGATTGCGGGCGCTGCCGATAGATGCGGCTGTCTCCAGTCGGAAAATGGTCCGGCGCCGCATCGCTGCCTCAGCCTGAACGCTACAGCAGACGCAGCGTAATCGCCTTGAGCACCGCTCGAGTACGGTCGCGGGTATCGAGCTTCTCCAGAATCTCGCTGACGTAGTTTTTTACCGTCCCTTCGGCCAGAAACACGCTGCGCGCGATTTCCTTGTTCGAATAGCCGCCAGCCATCAGCCGTAAAATTGCCAGCTCGCGTTCGGACAAATCCACCTTGAAGCGTGGATCGCTGCTGGCACTGCGTGGTTCGACATAGCGCAGCCGGGCCCGTACCGGATCGATCGACACCGGTTGCAGCAGTGTCTCGCCAGCGGCGACTCGCAGAATTGCGTCACGAAGATCTTCCGGGGACGCGTCTTTGAGCAAGAATCCCTGCGCGCCGGCGTCGACCGCCGCCAGCATCAGTTCATGGTCGTCGAACGTGGTCAACAGAATGACCGGTGTCTTGTCGCCGCGTTCGCGCAACGCGATCAGCGCGTCGATGCCGCTGAGTTCGGGCATGCGGATATCCGAGACCACGACCTCGACTGCCTGCGTCGCCAGCGCATCGATCAGAGTGCGGCCGCTATCCGCCTCGATCGCGATATCAATGCCGCCGATGCTGTTGAGCAACGCGCGCAGACCTTTGCGCACCAGAGCCTGATCGTCGGCCAGCGCGATGCGTACGTTCATGTCGCCGGAATCCAGGCATGCAGCGCGAAGCCACGGCCGGCAAAGGCTTCCGGCTGCAACGCGCCACCGAGCGCTTCAATGCGCTCGCGCATCCCTGATAGCCCGTTGCCAAAGCGCACTTCGCCACTGCCGCGCCCATCGTCGCGCACATCCAGCTCGATGCGGTCGCCATTTCGGCGCAGCACAATCCAGATATTTTCGGCGGCGCCGTGTCGCGCCGAATTGGTAATTGCCTCCTGCACCGCGCGCAGCAGCGCCTCCGCCTGCAAGGCATTGCCGACCGAAGCGTTGTCCTCGATATCGATATGCGCGATTGGTCTTGGCATCGCCTGGGCGATCTGCTCGATCGCTGCGCGCAGACTCATGCCATCGTGCGCGCGCATCTGCCGCACTACTTCGCGGATATCGCCGAGCAGTTCGTCGGCTAGCTGGGCACAGGTACCGACTTCGGGCACATCGCGCAGGCGCGGATCGCGAGCCAGTGCCAGCAGGTGCAGTTTCATCGCAGTGAGCTTGTGCCCCGCGACATCGTGCAGCTCGCGCGAGATGCGCAGCCGTTCCTGATCGCGCGCACTTTCCGCCAGCAGCGTGCGCGTGGCAAGCAGATGCGCGTTGACTTGCTGCAGTTCGGCGCCGATGCCTTCGGCACGTCGCGCATACGTGGTCATCATGATCGCGAACAGCTGGAAACCGGCAAAACTCAAACCGCCGATGGCGGCATTGCTCATTCCCCAGCGCTGCGTATGGATCGCGAACACGGCGAGGTTGACCAGCACAAACACCAGCATCAATCGTCGCCATGGCAGCTGCGCGGCCAGTTCGGCCATGACGATGATCAGCAGAATCGGGCCGACATTGCTGCGTGAAATCGCGCAGACCAGCAAGGCCGCCAGAATCTCCAGCAAGGACGCAATACTGCGCCAAGTCGATGGCGCCTCATTCGCACGCACTGCGCAAGTAATCAACAGCGCCAGAAACAGCAGCAGGCTACCGATCACCAGCGGACGCAGCAGTGCCGCGTCGATGGGCAGCAGATCGGCCGACATCTTCGAAGCCGAGACGGCCAGGAACACCGCCAGCCAGGTGATCAGCGCGGCGATCATCATCGGCTCGGTAAGTGCCCGCCAGCGCACCAGCAATATTGCGTTCATATTGCCATGCTGACGCTGCCGGCGCGCGCGATCAAGCGGCGCCCGGTGGAAGGTGACTTCTGGCAGGCCAATTCGATGACCTTGGGCACCTGAGTGCGGCTGGCTGACAACGCATGCTGAGCGTGCCGTACACAACCCCTACGAATCGACGAGCCCGCATCATGAATATCTACAGCGTTACCACCACTGTGCACGCCGCAATCGGCGTTGCTGCCCTGGCCACATTCTGGATCGCCGGCTTCACCCGCAAGGGCAGCCCGATGCATAAACGCGCCGGCAAGATCTATCTGTTGGCGATGGTCGGCGTCCTGGTCAGTGCGGCGCTGATCGCCGCCATCGCCACCCTGCGTGGGCCCGACCCGACGGATGCGTTTCTCGGTTACCTGATTGTGATCACCGCGACTTCATGCTGGCAGTCGTGGCGTGCCATTCGCGACAAGCGCGACTTCCAGCGTTACACCGGCCCGGTGTATCGCACCCTGGAACTGCTCAACCCGGCTGCTGGAATCGCGATCATGGCCATCGGCCTGAGCATTGATTCGGTGCTGCTCGCTGGTTTCAGCTTGATCGGTATTTTTATCGGCATCGGCATGTATCGTCTGCGCCGCAGCGGCCCGGCGCATGCGCTGTGGTGGCGTTGGGAACACATCAGCGCGATGCTTGGCAATGGTGTCGCCACGCATATCGCATTTCTGGCGATTGGATTGCCGAAGCTGATGCCGTCGCTGGCCGGACCCACCCTGCAAAACCTCGCCTGGTTTGGCCCGCTCGCAGTCGCCACCGCGCTAGGCATATGGCTCAAGCGCAAGTATGCGCCGGCACAGAAAAAAGCGATGGCATTTGGTTAAAGAGTCCGACCGCAGGTCGGAACCAACAAGCACCGCTGGTGAGGAGGGCTGGTGGTGGGTCCGCGCTGTGCGCGGACGATTGTGCAGAAAAAAGGGATGGCGTTTGGCTAGAGCATCCGACCACCGGTCGGACCCAGCGAAGCGGGATTGAGCCACTGCGCTGAGAAGTTATCGCGTCAACCAAGCCACCAGCCGATCGGCAAGCTTGCCATAGGGCGGACGGAACAGACTCAGTGCACTCCAGCGTGCCTGATAAAACACGGCCTTCTGCTTGCTGAAGGTGAGAAATCCGGCATGGCCGTGATAGTGGCCCATGCCACTGGCGCCGACGCCACCAAACGGCAATTCGTCCTGTGCAAAATGGAACAGGGTATCGTTGATTGACACGCCGCCGGCAACAGTGCGGTTGAGCACACGCTCGGTGCGCTGCCGGTTGTGATCGAAGTGATACAACGCCAATGGCCTGGGTCGCGCATTGATGTAATCGATGGCGGCATCGACGCTGGCGCAATCCACCAGGGGCAGGATCGGGCCGAAAATTTCGTCCTGCATCAGCTTCATGCTGTCATTGACGCCGGTGACCACGGTCGGTGGAAACACGCGCCGATCAGCGGCGCTGGATTCGGACAGGGCGATCACTGTGGCGCCCTTGGCACGTGCATCGTCGAGGTAGGCGGACAGCCGCTCAAACTGACGCTGGTTGACGATGCTGGTGTAGTCCTTCGACGTATCCAGGTCCGGATACGCGCGCGCAACGGCGCTGCGCAACGCATCGACAAAAAGCGGATGATCGGCCGCCGGCAACAGCACGTAGTCCGGCGCGATGCAGGTTTGCCCGCCATTGAAAAATTTTCCGGCCGCGATGCATGCTGCTGCCTTGGTGATGGAATAATCCGGCGCCAGGATGGCGGGCGACTTGCCGCCGAGTTCCAGCGTTACCGGCGTCAGATTGGGCGCAGCGGCGGCCATGACCATGCGTCCGACCTGGGTGGACCCGGTGAAGAACAGATGGTCGAACGGCAATGCGGCAAATGACGCAGCAACATCGGCGCCGCCGACCACGCAGGCGACCTGTTCGCGCGGGAACAGTCCGGCAAGAAACTCCTGCAACAGTTCCGCCGTGCGTGGCGTATGTTCAGAAGGCTTGAGTATCACCCGATTGCCGGCGGCGAGCGCGCTGACCAGAGGCGCCAGCGCCAGGTTCACCGGGTAGTTCCACGGCGCGATGATGCCGACCACACCGACAGGTTGATAGCGTACCTCGGCGCGCGCTGGCAGGAAGTTGATATCGACTGCGCGCGGACTCGCCCGCATCCAGCGCCGCAGATGTTTGCAGATGTGATCGATCTCGCGCAGCACCGGCATGCCATCACTGGCCACCGATTCGTGCCAGGAACGCTGGCCGAAATCTGCGGCGATTGCACTAACGAATTCGCTGAGTCGAGCCTTGAAAGCAGCGCGCAGGCGTTTCAAATCATTGACGCGCTCAGCATAGTCGGATGTATGCGCAAGCTGAGCGGCCTGCTGTGCGCGCAGCAACTGCGCCAGCGCGTCGGCAGTCACCGCCGGAACAGATTTGAGTTGGGCATTCATCGCGGCGTTTCCGTCAGCATCGGGGTGCCGAGTGTAATCCCGCCGAGGTGAGTACGCAGTCAATACCACATGCGCTGGGACAGCAAGGATGCAACGAACACATTCACCGTCGCAGTGATTACACTGCGCGCATGAACATCCGACCCTTCAAGTCCCAGATGCCGCGCTTTGCGGCGGGCGTCTACGTCGATCCGGCCGGGCTGGTGATTGGTGACGTCGAAATGGGCGAAGACGCATCGATCTGGCCATTCGCGGTGGCGCGCGGCGACGTGCATCGTATTCGCATTGGCGCCCGCACCAATGTGCAGGACGGCGCTGTGCTGCACGTGACGCATGACGGACCTTACACCGTCGGCGGATTTCCGCTGCTGATCGGCAGTGATGTCACCATCGGTCATGGCGCCATTCTGCATGCCTGCACCATTGAAGACGCCTGCCTGATCGGCATGCATGCCACGGTGCTCGATGGCGCGACCGTGAGCAAGCATGGCTTCGTCGGCGCCGGCTGTCTGGTGCCGCCGGGAAAAATCGTCGGCGAACGCGAAATGTGGCTCGGCAATCCGGGTAAGTTCGTACGCCTGATCAGCGACCAGGAAATTGAGATGCTGTACTACTCAGCGCGCAACTACGTGAAGCTGAAAAACCAGTACCTCAACGATTCGGCGCCATTTGCCGCATTGATTACCTAGGGAAGATCTGGATAAGTCACTACTTCGTCTTCGCCGCACTGCTTATTGCTTGCCAAACCCCGCTCTCAACGGCGGAGCTGGTCAAAAACCTGCGGTTTTTCGCCCCCTGACTCAGGGGGCTATCGCGGCTCCGGACTTGATCAGGGGTTCCCTGGATCGATCGATTGACGCGTCCGCGCACGGCGCGGACCCAGTGACCCTGCCCGGTGGGTCTTGCTCTTGCTGGTCTGACCCAGCTGCGACCGCGCCCGTCGCTAACTCCCGCGCGGTTTGGCGCGATGCGTGGCGGTCGCTGTCCACGGATCATCGGGCCAGGGGTGGCGCGGATAGCGTCCCTTGAGTTCTTTCTTCACTTCGGGATAGGTGCGCTCCCAGAAGCCCTTCAGATCCTGCGTCACCTGCACTGGCTGTTTCCCGGGCGACAGTAGATGCAGCACGACGGGTACACGGCCTTTGGCAATGCGTGGTGTGTCGGCCAGACCAAACAATTCCTGCAACTTAACCGCCAACAACGGCGCCTCACCACGTGTGTAGCTCAGTTTGCGGCTCATGCCGCTGGGCACGGTGAGCTCGCGCGGCGCATGCTCATCGACGGCGCGCCGCTGCGCATAATCCAGCCGTGCACGCAGCGCCTCGCCGAAATCTTCGCTGCTCAACTCGCTGAGTTTGCTCTTGCCCTGCAACGCCGGTAGCAGCCAGTCATCCAGCGTGACCGCAAGCACCGCGTCGCCGACATCGGGCAGGCCAAGTTCCGGGCACCATTCGCGCAGACTTTGCACGCGCGCCTGCCATTCCTGCGAAGCCTCGCTCCACGGCAGGCAGCTGAGCCCGATTTGCGCGATGCCTGCGAGCAACATCGCCGCAGTCTCTGCGTCTCGCGGCGTCGGCACGTGGCGCGTCGACAACACCAAGTCGGCGAAGCGCTTTTCGTCGTTGGCTTCCACGATGCGCGTCTCGCGATTGAATGCAAGGCGGCGCCCGCTGCTGAAGTGGCCGGAAAATTCGCGTTCGAGCAGGTCCACATCCATCGGCGCTGCACGCTGGATCAAACTGTCGCGTTCGTCGAAGCGGATCTCGGCAATCACGATCCAGGGCTCGCCGAACAATGCCGACTCGTGCAGCAGCTGCGCACCGCGGCCATTGGCCAGCTGATATCGGCGCGGGTTGGACGGGTCCTTGCGCGCGATGCGATCCGGATAGGCGAAGGCCAGCACATCGCCAACATCGTGGCTGCCGATCTGCGCCTCACGCGCGTTGTCGATGCGCAGACGCCGGCGCCATTGTTTGGCCGCCTGATCGATGCTGGCCAGCCCCTGACGATCCGCGCCATCATGCCTGGAGCGCCCGCTGCTCAGCGCCTGCAATGCCGCGATGCGGGTGCGCAGATCGTCGCTGCGCCGCGCCTCACCGCGCATCGGATCGCGCGCTTCGATCAGCGCCGCAACATCGCAGGCCAAGCCCTGCAACGCTGCTGGCGCACGCCGCATCGCGTTGGCCAGACGCGGATGCACACCGAGTTCGAGCAATGATCGCCCATGTGCGGTCAGGCGATCGTCGGCGTCCAGCGCATCCAACGCGCGCAATAGTTCCAAGGCCTGGGCCATGGTGCCCGGCGGCGGCGGATCCAGCAGTCGCAGATCGACGCTGCCCCAGGTCTTGAGCTCCAGCGCGAACGCGGACAGTTCGATGCGATGCACCTCCGGACGCGTTGCCGGATCCAGCCGCTGGCTCTCCGGCCACAGCCGATAGCAGCGCCCCGGCGCAACGCGACCAGCGCGACCGGCGCGCTGCGTCGCCGAAGACTGCGCGATGGTTACGGTTTCCAATCGGCTCATGCCGCTGGCTGGATCGAAACGCGGCTCGCGCGCCAGCCCCGAGTCGATCACTGCGCGCACGCCGGGTAGCGTTACGCTGGATTCGGCGACATTCGTTGCCAGCACTACACGCCGGCGCGTACCCGGCCGAAGCAGTCGAGCCTGTTCGTCGATGCCCAGCTCACCATGCAGCGCATCCACTTCGGCATCGACATCGGCGAGCAACCGCATGCTGCGATCGATCTCGGCTTTGCCGGGCAGGAAGCACAGCACATCACCATCTGTTTCGGTCAGCGCAAGTTGCACCACGCGCTGCAGCTGAAACTCCAGAGTCTCCTGCGGCCGCGCTGGCACATGCGCAATCGTCACCGGATAACTGCGCCCTTCTGCAGTCAATCGCGGCGCATCCATATAACGTGCCAGTTTTTCTCCATCCAGCGTGGCCGACATCACCAGCAAGCGCAGATCGGGCCTGATGCCGGACTGGATATCCAGACACAGCGCCAAGCCCAGATCGCTGTGCAGATGGCGTTCGTGAAACTCATCGAACAGCACCGCGCCCACGCCATCGAGCGTTGGATCATCCTGCAGCATGCGCGTGAGAATGCCCTCGGTCACCACTTCGACACGGGTGCGCGCAGTCACCCTGGATTCGAAACGGATGCGATAGCCAACGCGCTCCCCGACCTCCTCGCCCAGCTGCGCGGCCATGAACATCGCCGCTGATCGCGCCGCGATCCGCCGCGGCTCCAGCATCAGGATGCGACCCTGCATCCACGGCGCCCGCAGCAAAGCCAACGGCACCTGCGTGGTCTTGCCGGCACCCGGCGGTGCTTCCAGCACCAGACGCGGCGTCGTCTCCAGGCTGGCCACGATCTCGGGAAGCACAGAGGTAATCGGAAACTCGGGCGCGGTGCTCATCCCCATCATTGTAGTGGGCGGCGGGCGCTCATTCGGAGACGGTGGGAACTTTCACGCGCATGCCAAAAGAAAACGACGCGAACCCCGAAGGGTTCGCGCCGTCGACTCAACCTGCCTACTGATCGCGGTAGCCATACGCATTGCTGCGCCCCCGCACAGATGGCGGCGAGCGCAATTCACGCACCGGGCTCCGACCCCGAGTAAATGACGAGCGGGCGCACGATCTTTGGTGTGCTTGCCCGTACATGCACGTGTTGCTGGAGCATGCTTTCCCGGCTCTGCGTCCGACTGGGGTCGACCGCGTTCACGCCTGCGGCCACAAATCGGTCGTAAGCACGTCGCGCAACGCCGCAACTCGTAGCAAACAGATCAGGCGTTTGATTCAACGGCAGCCGTTCAGGCAACGGCGCCTTGCCCATCACCGCGCGATAGCTGCTCCACCGCCCATCTTGCGCTCGCGCGCACAGCCCCGCACGCACCGGATTGATCACAATGTAGCGTGACAGTTCGAGCAAATCGCAGACTCTATCGACCAGCACAGACTTGAACCGTCCCTGGGACCCATGACCAACGTGTCCGTGTCGGCGATTGAAGCGCTGACTGTAGACACCGATCAACTCCCTCATCCCGCGCGACAGCGTCGGCCTTCGCGTCTCAACCAGCAAGTGATAGTCCTGACCCCTTTTCCATGCGAATCGTGGGGATACCTCAGAATTAGTGCCCTTCTGGCTCCCGCCGCCACGCCGTTAATCGCGCCTATCACCACACATCACTGCGATCCTTCCATCAATCTTCGCGAAACCGGATTCGCTAAATCTGGCGGTTATAAATAAATCAAGCATATCTTCCCGCGCTACCACAATACCCCTGAAACTCGAAGATCCGATAAAAATACCTTCCGGTCTAATTAAATTAGATCCAAGCGGCCGAACCTCGTATCCATGAAGCCATATTGGTAAGCCATCTGTAAGCGAATCCTTCCGAAAGCTCCCCCTAAGCCCCGGTCCAGACAACTTGCCAAGTTGATTATAACCGCTACTGTCAAAAGTTTTTCTAAACACATTTCTATCAGCCCATTTTGTCAATTCATCCTTTTTACTATTTGAATCAATAATTTCTGAGAATTTTCCGCACTCAATTTGTTTGCATCCCGCCAAAACAAACAAGATAGAGAAATAAATTATAATTCTTATTATCATTTATTGATTCCCCTGCATGTAATAATTGTAAGAATAATCAGAGACCAGCAATCTGTGAAACATTCTCGTTGGGCTCCCTGTCCCAAATGCCGAATTCCACCAAGTAACCGTTGTTGCAAGCTGCATTTGGCTATTGCCTCTCGCGGCATGCAGAAGACCTTGATACAGATAGTTCAAGTCTCCTCCGTAAAATACAGTATTGTCTGACCACGGGGCACCGACAATTCGGAAGCTAGTTCCTCCAAATCCGCCATGAGTCTCATCTCCGAAGAATATAGAATCCCCTTGGTGGTATAGAACTCTGCTAAATTCAACGCCAGAAATGTTTTCATATCCGCCGCGCGCCCTACTTCTGGCGTCAATCTCGACTTTTGACACGTCCAGCACCAGAGCAAATTCACCAATCGAAAGTTCCTTCACACCGTCGTCGCCAGCAGGTCGCTCCAAGATCGCGATCACATGCTCGCGCTTCTCACTGTAGCCTTCGCCAACATCTCCCGGGTCGTCTCTTGAAGCTTCTCGATGACTCTCAGCATTAAACGCCCTAGAAAACGCCGCCGTCAACGCCCCATTTGCGAACTTCCCGCCTGTCGCCGCCGAGACTGTGCCACCGATGACTGCCGCCGCTACGATTCGCGCCGGGGCGCCCTGTATCGCGCCAATATTTCCACTAAGTGCCTGCGTGACTCCAGCACTCAGGAAACCATTCCCAAACTTGCCTCCGCCCATTTCCGCCATCACGCCACCCGCCACCGCGTGCGAGAGGACTTTGGCGGCAGTTTGCCCTGCTGTGAGTCCACTCGCGAGCAGTGCGAGCTGCCGCGACGAGGCGACCACCAATCCTTCGGTGGCAGCGAGCGATGCTTGGTAGGCGTTGTAGGTTACATTTGCTTCAGCGGCCGCCTGGAAGTAAGTCCCAATCCCGTAAAACACTGCCGCCGCAAACGCCCCTTGAACCGCGCCTTGAGTGCTCGCGGTTGCTACAGCACCGGATGCAGCTCCACCCGCTACAGCGATCCAAAACCCTTGCCCCCCCGTAACTACCGTAATTGCTACCGTAGCCACCATGCGCCAATTGTCATTCAACCAACTCAGTCCCGTCGGATCAGTGAGGCTGAGCGGGTTGTTGAGGACGTAGGTGTAGCGGTTGAGATTCTGAGCGTTGAAGGGCGCCTGGATGATCGGATCGGCAGAGAGCATGCGGCCGAGTGCCGGGTCGTAGAGGCGACCGTTCATGTGGATGATGTTGGACAGATCCACGTGTTCGTGGCCGGTGAAGCCATGCGTCGTGTTGCTGGCTGTGTAGCTGCCGAGCAGGTTGTTCCAGACGCCGTTGCTGCTGGCGGCACGACGGTTGCCGTGCGGATCGAAGCTCAGTTTTTCGATGACGCTGCCGTTTTGATCAACCAGCGTATCCAGCGAGCCCAGATGATCGCCGAGGATGTAGCGATAGCTTTTGCTCAAGGCGCTGGGGGGGCCGGTTTCAGTGAGAATCAGGAAACCACCGATATAGCGCTTGCGCTCCTCCACGGCATTGGTCCTGGTGATCCATTCGACACCGCCGACATAACGCGTGACGGTTTCGATGCTGCCGACTTTGTCGATACGCAGATAGCGTCCACCCGCGCCGTAGCGGAAGCTGGACACCGAGCTGGGCGCGCTGCCATCACCCACCGCAACGCGATCGGCCAGGCCGTTGGCATTGAAGCGGATGCGGCGGTCTTTGACCACGCCATTGGGGTCATCGGCCAGAACTTCGTTACCAGCCAGGTCATAGCCGTATTCGACGAACTGACCGCTAGCGAGCGCGCGACGCGTGACGGCATGCGGGCTGCGGCCGGCAAGGTTTTGTCTGGCACCCAAGAGTCCGTCCAATCCGCATCCCGCAGCACCCGCGTAGGTGTAGCCCAAACCATCCTTGGCGCAAATATTGCCGATGCGGTCGTAGCTGAGGTTGGCGGTATTGAACGCTGCTGCATTGCCGTTGATGCCAGTGGCATAGCCAGTGACCAAACGATCGAGCTTGTCGTAGACAAAACGCTCGCTCAAATTGAGGCTTAGATCGGTACGCGAGCGCAGATTGCCCAGCATGTCGTACCTGACATGCTCCCGCCCGCACGCCGTTACGCTATGGCGATCTCGGACTGAGGCGCGGTGGCGGGGGCGTGCGTGGGACCCATCTACCGCAGGGTAAGGACGATTAGAGCTATGGGCTTC
>Ga0163151_10001441_pt1 | contig 39874 bp, 32 predicted proteins | sample OliLakLV19MP5IB2_FD_145596 | JGI IMG/M metagenome (GOLD analysis project Ga0163151, IMG submission 145596) | Freshwater microbial mat bacterial communities from Lake Vanda, McMurdo Dry Valleys, Antarctica - Oligotrophic Lake LV.19.MP5.IB-2 | ecosystem: Environmental > Aquatic > Freshwater >... | reverse complement strand
AGAAATAAAAATAAAAGTGTAGAGTTACGTTCGATGTGACGTAAAAATCGCAAACCGATTCCTTTGCCTTCACTGGCGCCTTCAATAATCCCGGGAATGTCAGCCATTACAAATGATTTGTAATCGCGGTATTCAACAATTCCCAAATTAGGAACAAGCGTGGTGAAAGGATAATTTGCTATTTCGGGTTTTGCTGCAGATACAACAGAAAGTAAAGTAGATTTACCAGCATTCGGAAAACCAACCAAACCAACATCTGCTAGCACTTTTAATTCTAAAATTTTCCACTCATCTCGTCCATCGCCACCAGGTTGAGCATAACGAGGAGTTTGATTGGTAGAAGATTTAAAATGATCATTTCCTAAACCACCTCTTCCACCAGCAACAACAATAATTTCTTGTCCTTCTTCGGTAATCTCGCCTTCAACTTCTCCCGTCTCCGCATCACGAATAATTGTTCCCAAAGGAACATCCAAGATTTCATCTTTACCTTCGGCACCGGTCATACGAGCACTTCCGCCTGAGCCACCCGGCTCCGCAATAATATGTTTACGATATTTTAAGTGAATGAGGGTCCAAAATTGTTTGTTCCCTTTTACAATGATGTGTCCGCCTCTGCCTCCATCGCCACCATCCGGACCACCTTTTGCAGTTAATTTACTTCGGTGCAAGTGCACAGAACCTTGTCCTCCTTTACCAGAGCGACAGCATATTTTTACGTAATCAACAAAATTCGAATCCATTCTTTTATTCCCCTTCTTATACCAATGCTTAGCTCAAAATTGTCAAAAGGATACTTTGAGTTTAGCATTGCAAATACCGAAACAGCAAATTACATTTATCCCTTCGATATAAATCCTACTTACACAATACTTATTACTTTTTCTTTTTCGCTACTTTTTTAGCCACCTTTTTACTTGCTCCTTTGGAGGGAGCTACTTTTTTAGCGGTTTTTTTTACGCTCTTTTTTGCTACAACTTTCTTAACTACTTTTTTAGCACTTTTTTTAGGCGCTGTTTTTTTAGCTACCTTCTTAACTAATTTTTTAACCACTTTTTTACTTGCTCCTTTGGAGGGAGCTACTTTTTTCTTTACAACTTTCTTAGCTGCTTTTTTAACAACGTTCTTACTTGCTCCTTTGGAGGGAGCAGCTTTCTTCATTGACCCCTTCGGGGCACTCTTTTTTACTTGCGCCTTCGGTGCTTCTTTTTTCTTCTCTGCTTTCCCGCCTGTCGGACGCGCAGGCTTAACAGGAGCTTTTGCTATAGGTTTTATAACTTTCTTTGGCGTCTCTTTTTTTACAACCACTTCCTTTTTCGATGGCTTTTCATCATTCATCTTGGAAACGAAAATCTTCTCCACAGTTGGTTGAAATGCAATTACTGATTTTGCAGAACGTGGATCAATAACAGCACATAAGTTTGTGAAAATTTGTTCCACAGTTCCAATTCCATTTACAGCTCTATATTTTCCTTGAGTTGTGTAATATGCTTTTAACGGAGCTGTTTTATTATTGTACTCTTGAATTCGGTTACGGATAACTCCTTCATTTTGATCATCCGGACGACCGCTTTCCATACCTCTTAACAATAAACGTTTTGTCAATTCTGCATCACTTACTTCCAATGCCAACATCATAGTAATGGAAGTATGTTTTTCGAATAACAATCTATCCAATGCTTCCGCTTGTGCTTCAGTACGTGGAAAACCATCAAAAATAAATCCTTTTGCACCTGGATTGTTATCCAATTTAGAACTAATCATTCCAATCACCACTTCATCGGGAACTAAAACTCCTGCATTCATCAACATTTGAGCTTCCAAGCCCAATTGTGTTCCAGCAGCAATTTCGCTTCTCAAGATATCACCAGTGGAAAGGTGAACCAATTGATATTTAGCAATTAATTTTTCCGACTGAGTTCCTTTGCCTGCACCCGGAGGTCCGAATAGTACAATGTTTAACATGGGGTTGAGAGTTTGAGTGATACGATTTAGGTTTTAAGATTCGTTAACAAAAATTATTTTTTATCATTTTCATAATCCAACACATAAATATCTTCTAGGTTACGCCCTAACCCTTTGTAATCTAATCCATATCCAACTATAAAATCGTTGGGGATAACAATTGCTGCATATTCAATTGGAACAGTCTTCGTATATGCATTTGGTTTAAACAACAAAGTAGCAATTTTAATATCTGCCACCCCCAAAGCTTTTAATTGATCCCACACATTTTCAATAGTATTTCCAGTATCAACAATATCTTCAACAATTACAACTGTTCTTCCTTTTATATCTTCGTTTAAACCAATCAGTTGTTTTATTTTTCCAGTAGAAGAAGTTCCTTCATATGAAGCCACTTTTACAAAAGAAATTTCACATTCGATATTTACTTTTTTCATTAAGTCTGCTGCAAACATAAATGAACCATTTAATACTGCAAGAAACAAAGGTTTTTTATCCTTCAAATCTTTATTTATTAATTTGGCTACTTCGGCTACTGCTTTTTGAATTTCAGAAGAACTTATCTTGGTCTTAAAAGTATGACCATGAATTACAACACTACTCATAAAAAGGCTATTAATTCACCAAAAATAAACAAATTTAGCTGAAAAAAAACCTGAAAACTTTATTTTATTCTTAACATAGAAAAACATACTTTTACTGCTATAAATTAACAAAAAAAACCGAATTATGACACCAAAAGTGAGTATTATCATGGGAAGCACATCTGATATGCCCATTATGCAAGAAGCTGCAAAGATTTTAAACGAGTTTAAGATTCCTTTCGAAATTAACGCTTTAAGTGCACACAGGGTGCCCGAACAAGTAGCTGATTTTGCAAAAAATGCTCATACTAAAGGCATCCGTGTAATTATTGCAGGAGCAGGCGGTGCAGCTCATTTGCCGGGTGTTGTTGCTGCATTTACTCCTATTCCTGTGATTGGAGTACCTTGTCGCTCTACAATCTCTATCGATGGCTGGGATTCTGTCCTTTCTATTCTTCAAATGCCTCCGGGAATTCCGGTTGCAACTGTTGCTTTGGATGGCGGACAAAATGCCGGAATATTAGCCGTGCAGATTTTGGCAACCGGAAATGACGAAATTTTGAAAAAAGTGATCGATTTCAAAGAAAACTTGAAAAATAAGATCCTAAAAGCCAACAAAGAGCTGTCGGAAGTGAAGTTTGAGTACAAAACGAATTAGAGCCTAACCCCTTTCCAGACGGAAAGGGGAATTAGAATCTGCTTTCAATAAAATTGATATAAATGAATAAGCTATTCGCCTTCTTATTTGCCTTTTTGATTTGTTGTGCGACATACGCGGGAAATGAAAATCCTTCTATCGGAGCCCGCTCTTCGGGAATGGGGAATGCTTCTGTTTCTTTCGGAGATGTTTGGAGTGCCCATCATAACCAAGCCGGACTAGGTTTTGTGCGTGATATTTCTGCAGGCGCCTATTATGAAAACCGTTTTTTATTAAAGGAAATTAGTGTCAAAGGCGGAGTTGTGGCTGTCCCTATTAAAGCTGGTACGTTTGGATTGGCAATAAGCAACTTCGGTTATTCCCTTTATAGTGAAAACAAATACAGTCTTTCTTTCGCTAAAACCTTTGGTGATAAGCTTTCTTTTGGTGTAGCGATGGACTATTTAACTACCAAAATTGCAGAGGGCTATGGAAGTAAAGGCGTTTTGGCTGCCGAATTTGGGATTCAGGCAAAACCTTTAAAAGGATTAACCATTGGCGCACATGTTTTTAATCCTACACGTTCAAAATTGGCAGACTATAATGATGAACGATTGCCAACCATTATCCGCTTTGGTGGCGATTATAATTTTTCTGACAAAGTTACAGTTGCTCTAGAAACAGAAAAAGACATTTCACAAAAAGCAATTTTCAAAGCAGGAATTGAATATAAACCTGTAAAAGAATTATATCTACGTGTTGGAGTTGGCACCAACCCTACATTAACCTCTTTCGGATTTGGAATTAATTTAAAGAATTTCAAAATTGATGTTTCGGGAAATTATCATCAAACTCTAGGAATAAGTCCGCAATTGGGATTAACATACATCTTTAAAAAAGCGGAATCTGCTTCTCCTAAAGTTGAACAATAAAAACCACATATTGTTTTGTGTATCGAGCACGATAGTGAAGAGAATTTTTTTGCTTTTTCTTTTGACTTTTAACTTATCTCTTTTAACTTTTTCTCAAGATACCACAAAAAAAACTGATGACAGCGATATTCAGCAAAAGCTGGAAAACATTGCAGAAAACACAAATGACGAGGAAGCTGACTACACCAACCTTGTTGAAGTTTTAGTTTATTCAAATCAAAACCCTATTAACTTAAATAAAACAAATAAAGAAGAATTACAAGCCTTAGAGATTTTAAATGACATTCAAATAAACAACCTTTTAACACATATTGAAAAACACGGGAAGCTAATAACAATATATGAATTACAAGGAATAAGTGGCTTTGATTTACAAACGATACAAAAACTTTTACCTTATGTAAAGGTTGCAGATAATTTTATTTCGGCACATTTTGGAGTAAAAGAAATGTTTAAGAACGGACAACACACCCTTCTGTTACGTTACGGAAGAACCCTTGAGGACCAAACTGGTTTTGCACCAACAGACAGCGCTTCACTTGCTAAAAGCATAAACTCGAGATACATTGGTAGTCCTGATAGAATTTATGCTCGCTACCGATTTACTTATGGAACAAATATTAGCTGGGGAGTAACTGCTGAAAAGGACCAAGGCGAATTATTTTTCAAAGACAAACAAAAATTCAAATACGATTTTTACGAAAATTCATTAAAAGGAAATCAAAAAACAGGTTTTGATTTTTATTCAGCTCACTTTTATTTGAAAAATGTAAAATTCATTAAAGCATTAGCAATAGGTGATTATCAAGCAACATTCGGACAAGGATTAACATTGTGGAGTGGACAAGCATTTGGAAAAAGTCCGGACATCATGAGTGTAAAAAGATCAGCACGAGGAATCACACCTTACACTTCTGTAGATGAAAATCGCTTTATGCGAGGTGCTGCAACAACATTAAGTTACAAAAAACTGGAGGCAACAGCATTTTATTCACGCAAACACATTGATGCAAACATAACTGATACAACATCCGATGGTGAAATAGCAGCAATTTCTTCATTACAAGAAACAGGTTATCATAGCACTTCAAGTGAAATTGCTGACAAAGACGCTATTTTACAAACGATAATTGGCGGAAATGTTGGCTACAAAGGAAGGAAATTAAACGTTGGTCTTTCTGCTTTGAATTATCAACTAGATGTGAACTATAACAGAGGATTATCTTACTACAATCAATTTGAATTTTCCTCTTCAAAAAATTTCAATGTTGGAGTTGATTATAATTTCATTGTACGAAATTTCAATTTTTTTGGTGAAGGAAGCATGAGTAAAAATGGCGGAAAAGCATTTGTAAATGGGGTTTTAATAAGCTTGGATCCAAGATTATCTTTCACAGCTTTGCATCGGTACTATCAAAGAAATTTCCAGAATTTACTTAGCAATGGCTTTGGAGAAAGTACAATTCCGAATAACGAAAAAGGATTATATATAGGGATGGTTGCAAAACCTACAAACAAAATTACAATCACAGCCTACTACGACCGCTTCGAATTCCCTTGGTTGAAATATCAGGCAAATGCTCCTTCTTACGGCAACGACTATATGGCTCAATTTAACTATACACCATCTAAAAAAATGGATATGTATGTAAGAATCCGCACACGCGACAAACAAAGAAACAGCACTAATGTTTCTGACGCAATGGACTATTTAGTGCCAGTAAAACAAAGTAATTATCGTTTCAATATTTCTTATTCAATTACAAAAACGATTAAATTAAAAAACAGATTAGAATTAATCGATTATAAATTGGATAACAATAAAACTGAAAAAGGATATTTGGTTTATCAAGACATCGCTTATAGTAAAATGGGAAAACCACTTTCTGTTACGCTACGTTATGCCATTTTCCAAACCGATAGTTACAATGCAAGAATTTATGCATACGAAAATGATGTACCAGGCTCCTACTCTATTCCAGCTTATTACAACAGAGGCTCTAGATTTTACATTATGTTAGACTACAACTTAACAAGACGGATTGAATTATGGTTTCGCTACTCTCAAACATTTTATGACAACCAACAAGTAATTAGTGAAGGTTCACTTACGGAAATTCAAGGCAATACTAAATCTGAAATTAGAGCACAAGTACGATTTAAGTTTTAAATTATGAGTAAAATAGAAATAAGAGCATTTACGACTTGGCTTGGCGATAATGAAATATGTTACACGGTTGTTAAACCGAATGCTGTTGTAGAAATTGCAGACGCTATTGAAAATAGCGCAATTGTAAAAGAAATTTCGGATGGTAAAACATATCCGATGTTAGTAAACTTAAAAGAGATAAAATCCATTACAAAAGAAGCACGCGATCACTTTTCGATGCAAGGCAGAACACCTGGAATAAAGGCAATCGGCCTACTTATTAAATCACCCGCAAGCACTATTATTGGAAATTTTTTCCTTGGCCTGAACAAATCTGTTGTGCCTGTAAAACTTTTTACAAAAGAAGAAAAAGCAGTAGACTGGCTAAAACAATTTTTAAAAAAATAGTATGTCGAAAGAACTAGACGAAATATATAAAAGAGTTTGTGATTTAACGGGGGAAAAAGTTTCTAGCAAAGCAGATAAGAAAAAATCAGTGTTGATTGGCTTAAAAAAACTAGAGACTACTTTAAAATCTAACAAAAAGCAAGAAATAGAAAACTCAAAACGTATTGACGAAATTTTAAAAGTTGTTATCTCTTTTGCGAATCTGAAATACGATAAAAAAGCAATCATCACGAATAGAAAAAGTCATTTTGATGCATTAGCATTAGGCATCAATATGTTAGGAGAAGAACTAGAAGCATCAACTATTTCCTTGCACGAAAAGGAAGTTTTATTAAAAGAAATTCATCACCGAGTAAAAAATAATTTACAAGTAATTTCGAGTTTATTAAATCTACAATCTGAAAAAATAAAACAACCAGATTTATTGGAAACATTCATGGAAAGTCAGAACAGAATTCGTGCGATGGCTTTGGTGCATGAAAAGATATATCAATCTAAAAATCTTTCCAAAATCGATTTTACAGAATACGTACACTCATTTATCAGTCAAATGAGTAGTAGTTATAACCTCGACCCTAAAAAAATAAAAATGCACCTAGATCCAAATATCGAACCGCATTTTTTTAAGATAGACACTGCAATTCCATGTAGCTTAATATTAAACGAACTAATTTCCAACAGCTACAAATACGCATTTCCGAAAAACAGAGTAGGCAATATCTATTTACATTTTGGTATAGAAAAAAAATCAAAAAATGCAGCTCAATATATTTTACAAGTAGCAGATGACGGCATTGGCATTTCACCAAACATAGATATTAAAAACACTAATACTCTAGGCTTACAACTGGTTGATTTACTTACCGCTCAAATAGAAGGAAAATTAGAATTAGACAGAAAAAATGGAACCAAATTTACAATAAGGTTTCCAGTAGAGAAAAATTGAGCTAAACATACACTTATATAAATTATCTTTGTACCCATTAAATATAAAGCATGACTAAATTAAAGATTGGCGTTTTGCGCGAAGAGAAAAGTCCACCAGATAAACGGGTTCCATTAACACCGCTCATCTGTGCTGAATTGATACGTAAATATCCTCACATAGAGATTGTTGTTCAACCAAGCAAAATCCGTTGTTACGAAGATGCTGAATACACCGCCTTTGGTGTTCCTCTTCAGGAAGATTTAAGTGATTGTGAAATACTTATGGGTGTAAAAGAAGTTCCGAAAGAATTATTGCAACCAAACAAAAAATATTTTTTCTTTTCACATACCATCAAAAAACAGATTCATAATCAGAAGTTGATGAAGACGTTGATAGAGAAGAAAATTCAGATGATCGATTACGAAACATTAACAGATAAAAACCACAACCGTATTATTGGATTTGGTCGTTATGCCGGAATTGTTGGTGCTTACAACGGAATTTTAGGTTACGGAAAAAAATATGATCTCTTTCAATTACGTCCGGCTAATATTTGTCGCGATAGAGCAGAAATGGAAGATGAATTAAAACGTGTGAAATTGCCGAACATTAAAATTGCTTTGACAGGGGGCGGACGCGTTGCAAATGGAGTTATTGAAACCTTGAGTGCATTGCGCATCCGAAAAGTAACTCCTGAAGAATTTTTGATGGGTTCATTCCGTGAACCAGTTTATTGTCAATTAAATCCACGTGATTATGTGGAACGCAAAGGCGATCACAATTTTGACTTGCAGGATTTTTTCGGACATCCTGAACATTTTGAATCTGTGTTTGCAAAATATACGAAAGTAACAGACATTTATATTTCTGCTCACTATTGGGACCCACGTGCTCCCAGAATGTTTGAACTTAGCGATCTGAAAGCAAGTGATTTTCATGTAAGTGTTATTGCAGATATCACTTGTGATGTTCCTGGTTCGGTTCCAACAACCATTCGCGCTTCTTCTATTGACCGACCTTTTTACGGATACAATATTCGTGAAGACAAAGAAGATTTGCCTTTCAATAAAGATACCGTTTGCATTATGGCAGTGGACAATTTGCCTTGTGAGTTGCCTCGCGATGCCAGTGATGATTTCGGTAAAGATTTAATGGAACGAGTGCTTCCAAGCATTATTGGTGAAGATGTAGATGGAATTATTGAAAGAGCAAGTATTTGTAAGGATGGGAAGTTGATGAAGGACTTTGAATATCTGAGTGATTATGCTTATTAATTAACTTCATTATTTTCGTTATCGGAATCAATTCCCCCTTTGAAAAAGGGGGCTAGGGAGATTTTGCAAATGCCAATTGAGATCGATTCGATTCGCTCGGAATGAAGTTCTAATTAAATCTTCCTTTTATATCTATTCACAACCAAAGAAATCACCATTGTAAACACAAAGAATACAATCAATTTCAACGAATCAAGAACAACATCCGCAACGCCTCCACCACGTAAAAACAATTCATAAAAACCATTCAAGGCCCAATTAAGAGGCGACACAACACTAATATCTCGCATCAATTCTGGCATTACATACGTTGGCACCCACACTCCTCCAATGGCTGATAATAAAAGAACAGTTAATGAACCCATAATTGCTCCCTGTTGTTCTGTTTTCGCAATTGTTCCCATCATTACTCCATAACCTGTTGCTGCAAATGCTGTTGAAATAGCAAGTAAAACAATTCCAAGAATACTATTTCCAATAACTAAAGTTGGCAATCCTAATAGTGGTAGAACTATTTTTCCTACAGACAACATTAAAACCAATTGAATCAAACAAACTAAAATGTATACAATGATTTTTCCATTTAAAAAAATCAGATAGGAAGTTGGAATGGTTTGCAATCTCATCACACTTCCTTCACTTTTTTCTTTCACCATACTTCCTGCAAGTGGAAGTACAATAAAGAACATCGCAAAGATTGCCCAGGCTGGAACGTTATGCTGAACAGCATTTGGCACAATTTCTCCGATTTGTTTAGACGCATATACTTCTTTGTACTTAATAATTTGAGATTGCGAAAATGCATTCTTCGGTGCATTCTTTTTATCAGGAATCAATTCTGAAATCTGATCAGAAAATGCTTGAAACATAATCTTTGTTTTTATTTCCGAAATAAATTCACGAAGACTACTTGTGACAGAAGTTAAAAAAGATTTTTTTGTAATCGGATCGATGTAAATTTTAATTTCGACAGAATCAGATTGTTTTTGAACACCATCGCTTTCTCCTAAAGTTTGTTGAACCAATAAACTAACATTGTTCCGAATGGCTTCCGTAGCTCCTTTCGGGACAACAATTCCCACTAAAAATTTTCCATCAGAAACGGCTTTTTCAATCATTTCTGCAGTGGCAGGTTTGCCGTCAATCGTATTATTAAACGCACACATTCCAGAATTTCTCAATCCTTGCTCAATTGAAACACCCAATGAATCTTTATCATTATCAACAAAAATAATAGGAATGCCTCTTTCATTCAAACTCTTAAATGCAGAATCTTGAATGAGTGTCATCACAAAAATCAAAATCATCGGCATCAAAAAAAGAACAGCAAGTCCTACTCTATCTCGCAATAGAATAAGTGCTTCTTTTTTTATGGCTGCGTATAGTTTCACTCTAGTTCGTTGTTTTTAGTTCGTTGTTCGTAGACTAGTTATCTATTCAATTCTCCGTCACCCTGAGCGGAGTCGAAGGACACATGATTCAGCGCTGTATTATTCAACCCTTCGACTCCGCTCAGGGTGACGAATTTGCCACTTCGAGCATCCTGCGTTGAAGCAGACACATCGAGAAGTCAATCTCTCAACTTCCGATTCGTCAAATGCAAAAAAACATCCTCTAAATTCTTACAGACTATATTCGCATTTATCAACTCCTTCGGACTACCTTCCACTATAATTTTTCCGTAATCAATAATCGCAACACGAGAACAAAAATGTTCTGCTTCTTCCATATGATGCGAAGTATAAACAATAGTTGTTCCTGCTTTATTTATTTCTTTCAAATGTTCGATGATTACATTTCGCGATTGCACATCCACTCCAACTGTTGGTTCGTCCAAAAATAAAATTTTAGGACTATGCAAAATCCCAGCTATCAAATTCACTCTGCGTTTCATTCCACCGGAGTAAGTCGACAAACGATTGTTTGCTGATGCAGTCAAGCCAAAATTATCAAGCCAAAACGCAATTTTGTCGCTCAGTAATTTTCCACTCAAACCATACATTGCACCATAAAAACTAAGATTTTCTCTAGCACTAAGCATTGGATAAAGTGCAATATCTTGCGGAACAACACCTATAATTTGTTTAATATCTTCGCTGTGATTAGACAAATTTTTTCCGTCAATAATTACAGTCCCCTTCGAAGCAGGAAATAAGCCACAAAGAATAGAAATAGTGGTTGTTTTACCAGCTCCGTTTGGACCAAGCAAACCAAAAATTTCGTTTTTGTTTATCGAAAGGGAAATTCCATCAACAGCAGGCGCATCAACACCTTTAAAGGTTTTGCTGAGTGATTGAATTTGTATGATTGGATTGTCCGACATAATGGGATGTAAATTTAGCAAAATTAAGGAAGACTTATCCTGATAAAATTCATATAATATTGCCCTCACAATCCTTAATATTGGCTACATTTGTGTTCAAATTTCAAAAAACAAACAAGCAATAAAATTAAATTTATTGTAGATTAAAGCCTATTGTATGAATACAGAAAAAATAGACGTATTGATTATCGGAGCAGGTCCGGCAGGATGTATTGCTGCTTCTATTGCCCATAAAAATGGATTAAAGGTTCACGTAGTTGAAAAAGTAAAATTTCCCAGATTTGTAATTGGTGAAAGTCTATTACCTAGAGTGATGGATCACCTAGATGAAGCGGGCTTATTAGAAGATGTTAAAAAAGCAGGATTTCAAGAGAAATTCGGTGCGAAATTTTTATTAGGTGATAAAGTATGCGATTTTAATTTTGCTGATCAGTTTAGCAAAGGATGGACGTGGACATGGCAAGTGCAGCGGGCACAATTCGACCAGATATTGGCAAATGGTGTTGCTAAAAAAGGAATCCCAGTAGAATTTGAAATGGGTGTAACAGCTATTCAATTTAATGAAGACGAAAGTTCCATAACAACTGTTGAAGATGCCAATGGAAATAAAAAAGAAATACAAGCACGTTACATTATTGATTGCAGTGGATACGGACGTGTAATTCCAAACTTATTGGGATTAAATAAACAATCAAGTTTTGACCCACGCAAAACACACTTTACACATTTCAAAGATCCTAATCGTCCAGAAGGTGTTGAAGGAACCCGAATTACAGTAATTGTTCACCAACAAGAAGTTTGGGTTTGGATTATTCCTTTTTCAAACGGAATTACTTCAGTAGGATTTGTTGGAAACCCAGAATATTTCAAAGATTTCCCTGAAGATACAATAGAACGGATGAATGCAATTGTTAATGATTGTCCTCAATTAAAAGAACGTTTCAAAGATCAGGAAATGGTTTTACCTCCTCGTACAATTGAAGGCTATGCTGTTACATCAACCAAATTTTTTGGTAATGGATTTGTTACAGCAGGAAATGCCACAGAATTTTTAGATCCTGTATTTTCATCAGGAGTAACCTTTGCAATGGAATCGGGCTCCACAGCAGCTAAATTGGTGAGCAGAAAATTAAAAGGAGAACAGGTAGATTTTCAAACAGAATACGTTGATCACATGATGCAAGGCATCAACACCTTTAGAACCTATGTGTCTAGCTGGTACAATGGTGATTTACATCAAATTTTCTTTACTAAAGATCCTGATCCAAATATTAAAAAACAAATTTGTTCGGTACTTGCTGGCTATGTTTGGGATTTAGAAAACCCTTTTGTAAAAAAACACGAGCGAGCTGTAAGTACGCTTGCGAAAATTATCCGAATGCAGAAAGCATCGGCTGCTGAAGAAGCTGCGAAAAAAAATAGTTAGTAGTAAATGGTTAATAGTTCGTAGACTATTTCGAAGAAGTCTCTCCATCTTAACTGTCATCCCTTGCCACGACACGGGATCTCACTTTTGAGAGAACGATTCATATTTTTCACAAGAATTGTTTAGATTGTAAGCACTAATGAAAATCAATATCATCGGAGGAGGCGTTTCAGGTTTAACTGCTGGCATATACTTGCAGATGAACGGATTTGAAACGCACATCTTCGAAAAGCACTCCATCCCTGGAGGCTTGTGTACCAGCTGGAAGAAAGGTGAATACACTTTTGATAGCTGCGCACATTGGATATTGGGTTCTGATACTGGTTCTTCTTTCTATAAAATTTGGTCGGAAATTTTAGACATGAAAAAAATTGAATTTCATAATCATGACATTCGTGTGGAAGTTGGTACAAAAGATCACGCCAATAAATACGGAGAAAAAAATTTCAAGCTCTACACCAATCTTACTGTTTTAGAAAATTACATGATTGATTTGGCTCCGGAAGATTTCGAGGAAATCAAAAAATTTATCAAACCGATGCGCATCATGCAAAAGTTTGACTTACCTCCTATCATGGACGATTTACCTTTCTTCCAATCGATGTTACGAAGTATAAAAATGGCAAAGTACTTGGAATTTTTATATTGGTTTTTGAAAATAAAAAATTACACCAATTATACTTACGCTAAAAAATTCAAAAATCCATTTCTTCGCGAAAGCTTTGAACTATTATACGATGGTGATGAAGTAAACATGATGGTATTAACCATGCCGCTTTCTGTTTTTGATAAAAAAAGTGCTGGTTACCCTATTGGTGGCTCAATGGCTTTTGCAAAAAAAATTGAGGAAACGTATGTGAAGTTGGGTGGAACAATGCATTACAAAACACCCGTTAAAAAAATAATTACAGAAAATGGTGTTGCAAAAGGATTGTTGGTAAGAAATGAAGTAAAACATTATTCTGACTTAACACTTTCTGCAGCCGATTGGAATTTTACTGCATTTGATGCATTGGATGGAAAATTTGTGGATCAGCACATGCAAGATTCTCGTGATCTCAAAAACATGGAAGTGTTTTATTCTGTCATGCAATTCTCATTTGGAATAAATAAAAACTTAAGCGAATATCCACACTTTTTTAGAGTACCAATGGAAGATCCACTCATTTCACCCGATGGTTCGAGCTATCCGCGCTTTGAAGTACACATTTATAATTACGACAATACACTTGCGCCAAAAGGAAAAACATCTGTAACGGTAAGCTATTATACAACCAACAGAGATTTTTGGATTGATGCTAGGAAAAATGATCGTCCAAAATACAGAAAAGCCAAAGAAGAATTCACAACAAAAATCATTGACTTATTAGATAAAACATTAGGCGGCATAAAAGATTCGATTGAAGTGATTGACATTGCAACACCTGCTACTTTTCAAAGATATACAGGAAATTGGAAAGGAAGTACACAAGGCTGGTTACCAGGAAAAAATCTATTAGCTAAATCTCCCGTTGGATTTAAGTTCCCCGGATTAAAAAACTTTTACTACTCCAGCCACTGGAACCAACCTGGTGGTGGATTGCCAATCGCCATTAAAACGGGCCGAGATGTAGCGAAATTAATTTGCAAAGAGCATAATGTAAAGTTTAAGGTGGTTCCTCAAACAAAGTAGTTATAAAAGGCCTCGGGGAGGCCTAACATTTTTAAAAAATAACAGACAACAATTCTATTGCTCCAAAGGGGAAAAACATCCATCGAACTTAATAATAATCATTTCTAATGTTTTGCCCCTCTGGGGCAATTAATAAATACTAATCAATGTTTATAAAAATGTTAAGCCCCTCTGGGGCTGTATATAATGAACTCATACAAAATTATTTTTCTACCACACTTTTTTGTTATCCTGTACTAAATACACCTATCTTAGTTCAGGATAAACCAACATGAAAAACCGCTACTCATCTGATTTAACAAAATCTACTTACGATGCCATTATAATTGGCTCGGGAGTAGGCGGGTTAACTACTGCCGTATTCTTGGCAAAAGCCGGAAAAAAAGTATTGGTTTTAGAAAAGCATTACGTTCCAGGTGGCTTCACACATACTTTTAAAAGAAAAAAATTCGAATGGGATGTCGGTGTTCATTATGTTGGACAGGTAAATCTAAAAGGCAACCTGATGCGTAAAGCATTTGATTATATATCGGATGGAAAACTCAAATGGGCCGACATGGGCGACATTTATGACCAAACAATTATTGAAGGAAGTACCTATAATTTCAGAAAAGGAAGAGTAAATCAAATCAATCAAATGATTGAGTATTTTCCTGAGGAAGAAATAGCAATTCGCAAATACTATGAGCTGGTTGAAAAAATTGGATCTAACTATACTACTTTTTTTTCTGAACGCACAATGCCAATTTGGTTGAGCAAGACCGTTGGTCATTTTATGCGAAGAAAATTTTACAAATATTCAAAACAAACTACAGCAGACGTTTTACGCAGTTTAACAACTAACCAAAAACTAATTGCCGTACTGTGTTCACAGTGCGGAAACTATGGGTTGGCTCCCAATGAAAGTAGCTTTGCTATTCATGGAATGATAGTAGAACATTTTATTGAAGGTGGAAATTATCCAGTTGGTGGAGCATCAAGTATTCATAAAAAACTTATTGCTGTTATTGAAGCGAATAATGGAATTGTTGCCATCAAAGCAGATGTAAAAACCATTATCATCGAAAACAACAAAGCGATTGGAGTTGAAATGGAAAATGGTGATAAAATTTATTCTAAAACTGTTGTAAGCAATGCCGGAGCACACAATACATTCAACAAATTAATTTCAAAAGGTATTCAAAAAGAAGAAAATACTATTGCTCTAAACAAAGTAAAACCTTCCGTTTCTCATGTTTGCATTTACGTTGGATTGAATGCGAGTGATGAAGAATTAAAGTTGCCAAAACATAATATCTGGTTATTTGATAATTACCAAATAGATGAATCACAAGCTCATCATTTAAAAACAAAAAACAGTCCATCCCCTATTTCATACATTTCCTTTCCTTCAGCGAAAGATCCCGATTGGCAAAAAAAGTATCCAGGAACAGCCACTATACAAGTTTTAGGTTCTTTTCCTTACGATTGGATGAAAGAATGGGAAAATGGAAAGTGGCAAAAAAGAGGAGAAGAATACGAAAAGAAAAAAGAAGAGATTAAAAATGACCTACTAGAAAAATTGCTACGGACATTGCCTCACATTAAAAACAATATTGAAATTTGTGAGCTCTCCACCCCACTTTCTACGAAACACTTTAGCAATTACTCTGCTGGAGAGATCTACGGATTAGAACACACACCTGCTCGATTTAATCTATTACAATTGAGAGCAAATACAAATTACAAAAATTTATTTTTAACCGGACAAGATATCGTTTGTGTAGGCGTTGGAGCAGCAATGTTTTCAGGGCTAATTACTTCAATTGCAATTTTAAAAAGAAATTTATTGTGGAAAGTAATTCGCTACAAATTAGAAAGCTAACAAACCTATTCCAATATAAAATTGTGTTATTGGTAAAAAACTGATTGGATCCAACACTGACCTTTCTAAACTATTTTCATATTGATTTCCTGAATTATCGGACCTTAAAAACATCAACGAATTTCTAAATCCAAAATCTAAAACAAACAAGTCCTTGAAAACACGCTGTTTCCCTAATGCATAAGCTACGCCACCACCTTTAAAATTCATAACTCCACCTTCTTTTTCAATAAAAGTATAATTAGATATTATTGGATCATAAGAATACACTTGATAAGCCTGAAAATTCAGTTGACCAGAAAGATAGAAGACCTCATACTTTGAATATAGTCCTAAAGGGGCAAATTTTGTATTTGTAAATTTTTTAAAAGCAAATCCATATTCAAACAAAGAAAACCGTTCGAACGATGGAGTATTGATATCATTACCATTTGGGGCAGAAGGAATATCAATTTTTCGATTCGAATATCGCATTCCAAATTCAATTTCTGAACGTTTTCCAGTTACAATATTTAAATGCAATCCATTTGTAATAATAGGACGCGAATACTTTAGGTTTGAACTAATAATTAAACTAAATGCGTTAGGATGACACAAACTAGTTAATCCGAAGCTAACTTTTTTCCCCATATAACCTGGCGACTGAGCACAACCAAATGTTGCGATGAGTATTAAACCAATATGTATATGAAATTTTTTAATCATTTTAAAAAGCCAAAAAACCTAAACCTACATGAAAATTTATAGCCTGAAATCTAAAAAGACGATTCTGAGCATCTTTACTAAACGTTTTTTCTGGATTAAATGAAGAGTTATTTCCATCAGAGGTAAAATCATCAATTAAAAAGGAAATTACACGAACAGGAGTTACACCGAAACGCAAGCCGCAATCTAGTAAGAGGCGATCAAACATAACACGAGAGCGACCAAGCGAATACGCAATTGCAAAACTGTTTACTTTATATTCACCCTTTCCAACAGTTCCATAAAGTCCTGAGCTGGAAGTTTTAGTATCATAATATTCAAATGCATTCTTATCGTATTTCAACTGATTAAACATAACTAGTAGTTCCAATTTATAATATTTTCCAATGGGAGCTAATGAACCAGATTTAAAAAATTTAAACCCAGCACCGAAATTTGTAGAAGTCATCTGCATTGGCAGGTAAGGTTCTGGGCGATAGGTATAAACGTGAAACTGATAAGTAAAAGCAGCCGGTTCATAAAACTCTTCAGTCAATCCACTTGGATTCACTCCTGTTTTTGATTTCTGAAAAGTTAAACAAAAATTTGTTCTATTCATAATCGTATATTCTAAATTAAAACAATGCGTTGTATTTATACCAAATGAGTTATTTGTAGACTTCGCATTTGCTGTTGGTCCGATTATAGAAGGAAAAAAATAATTGGAATAACCTAATGACAAATGTTTTCCCATGTAACCGGGTGCTTTTTGAGAAGAGACACAAAGAGTAAGAAAACCTAAGATAAGTAGAATGTAGTATCTCATATTTTAAAAGCTAAAAATCCAATTCCTAAATAAAAATTTAATAATTGCTGATTCGAAATTCGAGCATTGGAATGACGCTTATAATACATTTCCATTGTGCTGTAACGGTCGTTCAATGAAGTAACACTTATAATATTCATCGCTGGAGTAATTGCAGCTCGAACCCCATAGTCTAAAACAAATTTATCTCTTAAAACACGTTGTTTACCAACTGAATATACTAATGCAAAATTAAGATAATTATATTCGCCTTCACCATTTAATTGAGCAACATCTTCTGCTTGATTATCTGAAACTGGTTTTGCAAATTTTGCATTGTCATACTGAATTTTTTCAAACAACATCAGCATTTCAAATTTTTGGTAAGTACCAACAGGTGCAACAAATCCTTCCCTAAAAAGTTTCAGTGCCATAGCTATATTAATTGATGATAATACGGCTGGCTTTTTAAAATCTCCCGTATATCTTGTCGAACCAGGATAGGGATAATCTGTTTGAGAGGCAGAAGAAAAGAATCCCTCATTCGAGCCTCTATCGTAAGCTACTCCAATTCGTAGATATTGAGCCGACAAACAAATTATTTTTCTTTGTTTGTAAACATAATCGAAATTCAAACAATGCACCCTATTGATGGTGAATGATCGCTCATCAAGATAGTTGGAACGATTAGGGCCAGGGCCTCTAATTCCAGCCATAAAATAATTAGAATAGCTAATTATTGTTCGCTTGCCCATATATCCTGCAACTTGTGACGAACAATCTTTCACTTGAATTAAAAAAATTAAAAAAAAGAATGCCTTTTTCATAATTTAAAATGCTAAAAAACCAATTCCTAGATGGAAATTCACAAGTTGATACCTAAACAATCTTGTATAAGTAGCGTTTTTAAAATCTCGCTCGTTGAATGTACGAGCCGAATAACTACCTTCTGAAAAAACATCTCCATCAGGATTTAATAAAGCATTAACACCCCCTGGAACAAAACCAAAACGAATGCCACCATCAAAAACAAATCGATCAAACAAAACCCTTGAACGACCCATTGTATATGCAATTGAAATAGTATTAAAATTATAATCGCCCCTTCCTATAGTCACATAAGCTGATTGTTGCGAATTATAATCATAAATATAAAACGCATCCTTTTTGTATGTCAAATTATTCAACAAAATTAAAAACTCTAATTTTTTATACTTGCCAATCGGAGCAAGGGTTCCTGATTTAAAAAATTTAAACCCCAATCCAATATTATAAGAATCTATTTGCAATGGCTTATAAGGCTTTTCTTTATAATTAGCCGTATAGGTATCTTGATAGCTAGAATTATAAACTACATAATAAATATCACCAGGATCCATCCCTGTTTTAGATTTTTGCACAGACAAACAAACATTTGTTCTATCCTTTATTGTATATTCAAAATTAATGCAGTGAGTTGTATTCAAACCCAATTCTCCATTTGGAACAGAAGAATATGCTGTTGGCCCTATTCCAGACAGAAAAAAATAGTTTGAGTATCCCATCAAGAACCTCTTCCCCATATAGCCCGGTGCTTGCCCAACCAAAACCAATGAAGAAACTAAAAAAAGCAGTATGAATTTATTTTTCATTTATTTAGGGCTTTTGTGAACATGCATTAAAGAGTTGTATACAAAAGAAGTAATCAAATCAACATTGTCTTTTGATTTTGTATAGCGTGTTTCATACTTCATCACTTCACCGGTTTCCATATTAAATAATATGAAAAAATAAGTATTGTGCGACTTTCTGGACTTCTCATTGTATACACCTGTCCAAGCTAAATATTTTGTTCCATACTTCTCAATCAACGATTTCATTTCGTCTGTGCCAACAACCATTTCATCAACATTATCTCCATGATTAAAGCGTTCTGTCAACCAATCATTTAAAATACTGTTCAAATTATAACGATCTATATCAGTTGTCGTCATATTTTTTGTATTTACTGTTTCATAGCCTAATTTTAACCTGTCAGCGCACTTTTTTTGTATCTCTGCCAACTTCACTTGCTTTTCTTCTGATTCAAAATAATTAATCATTTCGTTGCCGCCTGCCGATTTAACTTTCATATAAAATGGCTCTAAAAACAACACCTTTTCTATACCCAAAAGGGCATACTTGTTTTTATTCTCTTTTGCTAATTGCTCATCTCTTTTTTTTCTTTCTTTATATGTTAAATTATCTTTTTTCTCTTCTTCTTTTTTAGTTAAGCCTTTGGATGCTTTTTTATAACGCTTTACAAATTCACTGTCTTGCAATAATCCAACAAAAGCATATTTGGTGAAATTTTCATCTGTAGTAATTTCCACCTTTTGCTGCTGTTTTTTAATTTTAGAATATTTACTTTCTTCAGCAGTAGTGTCAATCGCTTCAACTGGCACCTTCGCAGTGTCTAATGCGATAATTTGAGCCTTAGTAGATTTGGAAAAATCACCCATATATAACTCATTTGAATTAACGAGTTCTGAAAAAAGGCTATCTGTAAGAGCAGAAAGTACCACATCTTCTGGATTTTTTTTATGTGCTTTAAAAGCATACGACAACGCAATAATATTTAACTCTTTTGCATTTAAATTATCAAGCATATAATACAAACGCTGAGAAGTCCCTTCAATTTTTTCATAATCAGGAATTGAATAGCTCTTTGAATTCAATCTTGCATTATTGCCTACACTATAAGAATACTTTGGTTTATTTCTATTTGAATTAGATTCTGTCACTGCAATGTTATACAATGCTTTTGCAACAATCTTTTTTAAATATAAATTTTCCGGATATTTTTCGAGAAGGATATAAGCGGCATAAATTGCATTTACATAATCTCTGTCAATCAAATACAATCGGCAAGACTCAAAACGTGCTATTTCTCTTGCTTTTTTAAATTCCTCCTCCGAAACAAGATACTTTTTACGACTTGCTTCATCAGCAACCACTAATTCTGGCTCAACAGCTCCTCTTCTTTTTCGAATATTAGGGTGTGTACTTTTGGTATCATCGTAATCGTCATTCGATTTAATTTCTGAAGTTTTTTTAAGAAATAATGTGTCCGGTAAAATCAAAAATTCATCTTCAAAAAAAGATTTTTTAAACTCAACCAATTCAAAAGGTAAATAAGAATATTGCAACACATCAAAAGCTCCACTCAAGGCTTTTACACTATAACCCGACTCTTTTATCCTAACCAAACCTTCAGCATCAGCTTCCGTTTCATTATCCTTCGAAAAACTATATTTAGCAATATCTCTTGCCTCATAGGAGCCTGTTTCATATGTGCTTATTCCTCTGTCTAATTTTATATTTTCGATGTATTGGTTTACCGAATGTTTTTTTACAACATGTGTAATTTCATGAGCAATAACATAGGCTAACTGTGCTTCATTTTCCAATTGAGCTAACAAACCTGCATTGATAAAAATAAAACCTTTGTCGAACGCATGAGCATTTACATCCGGTAATTTTGTTACATAAATGTGAAGTTGTTTTCTAAGTTCAGGATCATTTTTCAATAATTCATCTGCCACTTTATTTACATAATTAGTTAAGGGATCATTCACTAAAACATCACCACTTAAAAGCAAATCTCTCAAAAAGTAGTTACTGGAAATAGTGAATTGTTGCTTTGCTATTCTATCAGTACCATAACCCATTGTTTTAAGATCTTCTTCCGACAATGAACGGGCTGTCCTCAAAAACTCTTCTGGTAACATTCCAGAGGATTTCAATGGAGTGTAGTCCGTTGCATATTGTGCAACTAATCCATCATTAAACAACAACACCGTTATTGCAATGCAAACAATTTTTCTAAACAGGGATTTATGCATCATGCTCAAATTTATGGTCATTAATAATTATTTTATATCAATTGAGAACAACATATTCTTTTTCTTTTTTCTTTCTACGGCAACTAAATTGTTTTTTTTGCCGTCAATAAATCTGCGCATGTATAAATTTGTTTCGAACTGTTCGGCTGCTCCCATATTGTGTTTTTTTACATCCCCTTTTTCATTTAAATCAATTCCGGCAACAAATCCACCTCTTCGGCTTTGATGCATTTTTGGTGCTTCATTTTCTTTTAATGAAAAATTTTCTATGTGGTCGAGATAAAATAAATGAACGTGATTTCCTTTTGCTGCTGATGAAAAGGAGATTCCTGTTCCTGAAGCACTATTTTCGTGCTGACGTTTTGGAATTTTTTTAATCCAACCTAAGTTACCTTTAGCATCAATACTAAATACAATAATGTCATTTGCGTAAGTATCATAAGTTGTTGTGGTTTGCCCTTTTGAATTAGTAGTAGTTCTTACAACTACATAATAAATTTCAGAAACAATCACTGTTGATCCATTTTCTAAAAAATGAATGTTTTTAATCTCTAGGTTGCTAATCCCTAATTCCTTTTTATCATTTCCTTCGTTTTTCTTTTCTTTTTTCTCTAATTTCTCTTTTTGACGGTCGGTCATAAACGACTTTATCAACTCCGAAGGAATTTCATAGTAGCCACCTCCGATTTTCGCAAACTTACCACTCGACACATCCAATTTTACCATGAAGGCACCATCAATGGAAGGATTACCCATTTTAGAATAAAAACCAGCAACAACAATATTGTTCGCTTTGTCTTCATACAAATAAGTATCTCTTAAGGCATAATCATCCAACTTCAATTCTATAACTTTAGGTTCATTTTTATCTTTTGAATACACTAAAATTTCAAATCGTCCATCTTTTCCCTCTGAGCTGCGAACATTAATTAAGAAATATAACGTCCCGTCATTCGAAACCTGATAATCTAATGTGCTCATTTTAGCTTCTGTGTATGGCATTTCATATTCGCCACCCCATATCTTTTTTAAATTTTCATCAAACATATAAAAACCAAATTCCTGTTTATTTAAAACATCTTTTCTTTCTCTATTTCTCAAATTGGATTTATAAAACAACTTGGATTTATCATTTGAAACGGTGCAAGAATAACCATAAACACCTCGTGATGATTCAAACAATTTAACCGGCTCTCCTTTAATATCAAGCGAACTCGAAGAAAATTCTACAGCAGAAATCCCTTCGGTTTTTGTTTCTTTATACACTTCTTTTACAAAAACGTATGATTTTTTATTCATAACAATCACACTTTCCAAATAGGCCTTTTTATTGTCATATAACCCTTTAAAATTTGGCATAGTGCTATTGCTCAAAGTAAGATCGCTCGTAAAATACTGAAACCCTACTTTGTCTAACTTTTCACCTTTGGCAAACGTTAGCAACACATCACCATTTGGAAAGGCACTAGTTTGCCACAAAGGAACACCTTTACTGTCCGGAAATTCAGCGGATTGTTTAATAGTATAGGGGCTTTTTTGTGAAAACAATGCATTGCTAAACACGAAAAGTGCAATAAAAGGAGTGATCAATTTGGTTTTCATATGGCTCATAGCTTAATTTGACTACAAGATAAAAAGAAATCCCACTCCAAATACATGAATCGGAATTAATAGTAAAAAATGTCTATATTTATGAAAAATTAATATGAATATGAAAAACATAAAACTCACATTACTAGTTCTGTTGCTATTTCAAACAGTAACATTCGCTCAAGTTAAATTATCAAAAGATTTCAACGTTACTCTCGGAACTCCCTATCAGGTAGTTGATGCGGGCAGCAAGGAGTATTTTTCTGATGGAAAAGGCTATACCATTTCTGTAAAAACAAAGGGTAAAGAAGTTACCATACAAAGATATGATATTTTAAGTATGAAGGAACTAAGTAACAAAATGTATGAAGATTTCCCTCCATACAATAAAGTTCAAAAAGTATTACAAGTTGGCGATAAGCTATTTTATGTATTTTCTTCTTTCGATAAAAAGGGAAAGAAAGAAGACCTTTATTCTAGAGAAGTAAATATGAAGGATGGGACTTTCGAAAACTCGAAGCTACTTTTCTCAACGGCTAAAGAAGTAACAGTTAGCTCTTATGGAGATGTTGCAGCTATGTCTATGTTCGGCTTAGGGGCTCCTATCAGATTTGAAGTTCATAAATCATATGATAACTCTAAAATACTTATCCGATACAGATTAAAACCTGAAGAAAAAAGTGATGCAATAAACAAGGATATTCTTGGTTTTTATGTTTTTAATACAAAAATGGAGAAGCAATGGGGTGGAGAAGTAAAAATGCCATATACCGAAAAAGTAATGAACAACCTTGCTTATGGCGTAAACAAAGATGGTAAAGCCTATATGTTAGCCTATATCAATGCCTCTAAACAATTTGAACTAATAAACATAGGCAGTGACCTGAAAACTAAACCAAACAAAATAGATATTGACGGGAAGTTGGTTTTTCAGCAATTTAACCTTGTAGAAACTGAAGATGGCAATATGAACTGCATAGGTTATTATGCAAACGGAATGGATGTAATGTATAACTGGAATGGCGGAGGCGTTACCAGCTTCAATACCAACGGTATATTAAGTTTCAAAATGGATCAGAATGGAAAAGTCTTACACAAATATGATTTTGAATTTCCAATTGATTTAATAAATCAATATGAATCCAAAAGAACAAAAGAGAAAAATGAAAAGAGAGAAGGTGCTGGCAAAGCAGGGATCAACGATTTGAAGTTGATCGATGTATCTGTAGATGCCACCGGAAGTACGACCATTGTGGGTGAACAACAATATACCAGAAAAGAAATGGTAGGCACAGAAATGAAATATGTATTTTATTTCGGAGATCTGGTCGCCACTAAATTTGATAAAAGCGGCAAATTATTATGGATGAAAAAATTACCTAAAACGCAGTCAGGTGTAGGTGGTGATGCTTCCAGCGGTATGATAATCGGAGGAAGTGGAACGGCTACAATTCCTCCAGCAAAAAGAGGGATGAGTGTTAAGTATATGAAAGGAAAGGACGCTAGTTATATTCTATTTTTGGACAACGTTAAGAATGCAGACTTAGGTATTGACGAAGTACCTGAAAGACACAAGGATGGACGTGGAGGATTCTTAACCGCATACAAGCTTGATGATGCTACAGGAGCTATTGAAAAGCATTCGATCTTCGACATTACAGACATACAAGGAACAGAAGCGTTTCAATTTAAAACTTCAAGAATATTTGAAGCAGCTGATAAAGTCTTTATCTTAGAAGTTTATATTAAAGGTAAACAAGACACAATGATTAAAATGCAATTGGCAAAATAACTAAGGGTTTCCTAAAAGAAAAGGGCAAGCATTGATTCAATGCTTGCCCTTTTCTTTTATCGCTATTGCAAATTTATTCGCAATAGCTACTTTTATCGTTTATCAAAAAAAACAACTGGCTTTCTGCTTAACTCCGGAAATTGTATTTTATTAATTACATCAATGTCCTCAAATTTTACCTGCGGAGCAACGCGCAATTTGGCTCTAAAATGATCTTTAATATCCTTTTCGAAATTTTCGGGAATGTTTTCGCAACCGATACGAATTAATATTTCATCCGTACCAATTTCATTCGTATACACTTCTACCACATAATTTGTTACACCATCAATATTATTTAAAATATCATACAATGCAGGCGGATATAAGGTTGTTCCTTTGTATTTAATCATTTGCTTTCTTCTTCCTACAATTGGACCCAGACGAATTGTTTTTCTACCACAGCTACAAGGCTCCGTATAATGTGAACACAAATCACCTGTTTTGAAACGCAACAAGGGCATTCCTTCTACTCCCAATGTTGTTATCGTAACTTCTCCTGGTTCGCCTTCTGCAACGGGTTTATTCTCTTCATCTAAAAACTCTACAATTACTAATTCAGGGTGATGATGACCGCCTTTTCCTTCCGAACATTCAGTAAACGCTGCACTCATCTCTGTAGACGCGTAAGTAGAATATAATTTAATATCCCATTTATCTTTTATTCGTTGTCCGAGTGTTGTTAAACTAAAATCATCATTCCGCAAAGATTCACCAATACAAATTGCTTTGTTGATAGAAGTATTTTTATAATCGATGCCATTTGCTTCGGCATATTCAATTAGTTTTAATAAAAAAGATGGAACGGTTACAAATGCTGTTGGATTGATACGATTAATAGTATCCCATTGCAATTCAGGAATTCCTCCTCCTACTCTTACCACTCCTGCTCCCAACTTTCTTACTCCTAAAAAGTAAGCCAATCCAGCCATGAACCGTTTATCCAAAGTGGTCATCAATTGAAAAATATCATCGGATGTTGAATCCGCACATTCAAAAGAAATGCATTCGTTATATGCCAAACGATCTAAATCTTTGTCGGTCATCGGAAACAAAACAGGATCACCCAATGTACCAGACGTAGTAATATAATCAATAATCTTGCTTGGTGCTACACAAATGAAATCATCGTTACGATTTTGAATATCGTCTTTGGTGGTAACGGGGATTTGCAAAAGATCTTCTAAGGTTTTAATTTTAGAAATATCGATGTTGTGCTTTTGAAACAATTCAGAATAAAACTTAGAACGCTCTGAAACATATTGAAGCAAGGCAGGCAATAGTGTTTCCTGATGCTTTTTTTGTTCGGAGAGCGATTTTGTTTCTATAATGGGAATCATACTAATAAAAATATTTTTCAAAAACGTCATTCCCTACTACGACAAGGAATCTGTTAAATATAAACTCTTCACACAATTATGAGATCCCGTGTCGTGGCACGGGATGACAGTTAAAAGTAAATCACAAATCGCAAACAACTTTGAACTAACAAACTTTGAACTATCCTTCTAAAACAACAGTCGCCATTGCCATATCTTTTACATGCGACAATGAAACATGAATTGTTTTAATGTTTTTTTCTTTAATAATTTCTGCTGTTGTTCCTACAATAACTAAAGTTGGTTTTCCTAATTCATCATTCACCACTTCCACTTCATTAAATGCCATTCCGCCTCTCCAGCCTGTTCCCAATGCTTTAAAAAATGCTTCTTTCGCAGCAAAACGTGCAGCAAAACTTTCTGCAAAATTTGTTTTTGATTCGCAATAAGCAATCTCCACTTTAGAAAACACTTTTTCCTTAAAGCTATTGTTCTCAATGCTTTTTGCGATGCGTGGCACTTCTGCTATGTCTGTTCCAATTCCTATAATCATTACGGATAACGAATTTTTACGAATATACGAATTACTAATTCTTATTGGTCGCCCTGACACGAACTTCGCAATGAAATTAATCCTTTAGCCCTTAAATCTTCTATTTTTTTTAATTGTGCTTTTACTAACTCAATATCTTGAACAGTAGTAATTTCTTTCTTTAATGCTTTTTCATATTCTAGTTCTGCTATCCCAAATTCTTCCTGATCAAAAAAATAAGTTCCTAAAATAAAATAAGTTTCCCAATATTCTGGATTGCTTTTTATGAAATTACTAATTATTTTTTCATCTATCGGATATTTTAATTTGTGTTTATGAGCAAACTGAAACGCTTCCTTCATCAACTTCCAAGCATTAAATTTTGCAAATTCTTTCGAATACAAAAAACTATCCGCAGGAATATTTAATTCCTTTTCATACAATTCTTTTTTTGTCTTTAACCCAGGTGCTTCTGCAAATACTTTATTCAGATCGTAGCACACGAATTGTCCAAGCTGATAAGGATTTGTAGAAACCCAGACTTGCAATTTAGCAGGTTTGAAAATTACGGAGTGATGTGCAATCAACTGATTCAAGGCTTTTTCATTTCCCAATCCAATATCCTTTCCATCTATTCCTTTTTGATTTCTCAATATCGCGGCAGCATCTTTAACAGAAATTTTTGGTATTTCATTTACCAGTTGCGTTAAATGCTTTAAACGATAATTGGATGAACTTTTTTCAATATTACTCTGATTTATTAAATCCGTTTCAAAAGCTTTTCCCTGATAATGATTTGCACAAATGATGAAATCAGATTTGTCAGATGTATATAATTCTGTTTTGGAAGGCGTTTTTTCAATTGTAGCTGTTCTATTATCCGCAAGCGAACCAATTAAAATAGATTCTGAAACAAATGTTTTTCTTTTTTTAGCAATGGCAAATGCTTCATCAATGTTTTTTGCATACTGTAATATTTCTCTTGCAAGAATAGAAATAGGTGTTGCTGCTCCGGTTGGAATTTCCGATTTAGAAGCATTGATTGTAACGGTCAATCCTTTTTCGTTCATCCCGGAAACCGTTCCTATCATTCCAGCCCAGGAAACCATCATTAATTTATAACCTTCAGTAGGTTTTACAAAATTGATTAGTTTATCTTCTGCGAAAGCATCACCCACATAAAAATCAAAATTTCTTCCGATCAGTAAAGCGCCATCATCTGTTTTATCTGCCCAGGCACCAAAAGCCGTGCAACCCACTGTCATGTTTTTATCTTGTAGCGCATGACCAATGTCGTGTGCCGCATGGTAATTAAGCATTCTATAATATTTCGGACCAATAAAATCAAATTGATCGGAAGCAGAAAGTGACTCTCCGTATATTTCTAATTTGTATTCTTCAGGAATATATTTATCTAGGTTCCGATTAAAAAAGGCTATGAAAAATTTGAGGTAATTCAACATCCCCTGAGAAGGAATCATTTTTTTGATCTGATCAACAAATGCTATTTCTTGCTTTTCTGCAAGTTCTTTGTTCAGTTTCCCTTCAATTACACCACGCTCAAAGCCATCGCCTTCCACATAAATTTCCCACAAACCGGTTTCACTTTTTTTAATCCAATTATTTTTAAGAGTGTAAAAATCAGGGGCAATTTCTGTTCGAGTGGAATTAACAATTGCTAAATCAGTGGGGACAGGTATTTTAATGGTAACAGTAATGATGAACCAAACCAATAAAATGAGCAACACATCCATTACCACAAAAAAGGAGTAGAATAACCAGAGGGCGAATCGTTTGAGAATATTCATTATCATTTACAATAGCGCAAAGATAACAATAATAGCCGTTTCAGGGTATCGATTTTTTAAAGTATTTATGCCGTTTGTTTCTCAAAATTTAGTATTTTTAGTTCCCTCAATGAAGAAAAACTAAACTATGACTGAGAACTTTAATTTTGATGATATTCGTCCGTATTACGACAATGAAGCGCGTGCAGTAATGCGCAGATTGCAAAATGACCCCTTGTTCATGAAGCTGGTTAATCACCTTTGGCCAACTATGACACAGGAAGAAGCTTTCGCAAAAGCTGATAAAGTTACCAGTAATATGGCTTTTCAGTTGGAATTTATGCATCAGGCCATTCGTGTCATTATCTCTCGTTCTTCTACAGGATTAACATGCAGCGGATTCGAGAATTTAGATCCCAACAGTGCTTATTTATACATTGCAAATCATCGCGATATTTTACTGGATTCAGCTATTCTTCAAATTCTACTAGTAGAGCAAGGCTTTCAAACTAGCGAAATCACTTTTGGAGACAATTTAATGCAAGGTGGTTTTATTACTGATTTCGGAAAACTGAACCGTATGTTTACTGTACTACGCGAAGGAAACAGTCGCGAATTATATGAAATCTCTCAAAAACTGTCTGCGTACATCCGCCATACAGTTTCAGAAAAAAATGTTTCGGTGTGGATTGCTCAACGTAATGGCAGGACAAAAGATGGAAATGACATGACTCAAACCGGTTTAATTAAAATGTTAAACATGAGTGGCGGCAAAAACTTTTCGGAAAGCATCAGACAATTAAAAATTGTTCCTTTAAGCATATCCTACGAATACGAACCTTGTGATGATTTAAAAGTTCAAGAATCCTACTTGTCTTCTCTTCATTCAAAATATGTAAAAGCTCCTGGAGAAGATTTGAATAGTATACTTACAGGTATTATGCAACCGAAAGGCCGAATACACATGGCTGTTGGAAAACCAATAGACCATGAACTGTTGGGCTTAGAAAAAATCAGCAACGAAAACGAAAAGATAAAACAGCTAGTAAATATTATAGATGAACAACTCTTTACTAATTACAAATTATGGCCGGTGAATTACATTGCAAATGATATAGCACACAAGTCAACAGAATTCAGCTCCTACTATACTGAAGAAGAAAAAAATAATTTCATAAATTATATCAAACAAAAAACAAGCAAATTAAAAGGTGATGAGCAATCGCTTTTCAATTTGTTTATTACCATGTATTCAAACCCTGTAAAGACCAAAAAACTATCACTTGTAAGCCATTAAAAAAACCAATTTACTCCAAATGAAAAAACCTGTTTTACTCCTATTAATTTTCGCAAGCTTCGTTAATTTAAATCTCTCTGGACAAAAAATATTTACAAGTGCGGATGTGTTTACTGAAAAAAAAATGGTGTGGTATGGATTGGATTTCAGCCGCTGTAAATTTATCGGTCAACCCAGCATTCATGGCAACTTCTACAAAACACCCGACTATGTAGTTAAACATTTTTTCAAAGACTGGAATATGATTCCTTTAAAAGAAGGACAAAAATATGATATTGGGAAAGCATTTGACAAAGAGTATATTTATTTTGATATTGATAGTGTTTTAGCAAGAGGTCAAAGATATAAGAGCGATAGTTTAATTGCTTTTTCTAATGTTTATGCATTAAATACAAGCACGTTCCCTAATATTATCAAATCATTCAATGGAATTGCAACCGAAGGAATTGGAGTTATTTATTTAGTAGAAAGCTACAACAGTATTGAAGAACTTGCTACTTATTATTGTATTGTATTTGATGTAGCAACAAAGAACATTTTACTTCAAGAAAAAATAACTGGTCGTCCGCAAGGTGGAAGCGTAAAAACATATTGGGCAGGAGCTTTCCATGAAGCTTTAGAAAAAAACGAAAAGGTTTATCGTAAATGGAAAAAAGGTGCGATGATTAAGTAGATGTTAGATTTTAGACATGAGATATTAGATTGGAACTAAAATAAGAAAGTCCCGAAAGAGTTCTGGACTTTCTTATTTTAACGTACAATAGCAAATTTCCCGTAGGAAACTTTATTCCCATCAACTTCAATAGCAAACGTATACATTCCTTCAGAAAGATCAGAAACCGATATATTGTTGATAATAATATAATACTCCATCACAATTTTCCCTGTAATATCATAAATTGTAATTGCTGCATCTTTTGAAAAATTATTTTCCAAATGCAATACATCGTTACAAGGATTTGGATAAACCGAAGTATGAACTTCTGAATTATTTTCAGCTATTCCTGTTGGTGCACATGTTCCTGCAGGAAAAGTAACTGCTGAGCACAAATTTAGAGGTCCTGTATAATTTAAAATAATTGCCCCCATTTCATAATTGACACTAAAAAAACTTGTATTTCCATGAGCATCAAATGTTCCGCCATTTTTGATAAATACAATCCCATAAGCCATAGGCCCTGCCTCATAAACTCCTCCACCTTGAATATAAATTTGACGAGTACAACACATGGCACTGTCTATCAAATGCCCACCTGAACATATAATTCCAAATGTATAAGAAGGGCCGGAAGGTGGAAGTATAACACTTCCACTCACGGTTAAATCGTATAAAGGAGGTGTAGAAGCGCATTGGGCATTGGAATACGATGATACAAATGCCATAAATACAAAAGAGAGTAATAGTTTTTTCATTTTTAGAAATTTTAAATTTAGTTTTATCAATCTTAAGAGCCGATTTTCACTGAAATAGTTGCATACGATTTTAACAAACTATAATTTATTTGAACTCATAAAAGCTCGTTTTTTTTGCTATTTTTACATCAAGAGTAGATTAGGACAAAATATTAGAAAATTATGAAATTAGAAAATTACGCTTCCGGTAAATGGATTTCCGGAGATGGTGAAGGACAAGCATTGTTCAATGCAATTACTGGCGAACAAATTACTACTGCTAGCAGTAAAGGTTTAGATTTTGCAGAAATGATGAATTATGCCCGCAAAGTTGGCGGACCGGCACTTCGCAAATTAACATTTCAAGAGCGTGGGTTAATGTTAAAAGCATTAGCAATGCATCTTCAATCGAAAAAAGAGTCGTTTTATAAAGTAAGTTGGGCAACTGGAGCAACTCGTACAGATAGCTGGGTAGATATTGAAGGAGGAATAGGAAATTTATTTACTTATGCAAGTTTACGCAGACAGTTTCCAAACGAAACATTTTGTTTGGATGGCGACACTGCAAAATTGAGTAAAAATGGCACTTTCATCGGTCATCACATTTGTGTTCCCAAAGAAGGTGTTGCCATTCACATCAATGCATTCAACTTTCCTGTTTGGGGAATGTTAGAAAAAATAGCTGTGAATTTATTAGCAGGTGTTCCGGCAATTGTAAAACCAGCAACAGTTACTTCTTTTTTAACGGAAGCCGTTGTAAAAGAAATTGCTGCATCAAAAATTTTGCCTGAAGGAGCCTTGCAACTTATCTGCGGAAGCGCCAATGGAATTTTAGATCATGTTGAATCGCAAGACATTGTTACGTTCACAGGCTCGGCAAGCACGGGTATGATGTTAAAGTCGCATCCTCGGTTAATACAAGAAGCAGTGCCATTTAACATGGAAGCCGATTCATTAAACTGCTGTGTACTTGGAACAGATGCCGTTGTAGGAACTCCAGAGTTTGATATTTTCATCAAAGAAGTACAACGTGAAATGACTACCAAGGCTGGACAAAAATGTACGGCCATCAGAAGAATTATTGTTCCCGAAAATTTAGTAGAAGATGTTCAGATTGCATTAGGAAAACGTTTAGCAACAACTACCATTGGTGATCCAAATGTAGAAGGTGTGAGAATGGGAGCTTTGGCAGGAAAGTCACAATTAAAAGAAGTTGCAGAAAAAGTAATGCAATTAGCCAAAACACAAGAAATTGTTTTTGGTGATATGGAAAAGTTTGAAGTGACAGGTGCAGATAAAAACAAAGGCGCATTTATGTCGCCCATTTTATTTTTAAATAAAGACCCATTCAAATTTCAAGACTGTCATAACTTAGAAGCATTCGGACCGGTAAGCACTATAATGCCTTACAAAACAATTACAGATGCTATTGAATTAGCGAAAATGGGGAAAGGTTCCTTGGTGTGTTCCATTGTAACCGGTGACGATACAATTGCAAAAGAATTTGTTATCGGAGCGGCATGCATGCACGGAAGAATTTTAGTGTTGAATGCGGATTGTGCCAAAGAAAGTACTGGTCATGGTTCACCAATGCCGTTATTGACACATGGTGGTCCGGGTCGCGCTGGTGGCGGAGAAGAAATGGGTGGAAAACGTGGCGTGTTTCATTATTTACAGCGCACAGCCATTCAAGGCTCCCCAACAACGTTAACCAATATCACCAACAATTATCAGTATGGTGGAACATATATTTTAAATGACATCCATCCATTCAAACGTTATTTCGAAGAGTTAGTGGTTGGTGAAACATTAATTACCGCTAAGCATAAAGTAACATTGGAAAATATAGAAGCATTTGCAGCATTAAGTGGTGATAAATTTTATGCGCACATGGATGCAAATTCTTTAGAAGGAACAATTTTTACTGGAAGAGTTGCCCATGGATATTATATCTTGTCTCGCGCAGCCGGTTTATTTGTTGATGCTCCAAAAGGTCCGGTTTTATTAAACTATGGAATTGATGAATGCAGATTCACTAAACCCGTTTATCCCGGAGCGGAAATTGGTGTCCGTTTTACTTGCAAAGAAAAAATAGATCAGGAGAAAAAGTCTGAGGAAGATATCGCAAAAGGAATTGTAAAATGGATGGTGGATGTTTATGACGAAACAGGTGAAACAGTTGCCATTGCTACGATTTTAACAATGGTTAAAAAGAAAAATCAAGATTAAATTCAACTACAAACATTTTTGGAACTGAAACGAATTTATAGAAGGTTGCTGATCGATAAAAAGAAACGCTTAAACTTAGCAGATGGATTCTCAAGAGCCCAAAACTTTAGATGAAAAAATAAAATTTGTTGATGAGATAAATAATCTCATCTGGGGTCAGCGTGGCATGGCTGATTTCGACAGAGAAGGCTTAATAAAAAAAGCATCACAAATCGCTGAAGAAATTGACTACAAAATTGGCAAAGCAAAATGTTTACTCAATGCCGGAATGGGTATTTTTATAAAAAAGAACGATGGCCGTTTATCTATAGAAATGATGAATGAGGCATTGGATATTTTCAAAAAACTTGATAATAAAAAATGGATTGCCAATGAACATGCTACTTTAGGAATTATACACAGTAGTTTAGGAAATCCTGAACCGGCTTTGTACAATGCATTGAAAGGTCTGGATTTTTATATTTCCAATCCTGAAGTTGATGTAGACCGGATAATGATTTATTATGTTATCGGCACAGTTTATAAAGACTTAGGAAAATTTGAAGAGGCCGAAAAAAATTATCTGTTTGGTGTAAATTGTATTGAAATTGGAAACAGTAATTGGGGAGGACGTATTTATACAGGCCTAGCAGGAGTGTACATCCATCAAAAAAAATTCAATGAAGCGTTAACAGTCTGTTTCAAAGCATTAGAAATTTTAAAAAAAGAAAACAATAACATTGGAGAAAGCAGAGCATACACTGATATTGGTGTTATATATAAAAAATTAAATAATTACGATGAATCATTAAATTACCTGAATCAAGGATTAAAAATCAGAGAAAAACATCCGCTAAAACCTTTTATAGATAAAAGTTATATGGAACTTGCTTCTCTTCATACAGAAAATAATAAATACGATGAAGCAATTGATTATCTATCCAAAGCCGAAAAAATAGCTATCGAAATAGCACAACTTCCTAAACAGGCTACTATCTATAAAGAACTCTATTTAATATACAAATCACGGTCAGATTTCGCAAAAGCATTACATTATTCTGAAAAACTTTTAACTCTAAGAAATGACCTTAATAAAAAGGAGACTGACACGCGACTTAATAATTTACAAGTTACATTGGTGAAAGAAAAAGAAGACGAAATTGAACGAATTAAAAATGTTGAACTAAAAAATGCCAATATACTAATTTCCGAAAAACAAAAAGAAATTTTAGATTCCATCCATTACGCCAAACGCATACAAAGCTCGTTATTACCTACAGACATTTATATTGAAAAATGCATGAATAGATTGAAAAAATGAAAAAGAGTATTGTATTTGCTTTGCTTTTAATAATGTCGACATTGGAGATCTTGGCTCAGGTATCTGCAATTATTGATTCTTTAAAAACAAGAATCCAAAAAGAAAAAATTGAGTTGCAGAGATTGATATTAGAAGAAAAAAAATAAAGAGGTGACAGATTCCATCTATTATACTAGTCGTATTCAAAAGTCGTTGTTGCCTAGAGATAAATACATTTAAAAAAATATTGATAGATTAAAAAAAATGAGAAGACCAAGCTACATATTTCTTCTGTTTATATTGTCGACAAGCTATACCTCTGGCCAAAACACCAGACTGGATTCCCTTATAACGGCTTTCAATAAAAACACCGTTGAGGATACAAACAAAATAAAAACAAGCAACCTCATCTGTTGGGAATATTTTATCACGTCTGATTACAAAGAATCGGCAAAGTATGCAGAGCAAAGCATCTTGCTTGCCGGCAAATTAAACTTTTTAAAGGGAAAGGCAGAAGCCATCAATTATTTAGGAAATATTCATGCTCAAAAAGCTGAATACAGCGAAGCTTTAAGCAAATACAACGAATCTTTAAAAATTAAAATAGAGATTGATGATATTAAGGGGCAAGGGGCAGCTTACAACAACATTGGCAATGTTCAATGTAGTTTAGGCAATCTTGCAGCAAGTTTAGAGAACCACTTCAAATCTCTAAAAATAAGAGAGAAATTAGGAAACAAAAACAACATCTCCCAGTCATACGCCAACATAAGTAATGTGTATAAGGCACAAAAAAACAATGACAAAGCATTAGATTATGCATTGAAGGCATTAGAAATTCAAAAAAACCTAGAAAACGATTATGCACTGGGAATGACTTTTAACAACATTGGAGGTATTTATGATGATATGAAAGACTATGCCGGTGCCATCGAAAACCACTTGCTATCGCTTAAGTACAAAGAGAAAATTGGCGATAAATATGGCATTGCGCTGTCCTATTATAATATTGGAGGAATTCAATACAGAACTAAGAATTTTAAAGCCGCAGAAGAAAATTCTTTAAAATCATTACAGATTTCTGAAGAAATAGGAGACAATTTAAACACTGCAAGAGCCTACATTCAATTAGGTTTCATTCAAAATGCAAAAAAAAACTATCCTGATGCAAAAACGTATTTTGACAAGGCACTAAAAATTGGTTTACAAACCAACTCAAAACCACTAATTCGTGATCTATATTTGGCCGAATTATCGCTAGACTCACTCACTTCAAATTGGAAGAGCGCATTTCTAAACTTACAACAATTTGTACTTTACAGAGATAGTATTGTTAATGACGAAAACAGCAAGGCAATTGCTCAACAACAAATGCAATTTGAATTTGATAAAAAAGAGGCTCTATTAAATGAACAACAGGCAAATGAAAGAGCATTGGCTAACGCAGATAAGAAGCAACAGAATATCATCATTGGGTTCGCAGCTGTCGGTATTATTGTACTTGTTTATTTCTTGGTTTCGTCAAACAAACGACAACGGTTAACCCAAAAGCAAAAAATGCTCATCGAAGAACAAAAAAATACAGTAGATGAAAAACAGAAAGAAATCTTGGATAGCATCCATTATGCCAAGCGTATACAAAGCTCGTTGCTTCCTACGGAAAAATATATTGAAAAATCAATAAATCGTTTGGCGAACAAATGAAAAACTATTTTTCTAAAATATTTCTTTCAATCTGTTTGTTTTATGTGACAAACCTTTCTTCGCAGAACTATGCGGATTCGGTTAGTCTATTTTTATCGGAGCATCCTCAACTTGACTCAGCACAATTCTTCAAGGCAATGAGTCTCAATATGAATTTAATTTACGATGCTCCAAAAGTAGCAATTGCAAACTATGAAATCCTAAAAGCAATAGCAACAAAACAAAATTACAAAGATGGAATTATTTGGATTTTGAAAGACAGTTCCATTCCTCTACAAAACACAGGCAACATTAACGCTTCACTTGAATCTTTATTTAAAGCTTTAACTCTTTGCGACACAAGCAAAAGCAACATAAAATCTAAAGCTGCAATCCTAAATAATATTGGTAATATTTATATCGAGACAGAAGAATATTCGAAAGCCATTACTTATTTGAATGAAGCAGCATTTATCAATAAGCAAAAAAATTACCTAAATTATTTGAGCATTAACTATAACAACCTAGGACTCTGCTACAAAGGACTTAATCAAAATGAACGAGCCTTATATTACCACAAAAAAGCTATGGAAATTCGTTTAAAAAAAGGGAAAAACGAAAATCTTGCTCAGAGTTATCTAAATATTTCGGAGCTCTATTTGGGAAATGGATATAACGACTCAGCTCTTTACTATGGACACCTGGCCGAACAAATTTGCGACTCTGTTAAAAGCGATTTTGGATTAAGCTTTGTTTACACTTCTTTAGGAAGTATATATGAAAAACAAAATAAATTGAATATCGCTCTTGACTATTATCAAAAATCGTTCAACTTATCAAAAAAAATAAACCATGCCGAAACCTTAATTAATAGTTCGCTTTGTTTATATAACATAAATAAAAAACTACTTAATTATAAGGATGCGATGTTTTTTCAGGAAGTATATTACAAAACAAAAGACTCCATCTTTAATTTAGAAACCACAAAAAAAACCTTATCACTCGAGTATCAAAACGAGTTAAATAATCGAAAAATAGAGCAAGAGAAAAAAGACCTAGTGTCCAAACGAGATAAGGAACAACAAAAGTCAATCAAAAATATATTTATTTCTGGATTTGGAATTATGTTACTATTATCTCTTATTATTTTGAATGGTTATCGCAACAAGAAAAAGGCGAACAAAATTATTGCTGCTCAAAAAGAAAAAACTGAACAACAAAAAATATTGCTTGAAGAAAAACAAAAGGAAATTATTGGATCAATTCATTATGCCAAACGCATCCAACAATCTTTACTACCAACTGAAAAATATATTGATAAATCTATAACCCGTTTGACAAAAAAATGAAAAAATATTTTTCCGGAATCTCCCTTTTCATCTGTTTGTTATCTGTAACAGATATTTCATCTCAAAACAAAAAGAGAATCGACTCACTTAAATATGTCTTAAAATCAACCATAACAGAGATTGAACGATCAAAAATATTAGCATCTCTGGGACAGGAATATTATCAGAATGATTATAATCAATCCCTAAAATTTGGAAAGCAGGCACTAGAACTTGCAAAAAAAATAAATCACCTTCCAGTTCAAGCAGAAGCACTAAAATTAATAGGAAATAGCATCTGCGAAAATGGAAAATTTTCCGAATCCCTTGAATATTATAACGAAAGTTTTTCTATTTATCAAACGCTTAAAGATTCATCCAACATGGCATATTGCATGAATAACATTGCATTAACATATTCTGACATGGGTGAATATCCAAACGCTGTAAAATATTACATCAAAGGATTAGCTATTGCAGAAACGATAGAAGACAAAAAAATACTTGGCATATTATATAACAATTTCGGATTGGTATATTTCTATCAAAAAGATGATGCCAACGCCTTAAAATTGTTCCGAAAATCCTTGCAGAAACAAAAAGAATTAAATAATGCTGCTGGTTTGATGATTTGTTATAATAGTTTCGGGGTAGTATTTGCAAGTCAGGGCAAACTCGACAGCGCTCTTTTTTATTACAAGAAGGCTTTGGAGATTGCGACTAGCGTAAATAATCTTTACCGCAAAGCAGCATTTTTGGATAACATTGGCAATGTTTATCAAGCACAACATAAGTTAAAAGAAGCCCTCCAATTTAATTCTCAGGCTTTAGAAATCAGGGAACAAATTAATGATCGTCTGGGAATTGGCGTTTCCAGCATAAATGTTGCCGTTAATTATGTCATCCTTAAAAAGTACAGCATGGCAGAACCTCTTATTTTGAGAGCCTTGGAGATAAGCAAAGAAATAGGGTCAAAAAAGCTTCAGAAGGAATCTTACCAGACGCTTGCAGGTCTTTACATCCACACACGCGATTTTGAAAAAGCTTTGGAAAATTATACAAAATATTCCGAAATCAAGGACAGCATATCGAGTTCAGATATCAGAAAACAAATAAGTGAAATCCAAACCAAATACGAGAGTGATAAGAAAGAAAAAGAAATCGAATTTCTTACAACAAAAAACAAGGTTCAAGAACTTTCTGCAAACAAACAAAAAGTAATTATCTGGTCGATTGGAGGAATCTCATTTATAATTGTCCTATTCGCATTTTTAATGTGGAACAGGTTTAGAATTACAAAAAAGCAAAAAAAAATTATCGAAGAACAAAAGATTTTAGTCGACCAAAAACAAAAAGAAGTGTTAGATTCGATATACTATGCTAGTAGGATCCAACAATCTTTACTTCCTACCGAAAAATATATTAATAAAAGTTTGAATAGATTAAAAAATGATATAAATTAGCCACATGGAAACAACTGCAACAGAAACAAAAAACTTTTTTATCCTTTACAAGCCAAAAGACATTGTAAGTGGGGACTTCTATCACGCCATTGCTCATAAACCAACAGGTAGCAAAACCGAATTGTTTTATATGTGTACAGCAGATTGTACAGGACATGGTGTTCCGGGTGCTTTGATGAGTATGGTAGGTATTTCCCATTTAAATGAGTCGATTATTGAAAAAAACTTAATTCATCCGAATGATATTTTGGACAATATGCGAAAAGGTATTATTGCCTCTTTAAATCCTGAAGGCAGTGAAGAAGAGAGTAAAGATGGTATGGATTGCGTGCTTTGCGCATACGATTTCGAAAACATGAAGTTGGAGTTTGCAGCCGCTAATAACCCTTTGTGGCTTATCAGAGATGGCGCAATGCTGGAGTTTAAACCTGATAAAATGCCTGTAGGTATGTATCACTCCAAAACTGCTCCGTTTTCTTTACAGACCATTGATTTAAAGAAAGGCGATATCGTTTATACTTTTACAGACGGATACGCTGATCAATTTGGTGGAGAAAAAGGTAAAAAGTTTAAGTATAAACAACTTCAAGAGAAATTACTTCAGATAAAAGACCTTCCCTTAAGAGACCA
>Ga0163151_10001439_pt1 | contig 39895 bp, 58 predicted proteins | sample OliLakLV19MP5IB2_FD_145596 | JGI IMG/M metagenome (GOLD analysis project Ga0163151, IMG submission 145596) | Freshwater microbial mat bacterial communities from Lake Vanda, McMurdo Dry Valleys, Antarctica - Oligotrophic Lake LV.19.MP5.IB-2 | ecosystem: Environmental > Aquatic > Freshwater >... | reverse complement strand
AAGGTGCATTGAGCAATGGCCACTTCCGAAGTAAGAATGTGTTTCGTGATCGCTTCGCGTTTTTCGGTTGTCATCGTGTGGCCTCTTCAATCCGAATCTCGCCGATGGCTGCCCGGGCCGCGAAATAATTCCGGGAAATTCCTGAGCGGTAACATCCCACGTTTTCATCCCATTGATAAATCATCCATTGTCCGTTCCCTTCTTTTGTCATGTACGCTTTTTTGTTTTTCATTGTGTGACCTCCTGTTAGTGTGGTCTGTTTCATACATAGAGTATGCCGGATATATCATCCATGGTCAAGGTAAATCGTATGGGTCTTTAGTCTCATTTATGGATGATAGAGCTTGGGTCTTTAGACCCAGTGATTTTCAGATGCTCGAGGATGGCATCGACGATGAATCTATTCAGGTTGCCGCCGGCTGCTGATTCAATCCGCTGGCGCAGGATTTTGCCAGCATCGCCGTACCCCAGGTAGATACTGAATCGGGAAATTCGATTGTTGAGGTTGTCCATACGGGGGATATATCATATATATAAGGAGAGTGCAATATTTTTTAAATACCCTCTTGACTTATTAAGGATCGGTGGTATGGTTGAGGTAGCGGAAGGCCCGCTTATTCGGGTCCCAGTATTTTGGTGGGAAGAGCGATAAAAAAGAAACTCCCGGAATTGATCGGATGAGAATGTGATCAGCACGATCCCCGCGAGAACGAGCCGACGGCAGGCAGCCTTGATCAGTTGTGAGAGTTTTAGGGTAAGCGCAGGAAGCTTTAGCGCAAACTGGTTTCTCTCGGCAACCACCAATAGGGAAAAAAATAACCAGCCCTCAGGGTAAAGGGTTTTTTTGTTTAAATCTAGGGTTTTCATAAATGCTGTTTAATCCCGACTCCTCTCGTAACTACTCCGGTAGATTCTGTGGTCATCGTTGGTCAATAATCAAACGGTGGGAACATCTCAATGATTTCTATATGATCAGAAGGTGTCGATGGTGCGATAAATGGGAACGAAAGAAAATAAATATCGGGCTGGAAGCAAGCAGAATTGAACCGAAAATTCAAACAGAGCCGATAGTTACTCACAAATCACTGATTATCTAAAACGATGCTAGTTATAGAGCAAATAAAAATGCAACATAATCTAGGTTATCAACAATAATCATCTAAAATCGTTGATACTCAACACGTTTAGATAAAACTCAGTAGTACCAAAGGACCCAGTGATGATGATTAATGCAAGAGAATTGCAACACTGGAACAATGTGAACAGCGCCCGAGAAAGTCAATCGTAAAGTTTTTTAAAGGATATGTTTATACTACCCCTCCAAGAAAATTTTCCGGTAAAAAAAAAGAAAATTTTCCGGTAAAAAAGAAAATTTTCCAGTATAAAAAAAGAAAATATTCTAGTAGACCAAGTGATTACAGCCCGAGTTCTGTTTTGGTGATTGGTTCATTGACGACGAGCGGGCGTAATTCTCAGTGCCCACTTGACGAAACGGGGATTTGGCGTATTATTAATGTGATGGGCCACCGAACAACCTGAATTTATTCAGTTTGTTTAACTGGCCTATTTCTGTTTGGTGGCCCTTACAGACTGAGGCGGATCCGAAAGGTTCCGTTTCACTATGTCGCAGAACCCTGAGGACAAGCTCCTCGAACTAGAAGTGTCTGACGCCTGCCGCAAGATTGCCCGGGTGGGCAATGACTACTATGTTCCTCAGAAGTTTGACGATGAAGGTGTTCCGCTTACCCCAGAGACGTTCGACATCCGCATTCATTTAAAGAAATTGAAGCTGACTGACCTGGCGTTTCTGAAGGTCTATCGTGAAAGCGGCTGGAATGAAGACGAGGCTTTAAAGAAGTCTGGGCTTTCGCATGACCAGGCCAAGCGGTTGATTACGAAGCTGGCTGTTTTTAAGGATGAAGAGGAGCGCGTAAGGGCTCTGGCTGATATTCCCTCGACCACCTGGATCACCGCGAAGCACGTGGAGAATATTTTAGATGGGGGAAAGCTGGAAGAGTCTGAAAGAGACTCCCTTAAAGAACTGGCCAAGATGCAGGGGGCGTATAAGACGCAAGCCACCGTTAATATCCAGACCAACGTTTTCAATATGCCATCCATTTCAGCTGAGCAGGAAGCCAAGTTGCGGTCCTTTGCCGATGCCATTGCGGTGGAAGCTGAGGATGCGGCGTGAACTGGAAAGTAGCGGTTGGTTGCGCAGAACTGGGTGAGGATGAGAAAGAACAGGTGCTGTCTGTGCTGGATTCGGGCTGGCTTAGTCCGGGTCCAAAGGTCAAAGCCTTTGAAAGCCGGTTTGCGCAACTCCATGATTCTAAGCATGGCGTCATGGTTAATTCTGGCACTGACGCTCTACGCATTGCTCTGCTTACCTTAAAAGAGGTTCACGGCTGGTCTGAAGGTTCCGAGGTTATTGTCCCTGCCATGACCTTTGTGGCTTCCGTTAACGTGATCCTTCAGGCTGGACTCAAACCCGTTTTCGTAGATGTCTCCCCGCGCGACTACTGCATTGATCCCGAGAAGATTGAAGCGGCCATTACTTATAAGACGGTCGCTGTTATGGGCGTCAATTTGTTTGGGAACATGGCCGACTACTATCTCTTTGCTCGTGCCCTTCAGGACCGGGGCATTAAACTCATTGAGGATTCCTGTGAAACCATGGGGATTCGCTACGTTGGGGCGTCAGAAGGCAATGTCGGGTTTGGCCGGGACAAGAAGGTCGGGACATTCGGGGACATTTCCTGCTTTTCCACTTATAGCTGCCATTTAATCGTGACCGGAGTCGGCGGGATCGCAATCACTAATAATTCCCAATACGCGGAAATCATGCGTTCTTACGCTAACCACGGTCGCGATCCTTATTTTCTGGGGGATTATTCCCGGATGTCCGGGGATTTAGACCCCGAAGAGATGATCCAGAAGCGGTTCCTGTACCACCGGGTGGGTTATTCCAGCCGGGTTTCCGAGTTTGAAGCGGCTGTGGGATTAGCTCAATTGAAGAAGCTCCCGAGCATTATCCAGCGCAGACAGGCCAACGCCGAACGAATCACCATGGAACTCTATCCGCTTTTCTGGAATGGGGTAGACGGCTCCCTCAAGCTCCCCGAGACTCCCGTCATCAACCGCACCCGCGCTTGGATGATGTATCCGCTTGTTTTGAAAGACCCATCGCTTAACCGGGACTCGGTATGCCTGGAACTGGAAAAGCGCGGCATTGAGACTCGCCCCTTAATGCCACTTTTAACACAGCCGGTCTATAAAGACCTGTTTGGGAACATTGCCAAGAATTACCCTGTGGCCTACGAATCGACCACCCGAGGCTTTTACGTTGGCTGTCACCAGCTTTTAACCCATGACGATATCAGCCATCTAGGCGAATCCCTGCGTGAAGTCTGCGGCACACCAAGGCGGGTTCATGTCACAGCCTAAGGTTAGCCCGTGGCTATTGGCGCAGACCTCGCTTAAATATTTCATGGTCAAGTTCCTGCGTGATCCTAAGCACGGGACGCCGCTCGAATGGTTGCCCCATTATGACGACTGGTACAAAATCGTCCTGGACCAGAAACGCTCGGATATCCAGTCCCCGCGTGGGCATGGCAAATCCGTGTTTTGGAGCTACGCCGTGCCCTTGTGGGACGTGATCCGGGGGCGCGCCTCAGTCCTTTTAGTCTCCTACTCAGAAGGTCAAGTCCGGGAACTGATCCGGATCATTAAGAACGAAGTCGAAACAAACCCCTTTCTGTCCGAGATCCGGCCTTCCACCAAAGAAATCTGGGGCTCCGACATGTTGGAGTTTCCGAATAACATGGGAACGATCTCGGGCCTTGGGTTTGGTACATCTTCCCGAGGACTCCACCCCAAGCGGATCATCGGAGACGACGTTTTAAAGGACATGGGCGGGATGAGTCCCGAGGATCAGGAGCGGGCCTGGTTCGGGATTATTACCGGGATGGCCATCAAAGATACCCGGATGCATGTCATTGGTACGCCGGTCGGTTTTGGCGATCTGCTGGAAAAGCTCGAAACCAATCCCGTTTACTTCCACTGGAAGAAGCCGGCTATTAGCCAAGACGGAGCACCGCTTTGCCCACGACTCTTTGATCTGGAAACTCTAAACATGCGCCGCCAGGAGATGGGAAGCCTGAACTTCGCGCGTGAGTTCCTGCTTCAGCGAATAGATCCTTCCACCCAACCCTTTAAACGCGAATACGAAACGCTTTATGACGTTGCACCTCCCCGCGAACGGATGATGCATGTCTCAACCGTCTGCGACCCTGCCTACAGCGAAGGGGACGGCGACGCGACTGCCATTGTCACGACAGGCATTACCCATGGGAACCATGGCTATGTCCTGGCGGCGACCGCTATCCGGCGTGAGAACCCCGGCCTGATCGTGGATGAACTGTTTAAGCACATCCGCGCCTGGAACCCCGACGCGGTGGGGATCAAGCGGCGCAAGGGTGACGCGATCAGCTTTACGTTCAACGAAAGACGTGTGCGCGAAAACCAGTGGGACTTTAAGTACGTCGAGATCAAAGACACCAAGTCCAAGACGGACAAGTCCCGCATTGGCGGCCTTGTTCCCCGGTGGGAAGCTCGTTCTGTTCATCTGCATAAGAACATGACGGACTTCCTTCGCCAGATCTATGAATTCCGGATGGACGACTCTCATTCCCACGACGACTTGATTGACGCCCTTGCGGATTGCTTTTCTCCCGAGATGGCCCAACCAAATACCGGGAAACGCTCAATGCGCGATACCAGTTACCGCGATTCACGCCCACTTTTCTCAGTTGGTCAAAAGGCTATCCATGAAGCACCGAATAAGTCTCTGAACTCTATGTGGGCAAAATTAGACAGACGCCACGCAGACAAGCAGGCCGCATGAAACCATTCCAGAAACAGATCCCTATTGAAGTTCCACCACCTGACCATGTGGTGAAGTCTGATCCGGTGCTTATTCAGATTTTTCAGTGTGTGCGCTGCTCTGAGAGAGCGAACGTGCTGTTTAAAGGGTGTTCGTACTGCCAGCCATGTCTGGCGTTCGATAGATCCCGAGGATTTATCTAGGGGGACATATGAGCGATTACAAACCGACGTTACGAAACAACGGGCAGGTCTCACAGCAAAACATTGATGAATTGCCGGAAGGCAATGGCTTTGATGAACAACTAACGGACGAATCAAATCCGCTTAAACAGTCCGTCACTGTCGGACGAAATGGAGAACAAAACAACATGGAAGACCTACGCACAAGCCAGATGAAAGAAGACGGACATCACCTGCCAGAAGGGAAGTACCAGGCATCGCCTTCCTCTGGGGATACTCAAGGAGATGAGCAGAAGCCAAGCGGCGATCCACTCAAAACCATCCAGCAGAAACGCGGCGAACACAAAACACATGAGGGGAACTAAATGAAAAAAAAAGCAAAGTCGAAAAAAGCGAAAAAGTAACAGTGGTTCTTAAAGCAAAGCCTGTTAAAAAACCGGTTGCGACTGCGGTCCAACCGGAAAAGCCAGTGATCCAGTCTCGTCAGGGCCTCTGTGATTGTGGCAATCCCATAGCGCAAGGGCAGACCTCTGTCTGCTTGAAACACATCCGGAGTACTTAATGCCTAGACCAGATCTGATTGAGCAGCGCAAGCAGGAACTTCTGAGCTACGTTCAGAATTTCTACCGCAAATCCTGGGATTGGCGTTCGACTCGTTTCCATGAACGATGGAACCGCTGCGACCGCAATTTCCACGGAATTTATGACCCTACTCGCGCCGCTCAAAAGGAACCCTGGCAGTCGACCATGTTCATCGACATCACATTTCAGAACGTCGAAATCATTTGCTCTCAGATCTACAAAACAATGATGGCTCCTAACCCTCCGATTCAGACTGCGGCGGGGCCTGCCGGAGACGAGCTACAGGCGAGGTTGATTCAAGATGTCATTGATTACCAGCTTCGCAAATCAGGCTTTAAGTTGGCCTTCTATGACGCTTTAAAAGAATCCGTCAAATACGGCAAGGGATTCGTGAAAGTGTATTGGGAACGGGTCGAGGATGTCCGAATCCGTCGCATTCCAATGGAGCAATCCCCGGAGCAGGTTGTCCTGGGGGCCCCAGAGGAAGCCTTGATGGGAATGGTTCCCATGCCTCAGCCGGGAATCACCGGATTTGAAATGCAGCCCGTCCAGGTCCTCCTTAAAAACAATCTCTGTGCCAAATGGGTCCATATTCGAGACATTTTCCCTGAACCCAACACGACCACTTGGGATAAGGTGATCCACCGAGACAAGATCACCTACGGCACGATCTGTAAAGAGATCAAAGCCGGTCGGTTCTATGACGTGAAGGACCAGCTGCATAACGTCGAAGAGGGCGAACGATTTGAGCAGGATATTCAAGACATTAAACAGGCGCGAGGCTACTCCGACGTTCACCGAGAACTGGCTAAGTTTGAAAAACGCCATACGGTCTGGGAGATGCACAACGCAATTCCGCGCAAGTGGATTCAGTTTGATATTGAGGATGGGGATGATGCGGAAGAGTTGGTACCCGCTAAAGTCCTCGTGGCCTCAGGGATTGCTCTTTTGTCCTCAGACGTTAACGCCGAATTTGACGGCGAAAACCCGATTATCCCAATGGATTACATTCGCACAGGCGAAACCTATGGGAAGGGAGTACCCGAAACCCTCTTTGACGATCAGGACGAGATTAACGAGTCTGGCAATCTCGGAATCGACAACATGAATCTCATCATGAACAAGATGATCGCTGTTATCGAAACTGCGCTGGTTAATCCCGATCAGGATCTTGTTTCAAAGCCAGGCGCACTCATCCGTCTTAAAGGCAATGTCGAAGATGTCCGGAAAGCCTTGATGCCCGTTGAATTTCCGGACCTTAGCAGATCATGGTTCGAGCATCGGTTCAATATTGAACGAATGGTGCAGGAAAAGACAGGAGTGAACCGCGTTACGCTTGGATCTTCTGGTTTAGTGAAGGACACCAACCAGACCCTGGGCGGTATGGAACTCTTAAAACAGATGTCCAATGAGCGTTCTGCTGCTTACGGAATGGTTTACGAAGACTCTTTCATGATGCGGCTGGCAGATCGGATCTACGGACTGGTTTACCAGAACCTGACTCCGGAGGATTTAAAGCCCATCCTGGGCGACGCGCCTGTCGAAATTGCGCCGCCTCCGTTCCCGGGCGCACCTCCTATTACCGTTCCGCGCTTTATGGCATTCGCTTTCGTTCCTCCGGAAGAGTTGGCACGGTCTTATCGGTTTAAACCCATGGGGATATTTACTTTGGAGAACAAGGTCATCAAAAACGCGCAGTTCATGGACTGGACGAAGGTGTTTCAGCCGGTTGTGAACCTGCCGGAAGCGGCCAAATACTCTGCACAGCTTCAGGGCAATGACGACGCCGAAAAGATGGTTATGCCCATGCCCATGATGCCCCCTGGAATGCCGGGAGAAGGTGGCCCACCACAAGGTCCCGGCCAGCCCAATAAAAAGGACATTCCAGGTGCAAAGGGTGGTCCAAATGGCAATCAGCCAGCATTCCTACCGCCAAATCCTGTGAATAGACAACCGGTGATCTCATGAAAAAGGTGAAGGCGTGGTTAAGTGAAATTTTCGATGTGCAGTCCATTGAGGATATTTCAATGGATGCTGTTTCAGAAGCTTTTAACGATCCAGGAATTCGGGCTATGTGGCTTCTGCATATGCAGCAAGAACTGAAAAACATCCACTTGGAAGTGGATCGGCGTCTGCTGACATCGACGGACATGGGATTACAGGATTTATGCGCCAGACGCAAGGCGTATCAGGACATTTTGCAGTTCGTACTCAGTGCTAAGAGAATAGTTACGCAGGAGATACGCCCCAATCAGCCGAAAAGATCAGTAGTTGATCTTGACCGGGTGACGGCGTAGCCCTGCACGAGAATGAAGCGGTTCATAACCCGGAGACGGGCGAACCAAGGAGAATAGTATGGATATTATTGACGCCCCACAGCTTGTAGAGAAGCCCGTTCCTGTTACCAGTTCACAGGCACAACCTGTCAGCATATTGTCTGGGCTTGATCCCGAATTGAGCGACGACGCTGTACGCCAGGCGCTAGCGAACGCAGAGAAAAACGGGCAAGATCCGATGTCTGCAAAGTTGTCGGATTTAGATTCTTTTCAAACTCCGGTTGTTGTTCAGGAACAGCCAAAATTAGATGTACCGCAGAAGTTCTTAACCCCAGACGGGGTAGTAGACGTCGAGAAAATAACAGCTTCAACCAGGCAACTTGATGAGGCCATTCAGAAGAAGGAAGAGGCGGTTAAATCGGTAGAGGATTATCTGGCGGAATACCGGGAGAAAGAATCGAAGTTCCGGAATATGCCAAATCCGCAGAAACTGGCGGCTACGGCACCTGTCATTCAGGAGACCCATCCCTCAAATATGACGGATGCGGAACTGGAAGCGGCGATTAGGCAAGATTATAATTCCGATCCAGTCCTTACCACCAGCCGATTGATCGAAGTTGCAATCGAAAAGCGCATGGAGCCTGTCTTTAGGAAGGAAAAAGAAGACTCCGTTCGTTCCAATATTGCAGCCCTTGCACAGAAGGACGCTCGTGTTCTTAATCCAGAAGTGTTTAAGGCGATTAACGACAAGCTGGTGAGTGATCCGGACCTCTGGAAACTGAAGAATCCTCATAAAGCTGCCTGGTTAGAGGTTAAGGAAGAATTGCGACTTGGCGAACCGGGAACGGTTCACGCACAGCCAAGCAGAATGCTGACGCCTGTTTTAGGCGGCGGCACACCACCTTCCACCCCGTCGACATCAGCGCAGACCCCGCAAAACGTGATCGGCAACCTGGACAAACTGGACCTAAGAGACCGCAAACAGGAAGCCTTGGGCGACGAAGCAATTCGCGCTTTTTTGCAGGGAAAAGGCTGATGATTTGGACCGTCTGCTGACAAATTAATGTGCAAACAGAGTACTTAAATGGCTGACGCAAACTCGACTTCAACGACAAACGACAACTTAATGCAGTCGTGGTTCTCGCGCAAGCTTCTTGTGCGATTGGAACCACAGGTGAAGCTCGTCGAATTCGCACAACGGGATGAAATTCCTCTTCGGACGGGCAAAACCGCTTCATGGAACGGCTGGCGATCCCTCGGTGCAGCGTCCTCGACGCTAGGCGAAGGATCGAAAAACGACCTGGTAGCCCTCTCGTCTCGCAGAGTGACGGCGACCATTGTCGGATACGGACGTGGACATAGACTGACGGACCTCTTCCAGGTTACTGCGATCTTTAATGTGGTTAACGGGTCGATGGATATCCTGGCTGATTCTGCGGCTAAAACCGTTGAACGTATCTGCCAGACTGGTATTTACAAGTCGAACTATGTGAATAACCTCTCGACGACCGCAATCCTGTCGGCTCTCATGTCGTCCAGAGTGTCGGCAATGTCTCTTGTCACCGGGAACAATAACAGCTCGAACAGCTTGTTTCAGTTTCCTGCCGTGTTTGGGGCATCCACGACTCGGATGTCGGCTGTGAACAAAAGCGCACCGTCTATCTCGGCTCAGTGTGGCGTGAACTTGCTCCGCAAGCTCGCGACTGCTCTGCGTTCCCAGAATGCTCGGCCAATGGCTGACGGAAACTTCGTCGGCTATACGCACCCGAATGCTCTGCATGGGTTACGCCGCGATCCGACATGGATAAACTTCAACATGTACCAGAACTCCAAAGAGACGTTTTATCGAGGAGAGACGGGCATGGTTGAAGGCATCCGGTTCGTGACTTCGACGGAAGCTCCTCGGTATGCGGTTGCGGCTCATTCCGTAAACATGGTGTTCGTGTTTGGTCAACAGGCTTTTGGCTTGACGACCTTAAACGGAACCGTGGAAACACTTATTGCGCGTGGTCCAGACAAATCGGACCCGTTCAATCAGTTCACAAGCGTGACTTACAAAATCTACGCAGCTGCTGCGGCTCTTAACCCGTCTGCTGGTCGGATTGGTTTCGCGCACGAGGTCCTTGCGTAAAAACTACTAGCTCCAAAGTCCGGGTGGCGAAAATCCACCCGGCACACTTTATGACGCAAACGATTGAAAAAGAATTGAAACTCCATATCGGAAGCACGGGGCATGGGTCTAAAAGTGCCCGTATTCCAGGATTTCTCAATGTGGATCTAAGAGTAGGCCCTGACACCGACATAGTGGAAGATGCCTCCGACTTAAAAAGCGTTGCGTCGTCCAGCGCGCGAGAGATCTATGCCAGTCATATTTTGGAGCATTTTTCGCATACCAAGACTGTCGATGTCCTGAAGGAATGGCGAAGGGTCCTTAAGAACGGTGGAAAGTGTTACGTCTCCGTTCCTGATTTCGACAAGATGGTGAATCTATACAAGAGCCATGGGATGGTTGATTTTGTGCGGAATCTGCTTTATGGCGATCAGGGGTATGACTTGGCCTATCACTACACCAGTTTTACCTTCGCATCTCTGGCGAAAGCCTGTTATGAAGCAGGATTTTCAGACATTAAAAGAATACAGGAAATGCCCTACGGTCTAAAGAATTGCTCGAAATTGGTTGATACGGTAACGGGTTCTTTAATTTTTGTCCATGTTGAGGCTACCAATTGAGAATTAGCGCGGTTACGCCAGTTTTAAACGAGGTCGAGTGGATCGGTTATTCGATCATGGCAAGCCTTGAACATATGCACCAGTTCATCTATGCGCTGGACGAAAAGTCTGACGATGGAACGCGGGAATTATTGATCCACGTGAAACAAAATTACGCACATGAAAAGCTCATCATTTTGGAAACGCCAAACTTTCACCCGCTGGACATGAAGCCATACAACCAGTCTTTTGATGACTGTATTGCGAAGGCTGATGGGGATGCGGTCATGTTTCTCCACCCGGACATGATTATCACGAACCCTGAATTGATCTCTGAGATTAAGCCAGGCCCTATGGCCTGGACAGTTGGGATGAAAAGTTTCTCTGGTGACATGCAGACCGTGATTACAAAGGGTCGGGCTAATCGGTGGAAGAACATCAGCGCTCGGGCGTTTGGAGTCCACTATTACGGCGCATACGGTTCACAGAATGAGGACTTTTACCACTCCGACATTACCGGCAAGAGCTACAAGCACTACGGTACGGAGTTTTCTAAATATCCATTTGTTGTTTCGGATTCGGGGCTGACCGTTAACCACTATTGCGAGAACAAACCATACAAGCGGCGGCTGGAAAAGATGAAGCATTGCCTTAAAACTTTGGACCCTTACGAATCCGCAGACGCCATTGAAGAGGCAGCTTTCCAGCACCCACGTGTCACCCTGGAATCCTCTAGTACACGTTTTGGCGTATTCAAATTTGAAGAGTCCCAAGAACCAATCCCCGCTGTCTTTGAAAAGTACCGAGATGAATTTGAGTCGTTCAGTAAAGTTAAGGAGGCTGTAAATGGTTGAACACATCACAGGAAACAAGGAGTACGACAAACTGAAGGCGATGAGTGTTGGATTGGTTGGCGGAAACAGCGACGGGAAGCAGTTGTTCTTAGCAATTGAAGTGTTTGACGGTGAACACACAAATCGTTTCGAGGTCGAATTCCCTGTCGGAACGACTTCTGAAAAGGTGGCCGACTACATGATTGAAATCATTGAAGATAATCCGAAGCTTCCCCCCGAGATTATCAACATGATTCAGAAGAGAATCTTTTGGGATGAAACCGAAAAGGGTTGGTATTCGAAGGCAGATGGTGAAAAGCCTGTTCGCTTAGTCAGCCAGGATCACCGAGCTGAAAAGTATGAAAAAGCCAATCAGAAGAAAGATGCTCAGTCTGCAAAAGATGCTCATAAATCGGCGCATCACGATACGTATAAAAAGTAACGGAGAACAGCATGCCTAAAGAACCCGTATTTTCCTTCGTTATTCCGGTCTATAAAAAACCTCCAGAAGTCTTTGGGCGGTGTTTGAAAAGTCTCTTCGATATGTCTTTTAAGGATATTGAAGTGATCGCCGTATTTGATGGACCTGATATTGACCTGGAAAAAATTGCCAGTCGTTTTCCGAAAGTCCAGTGCTATGTAATCGAACATGGTGGGGCTCCGAAAGCGCGGAATTACGGGATCTCTTTGGCCATTGGCAAGTATGTTGCCTGCTGGGACGCTGATTGTTACGCCAAGCCCGAGATGGCGAAACGCTGGCTCCAAGAATTTGAAGCTCTTCCGGATGTCGATTTTGTCTATACCGGCTACGAAATGGGAGAAGGATTGGGCACTTTTGATGCTGAATCCTTTGATGCCTACAGCCTCCAATGCGGAAACTACATTTCGTCCATGTCGCCCATCAAGCGGGAGAAAGCTCCTAAATGGGATGAATCGCTGGAAGCTGGACAGGATTGGGATTACTGGCTGACTGCCGTAGAACAGGGATGCAAAGGGGCGTGGATTGAAGGGCCTGGTTTCGTTACTGACACACCCCGTTCCGGTATCTCTGGGGACAAATGGAGCAACGAGAACCGCGATAATACGATTTCTACTATTCGCAAGAAGCATGGGATCGACGACCGCCATATTGGGGTTTTCTCCCAGAGCTACCGACAACGGGCGGTCCACTTAGCCCAAATCCTTGATGCCGATGTCATTAAGTCAACCGGCCACACTCCGACCGTTTACAAGATGATCGTAAACCTGGGCTACGGGTTTATGAGCCGGTTTGACGGTATCTCAGAGGAGACGGTCAAGATTCAGTACTGGTTGCCGGGTGAAATCGCTGGACTTGCAGAAGCCAAATACAACGTGGTCATGGAGACGATTCGGATAGCCAAAGGCGTCACCAATATCTGCAACACGGATTACGAGAAGAAGAAGCTGGAAGAGTTGGGGATTACTGCACTGGTCATGCCGCTGCCACTATCCAAAGCCGATCTAACCAAGGTCAGCACAAAGCTACCGAAGGAATTCACGGTCCTCGTTGCCACTGACGAAGCCTACGCGAAGCTCTTGAAAGAGTTAACGATTGACCTTCCCCACATCAAATTCTTGTTTAACTCATCCAAGGTCTCAGACTTCTCATGCTTTATGTCCTTCTACCAGTTTGCGACGGTAGATAACGCCATGCTCGTAGCCCTGGTTAACGGGCGTAACGTGATCTCTAATATTCAGGCTCCTTACTGCGGGTTCATTGATCCTGAGGAAACGTGGGAGAAGTTTAAGAGGGCTCTTTACGATAAAATCAGAGAGATCAAAGACAAGCCTTTCAACATGGAGGCGCAGGCTTATTACACGGCACTGGCCGATCCCGATCAGTTTAAGAATGGGTTATTGGCGTACATGAAACCCGTCCTAGAGGTGGTCCAATGACGCCTCGTGCCTCTTTTGTAATTCCCGCATATAACGCCGACCGATGGATTTCCAAAGCTCTCTATTCCTGCCGGAATCAGACGGTTAAGACAATTGAGATTATCGTGGTCAATGATGGCTCTACGGATTCGACCAAAGACATCCTGGATTTCCATGAAAAGGAAGACAAACGAATCCGTGTTTACCACACAGAAAACCGTGGACGCTCTGCGGCTCGTAATTTTGGCAATGAAGCTGCACAGTCTGACCTGATTCTGGTCCTCGATGCGGATGACATGGCTGCTCGCACCCGCGTGAACGATACGATCGCGACCTTCCAACTAAAGAAACCGGATCTTATGTATGGCTCGTTCTTTACTGTGGACTCGATGGGCAACACAATCCAGAAGATTGTTTCAAGCCCGTTTGATCCTGAGGTTTCCAAAGAAAAGAAATTGAACTTTATTTGTCACTCAACCATGGCCTACACAAAGAAGCTGGCGAACGAGATCAAATACAGCGAAGGCGAGTGGAGCCGTCTTGGTTTGGATGACTGGAAATTCCAGTGGGATGCGTACCGCGCTGGCTACAAAATTAAGAACGTGCGGAATGCTTTGAGCTATTACCGTTTAACAGACGATAACACGATGGCAACAAGGGATCAGAATGAAGTGAATAAGATGAAGGAAACTTACCTTGTCGAAGCCTAAGCTTAAGGTTGCCATGATCCCGTCACTAATGGACGGGGTTAATTATTACCGCATGGCCGCATGGGCATTTGAGATGCGGAAATACAAAGGAATAGAAGTCGCCCTTATGTGGTTTCGCTATGACAGCGACCCCTCCACACTTCAGACTTGGCAGGAAGATTTCAAGTCCGTGCATCCGTCGTCAAGGGCGGAAGGCTTGACCGAAGGGCAGTACATCCGATTTAGGATCGACCAGGCTTGTGAGTGGGCAGATATCGTCATCTGGCATCCCATGAGCTATGACTGGTCCTTTGAATTCTTTTTAGAGATGCAGCACAAACATCAGAAGCCATTCATCATCGAAATGGACGACAACTACGTAGACGTTCCACCTTGGAACGAAGCCTATCACTCGTTCCGTAACGGTAGCCCTTATCGGCGCATGGGGATGGACTCATTGCGAAACGCCGATGCAGTCATGGTGACAACCCCTCATCTAGCGCAAACCTACGCAGAGATGAATGACAACATTTACCTGATTGAAAACTCCATAGACTTTAAAGGGGATCGCAAGTTTGTTGGTTGGGATACTGTTGCAGTACGAAAGCACCGGGGAACTCGGATTGGCTGGATTGGCGGGAGATCTCACTTTAACGATTTGATGATGGTCGCTCCCGCATTGCGCGAGATCTTATTCCAGTATCCAAGCGTGACGCTTTGCCTCGTCAATTCTGCTCTTAAATCCTCTTGTGAAGCATTGAAGCGGGACTACCCATTTGAAGGACTTAAGAATGTTCATTATTCGGACAATTCCGTATCTATTAACCGTTACGCCAAGTTTGCAGCTTCTTTTGGTTTCGATATTGGAATCGCGCCACTCGTCGACTGTAATTTCAACCGTTCAAAGTCAAACCTCCGATGGCTCGAATACTCAGCCTTAAAGATCCCGACTGTTGCCTCGGATGTGGGGCATTACACGCACACCATCAGGAATGGGAACGACGGTTGTCTCGTTCAGGCAGAAAACTTGGGTGAGTGGTACGCCTCTTTGGTTGGCCTTATTAAAGATCAAGCCCGACGCGAAACAATCGGGAATAACGCCTACAAGCGCGTTAAGAAAGATTTTAACGTTCAGAAGAACGCTCCAAAATATCTCCGGCTCTTAAAGAAACTGGCGAATGTGTCGGTTCCCCAAGATGCGCTGGATGAAGAGGTGGTGCTTATATGACTTTATCAGAACTTCAAGCCCAGGTTGGCGCGTTAACCAATGATCCTAATTATGACAGGTACTCTTTGTCTGACATTAACGCAGAACTTGGGAATAGCCAGACCAAATGGAATCTTTCAGCAAAGATTCTTAAATTAACAACTAGTTCGGTAATTGCTGACGGAAGTAATTATTTTGGTCTGACTACGACCAATATTGTGCTGGCGTATGATCGGGTTACGCTGGATTCCCTACCATTAAAAAAAAGAAGCAAAGCCTGGATGGATCTCTACACAGGAACTAACTGGTCGGCACATACAGGGACGCCGACTATCTACTATATCGACGTTTCCTATGGCGTGGAACGCATCTATTTGTACCCCACGCCCACTTCTGCCGACGCAGGGAAGTCTCTCGTTTACGAAACAATTACAGCCCATATCCCCATGTCCGCCTCGACTGACAGGCCTTTTCAGTGGTATGCGGGATCTTCCAGTTTCCTAACAACGCCGTATGACTATGGATTGGCTTATGACGCTGCGGCGCGACTTTTGCTCCGAGATCCAAGCACAGCCAATGCGAAGAAGTCGGAAGATTACAAAAACATTGCCAACGGGGTTCTGGACCAGGTTATCCAAACCTTTAAGGCACTAGAGGCAGCAGAACCAAAACGTTTATCAGGTGGGCGGTATTGGAACAGTGGGTATATCCATGTTGCGAAATAAACTCTCACTACTGATGGTCCTGTTATCCACGTTCTGCTTTTCAGAGAACGTACAGGTTCAATCGTTTAAACTCATTAATAATAATGAATCCAGTCTGGTTATTGATCCGAATCAGGCGCAGGATCTTCTTAACGTTGACGTAACACCGGGTGGCAAGTCAGTCAAAAAACGGCCTGGATACGGGCTCTACAAGGCTTTGGCAACAGGCCAAAGTATACGCGGGGGAGCGCACTTTTTCGACTCTTCCGGCAATGACGTTCAAGTCTGGGGTTCCAGCACTTCTCTTTATGGCATTACTGCTGATGCGACGCCGGTTCAGCTCGTTTCATCCGCAACGCTGAATACGACATGGGACTGTGCGGATACGCAGGGCAACGCCTACTGTGTCACATCCAGCCGAAACATGTATCTCAGAACAGATGGGGCTACAAGAACGTGGTATTCCACGCCGCTGGGGACCATGGTAGAGGCAACGCCGGAGCGGATAGTAGTTGCTGGCGTATCGGGAACACCAAACACGATTCATTTCTCAGAGTCCGGAGTCTTCACAAACTTCGTTAATGGTATTCAGGTTACGAGCCCTTTCTCCGAAGTCATTGCTTCTCAGGGGTCTAAGATCACCCATATCCGATGGGGCTGTGGAAAGCTTCTCTGGTGGAAAGATCAGTCTTTTGGTTATCTCAATGGATCTGACCAGTTCAACATTGAGAACAACATCGTTTCGGACAACGTAGGCACTTTTGATAATACATCCGCATTAGATCCTGGTGGGTCTGTCTGGTTTCGTGGGCAGGATGGGAATATCTGGAAGTATGACTGTTCGGCTTTGACGAAGGAATCTATCGAAATTACCCCGCTGACACAGGCATCGACAAAGCGTGTATCTAATCTCTGGACACAGACGAGTCAGAGCGATTTCGCAGCAGGGGCAGTTTCGTCAAACCCTCCCTCTGTTTCATTAAGTACAGCAATTCTTTCTGGGTCTATTGTTCCGTCTAGCTTCTCTGTTACTGAGACAGACTCTTCTTCTTTTAACTCAGGAACCATTGTGAATCTCACAATAAATTCATCTTCAATCCAGATTTCTACAAACAACTCTGGGACCATTACAGACCAAAGTTTTGAGGGTACCATTGGGACTAATTTTGATGTAAGTGTATCCCCACAGCCTTTTTTTGATACTTCGGAAGCGTATTCTGGTTGCACATTATCTCCGCAATCTGGTTCCCAATTTTTACGTGCCGGAAGAGCAGGTAATTCAGCCCTTAATGAGTGCAATACAGCTTATGGTGTAAAAATTGTCGATTTTAATGGGAATATTTTAGACACAAAACAAACAACAGCGACAAATAATTCATGCGGTTGGACTGAACAAACATTTACGTCGGAAGCAAATACTGGCAAACGCGTAAAATTTGTTTTCTTTCAATATTCAGATAATTGTTTATCTGGTGGGCTTTTTGGCACATATATGTCAACGGCAACAACGAAGGCTAGTTATATGTTTAGTGGAACAGTTTCCTACTATTATTCCTGCAATAACGGGACTCTTGGGACACAGAAGTCATGCAGTTTTGACAATGTAAGCGGAGGGTCAAGCACAATCACGGCAGGGAGCTATACTTCAAAGGTTTACGATACTGGATTCAACACAGCCCTTGTCCAAGGACAAGCATCGTGGACACTCAACAGTTCAACGCCTATTTTCATTATTCAACATGCGACATCTACCTTAGGTGCGTGGACAACACTCTCTTTAAGTTCAGGGACGAATACGCAGTCGAACCGGTATGCTCGGTACGTGGCAAGTTTCACTGTTTCTGGGAATGAACTTCCTCTTACAACGCTTAATGATGTAACTCTGATTGCCTCATCCTCTGGAACATTTTATTCAGCAGTAAGAAACGCTCCTAATTTAGCCCAATGGAGTACGTTTGGTGCAAACGTCCAGAATAATGGTGGATCTCATACATACTTCATGCGTGCATCCACGAGCGTGTTCACTGTTTTGTCAGCAACCCCAACATGGGTTTCTCAAGCCGGTGGTGGGCTTGTCTCTGCATCAACAGGAACATACTTCCAAGTCAGGGCAGACTTCGCAATAACGACAGCAACAGCCACTCCAACGTTAAATGATTTCTCAGTGAACTGGTTTGAAGGTTCTGCTTCTGACCAGGCTTACAGCATCTACTTTGACAATTCGATCTGGTTCTCCGTGGCTTATGGCGCAGGGCAAGCAACGAACAATTACATTTTCAAAAATGACTTGATTAACGATGGTTGGTCTATTTACAATTTTGGAACGGGCGGGTTTGCTGTACAGAACAACTCTCTTTACTTTGGAGATACCGCAGCCGGCAATGCCTTCAAGTTCGGCACACAGAACTCCGACAATGGAACCGCCATCAATTCTTACTGGAAGTCCAAGGACTTCACGGGTCAAGATCCGTGGATGGAGAATCAATATAAGCAACTGGACAGTTATTTCACAAAGACGGAAAATGCGACTGCAACTGTCGCCTATGCCCTAAACACTTCGACCACCTCCACCTCGTTCTCTGTTGGCTTATCCAGCTCCACACAAACAATGATCGTGAATAAGAAGCTGCTTCCATCCGGGAAGTTCGGGAACACGTTCAACTACAAAGTGTCTGACAACTCGACTACTGGACAATGGGAATTCTTAGGGTTCCGGATGACATTTGAGCCTCAGCCATACAGGCCAAGCAATTGAAAACTTTACTGTTATTACTCCTTTCGTCCACAGCCTTCGCAGGAGGACCTAGGTATGGGTATTCAGATGCAAAACTGGATGATGAGATTAACAACATTTATAAGGACATCAGGGGTGTTTTATCTTCAGGAATTCGTGGGACAACTGCGGGTGATGCCGCTGCCGCTGGAATGGTCGGAGAATATGTTGAGTCGGTCGTACCGTCTGGCAGCGTAGGGACGGCTTCACAATATTTTGACATTACATCGATTCCACTCACTGCTGGTGATTGGGATGTTACTGGGATTGGTATGTATCTCCGCAATGGAGCGTCGTGGACTGGGATTGAAATCGGAATCAGTCAAACCTCTGGTAATAGCGGGACAGGGCTTGTACCAGGATCAAGCAACATATATTACTACCCCGCTGCCGCTGGTACTACCCAGAACTACGTAAGTTTAAGTATTCCGTCGTATCGAATCTCGCTTTCTGGAAACTCTACGGTTTATTTAAAAGGGTATCTTGAATATACGGCAGCCACGCCTACCCGCTATGGGCGGCTGTCAGCAAGGCGGGTCCGTTAAAAGTAGACGTATTGATTTTATTGCCGAATATGGGTAAGTAACGAATAGCAGGATTTTAAAAGCGCGGCTGTCAGGAGCCTGACCTTCTGACGCCGCGCTTTTTATTTATGGGGGAATCAAATGAGTAAGGAAATATCTGAAAAAGGTGTTGTCCAAGGTGGCAAGGTAAGCGATCCGGGAACCTACAACGGGGAGAAGCTAATCCCTGACATCCCGGAATATGGTGGGCGTGGCGGGTCTCAGCAGGCTGCCGAACATTATGCTGCAACCGATTTCCAGTCCATGTTCGGGAGACTCCCGACCAAATCAGAGTTGGCACAGGTATCAGCGGCTTATATGTCTGACGATCCCAATGTTGCCAATGTATCCGGTGGGAAAGCCTTTGTGGGGCAGTATTACAACCAGATTCAGAATAGCCCTGATAAGCAGGCGGCTCGCCAGAAAGATGAATACAAGAAAAACGCACCTCAGCATTACGGGTCTATTGACCAGATGTTTCAGTCCTCTATTGGCCGCGCCGCAAGCGATCAGGAGAAGGAGCATTTTGGGTCGCTGATGGCGTCTGGTCAGCTAGATGCTTACCAGCTAGGGCAGTTCGTCAATCAGTTGCCGGACAGCGTTCGGAAGCAGGATAAAGAATTTCGGACTCAATTGTCTGGCGAACTGGATACCCAGAACCAGCAGTATTTCTCCGACAAGGTCATGCCCTCCATTCAAAACAAGTTCCTTCAACAAGGCAGGAGTGTTGATTCTTCAGGGTATGCGTCGGCTCTCGCCTTAGCTGCTCAGGATCAGTCGAACAACCGGGAATCGTTCCTATCAAACCTTTCAGCAAGTCAGTACCAAAACCAGACCGCGAACGCTCGTGGCGACTATCAGGACACGCTCAATCGCTACTACGGGAATCAGGATTATTCCAGAGATCGGAATGCTTTCACGGCTGACCGCACTTATGGACGCTTAAACGAGATGCAGGACTACAACACGCAGAAACAAGCATATGACCAGTATCTAAGGAAGTACGGGAAGCGAAGTAATGGAGTCGGTCAAATGGTTGGCGGGCTTATTGGCGGTGGGTTGGGTGCTATCTGGGGGCCTACCGGGGCAAAGGCAGGTTATCAGATTGGCAGTGGTTTGGGTGGAGCAGCACAAACTGGAATTCAAGGGTACTAGGGGGGAATATGGCACTTCAATTTAGAGGGATGGATCCTGCGTTAATGCAGGAGTACCTGAGTCGAAAATCCGCTGGTCAGCAATTATCGGAAGGGATTCAGGGGGGGCTCAATACTTACGTCCAGATGAAGCAGCAACAGCAGGCCCAGGATATCCAGAAGCAACAACTGGCATCTCAGGATGCAACCCGCAAAGCCACTCAGTTCGGAGCGGTTGCTCACTATGTTCCTGAGGATCAAATCCCACAGGTTGCTGAACAATACGGGATCACCATTCCCACTGAGAATCCTGAGGGATCGTCAATCATTGATTACTGGGACTCGATGCAGGGCGGTCAATCTCAGGCTCCCAGCGGAATGCGTCCAACGGGTCGACCGACTAGCAAATACGGGATGGAACAGTACGCAAAGAACCTTCAGATCCAGAAGATGGAGCGGGATCTGGCGACTGATCCGAATACGCCAGAAGATGTTTACGACAAATCTGGGAAAAAACTTTTCTCAGTCAATAAGAATGATCGGATTCTAACGCCACCAAGTGCTGATGGAAATCTAAAGGCCCCGACTGGGTATAGATACACCACTTCTGGAGAACTAGAGCCAATCCCAGGTGGTCCCGCAGCAATTAAAAACGCAAGAGTTGATGCAAAGGAACAAAGTCTGGTTCAGAACTCAATCAGCCAGGCTGATCTCGTCATGAACAAAGTTGACCAAGCCCTGAGCAATGTTAGCGGCTGGACTGCTGGTATGGGTTCTAAGTTGGGATCTATCCCGGGCACACCTGCTAGAAATCTTGCTGCCGATATCGACACGATCAAAGCAAACATGGGGTTTAACACCCTTCAAGAAATGCGCCGGAACTCTCCGACAGGCGGGGCTCTAGGCAATGTTTCTGACAGAGAATTAAAACTCCTCAGCGCGACTATCGCAGAACTGGATCAGGCGCAATCCCCTGAACAGTTGAGCCAAAGACTCAATGAGATCAAAACACATTATGAGAACTGGAAGAGAACAGTTCTGCCAGAGATGCCGCAGGGCAGTCAAAGCTATTCCAATCCAGACGAAGAGGCTGCTTATCAGGAGTACAAGGCACAAAAAAATGGCGGTAAGAGGTAATGGAGTTATCACAAGAGCAGAAGTTTAAGTTCCGTTTAAGGCTAGAGCAGGAGCAGGAGCAGGCGCAACAGCAGTCCGTTCAGCAGGCCAAGCCATATCAGCCTTCCTTATTAGACAGGGTGGCAGATGTTTCTAGTAAGGCGCAAAACGCTGTGTTGGAACCCTTTGTTAAGGGCGCGTCAGAATTCGCCGGGGCCTTCGTAGGACCAGAAGCTGTTCACTACGGCATGAAGGGACTAGGCGTCGTCGCAAAAGCAATCTCAGATTCCGGGGACTATATTGCTGAAAAAGGCGGCGAACTCGGAGTAAAAGCAGGATATCCCAAAACAGGGCAAGCGCTTGGCGTTGGATTGGGCGCAGTCGTTCAAAATGCACCGTACATGCTTATTCCTTCTGCGAGAGGAATTCCTGCCGCAAAATTATCGTCTGCCGTTGAAGGGGTAGCTGCCAAAGCCGAACAGAGCGCAAGTTCTCGCTGGTTTAAAGGGTTAGGTGGAACTCTTCCCCATGCCAAAGAACTAGGGGCAGAAGAAACGCTCCGTCTCGGAAGAGCAGCAAAGAACAAGGGGATCATCACCGCTTGGAATAGTCCTGAATCGCAAAACGCCATGATTGAGAAACTTCAAAAACAATCAGGAGAAAGAATTGGTTCGTTGCGTGGACTCGGAGATCTTTACACTGACTCTCCGGAAGCCAAGAAGATTGTCCAAGCAATTTATCAGGATGTATCTCCCAAATACAAGACAGGCATCCAGTCTGGCGAACAGGGGGACCTTAAAAAGGCAATTGAAGAAGTATTGAAGTTGGAGAACGTCGATAAATTAACCCCTACGGAAGAAATGATTCCACGGATGCAAAAGGGGACAATTAAAAACGGTGTTGCGTCAAAAGATGCTGATCCATTCTCAGTTATGAAGCACTCCGAACTAACTCCACAAGAAGAGTATCTGCGATTCAGGCAATTCCAGGAAGATCCTAATTTCATTCCAGAATACGACCTTCATCGACCAACAACATTTAACTCTGTTGCTGATGTGGCAACGAAAATAAACAAGCACGCAAAAAGTAAATCCCAGATGCTTCAGCCTTCTGGTGCTGACACAGATGTTGCAAACACTGTCTCGCGGATCAATGACGAGGCCCTGATAAAGGGCCTTCCTCCTCAAAAAGGGCTGGAATATCGGAAGAACCTTCAGGACTATGGCGATTTGTCGAAGATGGACACGATAAACCAGCAGCGTCTTGCATATGAAGTTGGTGGCAGTCGAAATTCAATCGTAAACAACCTTGCTAATCGTATCTATCACAAATTTGGACATCAACTAAGCGCGACAACACTTGACTCTATTTCGAATCTCCTTAGGCAGGGGAACAGATCAGGAGTCCGATCAAGTATCGCCACTGGTGGCATTCGTGCAACAGCTATGGGGACTCAAAGAACGCCAGAACAAAAAAAGGCACTGATGGACGAATATCTGTCGAGGAAATCAAATGGCTCCCGGTAAACAACAGGTCCGTCGCCTCGATATCACGGTCAGTTCAGGAACCGGAACAGGAACATTAACGAACGAGTGGACTATTGCCAGATGGATTCGAGTCCATCCCATTGCTGAGACGGACACGTTTGATGTCACGTTTAAAGATGCCAATGGGGACGTAATGGTAAAGCGAACGGGAAATACAGGGACTGTCTCGGAAATGCTGGAACTGAGTCTGGGTATCCTGCGCACAGTTCTGATTGAAAGCGCATCTCAGGACGGAACGTATCGCGTTAATTTTGATTTGCACTGATGATCTTTAAACACTTTGTTGCTCGGGTATTACTCATTCGCAGATTCTTTCGGTTGGTCGGCATGGCACGTGAAATCGAACTGGAATGGCAGAAGATTCAGCAGGACAAGAACGACGCGCATTTTGCTTTACATAGTTTAAGAGGGAACGCTGAACTTGAATACATCTACCGCAAGGGGATTGAGGACGGGATTAAATGGTGCGTAAAGCGATTTTGCTGACTTTGCTGTCTGCCTTTTCTTTTGCAGACACCGGGTTTAAGGACACGATTCGCGTGACCGAGACTGACCTTTCCCCTTCCTGCATGGCTGGGCAGATTAAGGTTTCTCCGGGAACACTTACATGCAATGGGCAAACCGCAACGATTACGACCGGCGGCGGAGGGGGTGGCGGGGCAGCAACCCTTCCTCTCCCTGGCGGGGCAACGAACTACTGGAACTACCCATCCAGCGGGACATTCGTGGCGGGGCAGGGGATTACGGCCAGTACTGGGGTGTTCACCTCTTCGCTCAATGTCACAGGATTGTTAAGCGGTACGACGATTCAAATGTCGAGTGGGTCTATTGCAGGGTTGTTGACTGTTTCAAGCTCTGTTTTTGTTGGTGACGGGACTGTTGGAAAAAAATTGATCGCATACGGTGGTGAAAACAGCGTAATCAGCACAATTATCGAAGTGCGGAATATAGGAACCTCTGGGACTGGTACAGGGTCTAGGATTTATTTTACAGAGGGAGCGTCAGGACAATTTGAACAAGGGTCGTTGGAATTTGTAGATAACGGAGCAAGCGGAGAAACTTTTGATTTATGGCTGACTCCAAATGGCTTGTCAGCAAACAGGAGAAAGGTTTTAACCGTTGGAGGAGGTAACTCTGCCCCTTCTTTTGGATTTGGAGAAAACGCCTCGGACACTGCTGCGTCCTTTAATTTCAGCAGAGGTTCTATTGCCGGTGTTCAATCTCTCCCATTGTTCCGTATAACATCTAACGATACAAACGATACTGGCGACATTTTTCAGTTAATTCGTGGGGACAATACTACGAAGTTGCTCACCGTTGGAAGCTTAGGAGCCGTGACGGTTGCTAGTAGCGCAACCTTCAACGGGACCGTCGGCATATCCAGCGGGTTAATCGCCAGCAACTCAGCCGGTTCATCCGGCCAGTTTCTCACCTCCGGCGGCGCAGGAACAATCCCGACGTGGACAACTGCGTCCGGGACCGGGGACATGATCCTTGCATCAACGCAAACTATCACAGGCGGTAAAACATCGACGTCCTCAACGACGTTCGCGGGAACGGTGGTGGTCAGTTCAAACGTGGTTCTCAACGGTGCGCAGGGGACTTCCGGGCAAGTATTCACGACAGGCGTTGGAGGAGCCCCCACGTGGACAACCCCCGCGGCGGGTGGCGGTTCTTCCACTCTCGCCGTCACCACAGGCACAGCCACGGGATGGACAGGCGTACCAACCTCCTCACCTACAGCCGTCATCAACGCCAGCTCAACCACTTTTATGGTCACGCTCCGAGGCGGGGCGACGGCCTTCCTTGAGCTAAACTCGTCCAGTGTGACCTTACAGGCCAACACGTTCAACGGGGCGACTCAGCTCGTCCAGACAAACGCATTCTCTTTTGTGCCTCTCGCTGTGATTGACGGGTCCAGTGTGACGAAACTGGGGCCTGACATTGACCTAACCGGTGCGGAGGTCACAGGCCAGCTCAAAGCGGCCAGCTTCCCTATTTTGACGGGTGCTATTACGACCGCGGGAGGATCACTTACTACTACAGCGAATGCTCTGCAACCAAACATTACGACGTTCACATCCAGCATTACGGTCACCAATTTCTTTACTGCCAAAAGCACGGCGACTTTTGAGTCGGAAGTCCGTGTTGGGACAATATCGTTTAACAGTGGGATGTACTATTCAGGGGCCCGTGTTGTGACAACGACAACGACACTAACCGGGAGTGACTCGGTTATCTTTGCCAGTGCCGCCTTAAACGCCGGGCGCATTACGTTCACTCTGCCAGCCGCGAATACTCGGCTAGGACAAAGTATCCTGATTGCAAAGGTCGATAGATCCTCAGCTATTATCCGTGTCGAGTCTGCTGGGACTGACATGATCCAGTCTACACGCGCAGTCAACATGTTCGCACCGGGTCAAAAAATAAAGCTCATCAGTGACGGACTGACCAAGTGGTATGCAGACGGTCCGTTGCCATACCAGACAGCGTTCCTTGGAAATATCGCAGAACCAAACTCAGCCGCTGGTACGGCAATCTCCTCAAACACTCACTACTGCCCCCTGACCGTTACCGAACCTGTCTTTGCAACCGGAATACGATACGACGTTGGTGCCACAGGAGTCAATGGACGTATCGACGTGGCAATCATGGATATTTACGGGACCAGACTTGCCAACTCTGGGAGTGTCCTTGTTGCAGGGACAGGGTTACGGACAACTGCTTTCACTACAGCGATTGGTCTACTCCCCGGCATCTATTACTACGCGCTAACCTTCAACACAGTGGCCGTTACACTCACACGTTTTGGCACTGGTGGTAGTAATCTCGGGTGTGCCGTAGAGGCAGGGACTTCTGGCACAGCTCCGACCACAGGTGTTCTAACAGGGGTCGGAACAGCGGTACGCCAATTTTCCGCATCGGTGGTACTGGCAGGCGGAGGGGCCCTATAAATGTCCGACACTAAACAAAGATGGGACGACGCCGGGGTAGCCAAAGCCATGAAATTCTGGCCTGTGATTATGGGTATTGTGACTCTCGCGTTTGCGTTAGGCATTGCCAGCAGTACAATTTCAGGGATCAGCGTTCGCGTTGACGACGGTGAAAAGATCAACAACGAACAGTCAAAACAGATTGCGACTTTAGAAGCAGTGGTTAAGGAAATGCCCGAAATGCGTTCGGATATAAAAGCGATTCTCAGGGAAATCAGGAGGAAGTAAGTGCGATGCCCTCGCTGCGATGAAAGGCTTGAGATCTTTTCTGACAATGCTACTGCGCAAGTTCTTGTCTGTTCAAGGCAAGGATGCCGTGTTGAAGTCTCGCTCCCTTTCGCTGACGTTATCCAGAACAATCGAGTGGACGGGACACCTCGAGAAGAAGGGGAAAAAAGTGATCGAAACAACCCTGGCAAGACATGAATTCACGACTCAGGCGACGCTAGGGGCCTTCTACGTTGGCTCCGAGTATCAGTGCAACATCCTTGAAGATGCAGTAAGAAAGGTCAAAATCTATGGAAAGACTGCTATCCCGAACGGTCGATATCGCATTGAATTCACTCGCAGCGGTCGGTTCAATCGCATGCTTCCTATACTTATCGGCGTCCCTCTTTTTTTTGGAATCCGTTTTCACAGCGGTAACGTGGTCGAGGATACGGATGGATGTTTTTTACCTGGGTTTGACAAGGCTCGTAACGCGGAAAAGATTAGCGTCTATCGGAGCATTGATGCAATGGACAAGGTGATTCTGCCTTTGTTTAAGGATCCCCAAGAAGAGGTTTGGCTGACTATTTTAGGTGGATATTCCGCATCGGAGATGAGTAAATGAATGGAAACGATAAAGGTTGGACCGACTCTGCTTTTGAAAGTTCTATGCTGTTCGGATGGGGTTCATTTTTTTTTAGACCCAAATGTTTCATTTTGCCGTTGCTTATGCGGGGTAACAAAAAACTCGGACAAAAGAAGAATAAAACGATTCGTCGTTTACTATTTATCTGGGCCGGATTATTCTTTTCAGCCTCGGCAGAAGCAACCGTTAACGTTTACTTCTCGACTTCGGCGGCCACGCTTGAATCAGAATTCATTGCTTCTGCAACAGCCCAATATAAAGCGACTTTAGTTAAGAGTCCATTTTTCGCAAATACGTTTGCCCTGACTGTTTTAGGTAAAAACACAAACTATTCACCGCCGATTATCAGCTCTCCTATTGCCAATGCGACAGCGGTTGATCGCTGCATGACATATGGGTTTGTGATGGGGATGGAAGAAGAACGCTATTCAAACCTTCAACTAATCAATTTCTACAAGGTCGATGCTTCGTCAACGAATACGTGCGGAGGCTATAAAACGAATCAAACAGGCACTGCCAACGCATTTCTAGAGGGGTGCCTGACCGGGTATGATGTTATTAAAAGCACCATCACGCAACGGGGTGGGATACCGCCTAAAATACTACCGTGATTTACATTTTGTTTTTCACTGTAATATCAGCACTGGTTCTTATCAGTGAACAAAATAAAAGGAGCAACAAAAACATGGCACAGACACTCGTTGAATTACAGGCAGCAATTTCGGAATTAGACGCGACGATCACAGCAGACAAGGCCCAAGTGGGGCAGTTGATTACGGCGGTTAATGATCTGATTGCAAAGATCGAGATTATTCCCAACGCGGAGGACTTCTCGGCAGAAGTGGCGGCGATCAGCGCAATATCGGCGAACATCACCGGAGACAATGCAGACATTCAGGCGGCGATTGATGCAGCTGCGATTAAGTCTAAGTAATGAAATTGTTTGCGTGGATTGCAGGAAGGTTCATTAAGAGCAAAATAAAATTGGAGAATGATATGGCAGAAACACGGTTAGTTGGATCGAAAAACTGGTACACATCAAAACGCATTTGGAACGGGGTTGCAATTGTTCTGATCGGGGCGTATGAGTCGGCAGCCGTGTATTTTGGATTCCCGAACATCCCCCCGTTTATTTACTCGCTTTTGGGCGCAGTTGGCATTGTTCTAAACAAGACATCCACACAGGTCATCAAGTAGCGTTCTGGCCTTTTGGTTGTTTCCCAGCCACCTCGCGCCAGGCTTTGAGGTTCGACATAAACGAGTCGTAATTAATCATCTCTCGTTCCAGGAGAATGTGGCAGGCGACTACCTTCTCAGCCGCTTCCAGCCTGGCAATGAGGGCTGAAATATCGGTCGTCCAGACTTCCGGGATATAGTCTTTCCCGTCTAATGCTTTTTTCATTAGCCTTAAATCTTCGTCTGTGAATGTCAAAGGAATCATGCGTTCTCCTCTTGTTTGGCGCGGGATCGAATGAGTTCTAAAAAACGTTTTAACTGTGGGTGGATATCGTTCAGTTCCGGCATGTTGTCGTCACCAATTCGCAGCATTTCCTGAAAAGCTTCCTGACGGGCAAATCGAACGGCTGCCTTCGTATTCGTACTCAAATAATGATCCACCCACAGAAGAGGGATATTCTTCATAGTGCGCCATCTTTCCAGTTCGAGAATCTGTTTTTTGGTGAGCCCAAATATCTTCGCATCAGGATCTTCCAGGGCGGTTTGCACAGCCTCCGCTACGGAACTGCCGCAGTGTTTGCAGTCACTCACAATTCCTCCTCCAATAAACTCAGCCCATAGCTCAGGATTTTAAGCTGCATCTGTTTTTTGGCGGCGACGGCGGCGTTGTCGGCGACGGCGGCTGATGTGTTGGCGTCGGCGGCGTAGGCGTAGTCGGCTGATGCGTCGGCTGAGGAGTAGGCTGATGCGTTGGCTGCCCTTCTTGTCGCCACCGTATCATTCGCCAATACAGTCTTTGCAGCCGTAATCGCCTTGCGCAACAGTAGATCTTTTGGATTTTCTGCCTCATAAATATGTAGCACCTGCTCAGCTGAAAATATCGAATAGGACAAACACTGTGGCCAGGTCATTACACGCACGATGAGCCAATTTGCCCAATCTATTTTGTCGTTCCGAACCAGGTTTATCAGTCCGTCGACTGGATCTGTAATTCCCTGAGCAAGAAACCATTTTTTGACGTCACTGCACGCATCATGACGTTCCAGCCATTTCCGATTGATAATCATGGTTCCTCCTCCAATAAACTCACCCCATAGTTCAGGATTTTAAGGTGCATCTGTTTTTTGGCGTTGATGGCGGCGGCTGCGGTGTGGGCGTAGACGTAATCGTAGGCGGCGTGCCATGCGTAGTCGGCTACGGGGTCGGCGGCGTAAGTGGATGATGCGTAGTTGGCGTAGGCAATGTAGGCGGCGGCTGCCCTTCTTGTCTTCTCCGTATCATTCACCAATACAGCCTTTGCAGCCTCAAGAGCCTTGCGTGGCTCTAGTTCCTTTGGATGTTTTGCCTCATAAATAGGTAGCACTTGCTCAGCTGAAAATATCTTATAGGCCAAACACTGGTGTTTGGTCATCACACGCAAGATGAGCCAATTTGCCCAGTCTAGTTTGTCGTTCTGAATCAGGTTTATCAGTCCGTCGACTGGATCTGTAATTCTCTGAGCAAGAAACCATTCTTTGCCGTTATTGCACGCATTATGACGTTCCAGCCATTTCCGATTGATAATCATGGTTTAGCCTCCAATTCATCCGCCAATCTTTCAGCCAGATCAGCCATACGCCATGATTCCCACCCCAAGTAGGATTCTCTGAGGGTTGGTGCGTCCTTATAAATGCGGCCACTGTCACGAATAGCACGCTGTTTGACACTCTCTATCAAAAACCGTTCTTCCGTTGTAACGGATAACTTTTTCATCTCATTTGTATCCTCCTTTTATTTTGACTTCTGAAAATCGAGCCAGCAGGGAGTCGAACCCTGTCCCACAGTTTTGGAGACTGTCGTGCTACCGGCAACACTTCTGACTCTCAAATGAATCCCCGCATCCGCTTCTCAAGTAGCGCATTTAGTGAACAACGCCCATCTGCCGGACGGGAACGGTGCCTACGGATACGGGGAAATATGAGGGATGTCCATATCCGAATTGGAAAGCGCACGAGACAACGGTGGCCTTTTCGGAACATCCCAAAAACTACCAGAGACAAAATCAGTTCTTAATTTCATTATTATCAGTCGACATATCCCGACCGACATACTCAACAAATTCGAGTTCGCCATAGCCGTCTTTCATCAGCATGAACTTCCTGAAATTCTTATTACCCTTAACCCTTAACCACAGTTCGACCTGCTCATATTCCAGAGTCCATGGGAAAATCAGGACCTGCTTGACTTTTGCGGAACGTGCCCCGATCACTGAAACCTGAATCCACCTGGATTTTTCCCCTAGTTTCTTAGCCACGAGGTCGCAGCCAAAGATATCGGCCCCTTTTGTAATCATGCGACCCTTCATAAATATGGGTTTACGGTGACAACGAAACACTTGCCAGCCGCTCATTTCAAGCTGGTTCTTTGCCTCAATTTCAAACTGATTTCCTTTAGATTTCGCGCTCACTGTTGCTTCACAATCTTATTCCAGCACCGTTTACAGAGCGGATTTCCAAGAACTCTTTCGCAATTAGGATTCAGGCAGAAGAAACGATTACGGCATTTAGGGCATTTGTGTTTATGACGCATCAGTTTTCTCTAAACTGTTCAAGCTGGTAGAGGTGTTCCAGCGCGATATCCATACAGTCGACGCAACGAATGGCTTTTATCCAGAGCGGTCCATCCATTGCCACAACCTCTCTCAGTTCATCCACCTTGCGTTTACAGGAAGGACAAGTCAGCTCAGGCTTCACTGATTCACTCTGCCCGTTATTTCCGCAACAATGAAGGGGCAATAAAGGCTCGATTTCCCCTGCCGCAGAATTCCGTTCTTTTTTAGCGTTGCAAGAGACCGATAAAGCATAGAGCGAGAGACTGATAAACTTTTCGCCAAGCCATCCACAGATTCGGCCAACCAGCCATAGGGTTCTGCTAAACGCATAATGGGCTTTAAATCTTCGAAGACTTTCCTTGTGACGTAATCGCATTTTGTTAACCTTTTTTTAAGAACAAAATTCATTTAACTATCGAAGCAAGAATTTTGTTTGTCTGTTTTTCCGGTAAAGATCCTGCCCATTCCAACTGGCTTCCGTAAACCCAATCAATCGCAAGGTGGTCATAAACATCACACGCTTCATGAGTAGAGGGGGGAAGATCTCCAAATAAAAATGCAGTCATTTCGCGTGTATTTTTTTTCATCGTTTCCATCCGTGAAAACGTATTGACCATTTCCATTTCATCCACGCTAATAGGCTCCATATCTGTAACTCTTTTTTTCAACTCTTGTCGTAAGTTCTGAACTGTCATTTTCTTCTGGTTCATCAATAGAGGGGACAAGCTTATTTCCATCCTTTCTCACTTTTATTTTTACGCCCATAGCTCCCGTTCGCCGAGCTTTGTCAATTTTTATTGTCGAGAGTCCCTGTAACATCGTTTTTTGTGGTTTTCCCATGAAGTCTTTGTCGAAGCGTCTAAACACAATCAGAACGGTGTCGGCTTCCTGAGCAACGAAGCTTGAATCGCGCAGATGTGCCATCGAGGGCTCTTGGTCAAAAGGCACCTTTGAAGCATGGCACACGATAAAGACAGGAATACTAAGAGCCAAGGCCACGTCACGCTTTAAAAACCTCATCGTGGCTCCGATTTCCAGGCTCATATTTCGATTGCTTGTCATGTCAATAACATAGTGCAGATGGTCGATAAAAACCGCTGTCACTTTGTATTTCGCGATAGCTTCATCGACCCTGTCTCTAAGCCAGTTCAAATCCATGGCTTTATGTTCAAGAGGCAAATAAACGCAATTCTCTGGGTCTTTGTGATTTTGGATCATCTTTGCGGGGGTCACTTCAAACGTGAAAAAAATAGACTTTTTATCTTGTTTGTTCAGATTTTGAACGATGGTATCGCACAACGTAGTTTTTCCCATTGCCGTTGGTCCGCTAATAACGATTAACTCTCCGGGTTCAAACCCATCAAGTGCAGAATCCAGTTCTGTAATTCCCATTTTGTGTTTTGGGATTGCAGGACGGTCCTGTAGCATCTGATTAAACACGACTGACGAGACAACACGATCGGGCCCCGAGTAGTTTTCAAACGTCACTGACTCATCCATGCGGGGGCCTCTGGTGAGGCAGAAACATCAATCGAATGATCGACCCAGTCTCTCCAATTGTTAAACCAGGTGGAGGCCATTTTTATGAACTTTGGCTCCACCCTATCGCGTTCGAGTTGTTTGGTGTAGTTTTTGAGGGCTTTTTGTATATCCAGCCAGTCTTTTTCGGTCTTAACAGATGCCTCAAAATGCCGCTGTGCTGCTTTTCGCCCATCACGCCGTGGGTAGTTTTCCCACACCGTTTCAAACGAAAAACTTGTCGGTGTTTTGTTTTTTCTTATCTTGTCTAATCTAGTCTTATCTAGCGTGACTAGAGGCGGACTACAGTCAGACTTTAGTCTGACTAAGCCATATTTAGCCCAGATCCCTCTCAGTTTTTCAGGGTTACTAGTGTGGTATTTTGACTCGAGGTATCTTCCAGCGTAATCAAGCCAGCTATGTATTAAGCGATTGTCGAGCCATCCAGTTTGTTGGAGCAAGGATACATACCGAGGAGCGTCGCCGTCGTATTGCGAGGATTTAGCGATCAAAGCATCGGACCACATGGAGAGATCGCCATCTTCCTGCTGTTCAAGTGCGTCGTGCCAGAGTGCGTGAAGATGCCCCATTGCGTAGACGGGTTTAATTCGCAATGATAAAGCCAGTTCGTTAAGCTTTCTGTTCCGAGACAAAATACTGTGTGATTTAATCCAAGCCATTTACTTTGCAATCTCTTTACAAGTTTCAATTTCTGCGGACATACTTTTATGCTTTTGTGCTTTTGTGCGTTTATGCGTTTGCTTCCAACGCCATACCTTCAATGCATCTAAAAACAGATAAGGGGGAACATGCGTTAAATCCTTGAGGCGATAGGTGCCATCCGCTTTAAGTTGGAGAACGTAGCGTTTCTCTATTTGTTTTGTTTGATTGTTTTCGTCCCAGAGGATGGCTTGCGCTCCGACCTGTATTTCGACGGCTGGATCAATGTTTGAAGTGGTTTTTATTTCAATAACAGATCTTTGGTTTTCCACAAAGCAAAAAAGGTCTGAAGTTCCACAGAAGTCATGGAGTTCGGAATAGAGAGGAATTTCAGAGCCAATGACTGTAATTGGTTTTTCTTTAATGAATTGCTGGTATGCGAAGACGTATCCCTTAATCTCTTCGGCAACACTTTTCTCATCTAAGCACCCCTCATTGATCAATCTACAAGCAGCATGGACGGCCTTGCCGCGTGTCGCATACCATTCAAGGTCTGCTACCCCTTCAAATGACTTTGATAGGCCTAGATCCGCAAGCACTTGCGTAATATGAGGCTTACCCTCACCATCTACAGTAAGAATGCGGTTATTTTCGTCCGTGACGAGCTTATGCATTAGAATGGAATATTGTCTTCAGGTACGGCCTTAACGTCTTTCATCCCTGAGCGTTCAACGCCCTTCTTATCAATGAAGTGAGAGACAGTGGCTAAGAATGCCTTGCCCTCAAATTCAGTGGTATCCCATTCATACTGAGACTCTCCAATTTTCTTTGCACCTAAAAATTCCAGAATAGGGCCAGCCTGATTCGCCATAAAAGACTGTTCCCCTAGCCCCTTGGCATATTGAACAGGGAAAATGTACATGGTCATGTCTTTTTTGGGCCCGACCTTTAAAATCTTCACTTCTCCAGCCACCATAAATGAATGCGTGCCTTCCGGGATCAGTTGTAATCGGTCCGACGTGTTTGTTCGCTCTTTCATATAAGCTCCTTGTTTTCGATGATTTCGGATGTTTCGACAAAATCTTTTTGAATCGCTTTCGGCATCTGGATCGTAGGTCGGGATACTAAAGCTCCTTCTGCGTCCATAATCGCGCCCGCCTCGTCGGGGGTATATAAACCTGATATAGCGTCAGGGAATGTAATTCTGAGATTTGCTGCTAAGGCTCTCCACTGACACATAATCCCGAATTGTTTCTTCCAGTTATCCTTGTTGATGAGGCCCATGTCGGTAGCTTCAACGACTCCGAACATGGTGGTGTAGGGAGATTGTCCGGTGCGCGTAATAGTCACCGTTGCCCCGTCATTTGTAATCTTCATTTGAATATCGTGAAGCTGGCCCGTGCGTCGCGCCAAGGCCAGCATTAGCTGAGGAGAAACGCTAGGTTTACCCTGAATAACGTTGATGCTAGATAAAGCTTCAAGCGGGGGAATATTCAATTCCCGCCCCTTCTGGATAATGACTAACGCTTTTTCTGGTGTGTTGACGCTGGCGGGTAACAGGCCGGATTTCACAAAAGCTTCTGCTTGTGCCATCTGATCGGAAAGTGGTATTGCTAGTTCATTTGTCATGCAGCCCCTTTTTGGTTTTCTCTAATTCTTTGGGATATTTCCATCATTCGTATCAATTCTTTGTTCTCGTAATCGTGTTTGCAGGTCGGGCATTCGTTATCACCGGCGATAACCAGATACCGTCCCCATTCGTCATGCTCAAAACTTTTCTGAGCAGACTGGCAGAACTGAAAGATCAGTCGATGATCCGAGCAATACCCGCGAACACATTGTTGATCGCAAAATTCTTGATGCCAATCATCCTTGCTGATTCTCATCAAACGACCTTCCAGAAAAAATCCCACGACCACTTTTCAAGGATTTCCCATTTCCAATACTGGACCTTTTCAACGGCTCTGAGTCGGCGTTTCGTAATCCCCTTGAAAATAAGTTTCGGATCATTTCGCGTTGTCATTTGGGATTCTCCTTTTCAAAATGGCGCATATGAAAATTGCGCTCCATCCTAAGGAATTCGGCCTCGTCGCTGACTTTTGACACTCGGCATAGCGCGTACGCAAAAACAACCACACACATAAAAATAACCGTGACAATTATTACAAGCAAGTAGCTCATGGTCGGCCTTCCTTTCGTGTCTGGGCGCGGGCATCTGCCCATTTATTTCGGAGTTTGTCCAGGTTGGAAATGAGGGGTTTTATCTGATAGAGCGCGTTGCTTAATGCGCTATAAAGCGTTGCATTGCGGATTTGAGAGGCAATAGCTTCTAAACGATGGGCGAGTGCGCTTAATTCATAAACAGGGGCCTTAAAACGCAAATCGGGCAGGCCCGATAACATATATGAGATTTCATTTTCTGGCATGTTTTTGTAACAGGAGGATGGATCTTGGAAGAAAAAAGATCCCCGGTGGAAAGTACCCGCTAAGATATGCCCACACCGGGGAAAAAAGTTGTAAAGGTTTTCGAATTGTCTTTTATCAGCGGGGACTCTCATATGAGTAATCTTGCAATTCATTTTTGAAGTTGTCAAGTGTTTATTTTTCATCACTTAAACCGCTTCTTTGCGGATACAATTTTGCCTTGTTTAATTCTGAATACACGATGTGTGCATTGTGAGAAATTGCTGGTTATTAACACGTTATGAGGCGCGCTTGTATAGCTGGACCCGCTACAGCTGCTCACATACTCCCATATTTCACTTCCATCAATTTCCATCTGTTTATTCGGTAAGCCCATTTTGTCTATCAGGGCATTAACATCTTTGCCCTGCCATTGCGTTTGTAATGAGGCACAACCTGTTAATATCAGCGTGGAGATAACTAATAGTGTTTTCATGATTGTTTCGCTCCCTGTAGAATCAATGACTTGTCCCGTTAAGCCTTCTTTTATCTCTCTAGACCATACTGGTAGCGACACCAAATTGGCTAGGCGTGCCTCGGCGCGCTAGACTTAGTTTGGTAGTGCCTTCAGCGCATACTTCTCAGCCATCCGTGCCAGAAGCTCCTGTGCTGTTTCGTCGCCGATTTCCGACACGCCGACATCCGACGGATGGATCCCATACGCAGACAGGAGCAGCCGGGCAAATATTTTAGCTGGTAGTCGTGCGCCACTTTGTAAACTCCACACCCATTTGGACACGTGCTGATTTCCGTTTTAGTTTTCATGATTATTTTGCTCCTTCGATTTCGACAGACGCTCGATTATCCGGCTCAATCCAGACTTTAATACCTTCCTTGACCTTCCGCTTCTTCAAGCGTCCCTGAATGAATGCCGCCCGGTAGATGTCCGCGGTAGCTTTTTGCGCCTTCCGCGTCCCCTCGGAGTAGGCTTGATAAATACCATGGATCATGAGGTAACGGTTGTCGCTATCAAGTAATTCAAGTCCTGAGAGTATCTTTCTGAAACAAAACTCTGTTATCCGTTCGCTTCCCCCGCCGTGCTCCACGAGTAATGAAATATATCCGCTTTCCCCACGGACAAGCCGGAAATAGTGAGCCCGATAATCAATATCATTTAAAATTCTTCCACACTCCGAAAACAGTAGCGTGTCGCCGTCTGCTAGTTTTGGCGCGCGGCATTCCTCTGCACCCCAGTTTTTAGTTTTCATAATTAGTTGTCTCCTTTTTTTGAATTGCTTTTAGTTCTTTGTCCACTCCAATTATTTCCTGAACTGTACGAAGCATTGCAAATGTTTTTTGCTCACACTCGAGACAGTGCATCCCGCCCATGCCGTCACACCACAAATCACAGCAACGCGTCCATCGTGTGGCCGCCGTCGTTATTCTTTCTAACAGGGCTAGATGTTCATTCATAATTAGTTGTCTCCCTGCGTTTGAATTCCGAAAGCGTCCCGGCATCTGATCGCCTCTTCGTATTTTCGTATTGCCGTAACTTTTTTCTTCAACGTTGACAAACTAATCAGACAGTTTTTACAGAATCGGACACCTGTAGCCTTGAAAAGTTTAAAGCAGCCATTGCATTCTTTTTTCATAATTATTTATCTCCCTTCACTTGGCAAAGTAGCCCCGTACCGATATCCCCGCGAACATGAACGGGATCCGATTCCTCCCGAATCTGTAACTCCACGACGCCAGACGACGAAACTGCTTTCGCAAGTGCCGAGAGCAGTGCCGCGTCGATTGTTATTGTTACAACAACCGGCTTTTTTGATTCTAATAATGGACGCCAGTTTGGGAAAACTCCCAAATCTGGACGGGGCATTTCGCACGATTTAAGTTTTTGGGTACCGTTTACAAGAATCTCGTTATTGTTTTCCCGCGTGCGGGACGATTTTATTGCATCGACTGATATATACCCCTGAGTGTCCGAGGTATCGGGGATGACGGGAACTACCGCCAGCACCTTGCCGTTCGTCGCTACTAATACGGGCGCGCTTTTGTCTGATAGGTCTAGGTATGGCGCGCTGATTACTACCCGTGTTTCGTCGGCAACGAGTTTTTCAATTTTGGAATCGCTATTAATTTTCATGATTAATATCCCCCGTGCGATTTGGCTAAATACGCCCTAAACTCCCTACTGCCAGCTTCGCTCATGTCGTTGTATGCTGTATAAGCGATTTTGTCGGCGGCCACTTTATCCGGGGATTCGGCCGCTTTATCGGCGGCAATTTTTTTGGCATCGCAGGCTGCTTTGTAATGAGCGATGTTCGCCGCGATGGCGTCGGCATCATATGAGGCATGTTTTGCCGCTTCTAGGGCGGCATCCAGAACAACTACTTTGTAGGTGTGGGCACCCTTGACGAACGCTTTTGCCGCGTCTCTAGACCTTCGGGCCGTGGCAATTGCCACGTCTCTCTCACTGGAAATTGCGGATTTTTCAGCCTTGGAGTGTACCGCAAGGCCTTTAGATTTCGCCCAGTTATCCGAGTATTGTTTTTTGTCATACGCTTCCCACGCGGCATATTCAGCCGCTTCAAAATTTGCTTCGACGTCGGCGATCTCCGCCTGATAGGCGATACAATTAGCGTCATAGTCTATGGAATGTTTTTCATATGCGATGTTGTAGGTGGTTTCTTTTGGTGTACTCATGATTATTTATCTCCTTTGGATGGTCCGAAACACGGAGTAGGCCACGGCGCGTAATGCTCAATCGTTTTTCCGTCGAATGTCATCGCGCTGGCACCACACACGCACACGATTAATTCCGCACGTCCCGCTTTTTCATCAACGATGGCATGGGACGATATGCTTGTATCCATAATTATTTGCTCCCTTCGGACGTGTAGCTTAACGCACGGCGATCATCCATAGTCATAGGGAAGGCAATACCCATTGACCGGAGTCGCGCACAATCGCATGGTTTTCCTGCGAATACCCGCGCAAGCTTCGGCTGAACTCTAGTCCGACGAGTCCATGCGTGCTGATTCCCGTCGCATACAATCTGATAGCCTGCTCCCGTGTATAGTGTTTCCATGATTATTTTCCCCCTAGAATTTCATAACGTGCGTTGATCCCGAACCACGTGATCGACTGGAAACGTGTTGGGGCAATTTGAATCAGCATCACTGGATATCCGGATCGATCGGTAGTGTGGATCATGATTATTCTCCCTTGATCCGAAGGTCCCAGCAATCCATTCCCCATGAGTCGTGCGCTGCGATGACTGCTAGTTCTATTGTTTTTCCACTTACTCCCGTGTCGGCTTTTCCAGCGGTTGTCACCCAGATATATTCGTCCCCGTCTTGGCGTAATTCGATTCTGACTCGGCGATTCTCTGTAGAATGGTTGATCGATGCAGTTTTCAATACCCGTTTAGTTTTCATGATTATTTGCCTCCCATTGTTTGATCGTACTCAGCATATGCCCGCTGAAGAGCTGCGAAGCATACAGCCTTCGCTTCCGCTGTGTGCGTCGGTCCGGCATCCTGAATTTCTAAGGTGCATTGAGCAATGGCCACTTCCGAAGTAAGAATGTGTTTCGTGATCGCTTCGCGTTTTTCGGTTGTCATCGTGTGGCCTCTTCAATCCGAATCTCGCCGATGGCTGCCCGGGCCGCGAAGTAATTCTGGGAAATTCCTGAGCGGTAACATCCCACGTGTTCGTCCCATTGATAAATCACCCATTGTCCGGTCCCTTCTTTTGTCATATACGCTTTTTTGTTTTTCATTGTGTTTCCCCCTGTTAGTGTGGTCTGCTTCATGTATATAGTATGCCGGATATATCACCCATAGTCAAGCTAAATCGTATGGGCCTTTAGACTCATTTATGGATGATAGAGCTTGGGTCCTTGGACCCATTGATTTTCAGATGCTCGAGAATGGCATCGACGATGAATCTATTCAAGTTACCGCCGGCTGCTGATTCAATCCGCTGGCGCAGGATTTTGCCAGCGTCTCCGTAGCCAAGGTAGATGCTGAATCGGGAAATTCGATTATTAAGGTTATCCATGCGGGGGATATATCATATATATAAGGAGAATGCAATATTTTTTCAATGCCCGCTTGACTTATTAAGGATCGATGATATGGTTGAGGGAGCGGAAGGTCCGCTTATTCGGGCTCCAGCATCTGGTGGAGAGAGCGATATCAAAGAAACTCCGGGGCTTAGGGATGAGAATTAGACAGCACCGTTCCCCCGAGAACGAGCCGACGGCAGGCAGCCTTGATCGTTGTGAGAGAGTTTTAGGGTGAGCAGCTTCAGCGCAAACTGGTTTCTCTCCCGCAATCACCAATAGGGAAAAAAATAACCAGCCCTCAGGGTAAAGGGTTTTTTTGTTTAAATCTAGGGTTTTCACAATTGCTGTTTAATAATCCCGATTCCTCTCGTATCTACTCCGGTAGATTCTGTGTTCACCGGTGGTCCATCGTCAAGCGCTGGGAACATCTCAATGACTTCTATATGATCAGAAGGTGTCGATGGTGCGATAAATGGGAACGAAAGAAAATAAATATCGGGCTGGAAGCAAGCAGAATTGAACCGAAAATTCAAACA
>Ga0163151_10001438_pt1 | contig 39911 bp, 52 predicted proteins | sample OliLakLV19MP5IB2_FD_145596 | JGI IMG/M metagenome (GOLD analysis project Ga0163151, IMG submission 145596) | Freshwater microbial mat bacterial communities from Lake Vanda, McMurdo Dry Valleys, Antarctica - Oligotrophic Lake LV.19.MP5.IB-2 | ecosystem: Environmental > Aquatic > Freshwater >... | reverse complement strand
GTCGGGGTCGGGGTCGTGGTCGCGGTCGGGGTCGGTTTAATTGCTACAGCCGGCGAGTCAATCGGTGGAAAACTAAACAAACTATCCGTTCACGTCTTCCAGCAGTCTAGGCCAGTGCCACGTTTGTCTTTCTTCATGCCCGCCTTGGTTTATTTTCTTAGCAAAGTACATTCCGTTTCCGTGAAACACTGCTAGGTCGCACACGTGATTGTCATACACACGAACTACCATTGCTGGGTTTACGTTAGGTGAACTGGTGTCATCTTGAGTATCAACTTTTTGTACATAATGTACGATTCGACCGATTTGTACTTTTTTGATTAGGGGCATTTTAGTTTCCTTTTGTTAAAGTGCTTACCGGCGGTATGAGTTAGGGCTATCTCTACCGGATACCCGCGCTTTATATTGTTTTACTCATTGTTCCAAAAAGACGGTCACAAATCTTAAGCATCTGCCCCATGTTTTCGTGCTCGTGTCCAGGAGTGTGGTGCAGCATGTGATATTTTATTCCACAAAACCCGAAGGCGCGGTAGTATGCCTTTGGAATCTTAAACCAAAGGTAGTGCCCATGTCCACGAGAAGCCTCAAACCACGCCCAAAACGTAACCACGGGGACAAACCACCAGCCAACAAGCCAGGTAACAAAAATCGCACCAGGGAGAAAGTCGAGAAAAAACTCTATAGGGTGAAGTGCAAAGGTGTTGGTTGCGGAAAAGTCTTTATGATGTCTCATGTGAAGATTTCGGAATGCACTCGGGAACATTTCGGAATGGAATGCTCTATGAAGGATGTAGAGATATAGATCTACAAATAGCGTAATTGCCACAAGTTTTAACGGAAACCAAATCATACTATCCCAATAATTAATTCAATCCTGTCTAACAATTGCCCTTCTAGAACAGAAAGACTTACACCCTTAATACGACTTATCCCACCCAGTAGATTCGCGATTAACGATGAAGAGTCTTCAACACTTTGTTGCCCTAATACAGTGAGGTTAATCGCACGTTTTAAAAAGTCGGCCATGAACAGGTCTTTCTCGTCGGTATAATCAATATCAAGTCCAGATGCAAAAGTCTGCAATGCCGCCTTCTTTCCGGCAGTAGGTGCGTTGATACAGTCTATTAGGTCTGTGAGTTTTGCGTCCATTGCAGCGGTACGAACCCACCCTACAGGAAGATTAGCTTGTAGTTTAGCAAGTATCCACAGCATGAGGGATTTTAACTGTGCCCCACTCATGAGCCTTATAATCGACGGATAAAGAAATCGAATCATCCCAGCTGTGCGAAATTGCTCGCACCAAGTAAGTGCGTCTATTACAGTGGAATCATTTATACCTGGATAGAGAACTAAAATATTATCTTTTACTGGCTTACATGTACTTCCGCCTGACATGTTTTGTAACTGAAGCCATGTTTTTGAAATAGGTACTGCCATTTTATCTCCTTAAAACATTAAGAAAAAACTATTCGTTGCGACGTAAGTAGCCACCATTTTTCCACCGTAACCAGCATACCCAGACTTATTAACCGGATCTGCACCATTGCCGCCAGAGCCATTCGGGGCTCCTGATGGGTTTGTTTCTCCCCCTCCTCCACCTAGTTTTGCTCCCACGATACCGCCGCCACCGGAATTGTTGGTTGTACCACCTGATGAGCTGCCACCAGTTCCTCCCCCGCCTCCGCTTCCAGTTCCCCCTCCACCACCGTTACAGGATAAGGACCATGTACTCCACACAGCTGTAGTCACAGCGCCAGTTCCGCCGTTTCCTCCCAGTGTTCCCCCTGCCCCAGCAGCTCCGAACGATAGTGTGATCGTAGTGCCAGACGGGTATGAAATAGTTCCGGTTGAGCTGTACCCAGCGCCACCTCCTCCGCCACCACCATCTGAGGTACCAACACCAGACGCCCCTCCTCCGCCGCCTGCCCCATATAGCTCGACCTTTGTTAGTCTCTGTCCAGCTGGAACAGACCAACTTGTGCCGCTTGTTACCGTGGTAGTGGCCATTAGGTGAACCCAGTTGCAACCGCGAGATACATCCACTTGTCCAGTGTGACGTTATATTGAAACCCGAATGCGTTGTGGTTACTCGCAGCGATTGCAGCGGGGGTGCCTGTATCACCAATTGAAAAAGACCCCGCTCCGCTTGCTGTAAAAGTAGGTGTACGCGGGGAGGATGTAGCCTTTATGATAAATACTATTTTCTGTCCGTCCGTAACGTTCGTGGGAATAGAGAAAGTGGGGCTATTTACAGTCGATAAATAAAATGAATCTCCAAGTCCTAGCAAACTCGCGTCAACGGCGATTGTCGCTGCGTCAGTCATGGTCACTACTCTAGGATCAGTAAGCAAACGCATCATTACCCACCTTGCTGCGGTGGAGTCGTAAATAAATCTAGCGCTCCTATCCAATTGTAAATATACCGAACCCGATGTTGAGGTTGAAATTCTATTTGCTGCTGTTGATGTAGCGTTGTGTGTGAATTTAACCACTGCGGTGGAGGCGTTATACACCTCTAATATTCTTCCGTCTGTGCCGCCGGCAAAACCTGAGATAGTGGTGGTTGTACTTCCGGTCAGTCTTATAAAAGCTGTTGGAGTTGCGAGGTCATCTATGGTTGCTGATGTAGCGACGTCTGTTTTTGCGACCGAGACGCCCCCATTAAATACGGTAGAATTACTCATTTTTTTCTGTTGATAAGTGTAATTTGTTTTTTGTTTATTTTACCGTCTAACGTGGCGTGCTTCACCGAGCCATCATCAAATTCTATCACAAAAGGGTGGAGTGGCGTACCCTCATCTATCCCGTTAATTTCCCCAAAGGATACCGCCCCATACTCGTCAAAGTAGGAAACCATATCGCCTATCTGAAATGCTGGTCCCTGATGTCTACGTAGTTCCATATTATAAGTATGACGCACATTATAACCAAAAAGCTCAGTGCCCAATTCTCCATATAGAAAAGCCTAATTTAGCATGGTGTAGATTACAACTTTTTCTACACGTTCGTAAAATTAGCGTAAAATTAGCGTACACATGGACATTTTTGAAAGCTTGTAAAAGCCGGGGCTGTAAAAGCCCGTCTAGGTCGCTGGCCCTCTGTCAAAAACACTATGACGAGGGCAGGAAAAAGGACCCATTCTTTTGTATAGCCTTGTCCCAGCGATCCGTTCAGTATTCCAAAACGCATAAGAGGCGATTCTCAGCTGCGAGACGAAAGGTCATAGCCTTAGGAAAGTGGGAGTGGAAGCTTGAGTTCGAGCCGTATAAAGTGCTTATCGAAATGCCATGCTATTACTGTGGCTATCATTATTCTGAGTGCGGCAGCGGAATTGATAGGTATGACAATACTATTGGGTATGTACCTGGAAATGTAGTTGCTTGCTGTGGCGTCTGCAACACTATGAAGTCAAATTTCCCTGTCGAATTTTTCTTCCGGAAAATCATGCAGATAGCAAAAAAGATAAAAGGCTAGTGTACAATTAAGCTATCACCTTACTACTTCTATTTTTTCTAGTAAAAGATTTCTACGACTGCGGTTTGTATTCTGAGGACTGTGTCCCACAGCGGCAATTTATCGACGATGCACCAATGTGGGAATACCCACCAATGCCATCGGAAGAGTTAGAAGACACCCCCTATCCGCCTTATGAGGAAGGCTCCTTCGCAAGCCTTAAATCAATTCCCTCCTGTATATAACTATTCATAGACCTTTTAGTTATTTTTGAGAGTGCGAGAAGCTTTAGGTATTGCTCTCTGGTGATGTTTGTTGTCCTAACTATTTTTTTGTGATTAGGCATCTTGCACACGTAAGGCCACGAAAATATTCCTTAACTGTCACTTGCATTTTTCTATAACACCTGGGGCAGAAGTATATCATTTATTTTCCCGCTTTCTTTTTTGATAGCCACCGTTGCTACCATCATCCCAAGCCAGAGCTGTATCGGAAAGTGGAGCGGGTAGTACGCGGCAGAAGTAACAAGCCACGCAACCCCTGCAGCTAACCATAGTATTTTTTTTCGAAGCCTATAAAACACGTACCCGATGGCAATTCCCCACAAAACAAATCCGACAAACCCCAATTCGAACAGGGTTTGTAATACGTCGGAATGCATCCACACAAAGTAATCAGTTACCCCTCCGTTTATTTGCTGCAGCACTGGACCTAATACGTAAAATGATCCATTCCCTGCGCCAAATAGCCAGTTAATATTTTCCCTCCAGTAGTTAAAAAATATTTTCCACTGCATAAGCCTGTCACCGGGGCTTAAGAGCTTTTGGACAAGAAGCACCGGCACACACGTAAGGACAAGTAAAAAACCCGCGACACCACGCCCCTCCCTGGAATGAAAAAAGAAGAAAACAATTAACGCTACAATTACTGCAAGAATAGGAGTGCTCGTGCTGTGCAATACATAGCTGTAAGCCATAAGCCCCAGCCCACCAACAACAGATAGAAGCCGCATCCAGAATTTTGGCAACAACCCTATAAATGGAAACGTAATGGCAATGATACACAGATTCATCGATGGATTTACCGTAAGCCCACTAACCCAATCACCAGTTAAGTTAAGCGGCAGAAGCCATATCGTTAAGACGACATTTACAAAACATATCCACGCAAACCAAACCTCTTTTGGCTTTACTTTTTCCATGACAAAAACTGCAAAGATAAAAGTTGCTAGCGCTTCGTAATGGTGGAGGACAAGAGTAACATTTGTTTTAGCCGCAAATGGTTCGTAGAGAGTTACGTACTGGATAGCCCATAGACTATTTACGACGGTATAAATGCTAGCCGTGGCAAAGCTCCAATGAAATATTTTAAATAAGTGCTTGCCGTATAACCATACGGCTAAGAGAGTTGCGATGTTCCAATAAAAAGCGAAGTAATTAAAATCCATTATGGAATAAAAACAATATTACCGCTTCTTGTCATCCTAATTTGTAGGTGAATCCAGCGCGGGGTTGAGGATTTATCTTCTATGTACAACCCTAATTCTGCAATCAGACTAAGATTATCCACGCACCAATTATAGATGGGATGGCCCAAATCATAAATATCCGCAGCCTCTCCTGTTCTATGTGCAGAATTAATATTTTTCGGATTTATTCTTTCTTGCTCTTCCAATGTTCTAAACCCGCTATTTACCGTAAATGGCAATCCACATTCGTGTTCCAAGTCTGTCAGTATTGATGCAAGCTGTTCTAAGTTGATATCTTGCACGTCATTAAGAGGGTGATTTTTCGGGTTCAAATCACTTGCCGTCATCGGTCTACCACTGATAGCTTTCTAACGTTGGACCAATCAATTAATTTTGTGAAGATGCGAAACATAGAGCCTTGCCGGTCTGTTGGGTACGCCTCATACACAGCACAGCAAGTAGCGTTAAGGCTACTCATCTCGGCGGTATCGCGCCAACAAACCCGCTTACCGCATCCGCACTTCATGAACAAAAGATTTTCTTTAGGGATGTAGATGTCAGAAGAATCAATTGTAAGGGATAGGGAAATCCACATAGGAATATTGTCGCATGGATAAAGAGATACCGCCACTATGGGAACATCAAAGAGAAGTCATTGCAAGGGCAAAGTATCCCGACTGTTTTGCGCTTTTAATGGAAATGGGAACAGGAAAGACCCGAAGCGTTATAGAGATAGTGAAAGACAAGGTCCAGCAGAATAAAGGTAAACCCTATAACGTACTCGTTATCTGCCCACCCGTTCTAATCCTCCAATGGAAGAGGGAATTTGAGCGCTTTACCGACATAGACAAGGGCCTAATCATAGCCATGAATGGTACCGGAAACGACAAAGCAAACGAGGTAAGACTCGTAGACACGTCCGTGAAGCTAGATAAGCATAGAAGGTTTGTAGTTATTACAAATTACGAATCTCTTTTTAACGTTGTGTTATTTGAATTCTTTAAGCGCTTTACCGAGGTGCTTATCGTCGATGAATCCACGCGCTGTAAGAACCACGCGGCAAGACGTACAAAGGCATGTATAAAACTAGGCGATATTGCAAAGTATAGATACATCCTAACCGGCACACCGATACTAAACTCTCAATTAGATATTTTCTCACAGTTTAGAATTCTGGATAAGGGAGCGGCGTTTGGAAAAGACTTTTTCCATTTTAGAGCAATGTATTTTCAGGATAAAAACTCTAGCTGGAAAGGCGGTAAGGGCTACTTTCCAGACTTCCAGCCAAAGCCGGATACAAACCAAAGGATACAAGACAAAATCCGACCGCTCTCATACCGAATCACAAAGGCTGAATGCATGGACCTTCCTGCACTCGTAAGGGAGGAAATATTTGTCGAGCTGAGCCAATCACAGCGCAAGCAATACGACTCAATGAAAAACCACCTCATCGCTTTCTTGCAAGATGACAAGGTGGATAGAGCGTGTGTGGCAGAATTGGCGCTTACTAAATGTATCCGCTTACAGCAAATCGTTTCGGGCTTTATGAAGTTTGACGACGATAGCGAGAAATCATTCCTAGAGTTTCCAAAGTTAATAGCACTAAAAGACTTACTCACGGACATAGCCCCAGTGCATAAGGTAATCGTCTGGGCGATTTATAAGAGAAATTACAGCGACATAAAAGCCGCTTGCACCGAGCTTGGGTTTCAAACGGCAGAATTGCACGGTGGCATAAGTGACAAAGACGCTGAGGTAAAAAGGTTTATGACCGATCCTACATGCAGGGTGATGATAGCATCTCCAGCAGCGGGAGGCGTTGGCCTAAATCTAACCTGTGCAAGTTATTGCATCTTTTACTCTAGGGGCTTTTCACTAGAGGCTGACTTGCAGGCAGAAGCCAGAAACCATAGGGGCGGAAGTACGGAAGCGCTGCAGTATATGGGCGAAAATATAAAGGTTACTCGCATTGATTTACTAATAAAAGATTCAATTGACGAACTGATAGTACTCGCTATAAAAAATAAGCTATCAACTAGCGAAGCAATTCTTGGAATGCTTAGGGAGAAATTAAAATGACACCAGAAGAAGCGGCAAGTTTAGATGAGTCCTTACCTACATGGGGGCTTGAAGAAAAAGCAATAGACGAAGTAACGATAAAAGACTTAGAGAATTTATGTGAGCAAACCGCAATACATGAGAGAAAAATCCTGCAGCTGCAAGAACAGTTAGATACAGAGGCAGAAGGAAAGGGTGTAAAGCTTGAAACAATTAGACGATATATTACCCATTTTGGAAAAACCAATTACCAATCAGCCTTTGGACTTGTCGAAATGCGTTCCAGATTATCTGTCAAAGTACCTCAGTCAGTGGAAGACAAAAAAGCATTATTCGCCTATCTCGATGGGAAGGGAGCAGAGCTTGGGTGGGAATACTTTTCAATTAACAGCCAGAGATTAAACTCTATGTACAAGCAGGAATCAGAAATAGCCAAAGAAGAAGGTAGGGATTGCAAAATTCCTGGCGTCGTGGATGCATCTGAGTTTTCTACAATTCATTTTAAAATTAAAAAATAAGGAGCCCTAATGACAACTGAAATAATTAAACAAGAAGCAAATTTACCAGCAACAGCAGGCTGGGGCATTGAAGAAATCACAGCCCGGTTCTTTCAACCGGGGAAGCTCCGTCTATATAATTTTGGAACAGACGAAGTAAAAAAGGAAACCAGGAAAGCGGGAGAAATTGTAGATTCCAATTCCGGCGATGTTGTCGCAGGACGCGGTACCGGAATGCCGTTTGTGCTTTGCTACTTTCTAAAAGAATGGCATGACCATTGTAAGGCAGCAGGGGAAACGGAATACGGCTTTAAGGGCAAAACTCCTGATAGCGCCACAACCCTAAACTATAAGAACTTTGAAGAGTGGACAACGCCAGAGGGCGAGTGGAGACGCTACGAGGTGAATCAATTATTTATACTTCCAACATCACAGCTTAGCGGTATTCCGTACATCTTAACGTGTAAAAAGAGCAATCTTAAACACTCCACAAGGTTGTTCTCATCCATTAAAGCTAATTGTAACACTCTCGCCGATAATGTTTATATGCTAGACACTATGATGGAGCGCTATGAGGATCATGATTATTACGTTTATTCGTTTAAGCGCGGTGAAAAGGCTACGCCAGAGCAGAATAAGGCTGCTGGTGAATGGTTCCAAAAGTTATCTAAACTTTCTAAAACTGCGTTAACTGAAACCGCAGACAACACGGATGATGCGGTACCATTTTAATGACTCAGTCATTAATGTTAGATATTGAGACATTAGGGCAATCCCCCGACGCTGTAGTATTAAGTGCCGGGGCAGTGTCTTTTAACCGAGACGGAATAACCGATAAAAAGGAATGGTTTTTAGAGGTAGAGCCACAAATAAAACTAGGCCGAAAGATTGATTACGCGACACTGCAGTGGTGGAACAAGCAATCAGACGAAGCTAGGGCTATTTTCCAGAGGCAGAACACAGTTAATATAACGTATTTTTGCCACGAACTAGCAACCTTCTTTACCACTAACTGCGGGAAAGATGGGCGTGTGTGGGGCAACGGCGCAAGCTTTGACATGCCTATTATTGAAAGCTTAATCAAGGACAATAAGATGACGGTCCCATGGAGTTACTGGCGGCACAGGTGCTTTCGCACTATAAAGGGAATGTTTCCTCTAGACGTTCCTTTTGAGGGCATAAAACACGGGGCATTGCCTGACGCTTTACACCAGGCTAAATACTTAGTAATACTTTTTAGTGAAAGGCCCGAATTAGACAAATGAAAAAAACAGAAATCCTATTTACCAGAGTCACAAAACCAAACATCAAGTACCTAGATGAGTTGTCATCTGCCACAAAGATGTCTCGCGCTGCGTGTCTTGACGAGATGCTTAACTATATGAGAACAAGGATGGAAATACCATTTATAGTTAAGAAGATTGCAAAAAGACGAAACGAAATTCCGGAAGCGGTTTGACGCCTTTGTATCCACACTTAAAAATACCTATGCGCTTTCCGTACAGCAGCAAACCATTTGCGGTGATCCGGATAAAATCTTATGTATTAACGGATTTTTTATTGCTGTCGAACTCAAGGCTTCTGAAGAATCCAGAGTTTCGAAGCTGCAGACCTACAAGCTACAAAAGATTGTGGATGCTGGGGGTTTCGGTCTTGTGTGCCATCCTCAAAACTTTTCTAAAACCAAAGAAGTACTTACTACATTCTCGGAGATGACAAATGGTAAAGCTGACTTGGAAAATATTAGCTAATCAAGACGCTGTGCTTGGGCTTAATAAACTATACAATTGCGACAAGATGCCATTTCCTGAGACGTATACGGCGGGAAGAATTGCAGACGCCTGTAAGTCACAAATGCAAAAGGCGCATGAACTGAATATGAATATCCTTCGCAAATGGGCTAAAAAGGACGAAAAAGGTGAGCTTTTACAACCTGCAAATGGTGAGTACCACTTCGAAGAGGGCAATAAGGCGAAGTACGAGAATGAATTAACCCAGCTTTCTGATAATTCCTTTGAGATAAAAGGAAACAAAATCCATGTAAGTAAAATCCCCGCCGCATTACTTACTGGCGCTGAAGCTATCGCACTTACGGATATTTTAGACGGAATAGATTCTCTAAATTAGGACATTACCTTTCCGCAGTGGGGGCATTCTTTTCCGTATTTCTTTTTGTCATCTTTCGCTATTTCCGGTTCCATTGGGGTTGGGCCATCTCCTCCCATTGCTTTACTTAGTTTTCTAAGGTCTGCAACTGATTTTACTTTTTTCATGCTATTCCTCTCTTCTTGATTTGCCTGGGTTTAAATTTATCTCGTCTGCAGCGGCACGCAAATCGCCAATGCTTGTATACGTGTTCGCTATTTTTTTAGAGTGCGCCATAACATTTTTATAAAGCGCATCGTTATCTTGAATCTTCTGCGCTTCTATTAAAAGGTTTGCTGCATACTCCAAATCGCTCTCATCGGGTGACTCGACCTCAGATACTTTGTAGATTTGTTCTTCTGTCATTTTGTTTTCCTTTCGCCCATCTTTTCCCAGATGTTTTTAATCCCAACAGATGCCCCTAATGCTGGCGTGGAAATAGCATCAATTGCTTTCCCAGTTTTATATGCTCCGTACCCTGGATAGGTATAAAACCCAGGCATTTTTGCAACTTTACCAAATTGTTTTGCTGCAAATGCAGTTGGGTCTAGCGCCGCTAGGACCGCATCCACTTCTGTTATCCCGTGTTTGCTTGCCTCTACCAAATCTTTTCTAGCTGCATCTGGGAGCATTGATAGCATACTGGATATATTTGCATTCTCTTTTGCTAACTTCGTCCCATGTCCGGGGATCGCTAATTCTGCAAGCCTCTCCGACTCAGTTTTGTAACCACCGGCAAGAGCTTTCTTGTACTGGCTTCCCGCATCAGTGCTAAATGCTTTAAAGGCCTCGTCTGATATCGTTTGCCCTGTGGCTGTTTTTGCTCTTAGAAGCTCTTCAATCGTTGGCCCTGGGACAGCGGCAATTCCAGGTATTTGTTTTTTAACCTCTGTTATGAATGGTTTCCCAGTCTGCGGGTTGAACAAAGTAGAAGGCACTTTAGATACGGAAATACTAGGGGCCACAGCCGGAGCTTCTCTGTACGACATTCGTCTAGCTAGGTCAGATTCTAGATGTGGAACAGCGTCCTGTGTTTCCGGCGAAATACGCATATGCTTCTTAAGGCTCTCAATAACATTTCCCCCAGGGCCTAGTGGTTTTACCGCACTACCGCGGGTCCCAGTTGCAGACACGTCTGCGACTGTGCCCGCTCTTTTTAAGCCTTCTTGCTCTAATATTTTCTCAGCCCCTTCAAGTTTTCCACCAGGCGTAAACGGAACCTGGTTATTTTCTAGGAATAGCTGTGATGGCGCTACTTTGTCAGCCTGTCTTGCAATTGCATCATCTCTTTTAAATCCATTTTTAAAAAACGATTCTCCGCCCTCTTTTAATATTTTCCCTAAAGCTTTTTTTGCTAAAACTGTTGCCCCAACATCGCTAACAATATCACCAGTAAATCCGATTACATCTGCCCCGGTAAATTCGGGGCCGGTTTCCGGAGCATATCTTCCGAATTTACTTAGGTCCATACTTACGTCTATGGGTAATTTGTATTTTCCAAAATCCCTACTGGTATATCTTTTTAAATATTCCTTTGTGCTAGGGGCGTCGCCAACAAGGGCTCTGCCAAAATCTTCAGCTGGAGTTACAGGCCCTCTTTTATTTACGAGTGCGGCCAATTGTCCCATCGGGCTATAAGCAGCAGCGGTCCTTGCAACCCCACCAGCAAAACCCAAAGTTCTTTTAGCTAGCTCGCCCATGATTCCGATGTCTCCAGAATAAGACATTGGGTCACTCTTAAAGTTTACTGGCTTTCCTCCCATAGCCTGAAGCTCTGCCGTCGTATAACGTTTTGGTTGCGCGGCCTCTACTGGCACCGCTCCCATAGCCTGAAGCTCTGCTAGTGTGTATTTTCTTCCCATTAGTCGGACGCCTCCACCATTTCACCGCTAGGCAAGCGGAACATTTTTTTAGTGGCTGTGGTAGCTCTATCACCCGGACTTAACTGACTCTCCACTTGCCTAAACATCATGTCGCCAGATTCGCCATCATTAAATAACGGCGCATAAGACTTAGAGCTTTTGTAAATTCCACGCTTTTGTTTTAAAACGTCACCGTATATCGTATTAATATTTCCTTTGGCTAGGGCCATAAGTTCTTTTAATTTAGCTAAGTATTCTGGAGGCATTTCCGCTGTTGGGGTGGAGCTAAAATATGCCCTGACCCTAGCGGCGTCTCCGTAAATATTTTTAGGCATAATCCTACTGATGTCATTGTCTGTCAGTACGCCTTTTTCACCAGATACACCTCTAGCAAATTGAGAGAAAACAGAGTTTATTGTCTGATAATCACCGGTCTCGAACGCTCTTTCTAGTAGCCCGAATTGCTCCTCTTTAGCAGCGCGTGGTTTTATAACAGACTTATCCAAGTCGTCGGCCAGTCTATTTTCCTTCTTTAGCATATCGCTATCGGTTTTTCTGGCGTCAGTTTTAGATTGTCTATATACCATCTCAGCTAATTTGCTTCCCTCCCCAATGCCAGCCATTTTAGTGAGGTTATCCACAATGGTATCTCTTTGCTTCTGAGACATGTTTTGGAATTCTGCGAGGGACTTAATTTTCTCGCCCTGGTCTTGCGGTTTTGCGTACCCGCTAGCTAGTTTACTTCCAGTCCAAGTATCAGTGAGCGCCATGAGAGGTGACAAGTCTGTTTGCACTGGCCTGTCGTTATACCCACGCATTAAGTCTTGCAGCTGCCCAATCGAACCCTCTTGCTGTTTGGAAAGTTCCATCGCTTTTTTCTGTGTGTAGAGTTGCTCCGGTGTTTTTCTAAACATTGCAAGGATTGGATCTACTTCAGGTTTCCCTGGTGGTATTTCCGGTGGTATTTCCGGTGGATTTACAGCCGTTGCAAGTTGCGCTTCTGCCGCAATGTCTCGTGACATTGGGGGTGGCGCCATAGGGGGAATCCGGGAGGAGAAAATGCTGTAGTCCACAGGCATTTGCCTCTCTGCTAACTCAGGCGGCATTCCAGACATCTCAATTAATTTATCTGGTGACATGCCTTTTGCTAGTAGGCTTTGCAGCTGTTCATTAGTTAGTGCCATAAACCCTCTTGTTTCTACTCAATCCATCAATCCTTTTTTGTTCCACGAAAAGCCACTTGGATACCGAGATGTTCCCCCCATCCCCATCCCTCCACCACTATAGGCGTCCGCGCCGCCCGGCATGCCAGCCCAAATAGCCCCGCCTCCGCCACCACGATTAAGATAACCAGCCTGTGCGTCCTGAAATTTTCTTGCGGAATCGGCGTTAGAAATACTTTGCCCTAGTGCTGCTCCTGTCATTGCTCCCTGTAGTCCGGATCCCCACGGGTCTGCCTCCTGTACTGATCCTGGAGTCATGCCAGTCCAAGGGGAATAGCGTGCGGTTTCTGCCGCTAGCGCTCTTTTTTTGTCAGCCTTTGGCTCGTCAATCAACTTACCCTTAGCAAACCCAACCCCACCAAGAACCCCTGCTGCTATCAATCCACCAAGTGGCATATTATTCTCCTAAAGATTTGACCATAAAGGTCTGGTTTCTTTTTGTTGCAACAAATCCTAATTCTGCATAGCGCTTTTCCAATGATTCACATGGGGCAATACATAGTAAGTTTTTATACCCCATCTTCTTAGCAAGGTCTGCGACGTGGTCCCAAAGTAACTTTACAGCTTCTTTTCTGCCGTGGGCTCTTATATCCGGATTAGAGACAAGCCCTGCGCTCCATGCAACCCACGGCGTATTAAACGTAATCAAAGAAAGGCAAAGCCATGGTTTATCAATAGGCGCCTCTAAGATGTACGTGAACTGAGAAATTAGTTCTTCCGGTGGAATGGGCTCGCCGTGAAATTTCCACCAGCTACAAATCATCTCGTAGTCTTTATCTGTGTATTTGCGGATATTCATTTCTTTACAATTTTTTCCAACGCCGAGTATGGCTTTTTTGTAACAGGCTTATTATTTAACATATTTCCGAATGACCTATCAGTTGCCATTTACATGCTCCAGTAAAATATCGCCGTTCCTGTTTTTAACCCCAATAATTTTAAACCCTGTTTTCATCGCAAATTTTAACATCGCAAAATTATCATTCTTCACATAAAAGCAAACGTTCTTATAATCCTTTTTCAAAAACTCAATTCCAGCTACATAGCTTTTAAACGCAAGTACTGAATCTTTTGTTCCTGGAAAACACCCACCGAATTGGAGGTAGATGGTTTCGCTGTCCAATTCTTTACATGTGGTATAGCCAAGCGGAAAATCATCATCATTTGTAACAAGCAAAGCAAAATCAACCCGCTCACGACCGACTGGCTTGACCTCAGAGAAACATATTCTGTGGGCTTCTTCTGACATTGATTTCCACGCATACTTTTCAACCTTTACCACCTTCAAGTTATTTTCCGCCGCTACTAGCCGTAGCGTCTGCCTGCTTACCGGCAGCCCAGCCCCTCATTTGCTCTTGGTAGTTTCCAAACTTCCCAAGGTCTTGTAGCTTTGTGCGCTCTAGTGCTGCGCCAATATTTTTCGTATCTATTCCGGTTGCGTAGTCTCGGTTAGAGAGTCCCAAAGTAGTGTCGTAGTTTGCGGCGCCTAGCTCTTGGTTTGGTTGCGCTGATAAAAGATTTATCCTATTCTGCTCAGCAGTAGTTTCAATGCCTAACCTAGCCGCGGCGTCTTGCCTTGCCATTTCCTGCTTACCGCTAGATAGGTCGCTTCCGGCACCGCGAATGAGTCTTTCTCTTGCGGAATTTGTAAGCCCGCCACTGCTTGCTAGTTGTGACATTCCAGAAAGTCTTTGGGCATCGGCGCCACGAACGCCCTTATCCCTAGCATCGGCAGATACAATGTCCTGTCTTCCCTTTTGCAGTTTTTCCCAAAGCGAAGTACCTGGAGCAGCTATGGCTTCTCCTCTAAGTTTTGTCAGCGCTGAGGTATCAAGAGTGCTCTTGATGTCGGCGCCCTTTTTAATTTGAAACTGTTCTTTGAGTAGCCCTGTTGGTCCAAGTAGGTTTTGATACTCCGGCATTACTGGTCTTGCGTTAGCAGCGGCAGCTCCTTCAAATCCGGTACCAACACCCTCTTTTGCGTTAGCTTCTTTTACTAGGTCGCCCTGGTCAGTCCATCCCTGCGCCCCGTACTCTCCCATGCGTTCCACCGGGACGCGCAATACTGTTCCGCCTCTTTGTAAAGAAACTGTGGCCATAATATCTCCTAGTAAGTATTCCAGCGGTCAGAGTACGCATCTTCATAAAAGCTTAAGTCCGGCTCCACTAGAGTATTTTCATCTGGGACCATTTCTTGAAGCGTCTCCACCATCAATTGTTTTTGTATAAGCAATTGCTGCATCGCTAGCTGCAGGTTCGGATTTCCCATCTTCTCATAAATTCTAACCTTACAATGTTGCAGTAAAAAGTTAACCGACTCTGGCAACTCGCAAACATTTGTTGCGGCAGTGCTGGTTGTCATCGTCGTCAGATTTCGGATATACCACATTGTTAGAAACGCACCGGACTCTGCAGGAGTTGGATAAAGGCGCATGCGCATGTTGTTGGCAGTGCCGGTAGTAGTAAGCAGCTGGTACTTATAATATTCACCAGCTTGGAAGTAGGGCGTTTCTCTCAAATTCCTGATGCGAATAATCTCATACTTTTTTTCTCCGTTGACATAGAAAAGTGCTTTTATCTTAGAGGCGTAAATATTTGTGGGCAGCACGTAGTCCTCGGTACCGGATACGAGGGTAATCGTCGAGGGGGTTAGAAAATAATCAGCCTCTAGCCCTAGTGTGTGTACCAACGCCTCAGCGTCATTAAGCGCCTCGTTGATATAACCGAGAAGCTCTGTCTCACCATTGATAAAGTCCAAGTCTTGAATATCCAAATCATTCAGCAACTTTGTCTTTATATCTGAATAGGTAAAGAGTTGCACTAAACACGTCCCCCAATTTTTAAACGCCCTATGAGGGCGCGCACAGTACAAGCAGAGCTAACTGTAACATTTAAATTTGTGGAGTCGAATAAATCGTAATGCCAGATTACACCCGCATCCCCTATTATAGCAGTCTGTAAGATGTCTTTAGGAGTAAATTTTAGTCGGTGCGGTATTTTTATATTGTCTTCCGCCTGAGTAAAAACAAACTCAAAAACCTCCCACTCCCCCGAGAAAAGAGTGAATTTTCTTAGAAAATCCCTGATGCTCTGCAACACGTCCCGTACTATCGGATCCTTAACTCCAGAAAGTTCGTACTCTATTTGTGGCATTAGGCATTCCCCCCGGTTTCCCCTCGGTAAACCGTCTGGTGTTGGCCTAGCAGTGCATTTGCGAGCGTATAGGAAAGAAGGCTTAACTGTTCCCCTTTTCGGTATCCTTTAATAACCCACGCAGAGGCGCTTGCGGTGACAGACAGGTTACTTGTATCCGAGAACGTAAGAACAGTGGCGGAATTGCGGGTTAGTATCTGAAAATCTTTTGTGTAAGAATCGGCAGCAAAGCTGACATGGTAATTTACAATATCGGTTGGTAAGGATTGTGTAACATCTGTGAGTGTAAGCGTTTTTGCACTATCTGAAATGTTACCCGTTCCAAAAGTGTCTGAGTTAATAATGATTGTGTACGCATTCGTTATTTGGATTTGTTTGTAAACCATACGCAAATTTCCAGCTGGGAAAAGTCTGAGCTCTCGTATTAGAGCGTTTACGTTCCATAGATACTCAATGCTTCCAGAATTCCAGAGTATGTTTGGGTCGCCCCAGGTAATGCCGCCGCGTTTGCGAATTGGCTTTAAAGCTTTAAACAGCCCTGAGTCTTCGTTATTAGAATTAATCTGTACCGTCACGTCGCCAACATTTTTGGCTTGTAACGTGATGGACGGGACAAACTTAAAATTAGTGACTGTTCCAAAAGAAGTTGCGAAAGATTTGTAGTTGTAAATAACCTGATTGGTTGGCCATGTGCTTGGGTTAGTAGCGGTGTTAATATCCGGGTCCGTAAACGTATTATCATTAAACTTAAAAAGGTATCCCCTGGTGTCTGCAATTACAAAAGTTCTTATGGCAGAAGCGTTAGTATAAAACTCTACGTCGGTAGGGCTCCAGCTGTCAGTGTTTGAAAATTTGGTAAACGTAGATTCCGGAGAAAGAGCTGTTGGAAAGTTAAGGTCTAGTACCCATAACTTATTATTATCCGCATTTGTAGTCTTGTCTGCAACACACCAATAGACCCTGTTTTCAGCAGAGTCGTAACGCCCTGAAATTTTTTGTTCATACGCGGCTAGAGAAACAAGCTCTTTATAACTCTCCACATGATGGACATCTATCGGAGAAACCCTATACCCATCAGTAAAATAAAACTGGTCAATACCTGCAAATACCAATCCGCCAGGAATTTGCACCATTGATAGATTTGAAACAGTTCCCTTGGTTCTGGAAATTTCCCGCGACTGTACGGTTCCCCTTCCTAACTCGTCAAAGATACCTTCGAGACGATACGTTCTATCTCGCCCGCAAATAATCGGGTAAAGGCCAACGGAATTTAATCCGGTGATTGGTATCTCAACATCATCGCCCAAAGATTCCGGGCAGTGGTCGGGAGAACCAGGGACAGATTGCCTAAACCTTGTGGGATAGTTTACGGAGCCTTCTTTGACGTTTGCAAAAATGGTTGTGTTATTTACAACGTGAATAAATTTTGCTCTTGGGGGAGTGTCGTGGTCTAGAGCCCCGCCATTAGTATAGATTGTAGGATTATCAACAAGGACAGCGTCAGTAACAGTATCAGAAAAGCTCGTTGTGCCATTAGTAACCCTCCCAACGTAGTAAAAAACAGTCCCGGCGTTTTCTGTGCGATATACGTCACACGTAATAGTTGCAGTGTCGTAACAACGAGTTGAGCCGTTAGATATTGCAGGAATAGAAGAAACCGTTTTTGTTCCGGTTGAGAGTAAAAGCCCGCTTATTTCAAGTGTTGCGCCTTGTACTTCAAAAGTAACTGTCCCAACAGTGTAAGTGTGCCGATAGTGAAGCTTATAAAGATAATTTCCGGTTCCTACAGTGCCAGTAACCTCTGGTGTTTGTACGACTGTAACTAATCTGTCGCCGCCAGTAGTGTGTGCTGCCGCATCGTTATCGTGACGATTATACTGCGTTCTTAAATCGGCAAGTTTAGTAATACACTCTTGGGTAGTTGTTGGCGCCACTGTCGAGGTTAGTGCGCCTGCGGCTCCTGCGGCTTGGTGATAACTCCCGGCGCCACTTGCATCGTCTAAATCGTGTAAAGAAAAGTCGGTCAGTAACTCAGTTACAAGAGCTACTAGCGTATCAAAATCGTAAGCATTTGCGGCTGTAATAATATGGGCCGTATCTGCGGCAGTGTGCTTAGATGTGATGTCTGCAATATGCACGTTGTACGCAGTTTTAATCGCATTTGCTAAATCAACAGCGCCCTCTAAATCAAGCGAAGGGAGTCCGGCTGTATTTACCCGCCAGGTATTTCCAGAATCTTTATAAACTTTTATTGGGTCAGCAAAACTATCAGACACCATGTAAACATGGTTCTTCCACCTAGAATCTGATATGTAATTTGTTACCGTGTTTGCAGAAAATGCTGGATTAGAATCTACCGGACCGACCAAGGTCTGGTATGTAGAATTTATGTAGTACAGCGCACGCGCCGATTGAACAAACAATTCAGTTTGCGGGTGAAAAATAAGTCTGCCTATTCGCTGATTTCCAGCGGGGATTTGGTAGGCGGTGGAGTCGTATATTAAAGTTCCAGAGCGAGATAGAATCTTTTTATTTTTTTGAACTAGGAAGTTTTCAAATGTCTGACCCTGATTTATTGGAGCATCCAGATAATTATCTGAAAAACCACCACTAAAATCCAATACCTCTAACGGTGGGGAGAAATCATAGGGCATTGTTTAGTTTCCGATTCGTTCAATGCAAACATAATTTGAGTTTGTATCGGTTGAGGTGTTATGTGCGCTTGCTCCAGCACTTCTTGAAATCATTAATTTGAGAAGCGTCCCAGCCACACAGCTCACGATGTCGGAGCCATTAACAACTCTTTGTGTGTTTTGCACGGTTTCATTTATGATATACGCAATATTTGAATAGTTGCTGCCATCTTTATATAATTGCAAAACAGTTGAATTTGAGCCAACAACGCCTGTGTTAGTCGCCTCCTCTGTGGACGCCGTGACCCGGTATTTACCGCTGGAAGGGCAAGTAAACGTACCTCCAGACATGGCATTGTGACTATCAAAAGTTTTTGTGTCATAGGCAATAACTGTTGCCGTGGTGGTTACTGCCTGAGCTGCACTCATTGTATATCTAGCATTTACACTTTCGCTTACTGCAATTGCTGATGGGCCGGTAAGTCTGAAAATAGACATGTTACTATTTGCCGTAACGTCTATTGTTCCATCAGCCCCGATGTGAATAAGCTGCCCCGCGGTTACTTTTACTATTCCGGCAAATGTTCCATTCGATGACGCTGGTATTAATCCTAAGAACGCACCGGCTACCGCATCAACGTAAACAGAAATGTTTCTACCTCCAGCAGTAGAGCTTTGTAGTGCTCCTTGGATTTGGTAGTAACCCGAGACTGGCACAGTGTACTTACCAGTGCTATTCGAATAAGCCGAATGGGTATCGCTACCAACAGTTGGGAAAATGATTGGGTTATTTACTGTAGCAGAGGCCGCGTCACCCGATACCACCGCTGCCACGACTCGCGTATCAGTATCGTTACTCATCAAAACCGTGCTTGAAAAACCTGCTACGGGAACAGTTGCAAAGAACGCGAATGCTTCGCTGTTAGAGTGAGCGCCGGTGCCGGTGGCTTTGGTAAGCCCACTAGTTCCTGAGGCTTGCTGTCCTATTGTCACATAGGTTACGCTGGGCTCAATTAATATGTCATTTATCTGCGCCCCAGCGCCGCCTCTTACTGCATACCCACATAGAGAGGCAGTTCCGTCTATTCTTGTAGAATCAGCGGAAGTCATTCCAGTTGGGAGACTAATCCTTAATTCAGAGCTAGATACGGTTCCCGCACTGAATCTCCCTTTTAAATCTACCGAGTCGCCTACTCTTCTATAATAGAAAGTTGCACTGGTTACAGTTCCAAACCCTTGTGTACTTGCAGGTGTGTATGCAACCCAATCACTAATAGGAGCGCCGTACAATTGGATCTGTGGCCCCACGACTACGTTATCTATACGAAGCGTGTAGGCAACGGCGCTCACGGTAGATGTGTGGATGATTAATCTATATTGCAAGGGCGCTACTGGCGAAGCTGCTTTTACATTTGTCTGAAATGTGCCTGTAAATTTGTTTGGAAGTGTTCCGTTACCTTGGAGCTGATACGGGGACACTGGGATAAGGACCAAATTGTCCATGTCATAAATCCACACGGCCATATCAGCTAAGCTACCAACAACCATTCCACTTGAAGCTATGTAGTCGAAAGATACGTTTAGAACCTTGGCTTGGTCGGCGGCTGAAATTGTGAATGGGTAAGAGAACCCTTCACCCTGTCTGTTCGCTGCGGATTTAGTCCATAGTAAATTCTTTGTGCCACGAAGGGTTGTATCTGAGCTTGCAACGAAAGTGCTTACCGCTGTTCCATCAACGCCATTTACTGGCGTTGTACCAGCGGCATCGAGATATGTTACCCATCCGCTAGGGAGTGCTGCTGCAACATCACCCTCGGCGTCTGGGTTTAAGATGTAGTTTATTGAACCACCACCACCAGAGCCAATCTCTGTTAAAATGACTCCGTCATCTTTATATAGTTTGTCTACATCTGAGGCATAAACTATTACGCCTTCTTTTCTTGTGAGAGCGGCTAGTGTTGCAAGAGATGCTTTCGGTACGGTAATACGAGATGAGTTTGAAGCTGTTCCGCCGTCGATATCTTTGTTAGTGAATACTTCCACCCCGGCAATAGTTGCTAGTGTTCCAGTAGCAGGGAATGTGAGCGAAGAATTATCTTGAGCCGAGCCGCCGCGAGACTTAGCAAGCGTTGCTTCCCCAGCTAATTCCCCGTTTGCGTCGGCATAAATTACGTGAGCAGCTGTGAGAGCTGCGTTATTTGCTAGCTGCCCACCAGTGTCAGCAACTATAACCCGATGAAACGTTAGCGCCGCATTTTCACTCATCACTCCAGCGGAAGTATTTGCGAGAACCCTATAAGCTGTTCCAGTTGCTATTTTTGTTCTTGCAATTGCAGCAGAGGAAAGAATTGCCGCATTTCCAAGTTGGGGGGAATTTGTGCCGTTATGGTCGTGAGCGTCGAGTTGGGTGATGTTGCCTTCTATGGCGACAAACCAAACACTACCTTTATCCCCAGTGACAGGAAGCTTTAATCCATACGTTAAAGTAGTTGCAATAAGGCACTAACCTTTCTTTAAATCTTGTGGTTGCGGTGTAATTTGTAGTTGGTTTCTAACCATAGCAATCGCGATCTTTTTAGAAACAGAATTGCTTACTTTCGTGTTGTTTAAATCTTTTATTAGTTGTTCGATGATAGCAACTACTTCGCTTGGGATTTTTGGGAACTTAGTAATAACCCAAGGGAGACCTACTTTAATTGCTACCTGAATTATTAAATTCAGTAACCATACTGGGATTGATGGCATGCACGCCTCCAAAGTGGCTCATTGAGTTTTGGTGCAACAAAGTTATCAACCAGATACTCCACGCCCATGGCTATCGGCGCACAAAATAAAAAGCCAGTGCCCCAAGTAAATCCAACACAAGCAAAGAAGCTAGTCCAATAAGAAACAACGGGGCCAAGGCCACGATAACCGTTTGCCTCATCATGTACGAAATGCCTTGCGTATTCATCTACGTCTACCTCATCTATGCATTTTATAACAACTGGGAGTGCATAGTTTATTGTAATTAAATCGTCTAGTCTTAGCAGATGCATAGCTTGCTTACCAAGAGTGAGTTCAAGCATTGCGGTCTTTTCGGCGAGCCACTTGCTAAGTGGCCTATGGTCGCCGATACCCCTATTAAGTAAATAGCCAGACCATTGATTCTCCCATTCTTTTAAAAGCTGGGTGCCTTCTGCTATGTGTCCGGTGCGCTTTAGCTTATAAACAGCCAAGCGAATAATTGCATTTAAAGTGTCATCTGTTTTCTTAAGTAAAAGCCCAGAGCGAATCTCATTTTCAAATTTAGCGGCCATTCGCTCGGTGCGAGCTGATATTTCATACTCCCCTGAATTCATCACAGGCTCCTCTTCTGTCGGTGGGTAACAGACAGCGAGGGAGCACTGCAATGAAAGAATTAATAGTAATTTCATGCTAAAAGCGCCTTTACCTTAAAGACAAGAGCACTGCCTTTTTCTATAAGCGCAAGCTCTTCAACGACGAGTGCCGCTAGTTCTTGCAGAATATCGACAGCCTCAGAAAGCTTCACCTGCACGGCTTGATTCTGCAAATGGAGGCCAGCTTTTAGTACGGCTTCCAGTTCGTCGCTTTCCGCAGCGCTTAGGTCTAGCAATTCCGCTTTTACAGCGGCGTAATCTAACTTTACCAAGTCTTGAGCCGCCCCAATAACTGGGAATAGGGCAATCAAACCCTGCTTGTGCGCGAACGCACTAACAGCATTAAGAATCTTTACCGAATCAGCTACTAGTACCTTTAATTTTTCTACTCCTAATTTTTCACTCATTTCCTTGATTCCTTTGTTGTTTCAAGTTTCCACTCAATACGTGAAAGCCTGCCGTTAATTTCAATAACTAATTTATTATACTCTTCTTGTTTTTGCCCCAATCGCTCTATCGCAACATTGCTTTCCTTTACTTGTGCGTAAACATTAGTAAGCCATATTGCCCCGCCGCCAATTGCAATTATAGCCATGCCAAGCGGTACAAATGTACTTTCGGTAAGCGCCTTCATATTTTTAATGCCTCGACTAGAAACTATTCGAGAACGTATTCAATCCAGAGATTGATTTTTCCAGCAGTAGCCGCCTCGGACCCGATCCGGACTTTTAGTGTCGCTTCACTCGCTAGCTTAATCATCGTACCAACAGTTCCAACCGGTAAGCAAACGATCGGAGTTGTGGTCGTATAAGAAGCAACAACGGTTGCTGCTTTTAAGTCTGCGACAGCTTTTGAGCTAAACGCCATGCTTGCAGAGCTTGTAGAAGACGTTGGCTGTGTGGCAACGCTGATTAGGCAATCGCGAATAATTGCGCCAGTAGGAAGCGTTACCGCAACACCTTCTGCATCTTTTAGCGTGATGTCAGTATTTGCGGCTCCGCCCGATACGGCAAAGTCCCAAACAGCCTTCACACCGAAAGGCCCGTTTCCTAAATATGTTCCAACAGCATACTTTCTGTTTAAAGAACTTGCTCTGTTAAGTTCATACCCACCGCCAGAGCTGGTGATAGCTGCCGCCCCAAAAATTTGGGCTGTGGCAAGTAAAGCCAATAAAATCTTTTTCATCTTTCCTCCAAAATTGTTTAGTCCAGGTGGGGGCCGAAAGGCCCCCATATGGGAATTAATTAGTAGCTAACGCTGTAGAGAATACCGCAATAGCTAGGACGTAACAGCACCAAATCGCCAAAAAGGCAAACATCAACGATGTACTGGTAGCCAGCCGCGTTACGCACTTCGAAATACTCTGTTCCATCTGGGCTTACGCGCTTGCGGAAGAACCCGTTGGAGTAGATTTTTAGAGCGCGCATATCCAGAAATAGAATTGCATCGTCATTCTGCTCCTGAATTCCAACAACAGTAAGTGAACCGGCTACACCGAAGATTTCAATCTCGGTCCATCCGTACACGTTCACCTTTGTTGATTTTTGGTCAATATGGTAAGCGCCCTTTTGTGTCTCAAGGAGCTTCATGATGCTTCCTAAGTGCTTATAGGAAACAACGACCTTATTTGGATTTCCTTTCCCGAAATTCTTGACCCGTGTGTAATGGTCAAAAATGGAATCTAGGATATTTGCCGCAGTGATAGTAGCGCCAGAGCTTGCGATTGACTGCAAGTATGGAGCTGCCGTTTTGGTTTTTCCATAAAGAGTGGAAGAACCAGAAACACCACCGGAAGTTATCCCACTCGGAAGCAATGAAGCTTTCAAGCTGGTAAATCCAGCAGCGGCAGAGCCTACTAGGGAGAATGCCGCACCTTCTGCAACTGAATATGCAGAAACGTTAGCAGCAGCACCGCCGCGAGTCGCGGAAACGGTAATCTTTGACGTGTTCATGTTGATTGCTGTGACGTAGTAGTTGGCTACAGCCGTTCCACTATCCGTAAGAGCTACCTTTTGTGCAAGGGTAAATCTTTCAGGGTGGTCAACAACCATAATTCCGGTTGCAGCGTCAGTTGCATCCGTTACAACTGCAAAGCTCCCGCCGTTTAGGAATTGCAAAGAAACAACTTGTTTCATTGCTTCCATGAAATCATCAACCGCATCTGGGAGAATTTTTAAAAAATTTTGCTCAGATAATTTGTCATGTTCCATCAGGTCGCGATGATTGAAAATCATCGAGCCCCAGCACTCTGGCTGAGTTGTGATTTCCCCACGCAAATGGTCATCTTCGGAAATGTCCGTCGCTGCCGCAAGGTTGCCCATCTGTATAGACGAGGCACCCTGTGATTTGAAGGGGATAACGAGTGGGCCGCCCTTCCATGAATTGTCTTTTTCCACGGTTGATAAAATCCAATCGCGTTTAATCATTTCCTCTTTTAAAAGAGCATTTGGAAGATAGTCATTTAGCATCGCGCTAAAGCTTCTATCTGTTGCAGTCGTTGCCATCTTAGCCTCCTAAGAACACACGTATGACCGTGGTTATAAAGTTTTGTTTTTAAATCCAGAAAGTGCCGAGATTATCCCGACAGTTCCGCGCTGATTTTTTTTAAATCTGCTATCGACCTTGGTTGTTTACCCACGAAGGAAACTGCTTTTCCTTGCACGCGGGGTATTACAGGTAACGGTTTTTCTTGGCCTGGTTGCTGCGAATGTTGGGTTCCCATTTCAGTGGGATTTACCATTCCAGTGTACCGAGACATAACTGCCGCAATTGCGTCTGCAACAGAAATATCTTTGCCATTAACCTTCCACTCATAGATTCCGCGTTCTCTGACTTCCTCTTTAAAGGCGCCGGGAGCTTTCCTGGCGTCATCGAACGCTTTCATAAATGAGCTTACCTCGGGTCTTTGTAGGCTAGTGTCCAGCTCTAAGATTCTTGCATGAATCTCTTGCGCTTGGGTCCTGGCTTCCAACTGCTGGAATTGCTTTTCCAGTGTTAGGTTCCGTCTCCGAGTCTCTTCATACTGATTGTAAACCTGTTGTTGCTCCGGGGGAAGTTCCATTTTCTTGATTTTATCAAGCATCCACTGAGCGACCTTCTCTTCCGGCAACTTTAAACGGTCAAAAAAGGCCCCTAAATCCTTGTCTTTCAGGTCCAAAACCTCGTTAATTGTATCGTTTAACTGCTGATAATTCTGCTCTGCAACCGGGTATTTGGCCTTTAAATCGTCGTATTTCGGCTTAATAGCCTCTAATCCATAGGCATCTGCGTACAGTTTTCGTACTTTTTCTTCAGATTCTTTATCTTTTATAGAGCTGCGAATGAATTCGTCGAATTCTTGGTCCTTATCATTAACTTTGTACTTAAAATTAGGAGTGTAAGATGGAAGTTCCGGTGTTTTTGCTTCCACTTCTGCTGGTTTTGAAACAATTACTTCTGTATTTTGTGTTTCTGTCGACGCATTTCCAATTTCAGTTCCCTTTTCTTCGGGACTCGTTTCAATTATTTCATCCGGCATTAGTTACTCCTATATTGTGGAGGCACTTGCCCAGGTTGCTCCATTTGTGGTTGTTGCTGCGCCATCGCAGCAATTTCAGAAAGTGAATCTTGGGTTAAGCCCTTAACCCCTTCCATAAAAGTTCCTTGGTCGGCTAATTTCTTTATCACCCACTGAATTGCGTCAGCAGGAATGGTTGCGCGCTTAGAACTCATAGGATTATTTGGGTCTGGAACGTAGTAATCACATTTCACAGAGCCACCAGAGGTAGGAATCATTCCAGCTTGTGCTGCTTGCAGCTCTTGCGCTTCAATTGAGATTGCCTGTTCGTGCTCTTTAATCTTTTGGTCGTAAACTTGCTTTACCTTAGGCTCTTTAAACTGAAAGTCTGGCTGCTTTACCCTATTTGTCATAGCGGCGAGTAAGTATTTATGGTCCTCGTACTTATTTGGCTGCGGGTACTCACCCCTATCCATTGCAAGAATGTCATTCTGTGAGTTGTCCCAGTCTGCTGTAAATTCTTGCAGCATTTTCTCCTTTGAAAGATACGGAGATAGCCTAATAAACTTTCCAACGTCTTTTTTGTCTAAGTTTGCACCAATATACTGGATGATGTTATTTAGCACGAGCTGCTTACCGAATTTTGTCTCGACATCGTCAGTCTGCGGCTCTACCTTAATCTGCCAGCGCAAATCATCTGAGCCTTTAAACTCCTTAACGTTTACTTGCTCGTTTTTACCAGCCATGTTTACAAATAACTGTGGCGGCGCATACTTTTTCATTAGCTGCAGGGATGCGTAGGCAATTTCAGTTAAAAAGCTTTCAAATTTCTCAGCGTAAATTACAAATTTCTTTTTCTGCTTGAGTGACCGGAATAAAAGCGCGTAAGCCTCTACTTGCGTAGGCTGCTCTTCCAGCTCTTCCTGCAGGTCTGCTATCATGTACATTTCTTTTATTTGGCTCTCAAGGTACGGTAGGAATTGGTCGCCCGTTTGTCCCGGTACAATAACCGGAGGTTGGCCAGTGATAGATTCGTACCTAATACCAGGTTTCGTGGCGCCAGCGCCCGGCTTACTTCCGGATAAGAGAAATACCTTCGTGTCGCCAATTGTGACCTGATGTTCTGCCATTTTACTCGCAGCGCGGTTAATCTCAATTTGGTAAGGGCGCAATTGCCTAATAATTGAATAGTGACGCGGGCTAGTTGTGATTTCGTCAAATCCTTCATAGATAATAGGGAAAAATCCAAAAGGAAGCTCTCCCTCCTCTAGTATGCCAAGCTCTGTGGTGATAAAGAAATATCCCTTTGGGTAATCGGCGCAAGGGCGGTAGTAAAACTCCCTTACTTGAGATAAATCCTTCGTATTCTTATGTGAATTATTTCCACTCTCAAAAACCCGAAACGTGTCTTCTGTCGCTTCTTGTATAAACTTTATCTTCGCGTCGTCGCCCGCATATTTTTTCTTTAGGTCTTTTATCGCAACCATTTTTGCAAGACCCATCCACGGGGAGTCTGCCATATCCTTTGAATTTTGGTCGCGGCGTAAATCAGGGCCAAGAATGGTATCAAACACTAAATCGCCGCTCATTGCGGGACGCTTAGACGGAACCATTTCCGGTTGCGAAAGCGGGGCCCCAGTAAGCGGGTCTAACTCAGGCTGAGACATTAATGGCTGACCCATTTCGTCTAGCTCAGGTTCCCACCCGATTTGAGTACCTGCATCCGGATCCCAAAATACTTTGCACGCGACCTCACCAATTTCCACGAAATCTTTTATCCATGTGCGAATCTTTTTGTTTACTTTATGCCGGGACTTAATGTCCTGCCACACGGCGTGGTGTTGCTCTGCTGCCTTTTGGTCTTGTATTTCTGTTTCATTCTTTGGAACTATTGCAACACCAGGGGAATGCTGCTGGATAGCGTTTCGATAAAGCTTAGTAATTTTTCCTATGTGGTTCTTTGTTATGCGGAGCCGTGTTTCGGGGGATAATTTTTTAGACTCGCGAATTCGGTTCCAGTAACGGCTGCCCTGTCGATTATAATGATCGCCAGCTACGAGCTGAATGTTTGTACGCTGTTCGGACCTAAGGTCTTTGTCGCAAGCTTCAGCATTTTTCCATACTTCGTTTAGGTCTTTTATGCTCTTAGGTTCTGTCTCCGGCATCGTCACCCTCTAATTGTATTAAATCCTCATACAACCCAGGATTAGCTAATCGCGCCTCTTCTAGTAAATCTTCATACTCTTGCTTTTGCCGTCGCCCCTTTACTTCCAAGGATTCTTCTTCGCTTGGACGCTCGACAATAATTTCCATCGGGACTGATTGTTCTACCTGTGCTTCTTGTTTTGATTGTGGTTGAAATTCTATCGTGAGGTTTCCAAATTGCAACCGGGAAACCATATTTACGCTACAAGACTTTATTATACACAGAATGTCTTTCGGCTGCAGAATTTCCATTTACAGTAAGTTAATACGTAGTTTTACCAAATGTCATGCAACTCTTGGATGCTTTCCATCTCGCGAATTACGTCGTAGCCTACTTCCTGCTCTTGGAAAAACATGTCGCGCCGCATTTCTGTTTCTGTTCTTTCGCGCTCGGGGAGTATGGGGATTCCGTTTATAACGGAAAAATCCCATGGGATTTTAGTGATGCTATAGCGTAGAGCGTCACAGAAATCGTCCTTAGCTTGGTTCTTCGGGGTTGCCTGCTTAAGCATAGAAAGTTCCGTGTAAAGCGGGGCAAGTTCCGGCGTATCAAAACATTTAAGCATTTTGTTTTTAAACAGCACGTTTAAATACTGCTCACCAATTGGATGCGATTTTTCCGCAGGCATAAAGCTCTCATTCATTCTAGCGGAAATGGTTGCAAGGTCTTTTGACGAATGATCGTAGAACACAGCGCTTATGGGCAGGTTAATTTCGGAGCGCATTTGTTGAAACAGAGTAACTACGTCACTCGCTGTGGTTTCCATGTTATCAAATCTTTGGCCTTTGAATAAAAAACCACTCTTAAAATCTGGTGCCGCCGCAACAAATACAATCGCGCTTGGGTGATTATCTATTCCAGAGCCAACGTCGATACCCACAAAAACATTATAGTCAGATGGAATAGTAACAGGGCTAATAATGTTTTGGGTTCTGCTAAAACTTTGGTACTTAAGCCCAGAGTCTAAAACGAACTTGCCATAAACCCTTCTAAGAATTTCCGCTTCAGACTTACAAGAGTTTTTTATTATCTGGATTCTTTCTTCTGTCCAAAATGATTTCGTGCCGTCGCAATACGTTAGGCAATCGTACATAGAGATTTGCATCTTTAGGGCATCTGGGAATCTTTCGCCGTGGCCACGAACTTCCATCGCCTCTCTCCAGAAATCTTGGCCTTGGGTAGCTGTGAATACGCAGCTAAAGTATCCGTCTGTGTGGGCAAGGCGTAGTTGCAGCTCCGGCCAGAGCGACTCGTCTAATTCTTCGTCACACCCGATATAATGCACTGTTCCGGTTTGTAGGTCCTGCACATTTTGTGAGTAGGTTTTAAAGTATATGCTCACGCCATTATTAAAGTGGACAGCTTGTATAAAGCCGCCCTTATACTCGTCCTTCCAGCCGTAGACTGGGTCATCTTTCATTTTCCCCCGTGGGAGAAATTCAGTCACCCACTTCTTTTCGAACTCAACCGTAGCAACGCCGCTAGACGGATAAAGATACCAGAGGATTCTAGGAATATTTGCCCATTCGGGCCAGAGGTTTTTCCAGTGCTGCGGGGAAGTCGCCCACTGAATCATCTTCTTAATTTGGATGCTACTTTTTCCTATTTGGTTCGCAGCAACCACAAACACTTGCTTATTCGTACTCTCTATAAATTTCTTTTGCCACGGATAAAGCCTTTGTCCAAAAAGATGGGGAAGAAGGCTTGCGTTTTCTTCTGCAGCTAAGTGCTGCTCTAATTCTTTTTGGGAGCTCATTTTTTAAAATGCTTCTTTTCTTTGCGGCATTTGTCGCAAATCCTAACGGCGGGATGGCGCTCATACCTCTTGCAAATAATACAAATGTATTTTACTGGGCCGTTCATTTTTATGTGAGGCTATCACGTAGGGAGCCGATGCTCAACATAGTCTATACTCCCATCCTCGAAGAAGTACACTATAGGGCTGCACCAACACTCAGTATCCGGCTCATGGTACATCTTGGGCTTTCCATCTTTTCCATAATACAAAAGCGTGGGAGTTAGATAAAACTCACCGGCTTCGTCTAAAAGGTCTTTTTCATTTTCGTTTGGGATTCCCAATTATAGCATTTCGTTTCTTTTCCAAGAAAGCCGCTACGCGCTCAGCCGCTCCAGCTGTGCGCACCTGCCTAAAATCATTGCGGCATTTTGACGAACAAAAGAAATGCCTGATGTCGCCTATATATAAATCTATCGTAGCGCGCACATCCTTTGAGCAATTGGTTATTGCGCATTTGTACTTAATCATTATCTTTGGAAGGTTCCTTTGGTGGTGGTCAAACGTAAGTGGCATTATCTTTCTACCTCTGCTTTCTTAGCATCTCGGTGCGCTATTTCCGTGGGAAGAACTAAGCGGGGCTCAATTTGTGGCTGCGGAGGAGTGGGTAAAATAGAAAGCCTAGCCTTTACTTGCTCTAGGATTTTACGAACCTCTTCTTCAGTATTTGCTTGCGCGATAACTTTATTACCGTCTACTTCCACATTTAAATTAGTTGTCTCCTGCTTAATGCGATGAATGAGGGAGCCATGCTTTTGCTGTTCCAAAAACTGAAAGAGCTTAAGCTGTAAGTCCCAGACCTTAGAATCAGGAAGCCCTGTCTTTGTGCTTATCTCAGGATCCATCTTTGCAAGCTTAATTATTTTCTCCCACACACAATCTAGGGCGTACTGACTTTTAACCTTGTCTCTGTGGGGCTCAGTGATGATGTAGGCTAGGCGTTTATAGTCATGGAGAATTCTATTGAAGGTTTGTAAGCTGCAAGTTTCCTGATAAATATTTTTCATGAGCATCGCTGGAAGTTCGTCTGCGAGCACGCGGTTATACTCGTCCCAAAAGTTTCTACGTAAAACCGAATCAATGGCGCCGGGCCTTCCGTCTGGCTCGTCTGAGTAACAGAGATTAATTATCTCGTGCTCTTTTCTATTTAGAAATTCGTCTGGGATTTCTGCGATGCGGAGACGTAAATTTTCGGAGACGAGATTTAGGAGGGAGCGAGGATTAGATAAATCTAGGTCTTGGGATGCTGAGTCATTTTCACTTGTCAATTTTATGTCCCGTAAAAAAATCGCACCGAGTAGAAGCTAATTCTAAGAAAAGAATTGACCCCCACCCCCCCTGGTCTGGGGTTTGTTTAGACCATACCATAAGCAAGTAAAATAAGGGGCATGATTGAGTGGTTGACATACAGCGCTTATAAGGGGCCATACATTATATGTGCGCCTAGTAATATGCTATCACTGGTTGGAATGGTATTGCAAATCCGAATACTTAGCTTGGCATTGCAATGAAACGTGGTTTCCTTGCAATGCTTTTATGGGTCGTTAATTGTAATTTTTACCGTCGTTATAATATTTATTATGTAAACTACAAAATCCGTCGCAATACACGTTCACGACGAATGGGACTCGTCAATGGGGGGAATAGATTTAGAGGGGGGAATAGAATCTATTCACCCCTCTAATCACGAACGTAATTACCATAGTTAAAACCTATAACTGACCAAGTTAGCAAAAGTGCAAACAAGTTATACACCCTCTTCTCGTCGATAGAATTCAATTAGTTAACCACCAAACTTATATTCCCGTCTAGGAACTGTCGATATCGTCGACAGATTCGTTTGCAAGCTTAAGCCTAAATAGTTGGCTGTTTGATTGCAATACTAGTTACCAAGGAAGTGAATATGGAAAACAATACGAATTTAAAACTAAAAGCTGTCAAAGAGCTCTGGCAGATGACCAAAGCTGAATATGAGTCCGGTTTTGGCCGCTTGAAAAAAAATACCACTGTAACTGGGGGATTCTCCCCCCATAAAAGCGCAGTTGAAGTGGCCATCAATAAGGGCTTACCAGTTCCGCCCGCTGTATTAGCCGACTATCCCAGCTTAGAGGTTGGGTTATACAAATGAAAGGCAGGCGCTCTCTTACTGATACCGAGATCCGCTCGATATTCACTTATCTAGGGCCTCGAAACCAGTGCATATTCATTCTTGGTATTCGTACAGGGTTTCGAATATCAGAACTATTGAGTCTAAACATAGGCGACGTATACGACGGGGTGAGCGTTCGGGGCAGTATTCTATTAAAGAAGTCGAGCACTAAGGGCAAGACTGAGGGGAGGGTGTGTGTGCTCCATTCTGATGCAAGTAAGCTGCTCTCAGAATACATTGATAGCGACAAAGACAATCAGAATATACGCTCTAAGATTATGGGGGCAGACAGCCCCTTGTTTCGAACACGATGCGGTCGATTAGAATCATCAGTGTTCCATAAGGCGCTTAAGAAGGCCTGTTCACGAGCTAATATACAGGATGCCCATTTAGTTGCGACCCATTCAATGCGAAAGACTTTCGCCCTTAAGGTTTACTTGGCGCTCGACGAGAATATTCACAAGCTACAGAGGGCAATGGGACACAGGAATTTGTCAAGCACATCAGCTTATATTGGAGTTGACGACGAGGAAATTGGAAACGCAATTAAAAATGTTAAATAGCTATACGCGCATTAGGATACGCGTAAGCAAAAAGGAAAGAAGGAAGTATGAAACTAATAATCGTTATCTCAATTACAATTGGGCTAATCATTGGTTGTGGGAAAGCAGAGGAGAATTCTAATGGAGGGTCGTCTAGTAAGCCGTCAACTACTGGCTCAACTGGTTGTCCCTCTGGAAGTTGGGCTTCACTCGACACTTACAATAGAGTTACTGTCGGAAACACAGGGATGATAACACTCAACATGAATGGTTGTGTCTCCACTGGCACTGTTACTTGTTTGGGGGGACAGAATTTCGTAATGAACCTTCTTTCCAAGAGTAAAGAGGCGCTTGATATCAACGAGTGCCAAGGCTTAGGAGAGTGGACATGTACTTATTCTTTCGGCGGGGGAGTAATTTCTATGTACTGCCCAGAGAATAAAGAAGGGAATGTATTTAGTCCAGCGAGAACATTCTCGCAATATTGGTAGAGCTATACGCGCATTAGGATACGCCCGAGAAGCAAAAAAACCCTCTCTAGCTGCTTAAGACTAGGGAGGGTTCTATTTTTAAAGATAGTAGGCGCTACCTCTGAGAGAAAAGGTACACCACATCTTTTACCAATACAAATAACTATTATTTAAACGGTATAAAAGCTATTATCATCCTCAAAATAGTTTTTAAGTTTGCTACTACGTAGCCACAATACCGCTTGAGTATGTAGCTGCGAAACCCAGCTCTCGGCAACTTCCAAAACCCCTCCGATTTCTTTAAGGGTTAAGTCTTCATAATAGTACAAACTTAACACAAGTCTCTGTTTCTCGGGCAGATTCTCAATGGCTTTGGTCACAACTTCTTTGACTGCTTTTAGATTGAGCTCCATTAGAGGGCTTGGAATTTTGCAGCTCTCTAAAAGACTCTTCCTGTCACTGCTGTTAAAGCTGCCAGCCTCGTCCAAACTCAGGATAGAGACAGACTTAACCTGATTTAATAATTCAAAATATTCTTCCTTCGTAATGTTCAATTCTTTCGTAATTTCATCTTCCGTCGGAACACGACCTAGACCCTGCTCAAGACGAACGTGAGCACGTTCAAGTTGTTTTGCCTTTTCACGAACGGACCTGGGAACCCAATCCTGTGCTCTTAATTCATCTAAAATAGCTCCACGAATGCGAAACTCAGCATAGGTCTTAAATTTATTGTCTCTCGATGGATCATACTTATCAATGGCATCCATAAGGCCGATAACGCCACTACTCACCAAGTCGTCAAACTCAATATTGGAGGGTAGGCGAACAGCAATTTTTTGGGCAATGAATTTAATCAACGGCGCATATTCCAATATCAACTTCTCCTCGGTCCGTCGATCAACTTTCTTCGTCCCCTCTTTATATTTTTTTGTCAGGGTTGGCATTGGATATTTATTTCGCTATAATTTAAATCTAAATATGAGGGAGTGCCAATAGTGTACCAATCACCATTTCGATATTTTAGTTTTCTAGATTCTAAGTCCTGTCTGTTTTCCCATAATGGCTCTATGCCAAAGATGTTTTTTAATAATACGGAAGAATCTTTCTTAGTGATAAAATTTGGAAATACTTGAATCAAATTTTACCAACCAATAATCGTAAGCGTTCCAGAAACCACTGCAGCATTAGTTCCCTTGCAGTACATATTTTTACTTGTCATGAAATTATTTAGCACTACGTGCTCACTCGCCACTAAACTTATTCCATTGGGGACTTGAGAGAGAAGTACTGTTGGCGCTGTCGATGAGCTATTACCAAACACACAGTCAATGTCATAACCAGTGTAGTTTACTAGCGATAGATTCCTGTGTGCCAGTAGCTCTGATGCGATTAAACTTTTTGCGTCTGAAGCGGAATAACTTGTTGGCATCGGAGATCCGACCGTAAACGTCACCCGTCTTGTAAACCCTGCAAATGCGTTAACGCTAAGCAGTACTAAGATTCCAAATATAACTTTCACTGTCACCTCGTTTTTTAGATAGCATTATCCTAAACCCGGGGAAACTAAGATGGCAAAGAAAAAAGCTAGGCCGAAGGTCCAACTAGAATTTCCACTCGTTTTAATCAAGTGGCGAGATATCGCAGATTGGGAAGGATGGAATGACCTGTCGATGCTCACCGATTCTAACGCGCCGATTTGCCACTCCGTTGGCTTCCTGTTGAGTCGCGATGAGTTCACGGTACGGATTACTGAAACTATCAGTCCGGGCGATTCTAGCGAGTGTTTTGGCATGATTAAGTGCATACCGACTGGGTGTGTGGTTTTGGTGAAAAAACTGCGATAAACCCGCTTTTTGTGTGTTACCGAGTTACCTGCTGTTACCTTTTCCAATGTAACAGAAATTCCTCAATGATTTCCATAAGAAAAATTAGTTGTTACATTGTTACCTTTAATATAAAGATATATATATATAATAAATACTTTTTTTATATTTATATAAATATGTTTATAGGTGGGTGTATCTTTCGGAAAACATGTAACAAAACGCATCTGTTAAACACCTTGATATCATTGAGCAATTAAGAATCGTTTTGTTACATAGTACTCCGGTAACATTGACTCAATGCGCTAAACTCACCGTATCAAATACCACTTGACTTGCAACACGCATGGTCATTATAACGCTGTGTATACAGGAAACAGACGATTTAAAATTCATAGAACGAAGACGACTTCAGAGCCATAAATTGGCGTATGTTGAACAATTGGCGGCAAAAGCCGAGCTTTTGGAAAGGCCTTTCCCTGATAAGAAAAACAATCGGCTTTTATCTGATATTGACGCGACGAACATTAAATAGATACCGAGAGGCCAAGGAAGAGGTTCACGGAATGCCTCCTACCTAGATTGGTATTTCAATGCCCCTTCTCAATGTCCCTGAAATACGCTGTGCTGCACTTCTAGTCCCGTCCATTTTGGATAAGCTTCTCACCCAGCCGCTTACCCATTTACTATCTCTAAATATATTCTTAAGTTCTGGATGCCTATGGCAAACAAATAAGTATTTAGCATCATCTCGACTAACGACTCTCATTCCATAACTTTCCAGCCTATCACTTAAAGCGTCTTTCCCCATTATCTCCCCAATGGACATCCTAACACTTCCTGATTTATCTTCAGCGGCGTCCACGACAACCATTTTCGCAGTCAAGTAATCAAAAACCTCCCTGATATCCTCACTGGGATCATGGTGTACATTTTCTTGGCCGGTTATGAGTGTTACTAGCTCAATCGCAACATCTTCCGTCACAGGTTTTTCATAGGCGATAATACAATATCCAGAAAGAAGAGCCGCATACTGCTGCGCTACTCTGGAATTAAATTGTCTGGTTATTATGTTTTTTAACATTTCATTATTCTGTTCAAAATCCCTCATCCTCAAACACACCATTTTTGCAAACCTCTTTGGAAAATCCCCGTCCGTAAGTTCGTAGGCTATTTTTTCAAGGCGTTTAAAATGCGATTGCGCTTCACACGGGTCACTTATTTTTGTAAGTCCCAAAATAGTAAATCTTGTTAAGTCAGCCCCTTCTTGTACCGCGTCCTTAATACTTCCTAGTAAAAAACACGCTTTAATACTAAATTCCATAGCGCTTCCCGATGACGTTCCCCTGGAAACTCTCCCGTCACTTTCAAAGCTGCTTTGTCTGGCAAGTGCTAGCACTTTCTGGATTACTCTATTATCAGATTCGTTATTAACTTCCGGCTCGTCCCAAATAACCGCTAGCGCATTATTTTTTATAGACTGCCTAATTCCCGCCTCGCTGGAATTAGACAAGAAATATTCGCTAAACTGCCTTATCAGCGGATGTACTAGGTTTTCTAAAAGCCATGACTTACCAACCCCCGGCGCTCCGGTAATATATAAATGCGGCCGCCATTTTAAAGCCCCCGATAATATTGCGCACACAAGCCAGCCTAAAAAGAATTTAGCCTCATTATCTTTTTGCCACAAAATCGCGTGTCCAACATCTAGTAATGATAGGCAGTCGTCGTGACTAGCTGGCTCAACATCTGCAAATGATATTTTAGGACCCGGGATATAAATATATTTCGACTCATAAACAGAATGGCTAACCGACTCGCCATCAACGATAAGTTGTGATCCTGTATTTATAACAACAGATTTTCCGTCTTTAAAAACACCGGCACCCCTAATTCTTCCTGGCTCAAAGTATCCGGAATTTAGCGATTTAGTTATCAGTTCGTCCGCCGCCATATTCCACTTTATCGCCAGCTTTTTTGGTCCCTTTTCAGTTATAACGACGTTGGAATATTTCGTGTCCCAATAACGGTATGGCATTAATTCTAATAAATTAAGCTCTGTGTGTTGCGACGGACTAAGGGGCACTATTTTTTTTGAGTGTTTGCTAATATAGCTGTGTTTTCCGTCGATAAAACCTAGGTATTTAATAGCGTCTTTATCCCAAACATCATCTACCGCTTGTTCAATTCCGTAAGCCGCTTGCGCTTCTTTACCACCCGAACCACTCTCTGTTTCTGTGAGTCTTTCATGATCGCTATCATTTCCTGGCATGCTTCTATCAACTTCTTTCCCAATGTTTTTGGTTTGTTCTTCAATTTGCCTCCCAACCTCTTCGATACCATAAATGCAGTGTATATCATTCCAGTCCGACGGGTTTTTCCCCGTTTCAAATTGTTCTTGGAAAAATGGAATTACTACTTTCCCGTTGACCCAAGCTGCAGCTTCTGTTGCTTTTTCAACCCCGATGTTTTTCCCGTGTTCTCGCCCTTGGTCGTTATCGGCGGCGATGATGATACGGTGAGCGTCTTCGTTTTCTGATTTACTTTTGTCACGTATAGCGCCTGCGACGCTTTTAAGGTTTCCTGCATCGAAAGCCACATAAACCTCAGCTTTTGTTGCGAGAGAGACGGAAACAGCAGTTGCAAATCCTTCGCACACGTAACGGTCCATACAACCCCTGTTTGGAATAACGAAGAAGCACCCTTTTTTCTTAGTTCCCGGAAGAAACCTCTTTTCCCCGTCTTTAGAGATGAATTGGAGCCCCGTGAGCGCACCGCTCGAATCGCGGAGCGGGACGACGATTTTCCCTTCATGGAATCGAATTCCCGTCTCAACCCCATCAATCTTTTTATTTTTGAGATACTCCGACTCTCCGGCTGCAGAAGATTTTTCCCAAATTTCAGCTGCTTTTTTGGCTGCATCTTCGTGCATTCTTTCTTTTTCGTTTTCAACTTCCTTGCTCCTTTCTTTTACTGTTTTTTTGTACTCATCCAAATCCCCGTTGGAAAATCCTCCTGTTCTAAAATAAATATGTTTATCAGTCTCCCAGTCGCCAACCGTAATGCTGTATATCATATTACCTTTTACGATCGTAGCGGCCCCAACATACCACCCTCTCGCGTCTTTTCTCCCCTCTGGAACATACCGTTGGACTTTTCCATTTAATACAGGATCAAAGTTAAGCCCATTACTTCTTAACCACTCAACTACCTCATCAGACATAGCAATCCCTCGTATTGAAACAGCGGTAAAAATAACGTTAGTGTTTGTGGATTAGGTTGACTTGTAGCAGCGCACTGCTATGTTAACTCCATTCCAAAGCGTATATTCTTTTTATGGCGGGGCGACAGTGATGTCAACCCGCCATAAACTCTTATAGCTATCACAATATAAAATCCCAGGCAGATTGTTTTCTACTCGTAAATAACGTATCATTATGATTCCCCTAAACTCTCGGTGAATAATGGACCTCTCCCGAACACATGTAATCACTTCTTACTTCAATCCGGTTCGCTATAAATCTAGAAAGAAGAACCATCTTAAATGGCTAGCCTATTGGAGACGCTCCGGCATTGAGCCTTGGGTTGTAGAAGTGGCGTTAGGCAATCGGCATTTCGAAGTGACCGACACTACAAATCCTAAGCATTTGCAGCTTAGGTCGCTCAATGAAATTTGGTTGAAAGAAAACTCTCTAAATCTTTTGGTGCAGAGGCTTCCTAAAAACTGGGAGATCGTTGTTACGTCCGACAATGACATTGTGTCGCTGCAAAAAGGAAAGAAGTGGTTAAAGGACATTTGGCACGCACATCAGTCTTATGAAATTGTTCAACCGTTTCAGTCGGCACTTGATTTAGGGCCGCACGGCCAAACACTCACCAAGCACGACGGGTTTGCATACTCACATATTGTTGGAAAGCCATTTACTAGGGTTTACGGTGGATGGCATTGCGGATACATCTGGAGCTACACAAAAAAGGCCTGGAACGCCATGGGCGGATTGCCGGACTTTGCAATTCTCGGAAGCGGGGACGACCACGCCGCCAAGAGCCTTATTCGGCGCGGAAAAGATTCCATCCCAGCCGGGCTTCATCCGGATTATAAAATGCTGGTTCTTGATTGGGAGCAACAAGCACTAGAAACAAAACTTGATTTGGGGTACATTCCCCACACTATAAAACATTATTTTGGTGGCCCTAAGGCTGCGCGTTTTTATTGGTCACGCTGGGATATATTGAAAAAATATCAGTTTTCTCCAATCACCGACCTAAAAAGGGACAGCCAGGGGCTGTGGCAATTAAACGATAGATGCACAGAGATTAGAGATGAAATCAGAAAATATTTTCGAAATAGACGAGAGGATTCCTGCGACGTTATTTAAGAGTACTGGAACTTCTTGGCGTTGCATGAAGAGTGGGTGCGGGTCACAAAGAAAAAGCTATGGCGGCAAGGGAATAAAATACCCAAAACGCTGGGAGAGTTTTGATTGCTTTGTCAGAGATATGGGAATCAGGCCCGAAGGGAAAACGCTGAACAGAAAAGATAATTCAAAAAACTATTCAAAGAAAAACTGCAATTGGGCAACGTGGGAAGAACAGGCAAATAACCGTGGTAACAATGTCCAAATTAAATTTAAAGGAAAAACGCAAAATACATTAGCATGGGCAAAAGAACTCGGGATAAATAGAACTACGATAGAGGAAAGAATGGAAAATATGAATAGGAGCTATCATGTACGCCATAATTAATGCAGCAACAAATAATATTCCAACAAGCTATGGCACCTCTGCCGGATCGTTAATTCTAAATGGTGCTCCGAGTACCGGTCAGCTAGATATGTACAACTCCACTTTAGATTTTATAGGAGTTACTATCATTGGAACGCAAACCACATCAGTGCCAAGTAGCGACATCACAGTGAATAAAAACCAATACCTCTTATGGCCAGCCCCAGTTGGTGGCGCTAGCACTGCGACTAAAGACAGATTCCCCATTAATCAAGGCGATAAGGTATATATCAAAACCCTCTCCGGCTCTGCAATGGCACTTGGAAAAGTTGCTATCGTTACATGGTAATATAAACCAACTCATCATAGATTGACTTTGCTATCACTTTTCTATACGTGTGTTCGATGGACCAAATAACCACTGGTACAGACTTAATGAAGACTTTTAATAACAAAGGAGTAAGAAAATGAAAGTGTTAGTAGATACAAGAGAAGATGGGTTGGAATCATTAATGGGTAAAAAAGTGATTCTATTTTGTGCGAATTATTTTTATACAGGCAAGCTAGTTGGGGTGGGTAAGACCACCGTAAAACTAGAGGAGGCAGCAATCGTGTACGAAACAGGGCCGTTCTCAGACGTAAAATACAGAGACGAACAGAAAATTGGAGGTAAGGAACACTATGTCAGAATCCCAGCGATAGAATCATTCGGCGAGTCAAAATGAGAATTCGGTATAACAGAAAATCTAAGTGGGCGCGGTCGCGGTCGCGGTCGTGGTCGGGGTCGTGGTCGCGGTCGCGGTCGGGGTCGTGGTCGTGGTCGGGGTCGGGGT
>Ga0163151_10001434_pt1 | contig 39960 bp, 62 predicted proteins | sample OliLakLV19MP5IB2_FD_145596 | JGI IMG/M metagenome (GOLD analysis project Ga0163151, IMG submission 145596) | Freshwater microbial mat bacterial communities from Lake Vanda, McMurdo Dry Valleys, Antarctica - Oligotrophic Lake LV.19.MP5.IB-2 | ecosystem: Environmental > Aquatic > Freshwater >... | reverse complement strand
GGCGAGGGGCATTACGCCGCACGTCAGCCGCAGGTGGTTTATGCGCACACAAACAGGTGTGTAGTTGAGGTTGTTTCGTTTAAGCCCGACGGCGAGCGATTGGCGGTAGATGGGTCAGGAACCGGGGTGTTTATTAATAGACGGGGGACGGTTCTTACCGCTGCCCACGTTGTCGATCTATCGCCAATTGCCACGATTGTTACGGCTGACGGTGTGGCACATAAGTACGTACGCATTGCCGTAGACGAGAAAAAGGATTTAGCCCTATTGGTGCCAATTAAAAAGATGCAGTCTCCCTGCGTGTCCGTCGGCAATCAACCCCTCATTGGTGACACCGTGTACGTCATCGGTTTCCCTTCGGGTTTTGATAAGGTTTTCACAACGGGCATGGTAGCGGGGGGAAAGTTTCGGCTCGTGACGAGTGCCCCTATTGCGCAAGGTTCGTCGGGCGGCCCGGTCTTAGATAGTGTCGGCGAACTCATCGGTGTTGTTTCGGTGTTTTACAAACCGAACCGGGAAGTTACCGTGTGGCAGGGCTTTACAGGTTCTACCACCTACGACAATCTTACATCCTTCCTGGGAGAGTATGAACCCCTTACCTCAAAACAACGATAACAGCCACATATCCCCGAAGAGGGATAAGTCCGTATGCCCCTGTTGCCACGGTGCGGGTGTCTATCACATGTACGCTACGTGGGTGGTTTGTGTACTCTGTAAGGCAACGGGACTGGTAGATAAGACATAAAAAGTAGACCTTACACTAAATGCAGATGGGCCTTCCGACCTATTTACAACTGTCGTAAACCTGCTACACTACAATTATGAGCAAACAAGAATGTAAGTGTAAGATGTCAACTAGCCTCCCTCGTGGACTCCTCTGCGACCGAGGCTATTTGTTTATCCGGGTATTCCGGGACAAGAACCCTAAACCCTTTCTCCAAGGCTGTGGCCCCCACACGTTACAGAACCAGAAGGTGGCGACCCTCCAGTTAAACCGCTACCGGGATCAGATGTTTCTAGGGCAGTTCAATATGACAAAACCAGCGGAGTCAATTACGTTTTCCAGCGCGGTTGAAATGTACGTCAAGCACAAGGAATTTAAAACCGCAGGATCTGCGGCGATAGCGGCTGGTATTCTCCGCAACCATGGCGCCCCGTTCTTCGGCCACGTATCCTTTGACAAAGTGACGCCGGCAATGGCCGCCAACTGGCGGGAATCAGCTACCAAGAAAACCGTGATGGGCGGCGCTCCAGTCTCTTTCTCTTCTGTGAATCGGTGGCAAGGAACGCTACACAGTCTCTATTCAAACCTAATGGCCTGGGCTAAGCTGGAAAAGCCCTTCATGGCGGGGATTCAACTACCTACCGAGAACCCCTTCAAGTATGTGGAAAAGCCTAGCGAGAAAGATCTTTCGCGCCAAAGGGTTCCAAGTCGGGAAGAAATTATACGGGCTAGGGAATGGTGTGCGTCTCACGACACGGAGTTATGGGAGGCCATTTGTCGGGCGACAGCCACATTCCTACGAAAGTCAGACTTCGTTAAAAACATGGCGTCCGGCGCTGGCTCCGGGACGCAGAACAAAACAGGGAAGCGGTTTAATGTCTACGTGAAATTCCCTAACCCTATCAGCCTCTCCAACTGGCGCAAACGGTGGGATGCCTTGCGAACCTACATGCTGTGGAAGGCCGAAGGCACTGAGTTCCATACAGTGTGGCATGACCTGCGACACCTAGGCCCCACAATCCTGGCCGAGCATGGGTACAGCTCAAAACAGATTCAGAAGCTCACAGGACACAGTGCCGAAGCCATGGCAGACCGGTATACACACCTGCGCAAGGAAAAGATGGAAGAAGCTGTCAATCTAGTCTCGAAAGAGATTAGGGGCTAGGGGCTAAGGGGGAATTATGACGAACAAAGAAGGCAAAAAGGTCAGGGTAATTAAACCGGGATATCTATTCGTTCCGGCAGACCCCAACGTGCTTCTGGGGGGCCACGCTATGGCCGGCGCGTACAAGATCAGCTTTAACAAACTTCTCAGTTTCCTTCTAGAGGACGCTATTGCGAAGTGGTCTGTCCCTTCTATGGTGCGAAGACCGAAAGTAGGGAGTGTAACATGATCATCAATCGGAGATGGCTGGAAGATAGAGGCGCTTGTGACAAAGGCGCGGAATGGTTTCTTGCTCAGGGAATTACAGAGCCAGTCGCCGGACTGATAAACCTGATTCAGAACGACAAACTAGCCTGGGCAAATTGGCTCATCATGCACGTGATGACCAAACACCAGTGCTTGGCCTATAAGATATTTTCAGCTGAGCAAGTGCTACCTATTTATGAGGCAAAACATCCAAATGAACTAGAGCCACGCAAGGCTATTGAGGCTGCAAAGGCTGTATTGGTGAATGATACGGAGAAGACAAGAAGGGCAGCCGCCGCCTACATTGCCTACGTCTGCTTCACATCATCCACTTACGCCGCCGACCCCGCAGCCGACTACGCATGGTACGCCTCCTACGCCTCCTACGACTACTCCCGCGCCTCCTACGATTACGTCTACGCCCGCACCGCAGCAAACGCCGCCATCAACGCCAAACAACAGATGCACCTTAAAATCCTGAACTATGGGGTGAGTTTATTAAAGGAGAAACCATGATCCCATTCACAGATGAAGACTTGAAGAAGCTAAAAGATGAACTAGACGCCAACGGGGAGATTTACGATTGCGTACTACCGGCGCTTGTCGGACGGCTGGAAGCGGCTGAGAAAGTAGTCGCCTGCCACATTCTCCTGGAACGAGAGATGATTAATTACGACTCGTTTGTGGTGAACCTGCAAGCATGGCACAAGACGAAGGGAGACTAAAGCTTTGCGTCCACACTAGGGCGTAGCCTTTCCGACAAACAAAAAAATAGCCCCTCCGTCCTTTAATGGATAGAGGGGCTTTTTAATGTATGCTATATTAGCCGAGAAATTAGAAACTCAACTGTCGTAAAAACTGTCGTAAAAAGGAGGACTATCGACGGAAGGCCCTTTCCCTCCGAAGGACATGTAAGACTCAAATATAGCGTGTAATTAACTTACATTGTATGTAAGATGCGGCAGCTTTACGCCTTACAGACGTCCTGGGACTTTATTAACTGTCGTACAGACTGTCGTAAGGAACTTCCCCTTAACATCTCTTAAAACCGCACCTCTTTTGGTTGACTACATATCGTACAGATGTATAGTCGCCCAAGGGGCTCATCCCACACTAGTAAAAACTCATGCCTACAGTATTCTAATACGGACATCAGACTTACCCTTTAGGTACGCCATTAACTTCTCTTCTGCCTTTATAGAGCTGTAAACCCCCTCATCGTCCTGGGTAAGCCCGACAAGAATACAGCCTTTCGTATCCCGTTCTGTATTACCACTGTGGATGAGTACGTACTCAAACCCCGGTACGTCGATTAACAGCGGTAGCCTACGTTTAAAGCGGGGGGAATAAGAGATGACAACCTTGTATGTCCCGGCGGGTATTGCGGTCGTGCCGGCGATCTTAGGGCCTTCCCTGACCGTATCCTCAAGGGTGTAGAGACTAAGGTCAGCGGAACAAAGAACGCCTAATGTTCTTGTGGGGAGTTTCTTCGTTCGAGTTAGGGTTAGGAGCAGGGGAATTGTGGGCGGGGTAATTGGAGGGGATCCTCTCTTCTATGTCGAAGTTGTAACCACAGGAGGCACAGCTAGTGATACTCCACGTCTTACCTGTCTTACTGTCTTTCTCGTAATGCTCATTACACCGTCTGGACTTCGCACATCTGACGCAAACGCGCATAAAAGTTAAACTCCCGCCACACCGTTTATTTAGCTATATACCCGATTATCTTTCCGATAATTCCCAGGCTTGCCGCCCCCATCAGTATTCTTTTTATCCATACGAGATCTGTGCATGCTTCTGTTAAGCGACGTTCCATATGTTCAATTTTGGCAAACAGCTCTTTTACTTGATTGGTGGGCACTGTAAGATACCTCTTGCGGTATGAGACTTTTTGTGGTAGGATTACTGTATGATTACTACCGTCTTCTTAATTACTCTGATGGTCGTGGTGTCGCTAGCCGTCATCTGGTTCGTGGGCGCCATATTGGCGTTCACACTGTGGATGTTCTGTGGCGTCTTTATCGGGGGGCCGGCGGTGCCTGTAAAGTCTCGACGCCCTCTTGGGCCAGTTGAACCCCGCTAATCGCGGCTAACTGCCGGGCTGCACTGATGGCGGCGCGGCTCTTAGGCATTGCTGACAAACCCTCTAGCAGGATTTGAGAAGCCTTCGGGTCTAAATACCACTTCGCTATAGCGCGGGAACCCACAAACTCCATAAGGGCGCCGACCGGGCTGACAATCCTTTTCATCATTGCACCGACCCCGGCTGTATTGCTGGTATTCACTGAAACCTGTTCTGCCTTCTGAATCAAACGACTAACAGCCCCGATCTTGGCAATGGTTTTAAACTGCCTGTCACCCACGGCGGCTTTGATCGTATCGTGTCCATACTTATCCAACAGCTTTACAAACTGAGCTGGATTAACGATAGCGTCGGGGTTCTTAGCCAGCACAGACTGGTCGAGCCAAGAGGCGGCAGACTCCTTCCAGACCTGTTCACCCACCAACTGCCGGGCCTTAACGATGTTCCCCGTATTGCCGGGCCTAATCACAAAGTCCATGACTTTTTCAGGTGAGCGGGCAATTAACGCCCGAGCAAACACATTGTCGATTGGCATTGTGCCTGTCTTCTCGACCTGTAGAGCGAGGTTCGTTAGATCCTGATAGCCCTTCGGGCCGTATGTTTCGGTTAGCATCTCTTTGCCGTATCTAGCTACTTGTTGCCGGAGCATGGCGGGATTAAAGGCTTGATCCTTGTCCATCCCAAACAACGTAGTGGTGAACCGATCTTTCAGGCCGTTAAACTTCTCTGTGCCTATAATTTTACGGACGTTGTTTAGCTCGGTGGTGCGACCGGGGGCAAACACCTGACTGATGAACAGTTCCGGCTTTGTATCCGCAGTCTTAATGAGGGAACGGATTGTGTCGTTATCGAAGGTTTGTTTCATATTGCCGTGCATGACACGAGCGACAGCATATTTCTCCGACACATCCCCGCCCACTGTCTGGGCCATTGTTTCCATATCCTGCGAGATGGCAGTTTTAAGGCGCCCTAAAGCAGCCGTACTAACCCCTGTCCCACCCTTAACACCAAAGGCGGCAGACCCGTCTCCGCCATTAATTAACTGCGTTAACACCTCGCGGTTGGCTTTAAGCTGTGCCCATGTAAAGGTCGCTTGTGGCAAGGCTTGTCCGGCAGGAACACTGCCCGGTTTAGATTTTGGAATGAAGTCGTTTAGTATACGGCCTAACTGCTCGTCGCGGAGGGACGGTTGTGCGTCGTCTAGTTTTTTCCGCATTAACTTGGCGGCTTGCACAGTTGCGTCTGCGCGCTGAGCGAAGTTCTGTGGCATTACTGCTTCAACCTCTGAGAAGGCTTTGTTCACGTCGTCGCTGGCGGCGATAGAAGCGTTACGAATGGCTTCTAGCGCCTTTGATCCGGTAGCAGCCGCACCTTCCGAAGACACACCCATCTTCTGGGCGCCCGTCTGGAGCATGGACTGAGCCATTCCAGTTTGGGCCGCTTCCTGTGTGGTCATCAACTTCTTGGCCGTGTCCTGGATTTGTAAACCGATCTTTTCTAGCGCCTGTGGGGATGCTTCCCGCGAGACGAGAGTGTCGCGAAGTTTGTTTAACTGTTCAAGCCGGTTCTCACGAAACACCTTTAAATACTTGGCACCGCCGGCCGTATTCTCTAGCGCCCGTTCCAAAAGGAGCATAGGTTTAAAGTCTAACATCTCTCCCTTTGTCAGGGACAAACCAAACCGAGCCCCCACCTGTTCAAGCTCACTAGCCACACGAGGCACAACAGGGCCGAGCCTAGCTGCGCCACCGGTGGCATAAGTCATGGGGTCTAGTGCTATTCCAGCAACAAATCCGGCAGTTGCAGAAACAGGCGCGGGAACGCCCTTGCTCCCTAAGAATTCCGAGATACCGCCGCCCGCTTCTTGTGCGCTACTAGACATGTGCATAATGTCTTTCACATTAGCAAGACCTGGAGCGACGGCCCCTAAAACGGCGGGAGCTGTTGCCTTTGCGGCAGTAAGAATAGTGTCCTTAGCCTGTCCTAAAAAGCCTTGGGGCTGTTGTGCTTCCTGTGGCTGTTCGGTAACTTGGGGCGTGACTCCGAAGAAGCGTGTTCTCACACTCTCCTGTTCTTGTGCAGGTAAACCCGCAAAGCTAGAATCTTTAGCAACCACATTGTCATAGAAGCGCTGTTTAACTTTGGCCTGATCGTTATCCGAGAGGGCTTGGTAATCAGCATCCGCTGCTACTTCATTCCATTTAGTTGTTTTAGCCATAATTAGAACCCGAACCTATTAGCGACGTTGTCTGCGCCGGATGCCGAAGAGCCTTGGGATTGTACATCGTCTGCGGCCACGGAAAGAGATTCCATTGTAGGGAAGGCGTCATCCAGACCTTTTGACCAATTCTTACCCACAACTGCGCGGGCACGAATACGGTTGCCAGCAATAAGCCGATTACCCTGTGCCATGGATTTCTTTTCCATGAGTGTAACAAGCTTCATAAGGTCGGCTTTCATAACCGGGCTTAAGTCGCCGGCGATAAGCTTATACCCCTTGTTCATTAGCTTGTCGATTAGACCGAGCGGCTCTTGAAAGATTTCGCGTTCTGCATCAGATAACTGACTGTTAGACCCGGACATACGGGCGAGGTAAAAGCCTAGTGTCGCGAGACCCACCGAGGACGGATCGTTCGACTCTAGTAGTGCGCGAACCTGTACGGCAGAAGATCTTGCTTCCACAAGTGCCTTAAGGCCCATGTTCTTGTCTGGCATGCTATTTTCTAGAATTGCGGCGTAGTCCTTATACAGAGCCGGAGCCGCCACACGGAGATTGGTTAGCGCGTTTTTAGGATCGTTCTTATCTCCCCCTATTCCTCCTATGTCCCCAACCGGGTTGGCACCTTTCGGATTAGTCTTAAACATACCGCCGCCGATACTGTCGTTTAAATATTTGGTCTCATATCCTTTTAACGTGCCCGCTGGCGCCGTTTCCCACTGCTGCGTCTTTTCATTTTTAACTTCATAGTCCCGTCCGTTCCATCGAGCTACGATGGAGTCACCAGCTGCATTTGACAGAGTCGCGGGGGAGTATTTTACCCCTTCACCACCCGCACCAACCATTGCTTTATGTATTTGTTCAGAGACCGTGCTATTGACAAACGGAGTTCCATCAGGCGAACGAGGGGTGTTAAGGGGGAGGAGACGATCCATCCCTTCTTGTCCATACCGCGCAGTAAGCGTCGAGTAGTAATTGGTCGGGTCAATCCCGCGGGTCTTCTGCACCCCAAACAATTTAAGGAGCGGGTTAGAAGAAGGCCCTTTGATACCGAGCCCTCCTTCTTCGGTCTCCACCAACTGCCTCCCATAGTTAGCGGCAGGGCTAGCGGCAGGGGCAGGGGCGCCTTGTGGCTGTTGCTGAATCTGGCCGGGTTGTGCCTGTTGGGGAAGGGGCCCGATTTCCTGCATGATTCGTTGGATGGCTTCCTGTGGGTTCATTTTGTCGCCCGGTTGTAGTTGCGCCGCTCCGCCGCGTGGATCGATAGCCTGTCCACCGGACGTAGGCTGTTGGCCAGACCGCTGCATCATTCTAAACAAGGCTTCCTGATCGGCTGGACTTATTCGTGATTGGTCGAAGTTCATGTTATTTACCCTGCCTTAAGAGGCGACGATTCAGAACTTTAATTGCCACAGTGACAGCACCGAAGTAATCCACAGGAGAAAGGGACATCCCGCCTTCATTAACGAATTCCGGCAGAGCCTCGTCAGTCATTACGCCCAGGTGGCGCGGAATTGAATCTGATTCTGTTTTGTAGTGCCAGCGATTCATTGGCATTTTCACAAACCGGTCGTACAACGCGTCCTCTTCTTTCTCTGACAACCGGGAAATATTCTTCTTGATTTCACGGGCAGAACCCAGTGCGAACATTGCTGCCGTCGACGCCACACCACCAGATGCGTCGGTCGATTCAGTGCCGGAGCTAGCGGAGACTTTACCAAGGCTAGTCCCAAGACTTTGGGCAAGTGAATTGCCGAAAACAGACCCAAAGCCTGTTTTCTGACGCTGCTGTAGCTGGCCCTGTCGGTTCAAGTAGTTCATCTGCTGTGCAAATAGGTTGCTTTGGGCCTGTGTGTTATAGGCGTTCGTTAAGCCTGTATTCCCCATCTGCTGGAGCAGTGGAAGACGGTTTAGAGTGTTCGCCTTGTCAAACTCATATTGCGACGAGGCCCCGCCGAATGAAATAGCATCCGCTTGTTGATTCTGCTGGAGGCGTAAGTCGTTAACCTGTTGGGAAGCCTGATTTACAAAGTCGGCCTGTTGTCCTGCAATAGCCTCATTCAAACCGCCGGTATTTAAAAGTCCCTGCGCCTGTAAGCTCGTAATTAACTGGGGGCGCACACGTTCCATTAGCTTTGCGCTAAAGTCTTGAAGCCCTTGGCTGTATTGGTTTAGTGTGTCGGAACTTTGTTTGCGAAACAGGTCTGCAAGCGTGTTAGCCTGTCCCTGTTGTTTTTGGAGTTCAATTCCGGATTGATCCTTAGCCGCTTCTTGGAAGGTGTCCCCAATGAAAGAGGCAGTGCGGTCGCGGAGCTTTTGCGGATCTGCAAACGCGCCTTGTGGCACAACGACGCCCTTAAAGAATTGATCCTGTTCGACGGAATTAGCGTCGCGTCCCACATAGTTTCTAAACAGGGTGGAGAATTGATCGCCGTAGCTGTTTATAACGCCGATGTCGGCTTCTGTGGGGGTGCGGCCCTTATGGATGGAGTTCCAGGCGTCGTAAAAACCCTGTGTCCCGTTGTATTTGCTTATCGGATTACCGTCGACGAATGGCATTTAGTTACCCTTTCCCTGTGGCGCAACAGCGGCACAATACTCATCTTCAGTTATAAATTCACAAGAAAAACCAAGTTCAGAGGCAAGCCGTTCAACTGTTTCCTTGTCCGTGCCAGTGGCTTGGCAGTAAGAGCTTTCTGTTTCGTTGAATTGACGGAAGTAAAGCTTCATTATCTTACCCTCCGGGCTGAAAGGCGTGCCACCCTACTAGGGTTGCCAACTGTGTAGTCTGCGTAGCCTTTTAAGTAAACTGTGGTTGTTCCGGAGAGTGACATACGAAAGGCTGGAATTACTAGCGTCTGAGTGGTGTACACAGTGGACGTTGACGTTGTGGCTGTCCCGATAAAGTTTGATCCGCTGACAAGTCCTGTACCTGAGTTTCCGGACGTTGTGCTAATACCTATTGACGTTTCGACCCAGGAGGCTGTGTTTCTAAAGAACATACATACACCGGTGACGTCCCAATCTCCGGCTGTGAGTAAGATAGATGTAAGGTCAGAATACTGAGCGGTTGTTCCGACGTTCGCAGTGCCCACTATTGTCTCGACATATTCGCCAATAACGCCTGCTGCTGCGGCGTCGTTAGTCGTGGTTCCTGCACCCTTAAGTACACCCGTCACGGTGACTGACCCCGTTGCAACCACCGCACCACCGTCAGCCACAGAGAAAACGGACACGCCGTTGTCTTGTGCCTCGAAGATATTACCGGTTGAGGTACTGTTGTTAGTAATTAGGGTTTTGCCACTAGCTGAGGTGTTCCTAACCGTGGTCAGGCCGCCATCTGCCACAGTCAAAACATTCGTTCCGTTGTCCTGCAAGTTGGCAATGTTCTGGGTTCCCGCGGCGTTATTAGCCACAAGAGGGACGCTCGAGGCGCCGGAGGCGCTAAGAACCGTCCAAGAAGCAGCCCCGGAGTCATGATTATTGTGGGCCGCGACGAGAGTGGCGGCGTCGGTTTCCACGTCCACCGCTCGCGCCAGTGTGGACGAGGCCAGTGTAGTGGTGCCATTTACTTTAATGCTACGAGAGATTTGGGCCATTATGAACTCCGGTTACTTAGGTTCGATCAACAACCAGTTAATGGTTGATGTATCAGTGCCACTACTTGACGTGATGGTGAAAGACGTGCTTGCAACTCGGGAAGCGACGTATAGGTGGCCGAGGGTGCCGCTTGTGTTTGCGCGGGATAGAATTATTCGCGTATTGGCGGTCACTACTGTGTTAGCTACGAGGATCGTTCCGCCTACTAGTGTGGCCTGTCCCATGCGTTTGTTTGACCCATCCAGAAGACTAACGGCAGTCCAGCCCTGTAAGCCATTGTCATGGTTGTTGTGGACATCCACAAGCATTTGCAGTTCGTTATCTATCTTGTCGAAGTACTTACCCATTCTTTCGTTGAATTTGTCGCGACGAGACATATTCATTTATGACTCCTGCTTCCAGCCCTCAGGCTTGACAAAGATGCTCGCACCCTCAACCACACACGTACTGTTCAGGGTTGAATTGGAGAACTTGACACGAAGTGACTTTGCCTCTAGGTTGATTTCTGCCGACTTCGTTGTAAGACCGTTGTAAACCCAGTTAAATGAATCCCAGTTCAGAGAGTCCCACGTCACTTGATTTTGTTTGTACAGAATCGTCGAACTAGCAGACGAGGGGCTGTCCTCGCCATCGACGTAGAAATCAAGGCGTAGCGTCTGGGTATCAGAACCGGTCGCGCCGCGAAGTTCGAGGTATTGCCAACTCGATTGGATAACGGGGGACTTTCGGAACATGTCGCCCGTTGTGGCGTAGCTGATAATGGCTGTACCGTTGTCGGCCTGTGTATCTCCCATCTTAAAAACCTGTCCAGCGTAATTTGCGAAGTACGGTCGGAAAACGCCGGTTGTGTCCTCAAAAATAGCCCCACAGTTGAACTTGTCAAGGTAAGAATCCCGGCCCCATGCAAAGGCTGTGGTGTAGTCTAAAACCCAACACACGTCGTTTTGCGTAAGCCCGGTCGAAGAGACAAACAGATAGATTAAGTTCTTTGCGGCGTCGTTGATGGCCCAGGTGTTGGCGAGTCTGCTTTTGTTTGTGTCAGACAGGCTCACAATAGCGTCGTCACGACAATCCGCGATTCCGGTACCTACGGACAAGCTCGTTGACCCATCGAAGAGGCGCGGAACGCCGAACTGATCCAGGAAAAACACAAGCTCCTGTCCCGGCGTCTTGTGGGTTGCCGGCGTCGTAAATTTCACAATGGTACGGTGCGACTGAGTGCCTACGCCGGGAACGATAGGGTTGGGGCTTTCGATGAATGGGAACAAGTCCCCAATCGTGTTGATGCGGGTCGGCTGAAACTCCACGCCGAAGATGCCATGTCGTTTGAACACACAGCTTTTACCTTGGAAGTCCACGCCCCCAATGATATTGCCGCCAGTCTTGCTACCCGGTGTAATGTAGTTGTTGGTTAACACAGTGGCAGGAACATTTAATGACGAGAAAAAGAGCCGGTCAGCTGTGACATAGAACATGTACCCACGATGCTCATATACGGCGGTGGGGATAAGAGAACTCGGCAACGCCCCTACTGTGGCGGCGACTAAAGAGCTATTAATCTGGAAGGCATTATCAACGCCATTAGTAACAATCACAATATCGTTTAGCATTGCGAAAGTGCAGGTATTGTCAGCCCCGGATGTCAGAACCACCGCACCGGTGATGTCAATCCATGTGCCGTTGAGGGCCGACATATATTCAATGACGCTTCCGCGAATACGGATAGCGGCATTCGTACCACTGGAAAAGCGAGCCATGTAGATGCCGGTTGCAGCTATGTTAGGGGCGTCCCCAAGCGTCGAGTAGCCCTCGCGCCATTTGAAACCGCCGACGGGGAAATAACGAATGTTCTGGCAGTCGCGCAGTTCCGTAGGGTCAATGCGGATACCAGACTTAATCGTATTTACACCGTCAGTAATGGCGTAAAGGTCAATGACTTCCGAGGATAGTTTGGGCATTAGAAAGTCTCGCGGGCGTTAAAGATAGGTCTGTCGTTGCTAACGGGGAATAAGGCCTCGTCTTCGCTCTGCGCTTGTAGCCACATACGCTCGGCTCTCATGTACAACCCATCTTCACGGTCATCCGGGGAAGAACCGGCTTCACGCCAGATGGCGCTTTCAATAACGGCATGGGGGTAGCGATACAGCAATTCGTTGGAATCAGCCGTATTAATCATGGGAACATACTGACGTAGCCCTTTAAGAAAGAGAACATACGCTTGGTCAGGAGAACCCGTAAGCCGAAGTACTTTCCCGTACAGGTCTGTAGCTGTATAGGTTGCAGACGTGGCAGTAGCCATCAGCTTTTGGTAGAGCGTAAGAGATGTATCAGTAGAAACAGAACGGACGGTGTAGGTATTTGTATCGCCATTGATTAGGATGTCCTCGCCCGGAGTAATGTTTGTAAGCCAGGCTGTGCCGACACCCGTCAATGTCTGGGTGTTGATCGTGCCGCTAACTGTGCCCGTCGTGTAAGACGTACCGAGGCTGTCCTGATTGAAGATCATGCCCTCCACAGGAACGCCAGACGAGATGGGGAACATGGCCGTGAAGCCGGACGATGCCTGATGCGTGATACGTAGCGCCCTGTTAGACGACGTGATGTTAAGCTGGCTAACGTCGCTCAACTCAGACGGTAGCGTGTAGTCAGACCGAATCAGCCGATAAGTCTTATCCGCTGCCGTCGTGCCCTGATAGGCAGGTTCGATAATTGCCACACTCGTACTGGAAACCGTCTGGATACGGTAGTATGCTTGGAGCGTCTCCGTCGGGAAGTAGATCCACGCGCCTACATGGATCGTGGAGTCAAACGGAGTGCCTGAGGCCGTGAAGGTCTTGCTTCCATTAGTAGCCGTCATGGTTCCGGCTGTAACCGTGGGGGTGAGAACCAAGGGATACTCACGGAAGCGAAACGACCATGCGTAGCCATGCCACTTTTCGAGGCAGGCGTCGTTGATGTGGTTTCGGATGCGGGCGTAGACAGTGGAGTCACCGGCGTTTTTGTTTAAACGCGCCGATACCCGGTAGACCGCTTGTGTAAGATTGAGCATTTAGAATAACCTCGAAGGGTAGCCGTCGTTTATCGTTTGTAGATGATCGTCAGGCCGTTGGTGGCTGTGACAGACCGGTAGACAATGCCGTTCACCTTTGTATTGTAGAAGTCATACGTTCCGACGGTTGCGAGCGAGATGCTGGACACGAGAACGGTCAGGAAGCCGGGCGTTGTGGTGGTGGAGTTAAAGATGGTGAGAACACCACCGGCGGTAGCAACCCCGACAATAACCTTGTCAATGTAAGATGCCGCAATGACTGCGGTTTCGTTGGTCTGTGTGAACGAGGAGCGGTTCACAGTGTTGGGTTCGAGAGCGTAGGACAGAGACGACACAAACATCAGAGCGGCAAGGATCTTTTTCATATTATTTCTCTCTCCGGTAGACGGGTATGTAAAGTTGCTTCCCCTCATCTGTCTGCGACAAAAACCCCACCATTCTGTATTTCTCGGCGTTCACGGATATCGTGGATCTTCGATATTCGGAGTAGCCGATAAAGCAGAGTGTTTGGAGTAGAAAGACAAGTAGGTAAGCGAGGTCTTTATTCATTTTTGAAGGACTGCCCTTCATAAGGCCCCCCCATGCGGGGAGGGGCCCTAGTAAGGCAGGGGTACTTCTAATTATTTACCGAACAACACAACGCCAGCCGCTGCGCGATAGCAACCGGTGCCATAGATCATGTCACCGCCGACAATCGTTCCGCGTCGAGCCGCGAAGTGTTCGGTCATCACACTAGCCTGTTTCGCAATAGCATACACGAGACATTCCTTGTGAAGAACGAGGTTAACTCTGCCGCCGTTCGCATGCGCGGGCAAGTTCTGCGACATGATGACTTCAACGCCACCAATGCGCGGAAGCGCGCCCGTTTCCTTAGACTTTTCCGAGCTGTAATCCCCGGACGGAATGGTGTTGTTTTTAACCATGGCCCAATACGACTTAGGGCTCAGGACGATACAACGATCCGATTTAGGGGCGAAGTTCGAGTCAAGCCGTTCCAAGGCATCGAAGATGTCATCCGGCGAAACATCACTTGCGCCAGTGTTATCTCCGAGGGTTGCCGTGATCGAGGTATAATTCGCCCACATATCAGTGTCGAATTTCTCCGCGAGAGAACGCTGCATCTTCCCGTCGAGTTGCCCCATATTGAAGAGTTTCGTCTGCGCGGAAAGCGCGTCAGAAATAAACTCATCGTCAACAACCCACGTCTGCACGTTCATCGAGAACGCTGTTTCGGTGGCAGCCGTCGGGGTGATTTCGTCGAACGCGGTTAACGCTCGGGTCGTCGCCGTGCGGTTCGCAAGACGAGGAACGCGAAGGATATCCCCGCCAGATTCGGCGAGTAAGTTTGACATGTCCATCCCGCGTTCTTTTGCAACTGTGTTACGTTCAAACGCAGACTGAATACGTTTGCTCCAAATTTCCGGTACGTAGAGATCGTGAGATCCACCCGTACCCGATAAACCGTTACCTAAAGCCATATATTTACTCCTCCATTATGTTATTTCGAGTTAGTCGAGTGGAATGTACGTGATGATCCAAGAAGGCGTAGCCACGCCTGCCCCTGTGGGCGCAACGCTGACGTTTGCCGAGAGACCATTTTTGTAGCGAGGGAAAACGCTTGGTTTTTCAAGCAATCCCCCTTTATCCATGCGATACAAGACAGTGGAGCTTGTGTTCGCTGTTGCGGTGTCCCGGAACACAATCTGATCCGTTACGGCAACGCTGGACGCTGCAATGTCAAGTACAATCCCCGAACCCGTGTCACACAACAGAGCTGTGGTACCGGTTGAGGCTGTGATGAGACAGGTGGCAATACCACCGTACTGGGGGTTTAGCGATCCGCCTTTCAAGTCCATGGGAACATCTTGTACGCCCTTGGCTGCGAAAGCAGAAATGCTCAAACCCACCGTGAGAAACAACGCTTTACTGATTTTCATTTGCTTCCTCCGATTTTGATTTGCGCGGAGGACGCTTAGGGGGACTTAGGCTTGCGGGGTGTAAACGAACTGTCCGTTTGCATCCTTTTTAAAACCACCAATACGACTTAGCTTGTCGTACTCAGCGGAAGACATAACCTTGAACTCTTGTGCCGAATAGGAGCGAGACGATGCGGGTGCCGGTGTGGTTCCTCCACCGAGAGGTTGGGACTTTGCAATCGTCGCGTCTCTTTTCCTTTCTGTATCCTTGGTGCGTAAGTCTTCCAGCTCCACCAATTCGTAAGTGCGAAGTAACTGCTGTTCAAGGGTGCCGGTGATGCCGTATTTCATGGCAGTGGCTAACAACCGGTCTTGAAGAGCCTTGTCTTCCCGTAGTTCTGCAACGGGGCGACTAGCACGCAGTGCAAATGAATTCCATGCGTCTTTTTCTTTCATTTCATTTACATAGCGCATTGCTTCTTCGGCTTGTTTACGAACGGGGGCCACAAAGGGATCAACGACTTCTCTCAAAGCGCTGTCCTGTTCTGGGGCGGGCTGTGCGACTGGGGCAGACATTCGGGATTCGTATTCTTGGCGCTTCTGTCTTTCCTGCTGTAGGTCTCGTAAACGTCCTTCGCTTTGGCGCTCAAGTTCCGCGATTTTCGCCTGTAATTCCACTGCGGTTGGCCCGGCAGCGACGGGAGGTTCGGCGATAGGTGCGACTTGAGCATTGCTGTTTTCTTGATCTGACATTGTGTGACTCCTTTTTGATTTACGTGCGCGAGGTTGCACGAATGCGACGCTGGTAGGTTTCAAGAACGCAGGGCGTCGGCCCGCGAACCTGTTTACAGAAAGCCTAGTCGACTTCGGCTTGTGCTTTCTTTTCCGCTTCTAGTTGTTCGCGCGTTAAGCGAGCTTGATACGAGAGACGGAGTAAATCGAGAGAGGCGCGTAAGGCGCCCCGGTGGAACTGTAACTTCTCACTTATGGTAGCCGGGTCTAAGATGGCGTCGAGGTGGTTTAAGCTGCGAGCCCAAACTTCTTTAGCAAACACTTTGTATTCATCACTTGACGCGAAGTTGGTGAGCTTGTTGGCGTCTGAGATAATCGCGTCGGGATCGGGCATTCGGGATTCTGCGACACCCAGGAATTCTTCCCGCATACTAGGCGCGGCTAGGATTTTTGCTAGCTGAGCGGAAGACTTTGTGTATCCGAGGCGACCTAGAAGGTTGTCAAACATTTATTGTCCCATCCCATTCTTGACGTTCTGATTCATGGACTTCCCTGATTCACCGACGCGCATGTTATTCATGGCTTGCGACGGGTTGCGGGTCGCTGTCATTGACGGCGCGTCGCCGGCACTTGGCCCCATCCCTTCGAAGATCCCGGACTTGTTGAGGTTGGCCATACGGAGCATTTCCTTTTGGATGTAGGTCTTGTCCACGTGCGTCGTTAGACGCTGCTTTGCATCTTCGGGCCATTCTTTATATTCGTCGGACTTCATAAGTGCCATGTGTGCCGCTAAATGCTCATCAGTATCTTCACCGAGGGTTGGTTCTAGTTCTTCACCGCGCTCAATTAAGTCATGTTCCATGAACGGGCTCTTAACCAGTGCTTGCTCAGGTTTAGGTAGCGTAAGCTCTAGCCCAACTGCCTTCATGGTGCGGGCAGTCATCTCGTAGAACGTAGCCGGGTTATTAAGGACTAGGGGATTGGTGATAAACGTCCGGTAGTTGAGGAGGGCGGTATCTCTAACCATCTGCGTGTCGTACATCGTCGCCATCGACAGCTTGAAGTTACACATCACAGAGAAGTCTTTGCTTGTCATCTTGTCAAAGACAGGAACGCCGTTTCCGGTGCCAGCAACCTGGAACTCTTTAAGTTCCGGGGCGCACTGGCGGTTCAAGTCCCAAATATGGCCCACCAAATCGTTTAGAGCCATGGCAATACGATTGATGGGAGTAGAGAGGCGTACACCGGCCCGTTGCTGGGCATTGATTGTCTCGGTAGCGGTAGAATTACCGCTTGGAGCTATTCCCTGTAGGGATTCGCCGAGGGCTAGGACGCGCTCAAAGTAGTCAAGAATAATCTTCTCTTCGTTGAAATAGGAAACATCGACTGGCGGGAGCTGCGGGAAGTTAATCGCAGAAGTATCATCCACGGGATAACCCTTGCCCGGCATTAGCGAAATGGTCTGTGGGTTGAAACGTCCCCCCGATTTGTAGAAGAAGAACGGCAGGTTAGCCCACTGGCCTTTTGCAACGCGGGCGTTGTGTATGGCTTCCCATTCCACAAGGAGGGACTGCGTCGCACGGCGAATAGACTCGCCCTGTGCGCGTCCGTCAACCGGGCGGGGTTTGAGTTCAACGATACGGCACGCGCCGTAGTTAACTCGCAACACTTCGCCCGTCTGTGTTTCAAAGATAGCTGTGACTTTTTCTGACACGCCGTCGTCGTTCACGTCCTGCCAAAAGTGCGCCTCTGCCAATTCAATCGGAAGCACTTCGAGTTTCCGTTCAACCTGGAAACCGTCGTAGGTTTGTTTCGCCCTTTCTAAATCGGAAACGATTTGGCTCGTATGAAAGTCTTTAAGCTTCTTAACCTTTTTGGCGTTTAAATACGGAGCGTCATCATCGTCAGAACTCTGCGCCATCTCTTCTAAGTTGCGGAAGGTATAAGCACGAGTTTTAAAAACGTAGTCTTTGCGCGCGGCCTCTTTCAGCGTTTCGAAGAAGGAACTGTAGATAATAGATTCGGCTGTGATCCGTTCGATCTTGGTTCCGTCGAAGGTGCAGACTTTCACCCGTTCTTTCTTTTTGCGGGTTATAGTCTTGCGAGAAACTTCGCCAGTGAGTTCATTAATTTCTGGCACCACTTCTTCTCTAGTCACCTTGCGGGTTTCATAGACATGCTCTTTCACATAGCGAGGTTCCATATAGCCGTTGCCATAGGTCTCTGCGTCCATGTCGGCCTTATCCAAAGCCGTGTACATGTCTGCTTCGTAATTCAAGACATAGGTTAAATACTTTGCGGCTCTCTCTGCCACGTCGATATGGGAACGGGAGAGGGCGTCAGGCAACACCGTAAACTTTCCCGTTTGACCGCCAAACGTGTAAAGTACATTTGCGTGAAATGTATCGATACCGATGCGGGGCAGGGGACAAGCTAGATTTGGGTAGCCGACATAGGGCAAGGGCTTTTGAACCGCGAGCATGTGATAGGCGTTAAAATCGCGTTCCCGCTCTTTCTGCCATTTAGAAGACACGCGCTCGGAACGTAGTTCTTGCAGTCTTGCCACAAGTTGACGGCCCATCTTGTCCAGCTCAGCTTCGGAGAGCTTGACCTCGGACGAGTCGGAGTACTCCTCCGGCATAGATTCAACTTGCAGAATTTCTACTTCTTTTTCGTTGTATGCCATAGTTAGTCGTCCTGAGAGAGGCTAGTGGTTTGATAGTTAAGCGACACGGGCTGAATTGAACCGGAAGAATAGGTGGGGCGCATCACCAACACATAGCGGGCTGTATCGGCAAAGTCTTTGTCTTTGTCCCGCACCCTTTCTTTTGGGTCGCGGTTGCCACCAAACTTATATTCGTCCCAACTAAGATGGGACATCGAATACCACAACTTGGGAACACTTTCCGTAAAGTACACGGACGGGCGGTTTAACGTTGTGACAGGCTTCGTCACGTCGTAGCGCAGGAAGGACGACACAACGTCATATCCCGCGTCTGAGTTGTCGGCTAGGGTGAACCCCATGCCGGCGCGTTCAAATTCTGTGAGCGTAGTTGTTGCCGAACCAAAGCCGCTGACTTGTTTGTTGATGGCGGGATCAGCGACTCGCAGGAGCGTCTTCGCTCCGTGGTGGCTTTCCCTGTCGTGAATGGCCGACACAACTTCTTCAGCCGTGCCGACTATCAACAACTCATCAAAAAATACAACGGTGTCTGAGGGGTCTACATACGCCCAAGAAATGGCAGTACCTTTCCGCTGGTGCGGATCCATAGCCATAACGACGGGCCAGGAAGGTTCCGGTTGTTTCGCTCCAATGACATGAACGGCGCTATTTAACTCTTTGTAGCGTCGGCCCTTGGATTCAATGAAGTCCCCATTCTCGCGTGCTTCGCGTTCAAGGGGACTTACTCCGGCTAAAAATTCATTAATGGCTTTTGTGCTGTTGTGGGGGTTGTCCCTGATGCCCCACCTGAACACTTCCACATTGGGATTCATGGACTCTAGAAACTCCATAGCCCACGTCAGCCGGTAAAGCGGAGTCACGCCCATAATGCCAACACCCCCGCGAGTCACAATGCGGGAATTACACGCCTGATACCAATCTTCTGGAATCTCTTCATCTGCAAACCAGATGTCTAAATCAACCGATTCGCCCTTAGCCGAGTCTTGCTCGTAGGTCTGAAAGTCAATCCAGCCGTCGTTGACCAAGTGCAACAGATGGTTTCTGCCGTCATACGACTTGTCCCAAGCTTCCCGCTTGCTTGGGGCAGAAGACCCGTATGCCAAAGCTTTAGTCGGTATCCAATCGAAAATTTCTGGCAAATGCTTCTTTTCGTGTAGCGAGTAGTCCTGGGCCAGAATACGTCCGTGGCGGTCGCCCTTACGAAACACCTGGCCGGTCAGGGGGTGCTTGTCTAGCGTCATGTGGAACAAGAACTCTTTGGCACACGTGAACGTCTTACTACTCCGGTTGCCACCAAACACAATACGGCTGCGCTTGGGGCTCATGTGGAATTTCACATGCTTCGAGTCGGGGCAAGGGTTGACAGGGCAAGGGACGGGATGCCAAACCTTGTCGTTGGCTAAAGTGTCAGGTCGGCGCCCCCCATGCTTTTCACAGCACGGCACGTAGAACTTAATGCGCTCATGCTCATAGCGGCGTAGAAGCTCCTGGGCAGCTAGTACCTGTTTCTCGTCCCTTTTGTCCACTAGAGTCCCTAGCAGCCGTTAACCGGCTTTCCCGGTAGAATCATTTCCCGGCACAGAGCGAGTTTTAAAATAGGCGTCAGCCACCGTTCCCCCGCCAATTAACGCGCTGGATAAGAAAACGCAAGTCATGAAATCATCAACCGGGAGCTTGTACCCAAAGAACGCTCCACAAGCCACAAGAAAGAGCAAAATGCCAAAACTAACCTTGCGCGATCCTGGGCGATAAAAATATTGGAAGATGTTCACTTATCGACTCCTTTGGGGCTTTAGGGCCGTTAAGGCCCTTTAAATTCGTTTTAAGCGTTTAGGGGTGGCAATGTACGACTTGACGGGTATAGGGCCCTTAAATCGAACGGACAGGGCCTTCTACTGGGGTTTAAGAAGCGTTGGTGAGGGTCAAGTGCAAAGTCTGGAAGAAAAAATTTGCAGGTGGTAGGGTCCAAGAACACATACCCCACCCCCAAAAAGGGGGATGCCGGGTCAAACTGAGGGCACACCGGCCGGGCCGCTGCCCGGAACTCAATCCCAAACTGTCGTAGCGACTATCGTAACACGTAACCCCACCGTCGAAGGTCCTTTCCCTGCAAAGGATGCGCGCCCCACATCCTTATACGCCTGTACTACCAATAACAGCTCTAGAATTCAACGCATTTGCACACACTTGATTGCAGGTAATAACATCAGTCCATCCATCCATCGATCCATCAACCCCTCGATTCATTCCCCTGATCGACGATGATTTCAGCATCGATGACCGACGGCGGAAGGTCCCGTGCTTTTGCAATCAACTGCTTGAGTTCTTCAGTCGTTTTGATTTCCGTCGTGCTTCGGACCTCGATGTGCTGAACGTTCTCGATGACGCCTTCTGTTTTGAGTATTTGCTCAACAACTTTTCGCGACACTTCTAGATTCTCATCCTGATTCATCAGCTTCTCAAATCGTTTAACAGCTTGCGGAAGCATGCCCGACATTCTACGGCGCGCTAGGATCGGAAATGCTTTCAGAACTTTGGGATGCCCCATGATGTAGCTTACTCGAGGGCGAGAGACGCCAACTGCGTCCGCGACTTGCTTCTGTGTACATTCCGGATGGTCAAACACGTATTGTAGTATTTCGCTTGCTCTAGGCCCTAATCCGGCCTCTGAGTGAGAAGCAAGGGACTTTAGAGACTTTAGCGCCTTTAGTTGTTGGTTCATAGTTTTGAGAGAGCATCCGCTTCCGTATTTTGTTCCCGTGGAATCCACTGAAAGCAAATAGAGCGAAAGTTCTTTACGAGTCTTTGCGCTTCTTCAAACAGCGGATAGTATGAGTTTGGACGCCTTTCTTGTCTTTTTGTATGCACTTTCATTTGCCCGGACATCTGTCCCATGACAAAACTGGCGTCATTACGCCATAAAATCTGTTCCTGCTCTAATCCCATATTGAGAAGTGCGGCTAGACCATTGACGACGGATTGATACTCGGCAACGTCACACCATCCCGTCGGCCCGTCGACGACTTCTTTGTAAAGCGTGTTCTGCGCATTGTCTTTGATAATTACTGCACACCTTGTCTTTTGAGCTTTCGTGTTGCTACCGTCTGACCAGACATAAATCATATTTAAATCCTTTTAATTCCTTTCGTATAAGGGCTTTGGTACTAACGTCTTTAACGGCGTTGACCCTAACGGCTGTTTAACGTCTTTGACTCTAACGACGTTAACGGCGTTGACCCTAACGACGTACCAAAAGACGTAAGACGTTGACTCTAACGACGTTAACGTCTTTGACCCTAACGACGTTAACGGCGTTGACGTTAACGACGTTAACGGCGTTGACCCTAACGACGTACCAAAAGACGTAAGGCGTTAAAGCCGTTGACTCTAACGTCGTTAACGGCGTTGGCTCTAACGTCCCCTTTCTCTCTATCTCAGCCTCTTAACAGACGTTAACATCGGTTAAAGACGTTAGTGACGTTAAAGGCGTTAAACAGAAGGTATGAAAGTAGTAGAAAACAGTTCCTGTTAGCGCGGGGTCTGCTCTTCGTCTTTGCGCACACGAAGAACAGCGATAGTAGATCCGTTTTATTTGGAACCGGGCTGCCTTTCAGAGCCGGGTTAAGGCCGATCTATTGCCTTGTTTTAGCGCACATCTTATTTGAGTCTAGGGGTCAAGGTAGGTAAGGGATAACCTATTTATACGCGCCTTAGAACATCCGCGGAAGGGGAATGGAGACCGGAGGCCTTTAGCCTTCGGAGTCATCATACCCTCTTGTCTGTACGGGTTAGAGATAGAGAGTAATTCGTACAAACATATCTATAAATCAATGTGAAAGCCGCTAATAGCATTAAAAGCGGGGTATAACAGCCACTTTTATAGTCCTGTAGTAATATATCCTACAAATAGACGTGAATCGTACCTATGTAAAATCTTTGTAACGTCCCCTTAACGGCCCCTTAGCGGCCCCTTAGCGTCCCTTAATAAGCGCATTTAACCGGTTCTCTTGGGCCTCGAGTTTCTGTTTTTGCCGGCGTAGTTCGGCCAGTTCCTGGGCTAGTTTGTGGCCTACAAACATATTCCGGAGTTCGTCCAGACCCATGCCCTGGTGCCTTTTAATCATCTCGGCAATCGACGTGTTCAGTTTTAGCGCCGTTTCTTTCAGCCATCGGTGCAGTTCAGCGTCTACCGCCACCATGCCCCTGTTCGTGTTGTTTGCCATGTTTCCCCCATTCAATTTATCTGCCCCTCAATACTAGCATAGCCCCTATTTATGTCTTCAATGTTACCGGAATGTAAAATCTGTGCCCCTAACAAAATAACCCCTTGACAATCTCACTGGTGTGGTGTATTCTATGTGTATGGAAAACAAAGCATCCTCGGCGATAACCCAGACTCTCCCGACGCTGATAGTGCTATGGCAATGGCTGGCGGTGTACGAGCAGAGCGGCGATGAGTTCAAAGGGGGGCATTGATATGACTCTCCTACGCTACGATGGCAAATACGAGGATATGCCGGGAGAAAATAGACAGTGGACAATCGTTAGCAGTTTCGTTGATGCTGATGGGTGTGAGCGCATCCGGGGCTCATTTGGGCTGGACGGACTGCGCCAGATAGGACTAATAAATAAACGGGGAGACTCTAATGAATAGGCCATATTTTATCTATCGCGACGGGCTACTGTATATGCGTAAATTGACCGGTGTATCCGCGCGCCGTGTGGTAAATGAGCTGATAAAGATGGGCCATAAGGCTCATTTTGTATATGACCCAAAATAGACATTGACATGTAGGAAATATATGATACACTGTAGCATGCAAACAGACACACTGAAAGGAGAAATAATCATGGGAACCGAACTCACGACGATGAATGACGCGCGACGTATCGTATACGACTGGATTGAAAACTACGTTGACCGGAATGGCATTACTGAGGAACAAATAAACAGGGCGGCATTTGCTCTCGTGGATCATGTCGGCGGTTATGGGGCGATTTTCGACGTCGATGATACTCGGGATTTTGATTTAGATTTTCATATCTATGGGGGGAAATCATGAACACAACACACACGCCGGGCCCGTGGAAAATAGACACGATGTGGGGACTAATCAAACACGGAAGCGAGGAGATATGCGCTCTCCACTCCGACAATTCAGCAAACGCGCGACTGATCGCCAGCGCGCCGAAACTACTGGAAGCGTTGAAGGACTTGGTATCGCGGTTTCCCGAAGGTCCGTACGAAGGCGAATTTTCGGCCAATGCAAGGCGTGTAATCGCCAGCGTCGAAGGGGGGAAATAATCATGACTACATGCGACTACGGACATGAAGTGGATACCGACGTTCGGACGCTACCAATTGGTGTAGATGGAAACATCCTCATCTGTGAAAATCACTACAAAAAGGAAATGAAATTCCGTCGCTCATATCCGCGCTCATTCAAGTCTGTCCGGGATTTTCCAAAGTTCGCCAGTTTAAAAATCTATGGGGGGAAACAATCATGAAAATTCAAACAATTGAGACGTACGAATTCGACGAACTTGACGCCAAGGCCAAAGAAAAAGCACGCGACTGGTACCGAGACGGCATGTTCGATGATCGCTGGTATGAGTTCGTTTATGAGGATGCATTAAACATTGGGTTCAAAATCACGGGGTTCGATATTGACCGGTTAGCAGAGGTCACTGGGGAATTCACAGATTCGGCAAGCATCACGGCAACACGAATCATCGAGGAACACGGGGAAGTGTGTGACACCTACACCACTGCACGGGCGTATTTAAAAGAACGCTCAACGCTGGTAGCCGGGTCTGGTGTGGACGAGAGCGAAGAGCTGGACGAGGTGGACGAAGAATTTCGCAAGTCTCTGTGTGTGGATTACCTGGAAAAACTCAGAGCCCAGATGGACTATCTCATGAGTAATGAGAATGTGGACGAAGGTATCCGCGGGAATGAGTATGTATTTACGGATATCGGCTCTAGAAGCGTTTCACTATAAAGGAGATAAATAACCATGACTACTATAAATAAAACCGATACGTGGCTGCCCGTGTTTTCAGGATTTTACCAAACTATCTGGGAAACGGATGACGACGAGGTTCAGGAAATTGAACACATCAACGAAATACGGGTGCAAAACGGGTTAGGGGAAATTGTTTGGGACGATATCGACTGGAATTATTCAGATTATGCGCTAGACGTGGCGCGCCGGTTCACGGGGGAGATTGAGGATAAATTAAAAACACTAGGAATGATTAAAGCGTGTGTGATGCAGGAATTAGTGAGTCCCCGGGAGTACAACTACCGGAATGACTCTGTAAATGTAGAAATTACCCTCAGTGCATCGAATGTAAAAACGATCGAGAAATATCTAGACGCTAACCTAGCTGAATTCCAGAAGTATCTACGAGGTAACTATAGTTCTTATGACGGATCTATCTCGTCCTATTCGAACAGTTTGGATGCATGGATTAGTAGCTTGAAAACCACACTCGCGGATAGCCATCAGCTGGGAGCAGTTTTGCAGTTTATCCTACTGAATGAGAATCCGGATGTGGAGATAGAAATACACGGCGAACTGATAGGGAACGGATGCGTGTTAGGCGCAAAAAACTACACAGAATTAACAGGGGGAAAATAATCATGAACTGTAATCAATGCGAGTTTTTGTTTATCAACGGTGTCGGTTGTCACGAGACGGGATGTCCGAATAGTAAAAGCGCGCCGACGTGTTTCCGGTGTGGATTTTCAACTAATGACGACGGTGAATGCGACTGTATGGTTGAAAGTGCCGAGGTAGCTCAATGACCACACTGTCGGTAAAACAGTTGTATGAATTGAGAAATACCCTAGCATTGCATTTTTATTTCCGCGAAGGGCAGGCGGATATGGAGACGTCGCTTTTTATAGCCGATTCCTTCGTAGCTAACCGACATATTGAGGGGGCCAACTAATTATGAAAACTAAACGTCCGTTGAAAACTGCATCAATCAACCATCATTCAGAGAATCGCCGAATACGACTTGAATTACATAAACACGGGGACAAATATGTTTGGGTAACAACCGCCGGAAAAAACGAGCTACGTATAGGCGGAAAAACGATAGAACGGGCAGTGGACGCTCTTCGTAATTATTTTGAATGGTATCGCTGGAATCTGCGAATTAAGGGGGAATATTATGAAAGGTAAAACGGAAATCAGCACGTGTCCGAATGGTTGTGGAGTTTACAAAGTGGCGCACGACTGCCAAACTAAGGCTAGCGCGACTGGCGGGATGCAAGTCATTGATTCACCTAGAGGATAAATAATCATGGTTGAATTAGCTGCTGTCTTGATCGTGCTGGTGCTGCTTCCACGCGTCGTAATGTTTGGACTAGCATTAGGGTGTATTGTGTTTTTTCATACATGTAGTTTTTGTTCGTGGATAGTGGACGAGGTTAAAATTGCCCTAGGCGGTAAATGATCGCGCCGAGGCACACCTAGCGGGGGAATAATCATGGAAATGCATGAATGTAAAAGGTGTGGAAGCCGGTTTTCGGATGAGGAATTGGCGGAAACGTTTCCGGTGGAATATCCCGGCGGCAAAAATTGGCCGGTGTCTGTGTCTCCATGTTGCCTTTGGTCATACGTCTACGTCGACGACGCAGGAATTCAGGGGGGAATATCATGATTAGACTACTGGTCATTGTGGCACTTGTTGCCGTCGGCGGTATGTTTCTGGCCGCCTTTTGGCCGTTCGTCCTAGCGTTCGTGATCGTGGCATATGTTTTAGGGTAAGGCCAGTTAGGGCTAGGTAGGGCCATTAATCACAGGGGGATAATTCAATGCGCTATGTACTGGTTCAGTCCGGGCACCTGGTTTACATTGCACGAAGTTTGCGCGCCGTTCTTATGAGTTCCGCATATCAACCGTTCAACACAGCGTGTGAGATTTTCGAATTAGACATGGGGCGCCAGACAGGACGGCGCATATGAATATTAAAAATCGTATCGAGGCATACCTGGCGTCCATAGATTACGCTAAAGCATCAAAACGCGAGCTCTTAGCGCTACACGATATCAGGAATTTGGTCTGTGTAGTTTGGGCGCAAAAGAAGTTGACAGAGCGCCGTACTAAGGGATCCGGCTAAACGGTTAGCTACGACACCGTGCAAGAGAGGATACGCACGCGTTAACGTCCCCGGCGATTCAGACAGGCCACCGACACAAATCCAAATCTCTCTCCCCACGTCCCAGACGAAAATCGGCCGAATTGAAAATTGAAAATGAAAATGGAAATCGTTCTCGGTGATTCAGAAAGCACCGCCCGCAGTTCCCCATAAAAACCAACCCTAAAACGATTTGTAAGAAAGCCCTTGACTTACAACCTTAGAACTGTTACACTTACGTAACAGTCCCGTAATAAAAATCGACGGAAAGGAGCCCCCAATGCATTGCCACCTCTGCGGAAGTTTTGCTTCACCGATCTTCGAAGAGTACCAAATGCACATGAAGAGTCACGACGCGCCGCCGTGGGACTTGCGCCACGTGAAGCTAAACAACAACACCTGAATGAGCCTACAAAAAAAGCGTGAAGTGGTTGAGCGAGTCGAGCGGAGAGTCTGCAAAAAACACATAGGGGGAATTCTCTAATGCCTGAATACGTGCTGACCCAACACGGCGTGCAGATCATCAGATTCTTTTCGGTAGCAAGACTACAAGAGTACATCAGGGCTAATTTTAAGACAGAGAACCTATCCGAACTCAGAAAGAGCGGGTTTGTGGTGAGGGAGATTACAGGGAAGGAGGCGAACCAATGATTTTCGTATTCGAGGACTGTAAGCACTGTGGCAAAAAGAACTTGAACGTGGAAAAGGGTTTCGACGGCGAGATTATTCGCGAGGACTTGTGCCTAGATTGCACAGACCGTACGGGCAGGATGCTAACACAGGACGAGTCATATCAGACGCTTCTACGGCTGACGAACTTCAACGATAGTTTGGTTTATGGCGGCGGGTATATGGACGACTGGAACGCAATGGACGATATCTATGAGGATCACACAAATGGATGAAAACAAAGTGCCCTCAATCGACCTTAAAGAACTAGCACAGATTGTAAAGGCCGCAAGGGAGTCCATTGACGGCGCCGATCAAGTTCTTTTTCAGGCGTCCCATCTATTGCGGCAGTACGAGATTTACCTAGCGGGGGTGAGTCATGAACGAAATCCTAGTGTTATTGAGCTTAGGGTTCTTACAAGTAACGACGTACCGAAGTGTCCCGGCACAAACGGATGACACGCCTTTTCGAACTTCTGTCAATTGGCATGTTTCTCCTGCTGTTGTGGCTATCAGTCAAGACCTGTTGAAAAGCGGCGAGGTTTGCTACGGGGACGTTCTTGTGATTCCCGGCGTCGGTACAAGGATCGTGAGCGACGTAATGAATGCACGGCACAGGCGCTCCGTCGACGTTTGGGTTAACACCGAGCGGGAAGAAAAGAAATTTCAAACGAAGAGGTTAGAAATTAAAGTTCTGCGTAGTCCTGAGCGGGAATGTACGAGATTAAGGTTTATGTCTAAGGGGGGCTCTAATGGCTAGACGATGGATTCATCCTGACGTTGAACAGGCAGTACATGAGAAGTACCTCGACCTGTGTACGAAAGCACCGGGGTTCGAGGGCCAGAGTAAGGACAATGTTTTTAACATTGCGGCCGACGTAATTCGGTTTAACGCTCAGTGTTCCTGGGCAGAGTTTCAACAAAAATATAACTTGGGGGTTTTCAAATGATCGACAGAGATAAAGCAGATGACGAGGTATTTTTTGGGAACGGTTTTAGTGTGTTGGATCGTACCGGCAAAAGGACGGCGTACAAACTGCACGGGGAGGAAGAATTAGTGCAGCTCCCAGTTATTGATTCGGACGAACTGGATGCCGCTCTCGCTGTGCTTACAGAAGGTGGCGAATTGATCCTCTCCCTGCGTGAGAAGCAAGCCTTTCAGCTTGTGGTTCGCGAGGGTATTTCCTACAGCGCGGCAGCTAAGGTTATGTCCAAGGGTGGACGTCGTGTGATCTCAAAATCAGCGGTGCAAATATACGTGAAGCGAGCCGGGGCCAAACTGCAAAAGCTGCTAAGCCATATTTCTTTCTGACGGAGAAACGGGTTGTTGTTATACGGGAGTGGGGTAAAAGCGGTATAGACAAGGGAGGGTGCATATGATTACTTTACGACTACTTTACAAGATAGCAAAAAGTGTAAGTGTTCCAGCGCTTGCGTTCGGCATAGGGATGCTCGTCCTGTTTTTTGCACGAAGTTGTCAGAAGGCGCCAGTTTATAACACCGGGCCAAGTCACACTAAGCCGTTGGCCCTTTTGCCGGAGGAAACCCTCCACGTGTCGGTGTCCCGCGATTCCCTAAGAATTGCAACACCATCCCGGCAAGATTTCATACGTCAGCCAAGACACACAGAAATAAGCGTCAAAAAAGACGGCACTGTGACAGTGAAGTCAAGAAAAGCCGGTTTCACAATGGAACCCGCTATTGGTGTGGCGGTCGCGAATCGCCCGCTGATAACTCTCGACCTTCAACTGGCGTATTGGCAGCGGGTGGGATTCATAGTAGGGACGGGGTACCAAGTAGGAGAACAGCCGCGCTCGGCATTTAAGCCTTATGTGGGCTTTTCCTACGATCTACCCTTTGGTTTTACAAGTAACACCGGGATGTTTATAGGGCTGACAACAAAGAAAGAGCCGTTGATCGGGCTACGAGTCCGTTTCTAATGGCTATAGACATCATTGTCGCCATGTGTGTAGTTGGGTTGGTCGCGGATGTCATTTTAGTTATCCACTACTTCCTGTGTGAGCGTAGAAAGCGGGGGGACTTTGAGTTTAAGCAAGTCTGCACGAACAGTATGCAAGGCCTAGAAAATACGTTCTTACGTCAGAGAATTACAAATCTTGAAACTAAGTTAGGGAGAAAGTAAATGAACGAAACACTCGCGGTAGAAACAATTCAGGTAGAAGTGGTGGGAAAATTCGGAGTTAAAGCCGGGGAAGTTTGGTACGGGTTAGGGAAGGAGTTAAGTCTCGACCAATTCGCTCGCGGCGACTCGTACACGGTCGGAGTGGCGACTGCTAAATCCGGTAAGAAATATATCCGCGAGATTCTAAGCGGGTCAGCTCCCCTTGTCGCTAGCGCCCCGGTTGCTCCGGCGGCTGCCGTTGTCGCGGCTCCGGTTGTAAAAGCGGCCTACAAACCGTTCAACAAGTTCGGCGGTGGGGCGAAAAAAGATAGTGGCGCCACAATGAGCAAAGAGGAATGGCAAGCCAAAGATCGCTCACAGTTGATCGGCGGGTTATCCCACGATGCGGCTGCAATGGTTCAGGCGCACGTGCAAAGCATGAAACCGATGGATGACCTTCTGAGCCTCTACGAACAGGCGCTCGGTGGGCTTCTGGTAATCCGTGAACGCATTAAATAATTCTGCCTTCCCTTACTGTGGCGGGAAATGGTTTCCAGAAAATGGGCCCTTCCCGCTGTGGCTAGAGGAGCGCCGCAAAGAGATATCTAAATCCCTTGTTATCGAGGAGGAAATTCTCAGTAGCACTTATTCCGGTGGGATTGAGCTATTAGTCAGAGGGAAAAAGCGAGGGAATTCTAATGCCTAACTATACGTCGTACCCAACACGAGCCACAGATAAATCCCGCCGGAGTCGTAAGGGGATGCGCAACTCCGTCTTTGCCAGCAACAAGAAAATTACAAAAGCTCGCCGTAAAGCGGATAGGGCGGCCAAGCAGTGAAAGTTACTTTATGGGTTGTGAGTATCGTGTTTCTTTCCGGGTGTGCGTCAGCACCGAAATCAGTGTCTATCAGTTGTTTTGCAGACCCAGGGGCTCAAAGGGCTAAATCTCCGGTTGAAATCGCCCTGCCTCTGATCATTAACGACGGCACAGTTATCTATTACGACGAGAGCGGGCAGCTCAATCGAATGAATAAAGCCGTGTGTGGGGTGCAACCATGACCAACAAGGAACGCGCTAGGCACTTTCTTTTCTATCTATGTGGCAACGAACCGGACGCCAGGGTGCTAGAGAAGCTGGAAGCAGAACTGGATTTCTCTTATGCAGAAGGCTATTCGGACGGCTACACAGATAAAGAGGGGGGAGTTTAATGACTAGGTCAAAGCCTTACATTACCAATGATTTTGCCGCCGATGCTATCAGTCTGTTGGCGGCCTGGGTGGGCTACCAGGATCAGCCCGACACAATGGATGTCTCGGAATTTCAGTGTGTTCGGGAACAGATTCTAGCGGAAGTAATGGGCCTGGGGACGAATACGGTGAGGGTGAAAATAAGGACTGTTGACCGTGAGTGAGCGTAGGGTAGGTATTCACTACGCAGCATATTCGGAAGACACACGCGCACTGTGCCGTTTGGATCTTCCGGAGCCGGACGATATAAAGCCGGAGCTGTTACTCACGGATAACAAGAGACGGGTTAGTTGTACGCAGTGTAGGCGCTTGATCGAAGAAACGCTAGGGTGCGATAAATACCGGAAATAGTAATTATTGCCGCCGTATAGTAAGCACAAAAAATCCATACATATTGGGGCACTTCTTGGCTCACCGGCATTTCCACATCGACGACGTTTGTTACCCGTCCGTCACCACCATCATCAACATCAAGCCCAAGCCGTGGCTGGACAAGTGGCGGGAGAAGCACGGGGACGCCTTCTGTGACGCCGTGGTAAAGGAAGCGAACACGGTAGGGACAGAGTTCCACAGTATCGCGGAGCATCTTGTGAATAGGGTTAACGTCGCGCCTTCAACCCCACAGCTGGCCGGAATGGCGGCGAGTCTTAAAGTGTGGCTGTCTCAACATCAAATTATCCCGGAGGTACAAGAACATGCTGTTTACAGCGTCGTTCATCAGTATCAAGGCACTCTTGATTTCATCGGTACTCTCAACGGGATTCTCGTCGTTATCGACTGGAAATCATCCAACACAATTTACGAAGACATGGGACTTCAACTCGTGGCATATGCGAGGGCTTTTGAGGAGCGAACCGGACTTAAAATTAAGACGGGCTGGATAGTCCAGGTTTCGAAGAAGCCACCTTACAAGCTCGCCACACGGGAATTCAAACTAGGCAAACGATTGTTCAAAGAATTCTTAGCACTTCGGGAAGAGTACGGAACCAAAGAGTGTGACGGTTTAGAAGTCGTGAATCTTTTTACGGAAGGCGGGAAAGGTGGATCAATTTAATGAACAGCACGTTAGACGACTATACGGGCTCCTCAAACATAGCAATGATTTCTCCGACCTCCGATGCATTAACGTCAACGGGGGCGGGTTCGTCGACCGTTCCATTAAAAAAGGCGAAGAAGAGGTCGTTACTTGGGCTAAACGATTTAACGGTAAAGGCAATTTGTTTATTGGCCGAAACCCACGGGCCGCAGATGGCACTGTTTCTCGGATCACCACTGTTTCTCTCGACCTTGACGCTGTACGCCCCAAAGGAACAGCCGCCAGTGAGGCTCAAGTGGGACGAGTCATTGCCGGAGCTAGAAGGCTCGTTTCTTCTCTTGGCTGTGGAGATATCGGGATCTCGGGTAACGGATGTCTCATTGTGTTTGCAGGACTCTGTGTTCCATTTGCAGAGTATAAAAGTATTGAGCAAAAACTTGTGTCTCTTGAAAACTACGCAAGGTCTCTGCTTTCTGATTGTAAGGGGGAAATAATCTGTGACCACACATACGACAGTGCGCGAATGGTTAAGCTCCTGGGAAGCCTTTCCTGTAAGGGGGATCAAGCAAGTTGGCGAAACTCCCGATTTCTTGACCTTTCAAATAATCCACGGAGTTCCAAAGATGTTCTTGAACAAGTTCCAGGAACTCAGACTGTCACTTTACCGTCGAGCAAAGAGCTTGTCAAAAAAACGATCTATCCGTCGAGAAGTGAGGCAGATTTCGCCCTTGCTTTTCATTATAAAACGGCGGGCCTTGGGCCTGACGACACCCTGGCGGCGCTTCAACACCATGCCATCGGTCGGCAAGGGGACGTTAAAGACCAAGAACGACTTATCAATAAGGTATTCGCCCCAGGAGTCACAAGTTTACGAGACCTCACAGACAAGCCCCTCGACGTCGTCGTCAATACCGCGGGGTTTCTACGGAACCATAGGGAGCGCCTATTCTCAGCCCCTGTGGGTGCTGAATTCCCCACAGGATTCAAACTCCTCGACGAACACGTTAGGCTTAAACGCGGCGAGATTTCGACAATCGCAGCAAGGCCCGGAGTTGGAAAAACTAGTATTGCCATTAAGATTGCTAGTGAACTTTGTAAACAAGGCAAGCGCGTATTGTTCTGCACTACAGAGATGTCTGCCGACGCTATTCTTAGTAGGTTTGTGTCAATTCTATCGGGGGTTAGCACAGCGTCTAGCAAACACGGGCAATACACTGATGGGGAGCGCGACCGCCTTACAGAAGCATATTCTACGCTTGAATCTTTCGGGGAAAACCTGCGGCTCTGTGATAAGACAAGCCCTCGTCTCGGCCAAATTCGAGATTATGCTGCACAAAGTAAGCCGCAACTCATCATCTTTGACCACATCCAGCACGTCGGCGGTTCCACAGGCGACGCCAGGGCCGACGTCTCGGCTTTCGTACGCGGCCTTAAGGACGTGGCCCGAGACTTCGACTGCCCCGTGCTCGCCCTTAGTCAAATCCGGCGCCTCGGTAAAGACAAAAACGGAAAAGAGCCAGAGCCGTCTATGTCTGACCTCAAAGAGTCGGGCACGATAGAAGAAGAATCCGCCCACGTTATCCTGTTATCCGTTCTTTCCGGGGAAGAAAAAGACGAGAAGGCCGCAGTACTGGCGCATGTGGCTAAGAACCGCTACGGCCCTTTAATGCGAATCGGGTTGGAATTTCACCGCCCTACTGTGACATTCCGTGACCTTGAACTGGACAATGAATAATGAAACCTATCATTAAAACCATCATCGTTGAATGGCGCAAGCCGAGAACACCGATGGAAAAGAAGTGTTGGGGGGTAACGAATGACCATGGAGATATCAGCCATGTATTCATTCGAGACTCTGCCATCGGCCGGGGAATAGGGGTTGATACGTTTTTCCACGAGATGACGCACGCCTTTTTTAACTTCCACGAATCAAAGATGACACGTAAAGAAGAGGAACAGACCGCACAAGCTATAGGTAGGGCCGCTAGGGGGCTCATCAATGCACAAAATCAGTGATGTGGATTGCGTTGTTTATATCGCTTGTCGCATGACTAACAGAGACCGGCACGAACAGATTGAACGCGCCCAGTATCTATGCCAGATTGCGCGGGGTTTTGGCCTTACGCCGATTAGCCCTGTTTTAGAGGAGGGCGTTGAGGACAAACCAGGCCCTCTTGTGACAAATGACCCGGTATTTCTTCGGAAAGTGTGGGCAGCCGACAAGGCAATCATGGCCTATCGTGCCCACGTGACGCTGATGGACGGCGGCGACGAGGGAAGCGTAGGGATGGGCCGAGAATACGGTTTCAACCGATATGGGCTGTGGAAGCCAACTATCACGCTTTGGGGTAAAGATAGAGGGCTCACAGTAGCAGAATGGGAAGACGACGGAATTTTCATGTCGCCCCGTGGTGCCCTCGCGTTCATTGCGGCAAACTACGGCACAAGGCTAAAACGGTGGCGGTGGCGCCTCGCCATGTTAGTACGAACGCTCCCCCGCTTCCTTAAACGCCAGGTGTATGCGTGGCGATAGATAACTCGATCACTAACTATTGTTCTAAGCACGGTTGGATATACCCGCCAGAAAAGGAGTGTACCTTATGCCCTACACGGAAATAGAAGCCCGCGAGGATGTCGACCACTCGATCCTCATGATTACCACAGAAGGCGATTTAAATTATTACATCACGACAAAGATTCTCGACACGTGGAACAAAGAGCCCAGGTACAAAACGATTCACTACCTCTACAAGGTGATGATAACGTCGCCGAAGGATAGCCCGCTCCTGGCAATGCTCCGGCGTGAACTGGCTGACCGGTTTGACGTTGCCGATATCTACACGGCCGGGGCTCTTGCTTTTTTAGAGTTTTACCGACGGGTAGGGTCTACGTATGAAGACGTTAAACGCGTCAAGAACGGCGACCTGCCGGGTTACACCGTAGCCCTTAAACCGTTCTGCGCCACACCCCTTGAGGAAACAAAATGACCAAACCTTTAATTGTGGCTGTAAGCGGTAAGCGTGGGGCGGGTAAGTCGGCGTTGGCGAGGGTGTTAATTGAGGACTACGGATTCGTTCTAGGTTCTTTCGCAAAGCCGTTGAAAGAACGGGCAAAGTTGGACTTTTGTTTGTCTGCGGCACAAGTGTACGGGGATCAGAAAGAAGTCGTTGACCCCCGATACGGGATGACCTCTCGCGATATTCTCATTAAGATCGGGCAAGCGTACCGTTCTATCGACAATGACTTTTGGGTTAATGAACTCAGGAAGTCTCTAGAAACGGAGATTCGGCCTGTTGTGATTGATGATATGAGGTTTGTTAACGAAGCGAACATGCTTAAAGGTATGGGTGCCATGCTCGTGAGATTGGAGCGGTTGCCGGAAGACAATATTTATAAGGGGATCATCGACGACCTGTCGGAAACACAGCTAGATCTTTACGACGGGTTTGACTTCCGGTTTTGCGGTATGGACAACCGCACGATGTCCGACCTCAGGGTTATCGCGGAGAGGATTACGAATGTTATTTATCAAAATAGTGTGGGAAATAATGAAAACAGTGGTTACTGCGGGTATTGTCGCGATCTTCCTGATGGTTCTGGTTATGGTTCAGTTAGTAAGTAGCCTAGTGGAGAAGCTAGAAGACATGTGGTACGAGTCTAAGGTTTCGTAATACGGCATTCCGTCTTTAACCATTCTAAATTCTCTTTTTGGATACGGATAGAAGTAGGACGTATATCTCGCAAACTAATGTTAAGTAGCTCCCTTAAGTAAACAGCATCTTGACAGGATACTCCCCCGGCGGTAGGCCATTCTTAAGCCGCTTAATGGGAGGTAACAAACGGAAATCTCAAAGAGTAGCGGTGTCAGCCAGGAAGATATTACCACAGTCTATCTAGACTGCAAGGATTGTGGGCAGGAGTTCGAGCTAGAGTGGCAGATCCCCGCAGACCTCGACTTAACAGGCATTAGCTACACACATAAGACGTGCCCCGAATCAAAATCCTCGCTACAGAAAGAGCCCACCTGTGAAGAAGGTATTTCTTGACGCAGAGACTTACTATGACCCTAAAGAGGGCTATGACTTAAAGAGTATGTCCATGACGGCCTACATCATGGATCCAAGGTTCAAGGTTCACGGTTTCGGTGTGCAGGAAGAAGGCAAGCAGTTAACCTGGGTGTCGGCAAACGATGTTCCGAAGTTCGTCGCGTCTGTGGATTGGCCTAATACGTCTGTTGTGGCTCACAATGTGAAGTTTGACGGAGCCATATTAGCGTGGAAGTATTCGGTAAAACCTCATAGCTGGATCGACACCAAGGCAATGGCTAAGGCCGTCTTGGGCACGACGATACAAAGCGTAGCTCTAACCTCTTGTGCCTCATACCTGGGACTACCGCCCAAGGGGGAAATGAAAACAGCGGGACTGTTAGAGCTAGATTCTTACACCGAAGCGGAACTCTCCACCTACTGTCTGCGCGATACTGAAATCTGTGAAAAGCTATTCCACAAACTAGAGCCGAAGTTCCCTGCCTCGCAGTATGAGCTAATGGACTGGACGGCCCGATGCTTTATCGAACCGATGCTAGCCGTTGATAAGTCAATAGCCGAACAAGTCGCACAGGAGTTGGAAAAGGAACAAGATGAACTCATCCGACGAACAGGTGTTGATCGGTCGGTATTTGCTTCTAATCCGCAGTTCGCTTCCCTCTTGGAGTCAAAAGGATTTACTGTACCTAAGAAGCTATCTCCTCGAACAGGAAAAAGAATCCCCGCTCTTGCAATGGGAGATACGGAGTTTCTTGACCTTACTGGACAAGCTGACGGTGAACTAAAGCTACTGTGCCAGGCTCGTATCGCTGCTAAGCAAACGATGGAGAAAAAGAGGGCTGAGAAGCTCGCCGGGGTTGGGGCCCTGTATCCGTTCGATATCGAATTCTCCGGCGCTCGGCAAACCCATAGGTTTTCTGGCGGGTCTGGTGCCGGTGGAAACCCTCAGAACTTCCCCCGTGAGTCTAAATTGCGCGCCGCGATTAAAGCGCCGGAAGGCTTTAAAGTAGTTGTAGCTGACTTTGCATCAATTGAACTGAGGGTTTCTGCCTACCTGGCGCAAGAAGAAAAGATGATAGCAGGAATAGAGGCAGACAGAGACCTGTATTGCGACTTCGGCACAGAGTTTTATGGCCGTACCATCACAAAAGAAGACAAGGACGAAAGAAAGTACTCGAAGGCTGCAATGCTCGGACTAGGGTACGGCATGGGGCCAGAGAAGTTTCAAAAGACTGTCAAAGTGCAAACAGGACAGAACGTTAGTTTCGATACCGCACAGAATACCGTGTGGCTGTATCGGGATTACTTCCCCGCCGTTCCGGCCCTGTGGAAGCGTTGCGAAAGTCTCTTTCCCGCAATGCAGAACGGTTTTAAAGTGCAGATCGGCCCCATCACAACGGGTAGGAACTGCCTGATTCTTCCGTCCGGCTTACGTCTTCAATACCCGGGACTTCAAAAGAACGGGCGCGAGTGGGCCTACACAACCTACAAAAAATTGAAACAACCAGAGGCGGTAAAACTGTATGGCGGCAAAATCACGGAAAACATCTGTCAGGCCCTCGCTGGAGAAATCTGTAAGGAAGCTATTACGCGACTCCTTGCTAAGGGTATTCGCCCGCACGGTCAAGTCCACGACGAACTACTTATTGTCTGCCGCGAAGAAGAAGAGCTTGCGACTATGGAAGCGGTTTATGAAGCAATGTCAACGGCGCCGTCTTGGTGGCCGGAAATAAAACTCGACGCCTCGGTCGGTAGCGGGGGCAGTTGGGGCGAGGCTAAGGGGTAAGTATGGAACATATGAATACGTTTCTAGCCATTGTAGCGGGGGCTTGTTTTAGCGCGGCCCTGGCCTGTCAGGGGCCGGGATGGTTTCCGTTCTTGTGCATGTCATTCGGGTGCATTGTTTTAATGAGGAGCTTTTGATGAAAAAGCAACGGGAGAAAAAACCGTGGTCGCCAGACCGCTACCTGTTTGCAGCCATTCGGAAGATATGGAGATGGTCGCCCGAACGTCGCGCAGTTATTGAGAGAGCTAAACGGAGTTCAACGTCCTATGAGTGTGAGAGCTGCCACAAAACTATACAGATCCCGTCGGAAGAAAAAGGTAAGCGTCGGAGCCGTCGATCATGTCGAGCCGGTAGTTTTGCCAGCCACGGGGTTCGTTGACTGGAATACGTACGTCGCCAGGATGTTCATAGACCGAACTAAACTGCAATGGTTGTGTAACGAGTGCCACGCCACAAAGACCCGTCTAGAATCCGCAGAACGTAAAGCCTTCCGCGCCACAAAGAAGTAACAAGCCTTCTTCCCTAAGGGGGATACCATGCCATCAAAAACACGTGTAAACACCGTCCAGTGCCGACTGTGCCCGGACGAAATCTATAGCCGCGCCCGGCACGACTTTAGGTACTGCACCTGTGGCAATACAACTGTCGACGGTGGCGCTCATTACCTGAAATTCAGTTGGTCAGCCGGCGATAAGCCGGAGATTCGGTTGCGGTACGTGAAGGCCACGGCGCGGGAACTCTACGACGATTGGAACCAACGTACCGACAAATTTGGCCTTATCGTAAAAGGGAAACGCTAATGGACAGACAAAAAGTTTTAGTCCTTGACATAGAAACAAGACCTGTCGAAGCCTACGTTTGGGATCTAAGGGATCAGAATATCTCCCTGGCCCAAATTATTCGGGATTCGGGCATCATTGCCTGGGCGGCCAAGTGGCTAGGCGAGAAAAACGTCATGTACCAAGATATGCGGTCAAGTCCTTACGGCAGCGATAAAGAACTCGTGCGCCCGCTGTGGAAGCTCTTGGACGATGCCGACATTGTGGTGACACAGAACGGGAAAAACTTCGACTGCCCCAGGTTGAACGCCCGTTTCATTGAACACGGAATGAAGCCACCTAGTCCCTACGAACATCTTGACACGTACCAGATCGTTCGTCGTGTCTCGAAATTTACATCCAACAAGCTTGAGTACCTTACGGATAAGTTGAACGTTAAGTACAAGAAGCTAGACCATAAGAATTTCCCAGGTTGGTCGCTGTGGAAAGAGTGCCTAAACGGCAACAAAGCCGCGTGGGACGAAATGCGTACCTATAACATCCACGACGTACTTTCCACAGAAGAACTTTATCTTAAAATCCGGGCATGGGCTCCAAAGTCAGCGCCGAGCGTGTTTGTCGATAAAGAACCGACGGAACAGTGTGGCACATGCGGGGGTAAGGTTCAGCGCCGCGGCGCAATGCGTTCCAAGGCGGGACAGTTCCAGCGCCTACAGTGCCAAGGCTGTGGCCGATGGAGTAAGGGTGACAAAATCAAAGCTGAAAAGGATGGACGTTAATGAAAGCGCTCCTCATAGATAAGCCGTCAAAACTAGAGAAGTTTATCCTGCAATTCCTACCCCTAAAGACGCACACGGGCCACACCGGCACTGTTGAGTACAAGTTGATCTTTAATCGGCTTTATGTTTACGCGATCAAAATGAGGGTTATCCGCGTGGTCAACGCCTGGCGTGGGATTCAAAACCCGGAGGTTAATTAGCATGCCTGGATACTTTTTAATGACACCCGAAGTGGCAGAGAAATTTTTCGACCGTTGCCTGATGAAAGAAGCGGTTACAGATAAGGAACGGCTGGAAGTCCTCAAAGGACTAGAAGCAGAAGGCCAGATACTCGCCCGCGGCTTTACCCCCGACACACAGGAAGAGTTCGCCCGTAAGCTCGCACAGCACGCCAACGTGCTTATTGTGAAAAAGGAGAAGAACCCCCGTGATTAAAATCGGAACGCTTTACATCGACATTAAAGAAATCGCGGCGGTTGATACCGCTGGCCGCCGGGTATTTTTTAGAGGCGGTGGGAATGCAGTTCTACTAGCCTACGAAATCCACCACATCCTGAAAGCCATACAAGAACGCGATTCTGTGGAACAGTATGACTAACGAGCATATAGAAGCCATATTCGCCGTTGTACTAGGGTTGTTTCTAGCGTATGTTTGTTACCAGGTCGCCTACGAGTTCGTCGTTACAATCCACGCCTACAACCTCGCCACAAGCCTCCCCGCCTCTCTCTAGGAGTTAACGCCCTATGTTTTCTGCCCCGACCCGCATAGCCCTGCTAGGTGTTTTTATTGCCATTGGAGTGGGGCATTACGCCGCACGTCAGCCGCAGGTGGTTTATGCGCACACAAACAGGTGTGTAGTTGAGGTTGTTTCGTTTAAGCCCGACGGCGAGCGATTGGCGGTAGATGGGTCAGGAACCGGGGGGTTTA
>Ga0163151_10001431_pt1 | contig 39976 bp, 39 predicted proteins | sample OliLakLV19MP5IB2_FD_145596 | JGI IMG/M metagenome (GOLD analysis project Ga0163151, IMG submission 145596) | Freshwater microbial mat bacterial communities from Lake Vanda, McMurdo Dry Valleys, Antarctica - Oligotrophic Lake LV.19.MP5.IB-2 | ecosystem: Environmental > Aquatic > Freshwater >... | reverse complement strand
GTTCAATGTATCCGCCATCCATGGGGGGCGCAAACGGGGGTCGGGGAGTCGCCCCCCGTTTGCGCCCCCCATGGATGGCGGATACATTGAACAGAGGTTGGGTCGGTGCGCCCGCACCGATGCTGCCCGCCGGAAAGGCGACTCGTGGGACGCAGGGGAATCAAGGAATACCGTCCAGCAGAAGCCCTGAACCTGATCGCGGCCGACCGCGACCACAAACCGCTCGTTTGCCCGTCCTGCAGCGCCTCGGCCATCGATCGTGAGCCCAAGCGCCACGAACAGCTCTCCAGCCGCGTCACCCTGACCTGTGAGGCCTGCGGCCGGACTGCGTCCTACCTCCTGCGATCGTCCGTGACCACACCAGAGGAGCCGCGGCACAAGTAGCTTCCAGCATGTTCTCCCCTACCCTGCTGATCTTCCTCACCGTCTTCATCGATCTGATCGGCTTCGGCATCGTGCTGCCGCTGCTGCCCAGTTATGCGGCCTCCTTTCACGTGAGCGATGCCGGGATCGGTGTGCTCGTTGCCAGCTTTTCACTGATGCAGTTTCTGCTGGCGCACTGGTGGGGACGGCTGTCGGACCGGATCGGCCGGCGGCCGGTGATCCTCGTGGGCCTGGCCGGCAGCGCGTTGTCCTACCTGCTCTTTGCCCTGGCCAGCAACTTCTGGCTGCTGCTCCTCTCCCGCATGGTGGCCGGCGGGATGGGGGCAACGGTGAACGTCGCCCAGGCCTACCTCGCTGACACGACCACGGCGGAGCGGCGGGCGCGGGCCCTTGGCCTGATCGGGGCGGCCTTCGGGCTGGGCTTCGTGATCGGTCCCGCGCTCGGCGGCATCGCCAGCCGATGGGGCAACGCGGCACCGGGCCTCATCGCCTCCGGGCTGACGGCGATCAACTTCCTGCTGGCGTTCCGCTGGCTGCCGGAACCCGCCCGCATCACGACGGTCGGCCCGGACCCGGTGCCGGTCCACTGGTCGCGGTTCAACATCGCCTTCGCGGCAACGGCCTGTTCGACGATCGCCTTCACCGTGGTGTACGTCATCTTCCCCCTCGAGGTGGAGCGGTCGCTGGGCCTGGACCGGCATCATGCCGCCTACCTCTTCGTGCTGCTCGGCGTGGTGAGCGCGGTGGTCCAGGGCGGGCTGATCGGGCGCCTGGTCCCGCGCTTCGGGGAGCGGGCGCTCATCATCTTCGGCAGCGTCCTGCTCGCGCTCGGCCTGGGCCTGCTCCCGGGGGCATTCGCGATGGGGGCCGCAGGTGGCGGCCTCCGACTGCTGTACCTGGCGCTGCCGCTGATCGCCACCGGCACCGCGCTGATCGGGCCGAGCGCGGCATCCATCGTGAGCCAACGCTCGCCGGCGGCGGAACAGGGACGGGCGCTCGGCATGCTGCAAAGTGTCGGAGCGGTCGCCCGGTTTGTCGGGCCCCTGGTTGCTGGCGGCATTGCCAGCCAGGCGGGGGCGCGCGCGGCCTTCTACCTGGCCAGCGGGGTGGGCGCGATGGCGGGTGTCTCGGCCATCGTCGGCGGCCGGCAGAGCGAAGACTAGCGCGAGTGCGTCAGTGCGGGTGGGAGAAGATCCGATTGAAGCGAATGGCGGAGAAGATCGGCAGTACCTTCCAGCTCGACGGATCGTAGCTGTAGTAGATGAGCAGCGGCGTGCCCCGCACGTTCAGGCGTGGAAGGAAGCCCCAGTACCGGCCGTCATATGACAGGTCGCGATTGTCGCCCATCATGAACAGCGAATCAGGCGGGACGATGATCGGTCCCCAGTCCTGCAGATCCGGCGCATAGGTCGTCGTGTCGCCGGCGGCGAGGTGGCGCACCTGCCAGCGCCGCATCTTCTCCCGGAAGTCGGGGCTCTCCGACTTGGCAATGTTGTCGTGCTGTACGTACGGCTCATCGACCGGCTGGCCGTTGCGGACCAGCATGCCCCCGCGCATGGCGAGCGTATCCCCGGACACGCCGATCAGCCGCTTCACGACCTTGAGCCCTTCTTCCTCCACCGAATCGAATACCAGCACGTCGCCCCGCACCGGCTCGCGAAAGGTCGGGAGATGGACATGGATGAAGGGAATCTCGGCGCCGTAGATCGCCTTGTTGACGAAGAGAAAGTCCCCCACCAGCAGGGTGTTCTCCATGCTGCCGGAGGGAATGCGGAAGGCTTCGACCAGGAAGGTGCGGAGCAGCAGCCAGACCACCACCGCCACGAGCAGCGACTTGCTCCATTCCCACAGCGTCTGGCGGAAGGTCGGCTCACTTGCCGGTACGTCTGTCATGGGCGGGGCGATTCCGGCGAGAGAGGCCGCACAGCCGTGCGGCGCGGACGACCGCGAATGGGCCGGCTCAGTGGGGGACCGAGAAGAGGCGGTTCCAGCGCACGGCAGTGATCAGCGGCAAGGGGCGCCAGCTGGAGGGATCGAAGCTGAAGTAGATCACCAGCGGACTGCCCGTCACATTGCCACGTGGCAGGAATCCCCAGAACCGGCCATCCCACGAATGATCGCGGTTGTCACCCATGACAAAGAGCGAATCCGGCGGCACGACGATCGGACCCCAGTTGTTCCGGTCGGGCTCGTAGGCGGCGGGTGCGACGCCGACGAGCCGCGGCGACTGCCAGGTCCGGATCAGGGCGCGCGATTCCGGCGGATCGAGTTCGCCCGCCCGGGAGTAGCTGGCATACGGCTCCACGAGCGGCAGTCTGTTGCGCAGCACTGTGCCCTGCCGCATCTGGAGGGTATCGCCCGGCAGCCCGATGACCCGCTTGACCACTTCGAGGCCCTTGGTCTCCACCGAGTGAAACACGACGATGTCGCCGTGGCGCGGCTCACGGATGGCTGGGAGATGCTTGCCGATGAAGGGGACTTCCGCCCCGTACAGCGGCCGGGCGACAAACAGCACGTCCCCGATGAGGAAGGTGCCCTCCATGCTCTCCGACGGAATATGGAACGCCTGCACCAGAAAGGTGCGCACCAGCAGCCAGACGACGAACGCGCCCCCAAGGCTCTTGGCCCATTCGCGCCAGCGGTTCGGGGGCGGCGGTGCGGTCACGGCACCCAGTCCGCAATGAAGAGATTGGTCTCACCCGGCAGCTTCTGATTCCGGTTGGAGGCCCAGACCAGTTTCTTCCCGTCATAGCTGAACATCGGGAACGAATCGAAGTCAGGATGGGTGGTGACCTTCTCCAGGCCGGTCCCGTCGGGATTGATCAGGAAGAGATCGAAGGCACCGCTCCGCGGGCTCTCGTAGTTCGATGAGAAGATGATGCGCTTGCCGTCGGGGGTGAAGACGGGCGCGAAGTTCGCGCCGCCGAGGTGGGTGATCTGCCGCGGGTTGGAACCGTCCGCGTCCGCCACCCACACCTCGACCTTCGAGGGACGCACCAGGCGCTGGTGCAGCAGATTCAGGTAGTCGGCGGTATCGGCGGCAGTAACCGGGTAGGCGGCGCGCCAGACGATCTTGGTGCCATCCGGCGAGAACCAGGCGCCGCCGTCGTATCCCACCCGGTTGGTGAGTCGCCGCTGGTCGGTCCCGTCGATGTTCATCGTGTACAGCTCGATGTCACCGTCCATCGTGCTGGTGAAGATCAGCCGCTTCCCGTCAGGTGAGAGCGTCGTCTCCGCGTTGTAGGCGCCGTTCGCGGTGAGCGCCCGGGGGTCGGAGCCATCAAGGCGAGAGGTGTAGATCTCGAGATGGCCCAGCGGCCAGACGTAACCGTGCGACCGATCCGGCGGCGTGGGACAGGCCGAGTCATGCTGGAAGGTGGAGCTGTAGAGGATGCGCTGATCGTTGGCGTAGAAGAACCCGCACGTCGTCCGGCCCTTGCCGTTGGACACCCGACGGACATTCGAGCCGTCGATGTTCATCAGGTACTCCTGATCGCAGCCGGCGTCGACCTGCTCCTGGCGCTGGAAGATCAGCTGCCGGCCGGAACGGGAGAAATACGACTCCGCGTTGTTGCCGCCGAAGGTCAGTTGCCGGATGTTCCGGAGGTGTCGTTCCCCGACCGCGGGTTGCACGAAGACGGCAGAGGCTGGGGTCGTGGCGGCGGTATGGCCGCAGGCCGCGAGAGCCACGAGAAGCCCGCAGACGGCAAGGGGTTGGGTGGACATAGGGCGCGAAGATAGTCGGCCAGCAGGGGTGGGGGCAGGGTAAAAATACGGAGGCCGGTCCCGGGAGCATCCCCGGATCCGGCCTCCGCCCTGTTTCTGGCCCTGCGCCGCTGATCAGTTCGTCTTGGTCAGCTCCACGCGCCGGTTGGCCGCCCGGCCTGCGACCGTCGTGTTGTCCGACACCGGCTGGTCCGGGCCGTAGCCCCGCGCCGTCAGCTGGCTCGCCTGCACCCCCCTGGCGATCAGGTAGTCGCGCACCGCATTGGCGCGCGCGTCCGACAGCGTCAGGTTCGGCGCCCGGCGCCCGGTGTTATCGGTGTGCCCGCCCACTTCGACGGTGACCGTCGGGTTGTCCACCAGCGACGCCGCCACCCCATCCAGCACGGTCTGCGATTCCGCCAGCAGCTTAGCCGCAAAAAGAATTCCGGGTCATTCAATGTGATCTGCATCACACGGCCGGGCCGTGCAGCGCCGCGAGGACTGCGGCCGCGTGTCCCTTCGGTTTGACCTTCTCGAACCGGCGGAGCACCCGTCCCGATTCATCAATGACAACCGTGCTTCTCAGTATCCCCATGTACTTGCGGCCGTACATGCTCTTCTCGCCCCATGCCCCATACGCCTCGGCGACCGTGTGATCGGGGTCAGAGAGGAGCGGGAAGGGAAGCTTGTACTTGGTCTTGAACTTGTCGTGGGAGGTGACACTGTCGGGGGAAACGCCGAGCACCGTGGCACCGGCGGCCTGGACCGCTTTCCAGCTGGCCTTGAATTCACAGGCCTCGACGGTGCAGCCACTGGTGTCATCCTTGGGGTAGAAGTAGAGCACGACCTTCTTCCCCTTGAGATCCTTGAGCGCAACTGTTTTTCCGTCGTCGGATTCGAGAGTGAAAGCGGGCGCCTTCGAACCGGGTGTGAGCATGGGGCCGGGAAGAATGAGGGAGAGGAGATCAGATGGAGCGGTACGTGCCGCTGCGATACCCCGGTTGATACCCAGTACCTCGAGGCAGGGTTCCCCGCCGTTGCAGCCTACTCGAGCTGCATCAGGGGAGCGGCGATCGGGCGGAGGACTCGGAGAATGGGCGCCTGCTCGCCGACCCTGAGATCCCGATCCAGCAGATTCCAGGTGGCGAACCCATCCTCGCTGGCGGGCTCGAGCAGGCAGGCGGCCAGCACACCCGATCGCTGGTCGGTGGTGATGTAGTACCAGCCTGCGGTGGCGGTGAGTGACTGGGAGGTCCAGTGGCCGGCCACGCGGACGGTGCGGTGCCCCTCGAACAGAAAGGGCGCCACCTGGATACTGTCGACCAGAAATCGCTCCCCTGCGCCCGCCCAATCCGCTGTCAGGCGGCTTACCCCGATGCCCTGCGCCCGCAACAGCGTCACCAGTCCCGCCTGCGCCGGTGGCAGCAGGTACGCGGCAGGCCGGCCGACTTGCAACGCGGGTTCGAAGCGATCGAGCACCGGCATCCGGACGCGGCGGAAGACGCCAGTGCGCTTTCGCCGGGCGAAGCCGTGACTTCCGTCGCCATCCGCCTCCGTGATCTCGGCGATCACTTCCTGCCGCGTGGCGGGAGCGAAGCGGGAATGCAGCGAGATGGAATCGGGCCGCCAGGTCGCAGACGCCAGGACGACCCGCTTTACGCTGAGGCGCTCTTCGGCGGCCAGCGAGAGGATTTCGCGGAGAAACTGGTAGGTCGCCTCGATGCGATCGGCGAAGGGACTGTTGCTGTAGCCCTCGCTGAGAATCGGAATTCGGCCGCGGACACCCATGCTGTTGGTGCCGAAGCGGGGCCGGGCATCGTAGGTCTCCCAGCCCAGCACCAGGGAGTCGGGCGCCTGGTTGCGGAAGTTGCCGTAGGGGAAGGTCTCGAGCTGGTGCCGCCGGCGCATCCGCTCGCGGATGGTGGGGAGGAAATGCTCGCGGGCGTAATCATTGGCGGGGCTCGAGTTGGGATTCAGGCCGGGGGCCCAGGTGAGCGCATAGCCGTGGTAGCTGCCGTTGGTGGTGTGCAGGTCGATAAAGAGATCCGGCTCCCAGGCATTGATCAGCGTGAGTGAGGCGCGCGTCTCGGGTGCTTCCAGTTTCACGTAGTCGCGATTGAGGTTGAGGCCCTGGCCGTTGGTACCCTGCCCCACACTTGCGGGACCATTCTGCCCCGGTCGGTTCCGGTCGCCCGAGGCGAACTGCTCGTTGCCGTCGATGTTGTAGATCGGGACCACCAGGACGATCACGCTGTCGAGCAACGATCGCAGCGATCCGACGGTGAGCTCGCGCAGCAGCCGCTGGGCCGCCTCTTTGCCCTCGACCTCGCCCGCGTGGATGTTGCCCTGGATAAAGACGATCGGCTTGCCGGAACGCTGGGCATCCGCGGGGCCGTCCACCATGGGACGTGAAGCGAGGACCCAGGGAATGCGCCGGCCCTCCGGGCTGAAGCCCACCGTGCCCATGCGGAGCGGCGCACCGGTGCGCGCGAGCGAATCGAGAAAGCCGGTGACGTCGGCGTAGGTGGAGGTCTCGGCGCCGGCGGTGCGCTCGGGCCGGGTCTGCTGGGCGCCCACCGAAGCGCATGGGGCGAACGAGGCCAGCAGGAGCAGACTGCCGATGCCGCGGAGCGAGCTGGTCATGAATCCGCCAGGTGGTCGGGGGCTACACGTCCGAGGTGATGCAACGCACGCTGGCGAGGGGAAGGCGCGGTTCGTGCTCATCATGTCGTCAACGGTCCGCGCCAGGATGGCGCCACGACCCGGCCAGTCACCTGAGGAGACTCGATCATGTCCGAGAGCGTGCGAGAATCGGGGCGCCGCACATCGTTCCCCGTGCTGGACCGGCTGGGGGAGTTGTGCACCACCGGGCGGGACAGCGCCGCCTATCTCTGGCAGGTGCCGCATGATGCCGGGATGCGGGATCAAATCAGCAAGAAGCTGGTTGAGATCCGGGAGGAATGCGGGCGGCAGAACCGGCGCGAGATGGTCCGAATCGTCAATGAGCTCGAGACGGCGCTGCAGGCGTCCGTGAGTCCGCAACAGGTGGAGATCCTGCAGGACGGCTTCGACCGGCTGGCGAAGTTGTGGCAGTGCGCCAAATCGGGGCTGATGTAGGCGGGCTGGTGTAGGGGCGGGCCGACGCCCCGCTGCTGCGCCCCGCCCCTGTACCCGCCGCTACTCCGTCGGCCGCGGAGGGAGACGCTCCACCACCGTCGGGGCGACCGGCGCTCCATCGAACAGCCGCTCCTGGCCTCCAACCACCACCTGCGCCCCGGCTTCCACGCCGGTCCGTACTTCCACGAAACCGGGCGAGCGCACCCCAGGCGTCACCGGCCGACGGACGGCCTTCCCCTCCAGCACCACCCACACGAAGGTCGAGCCCTGCAGCGGCACCAGGGCATCCTCGGGAATCACCACCGCGCGCGGCCGCACGTCGGTAGCAAGCTTGGCTTCGGCAAACATGCCGGCGTGAAGCTGACGGCGACCGTTCGGCACCACCGCCTTCATCAGGATCGTACGACCGGGGAGCTGGACGACAGGATCGACAAAGTCCACCGTCCCGGCGAATTCCTGACCCGCAATCGACGCGACCCGGAAGCGAACCACCTGCCCGCGGGTGAGCCGGCTGGCGAATCGTTCGGGCACCGTGAAGCTGACGCGCTGCGGATTGACGGTCTGCACCGTCATCAACCGGCTGCCGGTGGTGACGTAGTCGCCCAGGCTGACAAACCGCTGGCCGACCACACCGGCGAAAGGCGCGCGCACCGTGGTCCGCGCCAGCCGGAGCGAGTAGAGGTCGAGATCCGCCTGCGTGCTTCGCGACATCGCCTCGGCCCGCTCGAGGTCCGCACTGCTGCCGGCACGTTCCGCCAGCAGCTCCCTGGCCCGCGCGAGCGCCTGGCGGGCGAGATCCCGCTCAGCCTCGGCCCGCGCCACCTGCACCTTGAGCTCCTGGTCGTCGATCCGGAGCAGGGCGTCGCCAGCTGCGACTTCCGCCCCCTCGGTGACTACCAGCTCGACAACGCGACCTTCGATCTCCGGTTTGAGCTCGATCGCCTGCACCGCCTCGATCTGGCCGGTCGCGTCCAGCGCATCGACCACCGTGTCCGCCCGTGCCACGGCGACTTCCACCGCGCTCGGTGGCATCCCACCGCCAGCGCCGGGCGGGCCGCCGGCCCCGGCGCCCTTGCCCTTGCATCCGGCCAGGAGGAGGGCGCCGCAGATCAGTGTCCGGGCGAGCATCACGAGGGACCTCCCGAAGAATTGAAGCGAGTGCCGAGTATGGCTTCGAGCCGCGCCAGCGCGAGACGCGCCGTGAAGCGCGACTGTACCAGGGTGGCCTCGGCCTGACTGAGATCATTCTGCGCCTGCAGCAGCTCGAGCACGGTCGTCGCACCGGCCCGGTAGCGCGCCTCCTGGACCCGGTAGCTCTCGATCGCGACGGCCCGCGACTCGAGGGCGAGTCCGGACTCCGCCCGCGCCGTCTCGAAGCCATCGTACGCTTCGGTGACCTCCCGCTGTGCCGCCAACTCGAGGTCCGAGCGCACCGCCCGGGCGACATCACGCGTGGCGCGCGCCTGAATGATCGACAGCTCACGCCGCCCGTTGTCCCAGATCGGCAGCGCGAGGGTGAAGGTCAGTGAAGAGACGTTCACCGCGCTGGGAAAAAACTTGCTGTCAAAGCGCACGTGTGCCGCATCCAGCGTCAGCGTGGGCAGGTAGCCGCCGCGCTTGCCGGAGAGGTCCTTGTCCGCCGCCCGTTCCCGCGCGCGCGCCGCGCGGTATTCCGGTCCCTGTTCCAGCGCCTGGGCCACCGCCGCGTCCAGCGCGAGCGGGAGGGCCTCAGCGGGCGCGGAGTCCAGCGGCAGCGGCACCACAGCCCCGGCCACGCCGACACGGCGGCCGAGTTCGAGCCGGGACACCCGGAGGGCGGACTCGTCCCGCAGCAAAGTCACCCGAGCACGGAGCAGTTCCAGCCGCACGATCAGCGAATCCGACGGCGCCGCCGCGCCAGTCTGCACCCGGGCCCGGGCCACGACGAGCTGCTGCTCCGCGCGGCTGGCGCGATCGCGGGCGACGCGCGCGAGCTCCTCATCGGCGAGCGCGGCGTAGTACGCCGACTCCGTCAACAGCGCCGCGGCGAAGCGGCGCTGCACCTCCGTGGCGGTGGCGAACTCCAGCTCGGCCTGACTGCGGCCCAGCTCGGTGAACTTGCGGATGCTGAAGATTTCATAGCGCGCCGCGAGCGTCGCCGTGACCGAGGTGTTGACCGGCGCGCCGGTGCCGAGATTGAAGAAGGGAACGGAGTACTTGGTCAGGTCGATGTTGGCGGTGACCGCCGGAATGAAGAAGGCGAGCCGCGACGCCTTCCGGATCCAGTCGGCCTCGGCGACAGCACCAAGGGCCCGGACGTAATCGGGATTCAGCTGAACCGACCGCTGCAGTGCGTCGGCCAGGGTAATCGTCGGCAGGGAATCGGCCGTGAGGCGCGAGGCGGGAGGCGCGGGGCGAGGGATCGACCGGCCACTCACGTGATCACCACGTGAGATCGGCGAGGATGCCGCCGGCAGGAGCGATGTCAGGCACACGGCTACAACAGCGAGAGCGATCATGCGGATTCTCCCACTGGGCTCACCACGGCAGACTCATCCGCGCGCCGGTGGCGCAGCCCCTCGAACAGGGTATACACGACGGGCACCAGGTACAGCGTGAGGATGGTGGAGAGGAACACACCGCCGACGATCGCATAGCCCAGCGGGCGGCGGCTCAGGGATCCCGCGCCGAGGCCGAGGGCGATCGGGACGGCGCTGGTGATGGTCGAGACCGAGGTCATGAGGATCGGGCGGAGCCGGATGCGGCCGGCCTCGAGCATCGCGTCCGCCGCCGATCGACCCTTCTCCTGCAGCTGGTTGGCGTATTCGACCAGGAGGATCGAATTCTTGGTGACCAGCCCGATGAGGAGGATCATCCCGATCTGGCTGTAGAGGTTGAGCGTCGAACCGGCGATCCACAGCACCGCGAGCGCGCCGGTCACGGCCAGCGGCACCGCGAGCAGGACGGTGAAGGGGTGCACCAGCGACTCGAATTGCGACGCGAGCACCATGAACACGACCACGAGCGCCAGACCGAAGGCGAAGTAGAGCGAGCCACCGCTCTCCTCGAGTTCGCGCGATTCGCCCGACAACGCGGTGGTACTGCCGGCGGGGAGGACTTCCTTCGCGAGCGCATTGAGCGAATCAAGCGCCTCGCCCAGGGTGAAGCCGGGGGCCAGACTCGCGTCCAGCGTATACGCGGCGATCCGGTTGAAGTGGTTCAGCTGGCGGGGGCTGATGCCTTCCTCCACCCGCGTCACCGCGTCGAGCTGCACCAGCTGGTCATTCCTGCCGCGCACATACAGGCCGGAGACATCCGACGGTGTCGCGCGTTCGCGGGGGTCGAGCTGCACGATCACGTTGTAGAGCTTGTTGTCGTGGGTGTAGGTGCTGACCTTGCGGCCGCCGAGCAGACTCTGGAGCGTGCCCGCGATAGTGCCGACCGGCACACCCAGATCCTCGGCGCGATTGCGGTCGAAGTGGATGGTGAGCTGCGGCTTGTTGACCCGCAGGTCGGTGTCGACGTTTTGCAGCCCGGGAATTTGCCGGGCGCGAGTCACGAAGGTGTCCATCGACGCGCCGAGCACGGCGAAGTCGGGGTTCTGCACCACGAACTGCACCGGCTTGCCGAAGCCGCCGAACGCCGGTGGGTTGGAGGCAAAGGCGAACAGCCCCGGCACTCCGAAGAACTGCGGCTGGAGTGAACCGATGATCTGCTCGGCGGTGCGGGTGCGCGCCGAGTAGTCCTTGAGCTTGGTGAAGATGATGCCGCTGTTGGGACCGGTGCCGAAATTCACCACGCTGAAGTAACTCTGTACCTCCGGCGTCGCCTCGATCAGTGATTCGATACGGCGCTGGTAGCCGTCGGTGAACGCGACCGACGAGCCCTCCGGTCCGATGATGAAGGTGAGGAACCAGCCCTGGTCGTCGGAGGGGATGAACTCGCGCTTGAGGCTGCGGAAGATCACCACGGCGAGCGCGACCGAGAGCAGCGCGCCGCCGATCACCAGCCCGCGGCGGCGCAGCGCCCAGCCGAGCGAGCGGGAGTAGCCCCGGGTGATCGCCACGAACCCGCGCTCCAGCGCCTGGTAAGTCGGGCCGTGGCGCTTCGGCACACGGAGGATGCGGCCGCAGAGCATCGGTGTCAGGGTCAGGGCGACAAAACCGGAGACGATCACGGCACCGGCCACCGCGATGCCGAACTCATTGAACAGCCGGCCGGTGTTGCCCTGCAGGAAGGCGAGCGGGGTGAAGACCGCCACCAGCGAGATGGTCGTCGCGATGACCGCGAAGGCGATCTCCCGGGTGCCGTTGGTCGCCGCCACCTCCGGTGATTCGCCGAGCTCCTCCTGGTGGCGGTAGGCATTTTCCAGCACGATGATCGCGTCATCCACCACGATGCCGATGGCCAGCGTGAGCGCGAGCAGCGTCAGGTTGTTGATGGAAAAGCCAAGGAAGTACATGATCGCGAAGGTCGCGATGATGGACGTCGGGATGGCGAGGCCCGGGATGACGGTCGCGCGCAGGTTCCGCAGGAAGATGAAGATGATGATCACCACCAGGACGGCGGCGAGAATCAGCGTATCCTGCGCCTCCCGGATGGAGCGGGTCACGAACTCCGAGCCGTCGAAGCCGATGGCGATCTCGACCCCGGGCGGCAGCGCCGCCTGGATCCCCGGGAGTTCGTTGCGGATCTCCTCGGCGACCTGGATCAGGTTGGCCTTGGACTGGCGCACCACACCGATCGCGACCGCGCTGACGCCGTTGAACCGCAGATTGCTGCGCTCGTCTTCTGCGCCAATCTCCACCCGGCCGAGGTCCCGCAGCCGGACGGTCTGCCCGCTGCTGCTCCGCACCACCAGATCCTCGAATTCGCCGGCGGTCTTGAGCTCCCCGAGGGAGCGGACCGAGAACTCGCGCCGGTCGGATTCGATCCGGCCCGCCGGGACCTCGACATTGCCATTGCCGATCGCGGCTTCGACGTCTTGCACCGTCAGCCCGCGCGCGGCGAGCGCCGGGGCGGACAGCCAGACCCGCATCGACTGGCGCCGCTCGCCGAAGATCTGCGCGCTGCCCACCCCCGCCAAGCTCTGCAACCGCGCCTTGACCTGCCGGTCGGCGATATCGGAGAGCTTGAGGAGATCGTAATTGGCCCCGGAGAGTGCCAGCCAGAAGAACGGCTGGGCGTCCGCCTCCTGCTTGGCCACGACCGGTTCCTCGATGTCGCGCGGCAGCCGCCCGCGGACCCGGGAGACTTTGTCGCGCACGTCCTGCGACGCGACGTCCACGTTACGGTCGAGGGTGAACTCGAGCGTGATGGTGCTGACCTGCTCCGAACTCGCGCTGGTCAACGTCCGGAGGCCGGCGACGGTGCTGAGCTCCTCCTCCAGGATGTCGGTAACCGCCGATTCCACGACCTGCGGATCGGCGCCGGGGAGGACTGTGGTGACGGAGATGATCGGAGGATCGACGTCGGGATAGTCCCGAACCGGCAGATTCAGGTACCCGATGACGCCGAAGAGGATCAGGCCGAGGCTCAACATGCTCGCCAGCACCGGCCGCTTGATGGAAATGTCGGAGATTTTCATCGGGCCATCAGCGGAAGAGGACAGTCCCTGCCGATCGTGCCAGGTTGCGGGGCACGGGGCAGGGGAACCGGACGATGTCGTAAGAGCGAAGCCAGACGGAACCGGAGTGCCGGGGTTTCAGCGGGGGTGAAGCTACCCCCCGATCCGCCGACCGGGAAGAGCCGGCCCACAGCAGTCGGCCACGCAGGCCCGTCCGACCCAGTACATTCCCCGCATGGCCATCAAACTGTCGGTGCAGCAACAGTCCCAGCTTGCCATGCTCTCCCTGCTCCCCCCCAAGATCCAGCGGATCCAGTCGGTGATCGAGCAGATGGCGGGGGACCATGCCGATGAAGCGGTGGTACGCGGGATGGTACGGCTGCTGGACGAGATGAAAGCCTACGCCTCACAACTCAAGATGAACGGCCTGGCGGATGCCGCGGGACAGATGGCGTCGACGGGGCGACGCGGCGGCGGACTGCAGGTGAAGGTGCGGGGGCTGCGGGAGAACATGGCGACGGTGCGGATGAACTACGACATGGCGCTCAGGAAGGCGTCGCTCCCCCCGGCCGGTGCACACGAGGACGCGGGCGCGCCGGAACCCCCGATTACCTGATCGATCCGGGAACGAACGGCTGCTCGCCCTTCTTGCGGAAGAAATCGTCGATCGGCTTGCCGGCAATGAGAATGATCATGCCGTGCACCACGACACCGATGAGCAGGGAGACGAAGGTGAGGGCGGCGAGGATGCCGCCGGCGCCAATGCCGGCAAGGATAAGTCCGAAGGTCTGCATGATGTCTTCCGGTGGGAAACTGGGGCCCGCGTGCCCCGTACGTTAGCGCACTCCCCCTTCCAGTTCAACTGACCCCGACCCCGACCCGCTCCCCCATGCGCATCCTCCTTCCGCTTGCCATGTCGCTCCTGCTTCCCGCGGTCGCGGTCGCCCAGCAGGGGGGTGACCATGGACCCGCCACGAAGATCGAAGGGGGTGGCGTCTTCCCCGCCGGCTGGCAGGTGCGGCCCGATGAAGGTGGCACCCTTCCCGAGGTGAAGATCGAGGCGATGGCACCCGGCTGGCACGTGACGACGGCCGCCTCGGGAATCATGTACCGCCCGACGGACCGGGCGACCGGGAGCTACGACGTCTCCGCCAAGCTGCACCTCTTCCCCGAGGGGCCAGGCCACCAGGAGGCCTACGGCATCTTCATCGGCGGAAAGGACCTGGACGGTGCGGGACAGCGCTACACCTATTTCCTGCTGCGGGGCGACGGCACCTGGAAGGTGAAGCGCCGGAGCGGAGCCGCGACGACCGATGTGACGACAGGCTGGGCCGCACACCCCGCGATCCTGAAGGAGATGTCCACCGGACCGGTGGCCAACCTGCTTCTCGTGTCGGTGGCGCAGGGAAAACTGCGCTTCCTGGTCAACGGGCAGGAGGTGTGGAGTGCCCCCGCTGCGAGCGTGGACGCCGACGGCATCGCGGGGCTGCGGCTCAACCACAATCTGTCGGTGCATGTGGCGAGTCTGGTGGTGACGCGGCGGTAGGGGGCGATTGGGCGATTGGGCGATTAGGGCAGTCGGGGCCGCATACATGCGGCCCTTACGGTGAGCCCTCCAGCGCCGCCACCGCCGCCCGCTGCACCTCCCCCTCACCCTCCGCCGCGATCCGATCCAGCGCCTGACGCGCGGCCACCGTTCCCGCCTCGGCCAGCGCCCGTACCACCGTCACCTGCTTCCGGACATGCGCCCCCCCAAAGGAGAACAGCGCCTTCCGCGTGAGCGCGATGCGCACCAGCGCCTGGGCGGCCTCGGGGGCGTCGATGGCCGCAAGGGCATGGAGCACTTCATCCCACGCGGCGGGATCCTTCTCCACTTCCAGCGCCGCGAGCAGCGGCATCGCAATCGCGCCGGAGCCCCGCTTCGAGAGGGCGCGCGCGGCATGGCCCCGGGTCGCCGCTGATGGATGGGTCAGCGCCTGACGCAGCGGTTCGATGACTGCCTTGTCGCGAAAATGCCCCAGGGCATCGATCACGGCATGGCGCACCTCCGCATCGGGGTCCTGCACCCGCGGCGTCAGCGAGGGAACCACTTCGGGCAGCCCCAGCCGGCCCAGCAGCGTCGCGCCGAGCCGCACCTCGGCGGGACGGCGGCTCTGCAGCAGCGGGACCATGAGCTGCAGCGCCTCGGGCATGCCGGCGAGGGCGTCCACCAGGAACGCGCGCGGTCCGACGGTATCGCTGGTCCGCAGGATTTCCAGCATCAGTTCCGCCGCCGCCATCCCGCCCCCCCGGAGCACCTCAGCGGTGCGGGCCTGCTCCTCGGGAATGCGGTATGCCTGCTCGATGAGGGCCTGGAGGACGGGCCGGGCCAGCATGCGCCGCAGTGACAGACCGAAGGTGCGGCGGGTCTCCTCCGACAGGGCGGGAATGAGGCGCAGCGCGGCCTGCGCATTGTGCAGCGCCGCGTGCCACTGCTCCCGGTGAATCGCCTTGTCGAGCTCCCGCAGGATGCCCTCGACGGTGTGGGCCAGCTGATCGCCCTGCCGGGCGCGGGGCAGCAGCGTGCCGGCCGTCGCATCCGGCATCGAGTCCCGCGGACCGGAGAACTGGATGGGTAACGGGTCGGGCAGCAGCTTCACCCGGACCTTGGCGGTGCTGGGGATCGGGGCGTGATCGTCGGCGAGGGCGCGGATGACGGTGAGCAGCTCGACGGCGGTCGCACCGGGAGCCACCTGGATGTCGTCCACCTGACGCAGCTGCAGCCGTTCCTTCAGCGGATCACCGTCGTTGGCCCAGCTGTTCTCGATACCGGCATCGATGGCGGCCGGGTTGCGCGCCACCCGCGCCACGAGCAATGCCACGACGTCGCGCACGGCATCCTCCTGCTCCGGCGCGCTGCGGAGCAGGTGGACCAGATGGGTGAGGAGCGCGGTGAAGCTGGCGCCCGGATCAGGCTGGGGACCGGACATGGTGACCCACAAGATACCGCCTGCGCGATTGCTTGACAGAGGTTTTCCCGGGGCGTATATACCTGTTGCATGCCGTCGCTCAGTGCGCACCCTCACTCCCCGACCATGTTTCTTGCGTATCGTACCCGTCCGAACAGTGTCAGGCGACCCGCAACAGTGGCGGTGCGGTAGCGTGGCCGGGCTTCCGGCATACAGTCGGCGCGCTTCTCAGCGAGAAGCAGGGACCGGTAGTCTTTACATTCCCAGACATTTCCGTGTGCTCCACCGAAGTTCACTTCTTTACCGGAGAACGTATGAAGCGTGCAATCGTTTTGGGCGGAGCTCTCGCGGCGCTCGCCGTTGCATCACCCGCAGCGGCGCAGGTGACGGTGGGCTGGGATGCCGCCCTGTTCAGCAGCTACGTCTGGCGCGGGGTGACATTCACGAACAAGCCTGTCTTCCAGCCCGACCTCTACCTGACCGTGCCGGTCGGCAAGGCGTCGATCACGGCGGGCGGCTGGGCGAACGTCGATATCGGCAAGTATGATGGCACGACTGATCTCTCAGAGAGCGGCGCCTCGTCGGCGTTCAACTTCGCCGAGTTCGACTGGTGGGGTGAAATCGGTGTTCCGGTCGGCGTCGCCACACTCACCGGTGGCGCGACGGGCTACATCTTCCCGAACGACGTAGGTTTCACCAAGACATCGAACACCGTCGAAGTGTATGGCAAGATCGCGCTCTCCACTCCGTTGAGCCCGAAGCTCGCCGCCTGGTATGACGTCGACAAGATCAAGGGTCTCTACGTCGAAGGCAGCGTCTCCCACGGCATCCCGCTCGGCGCAGCGACGCTCAACCTCGGTGCGTTGGCTGGCTGGACCGGTGGCCAGGAGATTGACAGCGACGTGTCCAGCAACTTCGATGACAAGGGCTTGACACACGTCGATCTCTCGGCGAGTGCCGGCTTCTCCGCAGGCCCGCTGTCGATTACGCCGTCAATCCACGGTATCATCGGTAACGATCGTCGGACAAAGTACACGAAGAGCGCCAGCAACACCTATGGATTCAATGACACCAGCCTCAAGCTCTGGGGCGGTGTGACCATCTCCTGGTCGAAGGCGTTGGGCGGGGCTGCGGCGGAGTAGGTGATTCGGCGAGAACGGGAGTGATCCGAAAGGATCGCTCCCGTTTTTCTTTGGCTATTTCATGGGCGGAGCTGGAGCTCCGCCGCCACCCAGCTTCTCTTCTCCCGGCGGGCGGGAAGGCCCGACCTACCCGGCAATTTCATGGGCGGAGCTGGAGCTCCGCCCCTACCCCCCCTTCGCAATCTCCTTCAGCGTATCCTCCAGCCGATTCAGCACTTCCTTGAGCAGCTCCATGGAAATACCCAGCGGTGGCTCGATCCGGATGGTGCGCGCCTTCGAATAGGTCCCCGCCACGAGTACTCCGCGCTTGAACAGCCCCGCGGCGCAGGCATAGCCGATTTCGTCGGTGGGAAACTCCATGCCGATGAGCAGCCCGAGACCGTGCACATCGGTCAGCACCTGGGGATAGCGTTTGACCAGCGCGCCGATTTCCTTGAGCAGGTACTCGCCCTTCATGGCGGCCTGGCCCGGCAGATCCTCCTCCAGCGTCACGGTGATCGCCGCGATGCCGGCGGCGCAGGCGATCGGATTGCCGCCGAAGGTGGTGGAGTGGATGATGGGATTCGGGATCATCACCTCCCAGATCTTCGGCGTGGAGATGAACGCCGAGAGCGGCATGACACCGCCGCCAATCGATTTGCCAAGGCACATGATGTCGGGAGCGACGGCGGTGTGGTCCACACCCCAGAGCTTGCCGGTGCGGCCCATGCCGGTCTGGATCTCGTCGGCGATAAGCAGTGTGCCATGCCGGGTGCAGATCTCGCGGACCCGCGGGAGATAGTCGGGCGGCGGAACCACGCCGCCGGCCTCGCCCTGCACCGGTTCCACCACGAACGCCGCCGGCGACATCCCCACCGCCTCGAGAATGCACATCTCGCGGTCGAGCGCGTCGGCGTCGCCATAGGGCACGAAGCGCACGTCCTGCAGCCCGCCCTGGAACGGAATGCGGAATGAGGCCTTGCCCATGAGCGACAGCGCACCCATCGACTTGCCGTGGAAGCCGCCCAGTGTGGAGACAAAGGTGTTCCGCTTGGTGTAGAGCCGCGCCAGCTTGATCGCGCCTTCAATGGCGTCGGTGCCGTTGTTGATGAAGAAGCAGCAGCCCAGCTCACCGGGCGTGACACCGGCGAGCAGGCGGGCAAGGCCGGCGCGCCACGGCTCGAGCAGCTCCTGGCTGTTGAGCGCCATGCGCCCCATCTGGTCCTGCACCGCCTTGACGATCCTGGGGTGGTTGATGCCGGCGCTGAAGATGCCGTAGCCACCGAGCATGTCGATGTATTCCCGGCCGAGCAGATCGCGGAGGATGGACCCCTCGCCGGACCACTCCAGAGCGGCGAACTGGCCGGCCTGGGTGACGGACTTGCGATAGGTGAGGAAGCCCCGATTGATGTGCCGGTCGTAGCTCTCGACCGTTTCGGTGATGAAGGCTTCCTTCTCGGCTCCGGACATCGCCCGGCCGCCGATCAGGTCGAGATAGCGGCGGCTCAGGGCGAGGACATCGGTGTCAGGCAGACGCAATTAATCGGCGCTCCTCTCAGGGGATTGGGCGGTTGGGCGGGTAGGCGGTTGGGCGATTTCTAACCGCCTATCCGCCTATCCGCTTACGAACTCTTGATCTCGGTCCACACCTGGTCCCACAGCTGGCCCGAGGCACCGAGATCCTTGTAGTACTCCAGCCGCTGGAATTCCTCGGCGGTGGGGTAGGGAATCGGCGTCGTCATCTTGGCCAGCGCTTCGATGTTGGGCGAGCCATAGCCGGTGAAGTTCGAGACGCTCGCGCCGACATCGGGCCGCAGGATGTAGTTGATGAACTCATGCGCCGCACGCTTGTTTTTCGCACCCGTGGTCACCATCAGCGAGTCCGTCCAGATGTTGCACCCCTCCTTGGGGAGGACATAGCCCAGCGCCGGCTGCTCGGCCCTGGCCTGGGTCGTGTCGCCATTCCACAGCTGGGCCACCCAGACGTCGCCCGAGATGAGCTGGCCCTTCACCGGCGCCGAGATGTAGGCCTTGAGGTTCTTCTTGGCGATCAGCGCGTCGGCCTTGGCCTCGGCGAGCTCCGCCGGGTCGATCGAATTGAGCGAGTGGCCCTTGAAGCGGAGCCAGGCGCCCACCGCGTCGCGCATGTCGTCCATCTGGGTCATCTTCCCTTTGTATTTCGGGTCCTGGAAGATGGCCCAGCTGTCCGGCGGGGTCGTGATCTTGTCGGTGCGGTAGGCAACACCCGTCGTCCCCCACTGGTACGGTATCGCGTGGACCAGGCCGGGATCGAAGACCGGATCGGCGAAGGTGGGCGCCAGATTGGTGAGATTGGGGATGTATTTCTTGTTGAGCGGATAGGCGAGAGTGAGCGCCGTCATGACGGGGACGATGTAATTGGACGGTACCACGATGTCGTAGCCCGACGCCCCCGCCTGCAGCTTGGCCACCATTTCCTCGTTGCTCTCGAACGTATCGTAGGTGACCTTGACGCCGAACTCCTTCTCGAAATTCGGGATGGTGTCTTCGGCGATATAGTCCGACCAGTTGTAGATGTTCAGTTCCTTCTCCATCTCCGGCAGGTCCGCCCCCGCCGCCAGCGCCGGCGCTTCCTTCTTGCCGCAGGCGGTGAGCACCAGGCTGATCGTGCTGAGGCTCAGGCCCAGCGCCGTCGCGCGGGTGACGAACTCCCGCCGGCTCACGCCGCCCGCCACCAGCCCTTCCACCAGCTGTTCGGTCTCGATCCGCTTGTTCATGGCACAGTCTCCAGATGGTGAGGGCGACGCAGGCATCGCGTGTCAGGCGAGGAAATCCTTGATTCGGTAATAGGCCCCCGCGAGGGGGAGGAACCACGGCCGGCCACGGTACAGCGGCACCGCGCGGAACGGGAGCCCGGTGAGGGCGGGCCACGGGGCACGGCCGAGCATTGCCCGACCGACCTGATCTCCGAGCCAGCCGGCATAGGCCACGCCGTGCCCGCCGTACCCCACCGCGTACGCGATGCCGTCCTGCCGGCCGGTGTGGGGCAGCTGGTCCAGGGTGAACCCCAGCGTCCCGCCCCAGCCGTACTCTACTGGTGTATCAGCCAGCTCCGGATACACATCCTGCATCCCGCGCCGCAGGGCCGCAAGGTTGTCGGCCAGCGGCTGCGGTGAGAAGGCCGCTCGACCGCCGAAGATCATCCGGTTGTCCGCGGACAGGCGGAAGTAGTACAGCAGGTCCTTGGTATCGCTCAGCACCCGCCCAGCCGGCACCAGCCGGCGGGCGACGGCGGGATCGAGTGGTGCCGTCGCCAGAAGAAAGCTGCCGATGGGAATGACCCGGCGGGTGAGCCACGGCAGCAGCCCGCGGGAGAAGCCGTTCGTTGCCAGCAGTACATCCCCGGCGTCGATCGGTCCCTTTGATGTCTCGAGCCGGAAACCACAGGGGGCTTTGCCCAGGCGCTGCACCGCAACACCGGCCACCAGCACCGCGCCCCCGCGAGTGGCGGCCGCCGCCAGTCCGTGAAGGTACCGGGCGGGGTGAATCCCGCCAGCTTGCGGGTCCAGCAACCCACCGGCGTAGCGCGCCGAACCGATCTCGCCGGCGAGATCCGCACGACTGAGCAACTCGGTGGCGTAGCCGAAGTCCCGCCGCAGCAGCTCGCGTGACGCAGCGAGACCCTTCATGTGGGCCGGCTTGGCGGCAAGGGTGACGTGGCCCGAGCGGGACCAGTCGCAGTCGATCCGCTCGTCCAGGACGGTGCGCTCCACGAACGCCACCGCCGCGAGGGAATCGTCGAACAGCGTCCGGGCGACGGCGAGCCCGTGCGATCTCACGATATCCGGCAGGTCCACCTTGTAGCCCGGCAGCACAAAGCCGCCGTTGCGCCCACTGGCGCCCACCCCGCCGATGGCATCCCGCTCCAGCACCACGACCGAGGCGCCGCCGGTGGCGAGCGCGTGCGCCGCGGCGAGCCCGGTGTAGCCGCCGCCGACGATGGCGACATCGACCCGCGCCGGCGGAGCCGGTGCGGTGGGGACGGCGGGCAGTCCGTCGAGCCAGAAGCAGCGATCGGGGATGAGCATGCGTGCAACCTTCAGCGGGGCGGACGAATGCGTCCGCCCCTACCCTGCCAGCGCCGCACAGAACCCGTCGAACACCTCGATGTACTGGTCGATGTCGGCGTCGGTGTGCTGCACCGACAGGGTCCACTGTTCTTCGTCGCCAGGCGTCATGAAGACGCCGCGGTTGAGCAGCCAGGGGTACGACGCGGCGAAGAGATCGGGCTGGGTCTCGAGAAAGTCGCGGTAGTTGGTCATCGGCGTCGCCCGATACGAGACGCAGCCCTTGGCACCGAGGTCGATGGTGTGGGCGGGCAGTCCATGCTTTTCGATGGCGCGCTGACAGCCGGTCGCGAGCCGCGTGCCCAGCCGACCCAACTGCTGATAGGCGGCGGGCGTGAGAATCTCGCGCAGCAGCACCAGGCCGACGTGCGACACCAGCGGGTTGCCGTTGTAGGTCCCCATCTGGGAGACGCCCTGCTCGATCAGGCGCATCAGATCCGCCCGGCCGCCGAAGGCAGCGGCGGGGAGGCCGCCGGCGATCGCCTTGGCGAGACAGACGAGGTCGGGCTGCACCCCGAAGCGCTCGGTGGCGCCGCCGGATGCGATAGTGAAACCGGTCTTGATCTCATCAAAGATGAAGATGACGCCGTACTTGGTGCACAGCTCCCGCACCCGCTGCAGATAGCCCGGCTGCGGCAGCACGACCCCGATATTCATCATGGCGGGCTCCATGATGAGGCAAGCGATGTCGCCCGCGCGCTCGGCAAAGAGCCGCTCCACCGCGTCGGCATCGTTGAACGGCACGACTTCGATGTAGCGGTGGGCGTCCTTCACCAGACCCTTGGAGACGGGTGCCTTGGCGGGCCGCTCCCGCCCGCCCATCGTGTCCGCCCCGGGGAGCACCGAGAACATCACCGCATCGTGGTGACCATGGTACGAGCCTTCGATCTTGCAGATCACGTCCCGGCCGGTGGCGGCGCGGGCGACCCGGATCGCGTCCATTGTCGCCTCGGTGCCGGAATTGGCGAACCGGATCATCTCCAGGTTGAACCGGCGGCAGATCTCCTCGCCGTAGGCCACCGCGGACTCGGTCGTGACGGCAAAATGGGTCCCGCGGCTGGCCGCCTCGTGGATGGCCTCGACGATCCGCGGATGGGCATGGCCGGTCACCATGGCGCCAAAACCGCCATGGTAATCGAGATACTCGGTGCCGTCCTGGTCCCAGACGTGGCTCCCCTTGCCATGGGAGACGTAGATCGGATAGGGCGACCCCTTCTGGAACGACGACACCACCCCGTATGGGAGGGTGCGGTAGGCGCGTTCGTAGAGGCGCGCCGAGGCCGGTGTCGCCGCGAGAAGGCGGGACATTTCGGTCTGGGCGATCGTCTGGGCACGGGCTAGCAGGCGCTGCAAATGCGCCTGCGCGTGCGACGGCAGGGTGGCGGTCATATGCTGTATTGTGGTGTTGGGGGGTCGCTGGGGCTATCGCGAGCTCTACGGGGCATCCGAAACTGCTTGGCTTACCCCCCCATCATGTCGCCGGGTACGGTGGTTGTCAACTCGCCGATTGTGCTGCAGATTGATTTTCCTCACGCAGGGCACTCCCGAACCTCCGGGCCATGAGCACACCATTGCCACGCAGTCCCCATCACGGTGGAGCCTCCGCCGGCGATCCGGTCATTGTACTGGACCATGTCGCCAAGCACTTCACCAACTTCGTCGCCGTCCACGAAGCGCACTTCAACATCGCGCGGGGCGAGTTCTTCTCGATGCTGGGCCCCTCGGGTTGCGGCAAGACGACCACGCTCCGGATGATCGCGGGCTTCGAGCAGCCGACCAGCGGGCACATCCTGCTGGAAGGTCAGGACGTCTCCACCACCCCGCCCTACAAGCGCAACGTCAACACCGTCTTCCAGCACTACGCCCTGTTCCCCCACATGAGCGTGCGCGACAACGTCGCCTTCGGCCCGCGGTGCAAGAAGCTGGATTCCAAGGAAGTGGACCGGCGGGTGGACGAGCTCCTGAAGGTGGTCCGGCTGGACAGCTTTGCCAGCCGGAAGCCGGGCCAGCTCTCCGGCGGGCAGCAGCAGCGCGTCGCCCTGGCCCGCGCCCTGGTCAACTACCCCAGCGCCCTGCTGCTCGACGAGCCGCTCGGCGCGCTGGACCTGAAGCTCCGCCAAGCGATGCAGATCGAGCTCAAGCGGATCCAGCGCGAGGTCGGGATCACGTTCATCTACGTGACCCACGACCAGGAAGAGGCGCTCACGATGTCGGACCGCATCGCGGTCATGAACGAGGGACGGGTGGAGCAGATCGGTCCGCCGGAGGAGATCTACCACTCGCCCAGCACCGTGTTCGTCGCCAACTTCATCGGCCAGGCCAATCTGCTCGCCGCCCGCGTGGTCGGTGTGATGGACGGCCGGGCGGTGGTGACGGTCTGCGGCGATCACCGGCTGGAGATTCCGGTCGCCGGCTGGTCTCCTGTCGTGGGGGGACTGGCGACGGTCATGGTGCGGCCCGAGCGGATGCGGGTCCGCGCGCTCGATGCCACGGCGCGCGCCGTCCCGGCGACGCTCACCACGGCGGTCTTCCAGGGCTCGGCGGTCCGGGCCATCCTGCGGACCACCGATGGCAGCGAACTGACGGTGCATATCGGCCCCGACGACGGGGCGCCCGCCATGTCGCCCGGCACGACGTACAACATCAGCTGGGACGCCGACGCCGCCCGGCTGCTGCCCCCGGCCCGGCAGACCTCCCCGCTCGACCTGAACCTGCGCACCACCATCGAACTCGCCCGCGTCAACGATTCCCGCACGCCCCAACCCTGAGGACTGATCATGAGCACCCGTGATTCGTACAGCCCGGAAGAACTGCAGGCCCTGCTGCGCCGAGCACTGAGCCGGCGCCAGTTCCTTGGCCGCACCGCGCTCGCCGCCGGTGGCCTGACGCTGGGCAGCGCCATGCTCGGCGCCTGCGCCAGGAAGGAAGCGGCCCCGGCCGCGGTGAAGACGGTGCGCATTTCCAACTGGCCGCTGTATATCGACACCAAGACGACCACCGAGTTCGCCGCCGCCACCGGGATCACGGCGGAGTACACCGAGGACATCAACGACAACAACGAGTTCTTTGCCAAGATCGAGGAGCCGCTCAAGCGGAAACAGAGCATCGACCGCGACATCGTCGTGCTGACCGACTGGATGGCGGCGCGCATGATCCGGCTGGGCTACTGCGCCCCGATCGACGACAGCAAGTTCCCCAACAAGGCCAACCTGGTCGACAGCCTGCGCAATGTGAGCTTCGATCCGGGCCGCAAGTTCAGCGTGCCGTGGCTCTCGGGGATGACCGGACTCGGCTACAACCCCAAGAAGACCGGCCGCGAACTCACCAGCATCAACGACATCTTCGATCCCAAGTTCAAGGGACAGGTCACCATGCTGACCGAGATGCGCGACACGCTGGGCCTGGTGATGCTCGGCCAGGGCAAGGACCCGACCAGCTGCACCCTGGACGACGCCAAGGCCGCCTGCGCCAAGATCAAGAAGGCGCGCGAGAGCGGGCACATCCGGAAATTCACCGGCAACGACTACGCCGCCGATCTCTCCACCGGCAACATCACCGTGGCGATCGCCTGGTCGGGCGACATCCAGGGGCTCGCGGCGGACAACCCCGATCTGCGGTGGATCGCGCCGAACGAAGGCGCCATGCTCTACTCCGACAACATGATGATCCCCAGCACTTCCGACCGGGTGGACCTCGCCTCGACCTGGATGAACTGGTGCTACGACCCAGCCCACTCGGCGCAGATCGTCGCCGCGTCGCCCTATCTCTCCGCGGTCAAGGGCGCCGGCGAGGAGCTCGCCAAGATCGCGCCCGATCTGGCCAAGAGCTCGCTGGTCAACCCGCCGGATGATCTCCGCGCCCGGCTGCATGTCTTCCGCGCGCTGGACGACGCCGAAGACCAGGAATTCAATCGCGCCTTCCAGGACGCGATCGGAGCCTGACGCGACATGGCTGGCATTGCCTCAGGGGGCGCGCGGCAGAGCAGGTGGGGACCGTATCTCCTGGTCGCCCCGGGCGTCCTCTGGCTGCTGGTGTTCTACGTCATCCCGCTCATCACGCTTGGGAAGACCTCCGTCACCGTCGTGGATGGCCCCTGGTGGAGCGGGTTCCAGCGGGCCTTCACGGCGTATGGTGGGCATTTCGGACGGTCGGTCAAGTTCGCGCTGCTCGCCACCCTGCTGGGGATCGCGCTGGGCTATCCGCTGGCCTATCTCATGGCGTTCCGGGCGGGGCGGTTCAAGAACCTGCTGCTCGGTCTCGTGATCCTGCCGTTCTTCACCACCTTCCTGGTGCGCACCTTTGCCTGGAAGACCATTCTCAATGACAGCGGGCCGGCCATCTGGGTGCTCAACCAGCTCCACCTGATGCCGCCGGGGGCTCGGCTCCTGAATACCTCGATCGCGGTGATCGGCGGGCTGACCTACAACTTCCTGCCGTTCATGATCATGCCGATCTACGTCAGCCTGGAGAAGATCGACCGGCGGCTGGTGGAGGCGGCGTACGATCTCTACTCCGGACCGATCCACGCCTTTGTGAAGGTGATCCTGCCGCTTTCGCTGCCCGGTGTCTTCGCCGGATCCCTGCTGGTCTTCATTCCCGCCACTGGTGACTTCATCAACGCCGAGCTGCTGGGGAGCCCCAATCAGCAGATGGTCGGGACGGTCATCCAGAACCAGTTCCTGCAGGTGCGGGACTACCCGCTTGCCGCCTCGATCTCGTTCGTGCTCATGGCCGCGATCACCGTCGGCGTGCTGCTCTACGCCCGGCTGCTCGGCACCGAGGAGCTCGCCTGATGGCCGCCGTCATCCCGCTGTCGCGCCGGATCGCCACCCGGCTGCTGGATGTCTACGCGATCATGGTGCTGGTGTATCTCTTCCTGCCGATCGCGGTCATTATCATCTACAGCTTCAACACACCGGCGGGGAAGTTCAACTTCGTGTGGAAGTCGTTCTCGTTCGACGCCTGGCGCGACCCGTTCAAGTATCCGCCGCTGGTCGAGGCGATGAAGCTGAGCCTCAAGGTGGCCAGCCTCTCGACCCTGGTGGCGACGGTGTTCGGCACCCTGATGGCGCTGGCGCTGTGCCGCTACAAGTTCAAGGGCAGCGGGCTCGTCAGCCTGCTGCTGGTGCTGCCGCTGACGACGCCGGAGATCGTGCTGGGTTCCTCGCTGCTCTCGCTCTTCCTGAATCTCAATGCGCAGATGGGCTTCGCGACGATCGTGATCGCCCACATCATGTTTTCGGTGAGCTATGTCGCGCTCACCGTGCGGGCCCGGATCCGGGGGTTCGACTGGACGCTGGAAGAGGCGGCGATGGACCTCGGGGCGAATCCGTTCCGGGTGGTCATGAAGGTGACGCTGCCGCTGATCGCGCCGGGCATCGCCGCGGCAGGAATGCTCTCCTTTGCGCTGTCGCTGGACGACTTCATCATCACGCTGTTCAACTCGGGGAGCCGAGTCACCTATCCCCTCTATGTATATGGGGCGCAGCGGGCGGCCTATCCGCCGCAGATCAACGTCATGGCGACGGCGATCCTCGCCACGAGTCTGCTGGCGCTGGGGCTGTCGGTGCTGTGGCAGAACCGGACGCTCAGGCAGGCGATGGTAAAGGGGTAGGGGGACGGGTAGGGGCGGAGCTCCAGCCCCGCCCTGCGAAAAGCGGTGATTGGGCGATTGGATGTCGGATAGGGGCGGAGCCACTGCTCCGCCCCCGCCTGTCATACCTTGTGACATTTCTGCGTAACCGACCTATTGGAAACGCACAGTGCAGGAGCTGTCGAGGCACCGGGACCTGCGCAGACAGTGGTCTGCACATATGTCATGCTGCAGGGGGGGCATCCGCAGTCTGGCGGACCTCATGCCGGGCGGGGCTCTGCACCGGGCAGGCATTCCCTTCTGCTGCGCCGGATATCGCCTCGACGACCTCTGTGAGCAATCGGATGACAAGTTAGACGGCAGACTGTTCACCACCTGACAATCACCCTCCTTTCTCCCATGAGCCAGCCGCATGGTTACAGTCCTTATTACCGGCACCAGTAGCGGCATCGGCATGGCCACCGCACTCGCCTTTGGGCGCGCCGGCCATCGAGTCGTCGCGACCATGCGCAACACGACGGCGGCGCCGGCATTGGCCGAGGCAGCGGCGCGGGAGCAGCTTGCGGTGACCGTGCTGCCGATGGACGTGGATGCGGATGCGTCGGTACGGGACGGCATCGCCCGTGCGGAGCGAGAGATGGGCCCGATCGACGTGCTGGTCAATAACGCCGGCATCGAGCGCACGGGATCCGTTGAAGAGCTGCCTCTGGCGGAGTTTCGCGCAGTCATGGAGACCAACTACTTCGGCGTGATCCGGTGTACCCAGGCCTTGCTCCCGACGATGCGACAGCGGCGGAGCGGCTGCATCATCAATGTGGCCTCGGTGGCGGGCCGCATTGCCTCGGCGCCAATGGCCGCGTACACGGCCTCCAAGTTCGCGCTGGAGGCCCTGAGCGAATGTTTAGCCCAGGAGGTCAAGTCCTTCAATATTCGCGTGGCGATCGTCGAGCCCGGCATCATCGATACGGCGATGGCACGACACATTGGCGTAGCCTCGGCGCCGTCGCCTTACGCACAACAGCGGCGAATGGCAGCCTTGTTCGCTACGGCGCTCCAGGCCCCAGTGTCTCCATCGCTGGTTGCAGAGAAGATCCTCGAGATTGCCGTGGGGGACACTCCGCTGCTGCGGCATCCAGTCGGACCGGACGCCGCGCCCTTTCTCGGCTGGCGCAGGGCGATGAGCGATGAGGCGTGGGTCGCCTTAGGCGCTCTCGATGACGCCGCCTGGTACGACCGTATCGAGGCCGATTTCGGAATGAATGCACGTCCGCAGGCCCAGGGGTAGGGTCCGCAGACGTCTCACCATCGCGTGCCGCTGTCGCAATGCGGCCGGCATTGCGCTGGATTCAGCGTCCAGTGCACCACGTGCCGCAACTGATGCGCGGTCGTTATGCGGCACCTTGGGAAAGACCCCGCAAGGTCCGTTCGAGTCGTGTTCCCACCGTACACCCCCCCCGTGACAGGTGGCGTCGAGCGATTCACGCCGCGGCGGCGATGGAGTTGCGGGCCACCAACCTCGAATACCGCTCGTCGGATTGCCTCGCTGCGAGCGTGCGGCTGTTCCTGAGCCCCTCCATGATACGGCTCCACGACGCAGGCAACCGGCTCAAGGACGTGCTGGACGCGCCGCAGGGTCAAGCGGGCAGGTCGGGAGCAGTGCGCACGCTCCCGTTCGTCTTTAGTCGGCGCGGCCCGCGTCCCGGCGCTTCAGCGCCGAGAACCAGTTGAGCACCAGCTCGATGTGCGTGATGGCCGGTTCCTGGTCGACCGGCTGGATGCGCAGGAAGCGGGCACCGTCCCGCGTGATGCTGAAGCTCGTGTTGCCGTTGACCGTCGCCACGAACCGACCCTCCTGCACCGGCCGTGGCGGGCTCGCGGAGAAGGTGGCGCCGGGTGTCACGGTGACGCCCATCAACCGGTTGGTGCTCTGGAAGAACAGCTCGCGGCCGTCCCGGGACCAGAGGGGCTCGGTGCCGCCGTCGGTCGAGACGAGGCGCCGCTCGCCGGGGCCTGGGAAGGGGGCGACGAAGATCTCCCACCGCGAGGCGACAGTCGCCTGATAGGCGACCCACTTTCCGTTCGGCGAGAGCTGGCCGTCGTGACCGGGGGTCGGCGCAGGGAGCAGACGGCGTGGCGTGCGGTCGCCGTCGAGCGGGAGGACCCAGATCCCGGTGCCGTCCGGCTCTTCCGGTCCGACCTCGTCGAACAGGAGGACGCGGCCGTCGGTGGAGGCCGACGTGGGCGACTGGATCACGCCGGGCTTCGTGGTGAGGCGCTCCTCGTCGCCCGAGCCGTCGACCGGGATCCAGTACAGGTTGCGCGCGCCCTGGCGGGTGCCCCGATAGATCACGCGCCTGCCATCGGCCGTCCACTGCGGTGCCTGGCTGCTCCCGGTGCCTGTGCCGAGCGGCGTCATCGTGCCGCGACCGAAGTCATAAATCCAGAGTCGGGTCGTTCCCTCCCGGATCTGGACCACGGCACGGTCCCCTTCCGGCGAGATCACCACACTCTCATACGGGCGCTCGGGAAGGGACAGGGGCGTGATGGCGCCCGCCCGGTTGATCCAGACCAGGCGCCGCTGGTCGTAGGACCCTCCACTGCTGATGTAGGCGAGCGTGCCGTTGTCGGACACGGCGTAGTTCGGGGTGCCTTCGTTCCCGTAGTTGTTGTTCGGCTGCTCGGCAGCCGCCACCGGCACCGCCTTGCCGAGATCCTGCTGCGACGGCTGCCATGGCACGGTGAACAGCTGGCGCTGCTGGGTGTAGAGTAGCAATCCGGTGTTCGCGACGTATTGTGGAGCGTCACCGCCCTTGACGAGCAGCACATGCTCCTCTGACCCGACGGTCTGCCGCGCCACATGGTGTTCGTCGTTGCCCGGTCCGGTCCAAGCGGCGTAGAGGAGGGTGGACGTCCCCGCGACCAGGTGCGGCCAGCGGTGGCTGATCTCGCCGGCAGCCGTGTCCAGGTGCGTGACCTCGGTGGCGGCGCCTCCCCCTTCCGGCACCCGCCAGATGCCGCCGCTGTTGATCGGTGCGAAGTACACGAACCCGTCGTCGCCCCAGTCGCCGCCCCGTTGGAACGGCGCATCGGCAAGTGCCTGGAGCGCCGCGCCGCTCACTGCGATCTTCCGGAGCTTTCCACCCGCGAAGAATCCGAGCCACTCTCCATCGGGCGAGAAGAACGGTCCGTCGCCTCCCTCGGTGCCCTCGAGCGCCTTCGCCTCGGGATCATCGAGCGCACGAATGAAGATCCGGTTCTTGCCGTCCTTGAGCGCGACATAGGCGAGGCGGGTCCCGTCGCGGGAGATCGCGAGCTGCGAGAGTTGGCTCGAACCCAGCTCGTACCCATCCGGAAGCACGACGCTGACGTGCGGGCTCTGCCTGCTCATCGTGCCACCGGGAGCGCTGAGCCAGCGCGTCAGGCCGAAGGTGACGACCGCGACGGTGGCGGCGGTGGCGAGGACGATGAGCGGGATCGTGCGCGCCCGCGTTCTGCCCGCGGCCCCCTTCCCGGCGGAGGTCACCTGGGCGAAGGATGGGTTGTCGAGCGCGGCGGCAAACGCCGCCGCGCTCGCGAAGCGGTCCGCCGGCAGCTTCTCCAGCGCCGTCTGCACCGCCGCCTCGACATGGGGCGGGATGCTCTTCCGCTGGAGGGTGAGGCTCCGCGGCTCCTCGGTCATCACCCGTGCCACGATGGCCTGTGCGGTCGGCCCGGTGAACGGGGGCTCGCCGGTCAGCATCTCGTACAGCACGCACCCCAGCGCGTACACGTCGCTCCGGGCGGTGATATCCCGCTCGCCCATCGCCTGCTCGGGACTCATGTAGTGCGGCGTGCCGAGCGACATCCCGGTCTCGGTCATCCGGGTGCCGCCCTCGGAGCGCGAGGCGGCGAGGGCGATGCCGAAGTCCGCCACCATGGCGTGCCCCCCGTGCAGCAGGATGTTCTCCGGCTTGATGTCACGATGGACCACCGCTTGGCGGTGGGCGTACTCCAGCGCGTCGGCCACCTCCCGCGCGATCCGGACGGCCTCGGGCACCGGGAGCTGCTTCTCGCGGTTGAGCCGGTCGCGCAGGCTCTCCCCCTCGACGAACGGCATGACGTAGTAGACGAAGTCCGCTCCGCCCGCGGCGCCGCCCCCGGTGCGGCCCGAGTCGAACAGTGCCAGGATGTGGGGGTGCTGCAGGTTGGCGGTGGTCCTGATCTCGGCGAGGAACCGCTCGGCGCCGATCATGGCGGCCAGCTCTGGCCGGAGCACCTTGAGGGCGACCTTGCGGTCGTGGCGGAGGTCGTGGGCCAGGTAGACGGTGGCCATGCCGCCCGCGCCGAGCTCGCGCTCGATCCGGTAGCGATCGGCGAGGACGGTGGTGAGCTGCTCGGGGGTCGTGGGCATGGGGGGTCGGGGAAAGTTATCGGGCCAGAGCAGGCTTGGTAGGGGCGCCCCGCCGGCTTGGCCAGATGGAAGGATGGGACTCCGTCTCCTGCCCGGGTCGCGCCAGCGCTTCGAGTCGATCGTCATCCTCCGCGGGCTGTTCACGGTGATCATGGTCCCGGACCATCCCCGGGAGTTCGTTCACTCGGAGGCGCTCAGGTTCGGTCCGGCGGAGTGCCAGGGCAGCCGCCCAAGCCGTTACCCAACTGTGGATAGCATTGACCTTGCGGGTATGCGAGGCATGTTTTCTGCCTCGATGGACCTCTGCCTTTCGGCGGAAGACCGCCGCATTCTCAACGGCACGCTCCGGGCGGAGACGAAGCAGGCGTATCTTGGCATCATCAACGAGCTGATTGCCCAGGGCGCGGAGGGAATCATCCTCGGCAGCACGGAGATCCCGATGCTCCTCAGCCAGGCCGATGTGTCGGTACCGGTCTTTGACACGACCAGGCTCCATGCAAGGGCGGCGGTGGAGTTCGCGCTCTCGTGACGGGCAGGGAGATAGATGACGTCCGCGCCACCCGGCGCGTCATTCACCACACGACATCAGCGATCCGCTGCTGAGGATTTGAGAAACCATGCTGGACAGTATCCGTGCTTTTGTCGGACAGACAATCGTGAAACCCGCCGCCGCACCGGGTCCCGCGCCAGTCGACGGGGCGCAGCTGGCCGCCTGCGCTCTGCTGCTCGAGCTGGCCCATGCCGACGGCGAATTCACCGAGCAGGAACGCCAGTACGTCGAAGGCGCACTCGGCCGGCATTTCGGCCTCGACCAGGCTACGCTCCAGGAGCTCATCGGTCTGGCGGAGACGGCACGGGCGCAGGCGATTGACCAGTTCCAGTTCACCCGGCTGATCTCCGCCAGCTACGACCTCGGCCAGAAGATGGTGCTGGCAGAGGTGATGTGGGGCGTGATTCTCTCGGATGGGAAGATCGCCGAGCATGAGGCCTACCTGGTACGCAAGCTGGCCAACCTGCTCGAGCTGGAGCCGGGATATCTGGCCCAGGCGCGGCGCGCGGCAGCTCCACCGCCCTGAACGCGGCCCGGGGGGGAGAGCAGCGCACCTTGCCGGTGGCCGGGATTGGCCGCAGGTTGGGCGGAGTGAACTGGAGTGATCGCACTCATGACGCTTCCCGCACCGGCTCAAGCCTACGCAAGCCTGCTCCGCCGCTACCAGGCGCTCGTCCTAGACGGCGTCATCTATGCCGTCGTCCTTGTCCTGACCCTCTTCCTCCCGTCAATACTCGGCTTCGATACACTCGGCACGCGTCTCTCGATCTTTCTGCTGATTGGCTTCGTCCTGCTGTACGAGCCGTTGCTGGTCGGCTTCCGCGGCGCGACCATCGGCCACCGCCACTACCGGATCCGAGTGGTGGATGCCAGGACACATGCTCCGATCGGCCCGCTCCGGGCACTGGGCCGCGGCGCCACCAAGGGCATTCTGGGGTTGATCTCGCTCATCTTCATGCTGGTGACCACGAGAGCGCAGTCGCTGCATGATCTCCTCTTTCACAGCATCGTGGTCCCGGAAGATCCCGCCGCGGCGACGGCGCTCGACGTCATCGTGCCGGTTCCGCTGCCGGACGCCGGGATGCCCACGCGGCGTCGCCGGGTGGCGGTCATCCTGGCCTATTCGCTCCTCACCTTTGCGCTCTGCAGCGCGGTCGGGGCCTTCGCCGCCTCAGCAGAGTGCACGATCCACGATCGTTGCTCCACGGTGGATCACCTCATCTGGCAGCTGGCCGGGATTGGATGGCTGGTATCCACCACCGTGTTCCTGGTGGCCGGCTGGCGGGGCAGATTGTTCGGCTGCCGTTACACGGCGATAGCGGTGGAAGAGGCACAGCCGGACCAGGCATCAACCGTGACCTGAGGACGCTGGCCATCGCTTCAGGAGGATCACATGTTCCCGTGGCTGCGGCGCCTCTTCGCCCGCCGATCCGTTCCGCAGCTCCCCACCATCGCGACCGACGTCACCGGGTTCACTCTCACCGTCGAGCGGGTGAGCCGAGCCTATCCCTGGGCATCGGTGAGCAGGGTAGCGGCCGTCAAACAGGACCTCCACAGCCATGACCGCATCGTGCTGCTGATCGAAGTGCGGCGCTCGGGCAGTGAAGTGCTGACGCTGCCGGAGGACTGTCCCGGCTTTGCCGGGCTCTTTGGCCCGATGGAGCAGGCGCTGGGGATCGATCCGAGCTGGTATCTCGAGATCATGACGCCGGCGTTCGAGGCGACGCCGACGGTGCTGTATCTGAGGGAGCCGGACGCGCAGACCGAGACGGATCAATGTAGCAGGTGACGGCGTGCCGGGATTGCGGGACAGCGGAGTGACAGTTGTCGCAGCATGACAGGGTCAGGCGGAGGCGTGTATGGGTGGAGCAGCGTTGCGAGAGCGTCGGCATTGGACCCGGGGCACTCGCCGCCTGGGCATCGGGAGTGGTATCGCGATGCTGGCGATCGGGATCCTCTACCTTGCCACGATCGCGCTCTGGCTCTTCGTCGAGGCGATTCCGCAGGAGCCGATCGGAGATCCCTTCCTTGCCGTGATGGAAGGTCTCACGATGGTGTCCGCCCTGGCGCTGTTCGGTCTCGTCACGGCCCTCTGGGGCTTTGCCGAGCGTGCACATCGTGTGCAGGGGATGCTCACGCTGTCACTCGGCGCCCTTGCGGCGTCGCTGACGATGGCGGTGCACTTCGTTCAGCTGACCGCCATCCGGCAACTCTGGCGCGCCGGGCAGCTGCCCGACTATCGGCTGGTGTGGCCGTCCGCCACCCTGGCGGTGGAATACTTCGCGTGGGACGTGCTCGGCGGCGGCACGATGGTCTTTGCCAGCTTTGCCCTCTCCGGCGGCCCCGACTCGGCGCCGACCCGCCGCACGATGCTGATCGGCGGCGCGCTGTGCCTGCTTGGCCTGGTGGGGCCGGGCTCCGGACGAATGATTCTGCAGAACATCGCCGTCACCGGGTATGCGATCTTCCTGCCGGTGCCTGCGCCTTGATCGCGCGCATCTTTCACTCGACGCTGCCATCCAGCGATGGCCCCGGCTGACCACCGGCTGACCGTTCTGAAATGCGGCCCTCCCCAGGCGGCTGCCGCTCTTCCTCTCCTGCTCCTGACCTCCCCGACGCCGGCATGCCTTGAGTGCAAGGGAGCGTACCACGCCTTGGGGCCCAGCCAGGGCATCAGCGACTTGTTCCACTGTGCCCCCTGATGTCTCATATCAGCTTCATTCTCCCTTACATCACATCGCGGCAAACTCGGAACTGGTGAGTAGCTGACTCACCGCTACCAGGGCAGAGGGAGGACTGGACGCCACCACAGGAACCGAGGGGAGACATCAAGCGCATCGCATTCGCGCTACTGCTCGCACTGCACGGCCTGATTCACCTGATCGGGCCGGCCAAGGCGTTCGGATGGGGAAGCATCAGTCAGCTCCGGCAGCCCATCTCACCGACCGCCGGCATGATCTGGCTGCTCGCCGCCAGTCTGCTGATTGGCAGCGCTGTCATGGTACTGATTGGCGCGCGGTCGTGGTGGTATCTCGCGCTTCCGGGAGTGTTGATCTCCCAGCTCCTGATCGTGCAGGCCTGGAGCGACGCAAAGGCGGGAACGCTCGCCAACATCATCATCGCCGTCCCCCTGCTGTTGCTAACGCTCGACGCGCGACCGGGGAGTTTTCGTACCCGCTTTGGGCACGACAGCGCCGCGTTGCTGGCGCGACCGGTCCGGCCCTCCCCGATTGTGACCGACGCTGATATCGCGGGGTTGCCGCCGCTGATGCAGCGCTATCTGCGGCGGGTCGGTGCCGTGGGGCGGCCACCGGTGCGGAACATGCGGGTCATGCTCGACGCCGAGATGCGCCAGGACTCCACGTCGCCCTGGATGCGATCGACGATCAGGCAGTACGAGTTCTTCGATCCGCCCGCGCGTCTGTTCACCTGAAGGCGACGCGGGCGGGAGTGCCATTCGATGTCTATCACCGCTATGTGGACAGCGCGGCGACCTTCCAGGTACGGATCGCAGGGCTCTTCGGGGTGGTTGATCAGAAGGGCCCGGAGATGACGAAGAGCGAGACGGTGACCCTGCTGAACGACATCGTGGTCATGGCGCCTGCGGCCGTCCTCGACCTGCCCTTCACCTGGGAGACCCTCGGCGAGCATACCATGCGCGCCACGTTCAGCAATGCCGGGTACACCGTCTCGGCGATGCTGACATTCGATGCCGAGGGAGACCTCATCGGTTTTCTCTCCAACGACCGGTCACAACTGGAGGGCAAGGAGGCCCGTAACCTGCCCTGGTCGACGCCGATCTCCGGCTACGCGGAAGTGAACGGCATCCGTGTCGGCACGCAGGGTGATGCGAGCTGGGTCGAGGCGGGTGGTGAGTGGACCTATGGGCGCTTCACCATCCGTAAGCTGGAGTACAATGTGCAGTGAAGGCCCGATCGCCTGGATCGATGTATCCACCTGTCAGCGTGGCATCTCCGGCATGACGCACACGGCGCGGCGCGCACGGCACGGCGCAGGCGCGGGTAGCTGAAACCCAGCGGCCAGATGACTATCGGTGCTCCTCTATCAGCACGGCGTTGCGCCGCGCGGGTACCGGTGGACGGCCCCAGTGCCGCCTCAGCCCCTCCACGACAACCGGCACCCCCCGCGCCAGGCACAACAGCACCGTCACCCAAACCATGACGTCCACCATCGTCGTCAGCCCGGAGGTATGTGTCAGACCACTCCCCACCGCCAGGACCAGCGCCAGACCGCAGAAGGCCACGACCTTGCTCACGCCGTAGGCCGAGCGCATCCAGGGCGAGGCAACGAGGAGGTGCGCGGCGCGGCTCCGAAGCTGGGCAAAGGGGGCGATGCCTCTGGCCACATCCACACTGCGGAGCGCATCGGTCAGCGCGGTCCGTGCGATCACGATGCACGGGATTATCATCGGGATCAGTCCGCGTTCGGCGAAGCAGATCCAGAGCACCAGCTCGTAGGTGCGGTCGGCCGCGATATCCAGGACGCTGCCGACCAGCGTCGCTTCGTGCCGCTTGCGAGCGATCATGCCGTCCACGGTATCGAGCAGGAGCCCCACCAGCAGTACGCCGACACCGATCAGCCGGACTGCGGGGGTGCCCCGATAGAACGTCCCGACGACGAAGGCCAGGAGGGGGAAGCGGGAAAGAGTGACCAGGGTTGCCAACATGGATTGCTCCGGTAGAGACAGCTCCATTCTGCCCGGGTGGCGTCCCCTGAGCGTGACCTCGCCGACAGGCAGCTGACACCGCCTCTCACCTTCCGACGGCACCAGCGGTGGCGCCGTGAGCAGGTGGCCCGGGTCGGCGGTTCCATCAGTCGCTGTGGCATTCCCCGTTCCGCGCCAAGCCACTCTCTGGGTAGACTTCGGCCATGCCACCCCACGACCTTCACGACCAGAGCCTCCTGGTGACCGGAGCCAGTTCGGGAATCGGCCTGGCCCTGGTCGAGCTCCTCGTGGCCCGCGGCGCCCGGGTCATCGCGGCGGCGCGTTCCGCCGAGCGGGCTGGGCCGGCGCTGGATGGGGTGCGCGCCCGCGTGCCTCATGCCCGGCTCTCTTTCCTGCACCTGGACGTGGCGGACTTCTCCTCGGTGCGTCGCGCCGCGGACCAGGTGCTTGGCGAGCGCCAGGGACTCGATGTGCTGGTGAACAACGCCGGGGTCGCCGTCACCAGTGGGGTGAGCCCGGATGGCTTCGACCTGACCTACGCCACCAATCACCTCGGTCCCTTTCTCCTCACCAACCTGCTGTTGCCCAGGATCCGTGAGGCACCGCACGGTAGAATCGTCAACGTCGCGAGCGCCGCTCATCTCTCGGTCCGGCGCATCAACTGGTCGCGGCTGGAGCGAAGCACCACGCCGACGACTGGCGGGCTCGGGGACTACGCGCAAACCAAGCTGATGAATGTGATCCATGCAAAGGAGCTGGCACACCGGCTGGCAGGGACGTCGGTGCGCACCTCCTCGCTGCATCCGGGCGTGGTGGCCTCCAACGTCTGGCGGGCGGCGCCGCGCCCGCTGCAGTGGTTCTTCAAGCTGTTCATGCTGTCCAACGCCGAGGGCGCCGCGACACCGCTCTATTGCGCCATGGCGCCCGAGCTGAACGATGTCTCGGGCCGGTACTACGACAAGAGCCGCGAAGCGCGCTGCAACCCGCTGGCGGATGACCCAGCCAACGGCACGAAGCTCTGGATGCTGAGCGAGGCGGCAACGGCTTCCGCCACCTGACCGCTGGGCACTTCGGACGGGTGGAGTCAGCGGCTTGCCCTCGGCGGGCGATGATCGCACTTTGGCGGATCGTTACCTGTTCTACGTCAGGCCGCGCCGGGGGATCATGACCTTCGCCGGTCGACGAGCGTTTTCAGGTGACTTCGCCAGGAGATCGCCATGAACTTCAGGAACCCGAAGTGGTATCCGATCGCCGCGGGGTTGAGCGCGGTGAACATCGGCGCCGTCTGGTTTGCGGCGCAGCCCGGCGAGCCACTCCACGCCGCGGGCCACGCGGTACTCGCCGTGGCGTTCGGGCTGTGGGCCCAGCGACTCCGGCAGCGCCCCCGCGTGAACGCGCTGGAGGCCGAGCTCGACGCGATGCAACTCGAGATGAACACGATGCGGCACGAGCTGGGCGAGGCGCAGGAGCGCCTGGACTTCGCCGAACGGATGCTGGCCCAGGCGCCGGGAGCGCGTCCGCTGGACCAGCCGCGGTAGGTGCCGCAGCACGGCCATCTCTCTTGCCGTAGCCGACCCGCAGTGACGTCAACCGATCTTCATCTGGAGTGACTGATGGCCGCTGAACCGCCGACTGCCCGGAGCAGCCAGGCCGTTGCGCACTGGATTCTCCCCATTGCTCTTGCCGCGCTGCCGGGTGCGGCCCAGGCGCAGCACCCTGCCCCCGGCCCGAGCTGGCCGGTGGCCACCGCCGCCCGCCTCGGGCTCAATCCTGCCGTGCTTGACTCGCTCCACGACGAGATCACCTCGGGCCGGTACGGCTATGTCGACCGGATGCTGGTCATCCGCCACGGCAAGATCGCCTTCGATAAATCGTACGTGCACGACTACGACGCCGCCTATGGCGATTCGGCCAAGGTGACCAACGCGCTCAACGCGCATGATCCCACCGGGCCGTTCAACTATTTCAACCCCTGGTGGCACCCCACCTATCGGCGGGGAACGCTGCACACGCTGCAATCGGTGACGAAGACGATCACTTCGGTCGTGATCGGCGTGGCGGTGACGCGGGGCGACTTCCCCAGCATCGACACCCCGGTGCTGCACTTCTTCGACACCACCAGGGTCGCCAATATCGATGATCGCAAACGGCGGATGACGGTGCGCCACCTGCTCACCATGACAGGCGGGATCTCCTGGGATGAGAACCTTCCCTATATCGATCCGAACAACTCGGCGAGCGCACTCGAAGAGAGCCCCGACTGGGTGAGCTTCACGATCAATCGGCCGATGATGCGCGAGCCGGGCACGCAGTTCAACTACAGCAGCGGCGAGAGTGTGCTCCTGGCGCACATCTTCCGCCAGGCGACCGGCCGGGACATCGAGGAATATGCCGCGACGCATCTCTTCGCCCCGCTGGGAATCAGGGAGTGGTTCTGGAAGCGCACTCCGGCCGGCACGGCGGACACCGAGGGCGGGCTCTACCTGGAAGCCCGCGATCTCGCGCGCATCTGGTACCTCTTTACCCAGGGTGGCATGTGGAATGGCACGCGGGTGGTCTCTGCCGAATGGGTGAAGAACTCCATCACGCCGTCGGTCAGCATCAGCGATGCCGCTGGTGCCCCGAAGTACGGGTTCCTCTGGTGGCTGTACCCGGATCCGCTTGATCCGACGAAGTTCGTCTGGAGCGGCTCGGGATTCGGCGGGCAGTGGCCGATGGCGTTCCCGGAGCTGGACATGGTCGTCGTCTTCAACAGCTGGAACATTCTGCCGGGGAGCAAAGGGCTTCCGCTGCGGGTCACGCGGGAACGGCTGGCGAGGGCCGTGGTGAGACGATAGCGCGAAGGGCCGCACATCGGCATCGCGACCACACAACAGTGAGGGTGATTCATGAGCTTCGAGCTGCCCGCGGTCCCCGCCGGGAGCGGGGCGCACCCCATCGCTCTCGTTGTTCTGTCGGCAAACGACCCCGCCGCATCGAGCGCGTTCTACTTCACGCTGTTCGGCTGGCAATTCCAGCCGCTGTCGCCGGAATTGACCGCCATCATCCCGCCAGGTGGACCGATGGCTGCGCTGCGCGCCAATGTCCCGGCTGGCACCCCGGGCATGGTGCCCTACATCAGCGTTCCGGACGTGGAGGCGATGCTGGCGCGGGTCGTAGCAGCCGGTGGCGCGATCGAACGGGCTCCATGGAGCGTATCGATGATCGGCAAACTCGCGCGATTCACGGATCTGGGCGGCACCATCTACGGGCTGACAGAGGCCGTTGCGCCCGCTGGCACGCAGCGCATTCCCATGCCGCTCGGCACCAACCCGAAGCCGGCGGCTGGCGGCATCTGCAGTCTCGAGATGTATGCCGCCGATGGCGCTGCCGCAGCCCGGTTCTTTGGCGGCCTGTTCAGCTGGGGCGCGCTGGCGACGATGCAGCACTACATGGCCTTCGACCCCGGTGTCGGCGTGGGTGGAGTGTTCCAGTCGCACACCCCGGCGATGCCGGCACTGGCCTATATCTATGCCCCCGATGTCGAGGCGAAGCTCACCGAGATCGATGCCACCGGTGGCAAGCGGAGAGGGGATGCGATGCGGATGCCCGGTGCCGGGTGCTTCGGCTACTTCACGGACCCCTCAGGCGCCAGCATGGGGTTGATCGGACCGTAGCCAATCGCAACCGGAGCCATGCCGTCGTCGGGCTCTGGATGAGCATCTGGAGTTCACCCGCTTTCGCGGAGAGGTGGCGTATTGGGGGTTCACGCCGCCTCTGACATGATCCGCTCGTAGTGCATGGGCGACCGGTTGCCCTGGGCCGAATGCCGCCGGTGCGGGTCGAGGAAG
>Ga0163151_10001429_pt1 | contig 39990 bp, 29 predicted proteins | sample OliLakLV19MP5IB2_FD_145596 | JGI IMG/M metagenome (GOLD analysis project Ga0163151, IMG submission 145596) | Freshwater microbial mat bacterial communities from Lake Vanda, McMurdo Dry Valleys, Antarctica - Oligotrophic Lake LV.19.MP5.IB-2 | ecosystem: Environmental > Aquatic > Freshwater >... | reverse complement strand
GGGTGGGGGAAGTCCGGGCGGGGAGAAAGGGAAAAGATCTCGATTTTATTGCTGCGATTGAACCGATGCACGGGACCAATCTGGTGGTTTACACCCGTCCCTCAAAAGGTTCCCCAGATTTTTCTTCTAGAAAACTGTTGGATGACACCCTCGTGGATGGCCATGCATTGGCCTGCGGCAATCTAACAGGAACCGCTTCCGCCCGGGATCAGATTGTGGTCGGGTGGAGGGCGATGAACAAACCTGGAACCAGGGTGGGAATTAAAATTTTTCAAGATCAGGGAGACGGAAACTGGAAGCCGACCCTTTTGGATGACAACGAAATGGCCTGCGAAGACCTGATGCTTGCCGATTTGAACGAGGACGGCAAAATGGACGTTGTCGCCGCCGGCAGGGCCACCAAGAACGTGAAGATCTACTTAAACGAAACTCCGTAAAATCTGCCCCGGAGTCGAAAGTGCTGGATTCGCCAACTCCCAGCAGGCCCGATGGCCGTCCGGTCCGGTCCGCCTCAATCGGGCTTGTTGAAGACCATGACCATTCCGCCTCGCGTGAGCAGAAGCCGGGACGGGGAATCCATCGAGATTTCACCTTTTTCACTTTTGGCGGCTTGAACGAGTGTCGCGGTGACGGAGTTTCCTTCCTTGCTCCAGGTTCCCTCCGAGACGGTCTGAATAGCCTCATCGGGGCCTCCGGTCCCCCGGGAACGGATGGAAAGTTTGCCTTCGGTGGTCAGCGTCAGAACTCCGTTTTGCAGGAGCGTCATGAGCATGTTGCGGATCTGATTGTATTCCATGTTGGACATGGCCTGACGCTTGCGTTTGGAGTAACCGAGGGTCTGGTCGATGTCGAGGTTCCAACGCCCGAGAAAGGGTGAGTCCTTGAACTTTTCAGATACGCCGGTTTGCAGGTAATGCTGCAGATCTCTGAGATCGGTTCCAAGTTTTTTGACATCCTCCCATACCGACTGGTTGTTCATCAATGCCTTGATCTTTGGCTGTTCCAGAATCTCCGTCAACGAGGTCTGGCGCTGGACCATTTCAGCGAGCTGAGGATCGTTCACCAGTTCCTGAAGTTCGGGGCGTTCGATGATCGTGACCAGGGAGGGATACTGGCTGAGACGGTTCTGCAATTGAGGATTGTTTTTGACGAGGCCGATGACATCCGACGCTTCGTAAAACTCGCGGGGGGCCGGATCCATTCCGGCCAGAACCTTGTCCATCCTGCTGCTCTGGATCGCCTGGCGCATCTGGTTCACAAATTTCAGGCCGCCCGAGCTTTCCTCACCCGAAGCCACCTGCACGGTCAGGTAGCCGAAGACGTAGAACGGAATCAAAAGGATCAGGAAATAAACCGCGCCGTTAAAAAGCCCGAGGAGGAAACCGACCCTGGCGTTCAACCTTTCGAACTTCATCCGTTCATAATCGCTCTTGCGGTACTTATAGATGTAATCGACTTTGCGATCGAGGCTGAAGGCGGAGATTTTAAACAGCACAAGGACGGCGAGGAAGACCAGGACCGGGCCAAAAATTTGCAGAAGCAACGGGTTTGTCATTCCAAAAACAGAGAGCAACCAGCGGCCCAACCCGGAAAGCGGGACAGCCAATATCGACGAGACAATGAGGCCGGCCAGCGAAAAAGCCACGCGGATGAAACCCTGATAATAACCGACGATCGCCACAAGGGATAAGATCAAGAGAGCCAGTATCCAGATTATCATCCTCAGACTTAAGCCGGAACCGAAGGAAAAAATCACGAAGAAAATACGGATTTTTCCTTATCGATCACTTTTGTAAGCGATTCATGTCCTGGACCGGGAACAGGAGGCTCGACACCCGGCGGGTATTGGGCTCAGAATTTGCCCGATGCAGAGACCGGCAAACCTGATCTATGGACGGGATGATATTCCCCCTTTGTTTCTCCGGATAGGACTCGGTTTTCAGCATGTGGCGGTCCTTTCCGTGGGCTGGATTTTTGTGGTTCTGGTGGTGGATGGGTTCGGAGGGAACCGGGAGCAGGCGACCAATCTGATTCGGTGCTCCATGATAGCCTCGGGTATCGGCAGCATCATCCAGGCCCTCAACCGGGGTCCGGTTGGCTGCGGCTACTTCTGCCCCGTCAGCATGGGCCCGGTTTACATTCCGGCCTCCATCATGGCGGGAAAGCTCGGCGGATTGCACCTCCTGTTTGGAATGACGGTGTTTGCCGGCGCCGTGGAACTCTTCCTATCGCGGTTCGTCCATCGTTTGCGTTCGTTGTTTCCGGTGGAGGTCACGGGTTTGATTGTCGCCACGGTAGGGATTGAACTGATATCGCTCGGCTGCCCCCGGTTCATTTCAATTCCTGCGGGTGGCGATGGAGGTTCGTTTTTTGTCAGCTGCGCCACGCTTGGCCTGATGGTTGGACTCACCGTGTGGGGCCGGGGAAAATGGAAGCTGTTTCCAGTCCTCGCCGGACTGGTCGCCGGTTATCTGCTGAGTTTTTTTCTGGGCGGGTTCAGCGGTGCTGACAAAGAGTTGTTCCTGGCGGAACACTGGTTGGGCCTGCCTCACTACCACGACCTCGGTTTTCAATTTGACGCCAGCCTGATCATTCCATTTCTGATCGCCAGCACTGCCTGCATGGTCAAGACCGTCGGAGACATCACCTTGTCGCAAAAAATCAACGACACCGGCTGGAGGCATTCGGACATGCATAACGTGGGGAAGGGAATTGCGGCCAGCGGACTGACCACGATGTTGTCCGGGCTCGGCGGCGGAGTCGGGCAATCAACGTTTTCCAGCAATCTTGGACTGGCCCTGGCGACGGGAGTCACCAGCCGCGTGATCGCGTTCGCCACCGGCGGCATCCTCATCCTTCTGGCTTTTGTTCCCAGGGTTGGAATGGTGTTTGCCATCATGCCTCCGCCGGTCATGGGTGCCATCCTGGTCTATGTGGCGAGTTTTATGATTGTTGCCGGGCTGCAACTGATCACCACCCGGATGCTGGATGCCCGGAGGACTTTTATCATCGGTTTGCCGCTTATTTTCGGGCTCAGTGTGGAAATAGTTCCCGGGCTGTACCGGGGGGTGCCGGAAATTTTCAGTCCCATTTTTGCCACCGCGCTCTCATTTACGACCATCCTGGTTCTTTTGCTCAATGCAATATTGAGGCTGGGAATTTCCAAAACGCTCTCGTTCAGTTTTAGCAACCGGGATCTCCCGCCGTATATCCGGAATCAAGTCAACAAATTCGGGGAGAGGTGCGGTGCCCGGGCCGAGGTTGTTCGCAGGGTGGTTTTTGCGTTGGAAAACGTTCAGGAACTCATCAAGGAGTTCAAGCTGACGGAGCAGCCTGTGAGTGTGAAAATCAGCTTCGACGAACTGAACATCAACGTGGAGGCGCGTTACCAGGGCCTGCCATTTCCCGAACATTCCCCGGTGGGGGCCGACGAACTGGTGCGAAATCCTCTTCCTCTGACCATGGCCCATTTCACCGCATACCTCATATTCAAATCTTGCGATGAACTTTCAGTGGAATCAGGCGATGAAGGCCAAGTGTTGAACCTTCGCTGGGATCACTGACCGGGATTAAATCAACTGCGAAAGTTCATTCAGGCATGAATTATTTTTCTCAATTTCTGGATTGAAATAAACCATTGTGAGAAAGTCCGCCCGGCACCATCCATCGATATGAAAAAAATTTATGCTTTAGTGATCGCGGCTGTTGTTTCCAGCATGTCTGTCGGGCTTCACGCTCAAACAGCAGGCTCGACGTCTGTGCCTGTCGCAAAAAACACTCCCAGTCCAGGGCTGTTGAACGATTTCTTGAGGAAGGATGCTGAAGCATTCATGAAGTGGGATATCGGAGGTCAGGTCAGGATTCGAGGCGAACATAAAGCGCATTTCGGAACCGCTGGATCACCGTCCGTTGATTTTCAAGATCGGGGCGGCAACAGTGATAACACCTACCTTTTGTTGCGGGAAAAATTTCATATCGGCTACAAACCGGCCTCCTATTTTGGAATCTATGGTGAAATGCGGGACAGCTCCACCCACAATGATGACCGGAATCCAAATGTAGAGGCAGACCAGATTGATCTCCACCAGGCTTACGTCAGTCTGGGCGATCCGAAGAAGTTTCCGGTGACGTTTAAAATCGGGCGACAGGAAATGGTTTACGGAGATGAACGTCTGATAGGGGCGTCGGATTGGGTCAATGTGGGCCGTGTCTTCGACGCCGCCAGGATGCGGATCGAGGGAGACTCCGGATGGGTCGATTTTTTCACCTCCCGCGTCATCATTCCTGATGACAATAATTTTAATGTCGCCAACGATTACGACTGGTTTTCCGGCATATACGCTTCCAGCAGGACGTTGATTCCCAAACAGGAGACGGAACTCTATCTGCTTGCCCGCAACGCCAGCACACAATCCCCCGCCACCATCGGTGCCGGGCTCCCTCCCGCGCTTTCCGGAGTTTCTCCGAGGGATATTTACACCCTCGGTCTCCGGATGAAATCGCTTCCTGGTCAATGGAATGGCTGGGACTATTCGCTCGAAATGGCCGGGCAACTGGGGAGATTTAAGAAGACTGCCACCAGTGCCAGCCTGGATCATCAAGCTTTCGCCGCGCATATCGCCGGGGGTTACACATGGGAAAAGGCCGCATTCAAACCGCGTGTCGGACTGGAATACGATTTTGCCACTGGAGACGGGAATCCTGCCGACGGAGATCACACAACCTTTGAAAACCTCTTTCCAACCAATCACAGGTTTTATGGGGCGATGGATTTTTTTTCCTGGCAAAACATTCATGATTTCCGGTTGTCCACGCAGATCAAACCGTTGGCCAAGCTGACTTTGAGCCTCGATTTTCACGCGTTTTTCCTGGCAGAAACGAGTGATCTCTTTTACCAGGTAAACGGAACGCCGCGCACAACCGGCGGTTATGAGGTGAACAATAATGCTGGGAATTATGTGGGAAGTGAAATTGACTTTGTCGGAACCTATGCAATTAAACCTTACGCCAGTTTTCAGGCTGGATACGGCCATTTTTTTGTGGGGGATTACGTCAAGAATTCACTGATTGCCACTGGTTCGAAAGATGCCGGTTGGGCTTATCTGCAGCTTGTTTTTAATTTTTAATTCAACATGCCTCGTGAGGAATACAAGTCAGACGGCGACAAGCCTTTTGTGCCCAACCCGTTTTCTGCCCTGAGCAGTGAGGGTCTTCCTCCCGGCCCTGCTGAACCAGTCGCTGGTTCAACTCCCGCCAAACCTTTGAAGAACCGGGGCAGAGTGGACATTATCCGGCAAAAAGCAGGGCGGGGCGGAAAAACCGTGACGGTGATCACGAATTTTGTCGGGATAGGACTTCCGGAAAAAGAACTTCTGGCTAAGCAGATCCAAAAGCGGTGTGGCACCGGCGGAACGGTCAAGGACGGGCAGATCGAAATACAGGGCGATAAAAGAACCGAAGCCGCCCAGGTCCTGTCGGAAGCCGGATTTCGCCCGGTGATGGCGGGCGGTTGAGTGTTTCCCGGCATGACCAAGGCTGCCCGGAGGGGTTCTCCAGAAAGCCTTGGACGCCGGGAAGGCGAATTATAAAGGCTTGATCTGGATGTTGCGGAAAGCAACCGGGTCGTTGTGTCCGGCAAAACCAAAATGACCCTTGGTCCTATCCTTGCCCGGGTGAGGTGTGTTGGCCAGAAACTCGGTGGTTTTGGAAAGGTCCGCGTCAAGGATCACATAGCCGTTGAGTTCAACCTTGATTTTCGAGCCCTGCACCATCACTTCCTGGAAATTCCATTGCCCAGTGGGGCGTTGAAAACCTCGCGCTGCGGCCGCTATTCCATAGGGGGAACCGTGGGTTTGACGCGGATCCAATTTTGAACCGGTCGTTCTTTCGTAGTGCTCATCCAAAATTTGAAGTTCGCACATGCCAACGTAGGCCGTGTCACCCTCTCCAGGGTAGCGGATGGCCAGTCCGTTGTTCCCGCCAGGAGGCAGTTGAAATTCCAGCCGGGCCGCAAAATCACCGTATTCGGCGGTGGTATATATGGTGCCGCCTTTTTTTGCTTTGCATCGTAGCGTTCCGTCAACGATCTCATAGTTGTCCACCGGACCCGCCCAGCCGGCGAAGTCACGGTTGTTGAAAACTGTTTTGAATCCTTCAGCCCCTTTGGTGGCGAGAATTTTATTGGCTTCTAGGGCGCCAATTTCGCGGATGAAAAGATTTCTCCAGCGAATTTCACCGCCATGAGTCTGTAATTCAATTGGGCCCTTCACTGGGACCGGTGTTTTGCGATCGTAATAGTTTTCCAGGATCGCATGGTTCACCACCTGTTTGTCGTTGAGCCAGATGCTGACGCGAGACCCGATCATCAGGATGCGGAATTTATTCCACTCCCCGAACGGTTTATCGGCAAGCACCAGGGGATCTTTGCCGGGCGCGCCCGGACTGTTGTTCCAGAGGCCGCCGCTTCCTTTGTCCGCCCCGTTCTTAAATTCCTTAGCGTTGGTGTGGTCCCATATTTGAACCTGGGGCACACCGCGCAAATAGATGCCTGAATCCGCGAGCGGGACGGTTTTGTATTCCAGCAGAAGTTCGAAATCGCCGTATTCCTTCTCCGTGGTGGCGTATTTTCCATGTCCGTCGTTAACGAGTTCATCCCCCTCGGCTTTCCAGTGCGCCTTCATGTCCGCATTCCATTTGGCGTCTTGTTCCGCTTTTTTATCCTCGGGCAGGTCGAGGTATTTTCGATGGTCCTGGGTGTCACCGCCCCGCCAACCGGCCAGGTCTTTGCCGTTGAACAGCGGGACAAATCCCGGCGGCGGCTGGTCCGCAGTGGCGGTCATGTTGATCGCACCGCATAGCAGGAAGGTTTGAACAATAGTATTGAGTCGGAAAAAAGTTCTCATAAACAGAATCTCAAGTGGACGAGACCGGGCTACGCAATGTTCATACGGGAATGGAATTGATCGACAGAATCCAACCATGACCGCTTGGACTCGGCTGTCCAGCTCCGAAAATTATTTCAAGAACCAGCTTCGGGGCTGGTTCGGGTGCCAACGGAGCGTTTGCCGATCTCCAGGAAAGGTTGCGTCCATTGGCGGTTTCCTTCTTTTCCTTCTGCATGGACACGGCTAAGAAACCGCATTTTGCAGCGCTTCCAAGTTCCGCTCCAGAGCCTTGGTCAATTCCTCAAGCTTCACCGGCTTGCTGATGTAATCGTCCATGCCTGCCTCCAGGCATTTCTCACGATCACCCTGCATGGCGTTGGCTGTCATCGCAATGATCCGAAATGTCTTCTTGCCGTCTCGCAAATAGCGCGAACTGTTGAGGTTTTTGGAAGCCTCATAACCATCCATCTCGGGCATGTGACAGTCCATCAGGACGATGTCATACTGGATTCGTTTCATCGCTTCCAGGACTTCGAGTCCGTCCGCTACAACGTCGGCGTGGTATCCCAGTTTCTTGAGTTGTTTCAACGCCACTTTCTGGTTCACCGCGTTGTCCTCCGCCAGCAGGATTTTTCCCTTCTTTTCGGGTTCGGGGGCGGATTCAGCCGGGCTTAATTTGATGGAATCCGAGTTGAGCTGGCCCACAACGAGCGCATGAGCGGAGTGTGTGTCCAGGATCGAAACGAGTGACTGATAGAGTTGCGCCTGCTTTACCGGTTTCACCAGCCATGCTGCAACTCCGGCGGCTTTTAACTCCTCAGGATTAATTCTCTGACACATGGATGTCAGGATGATGAGTTTTATCTCAGCGGTTGCCGGATCCTCCTTGATGAGCCGGGCAAGCTGGAGTCCGTCCATTTCCGGCATCTGCATGTCTAGGATGGCAACCTGGCACGGGTCGCCGCGCCGTGCGCTCTGGCGTAACACGCCGAGCGCTTCCTGTCCGGTCGCAACGCTGCCGATGCTCCGCATCTCCCAGCCCGCGACCTGATACTGGAGGATCGTCCGGTTGGTGGCGTTGTCGTCCACTATCAGAACCGAAACACCCTTCAGCGATTCTTTGGCCACGGATGACTGAGCCATCGCTCCGGACTGTTTTTCGATTTTGGCGGTGAACCAAAAAGTTGAGCCCATGCCAGGTTTGCTGATGACGCCGATTTCGCCGTTCATCATTTCCACCAGCTTTTTGCAGATCACCAAGCCAAGTCCTGTTCCACCGAACCTGCGGGTGGTGGAAGTGTCGGCCTGGGAGAATTCCTTGAAGAGTTTGGCCTGGGCCTCCTCGCTGATGCCGATCCCGGTGTCTTTGACGGAGACGCGAAGTTCGATCAGGTTTTCCAGTTCTGAGCGGCGGGTGATTTCGAGGTAAACTTCTCCCTGAGCGGTAAATTTGATCGCATTACCGATCAAATTCATCAGAACCTGGCGGAATCTCCCGGGATCGCCACGCAAAAGCGGTGTGACATCTGATTGAATCCAGTAAGCAATCTCAATCCCCTTGTTTTGGGCGTTCTGGGCCAAAAGGTCGAGAGCGCCTTCCACCATTTCGCGAAGATCAAAATCGAGGGTTTCGAAGCTCAGCTTGCCCGCTTCAATCTTCGAAAAATCGAGGATGTCATTGATGATGGTCAGCAGAGACTCGCCGCTCTGTTTGACGGTCATGGCAAAATCCCTTTGTTCCGGAGAGAGGTCGGTGTCCAACAGCAGGTTGGTCATGCCGATCACCCCGTTCATCGGGGTGCGTATTTCATGGCTCATGTTGGCCAGGAAATCACTTTTGCTTCGATTCGCCAGTTCGGCCGCCTCTTTCGCGCGCTGCAATTCTTTTTCGGCTTCTTTCCGTTCCGTAATGTCCTCGGTGATCCCTAGAAGATGGGTGGCAATTCCTTCATGGTTCAAAATGGGGATTTTTTTTGTGTGAACAATCCGATCCCCCAAGGTCCGGGAAACGAGACGTTCTTCTGGGGTGTCAACCAGTTTGCCGGAAGCCAGTGTTTCCCGGTCTTTTCGAACGTAGAAATCCGCCGCATCCTTGTCGGCGAAATCGTAATCGGTTTTACCGATCAATTCTTGTTTGGAACAGCCGATCAATTCCTCCCCGGCCTTGTTCCACATCACGATCCGCAGCTCTTTCGCCTCCTTCATGAAAAGCATGATCGGCAGGTTTTCAATGATGGTTTCCAGGAAAAGTTTAACTCGGCGCAGATCTTCCTCCTCTCGTCGGCGACCGGTCACATCGTGGTAAACCGCCACCAAGCCGATGGCTTCGCCACGCTCCGAAAGAACAGGGGCCTTATTGATCTCCAAGATTTTTTCCTCTCCGAGCACGTGGCGGTGTTCGACGAAGGATTCCGGTTTTCTCAACTCCAGCATGCGCAGATCTTCCTCCCGGGATTTCGCGGCGACCTCCGCTGGTAGGAAGTCCTTTTCGCTCCGTCCCATGATTTCGGTCAGTGGTAACCCCAAAAACGCGGACATCGCGGTGTTTGCTTCGGTCACCAGCAGATCTGCGTTCTTGAAAATGATCTGTTGCGGCAGGCAGGCCATCAAGGTCTTCCGCCTTTCCTCACTGCCGCGGATGGACTCCTCAAGAGCCTTGGTCTTGGTCAAATCCCGCTGGATCTGGATCACTCCGACAATTTGACCCTTCGTATCCCGCACCGGTGAAAGCGATGTCAAGAGGTGGCGAGGCTCCCCGGCTGGGGTGAAGACGGATTCGTTTATGTGACGCAGGGCCTGCTTCGTTTCGAGCACCAGTTGAATCCGGGTTTGAATCTGTTCCGCGCCGGACTTCGACATGATTTCGGGAAGGGTTTTTCCTTCAAAAGACGAGGCGTTTTTAACGCCCAGGAGGTCCGTTGCGGGTTTGTTAACTTTTAGAATGCGTCCGTCGGACCCAAGAAATGTCACCAGATCAGAAGACTCTTCCAGGAGCGTGGAAAGAAAGGCGCGGTCCTTTTGCAGGGCATTTTCCTGTTGCTGTTGATCATGCGCATCGATTTTGATCTGGGCCTCGAGCTTTCCTATTTCCGCCTCGGTTCTCCGAAGTGCCAGTGTGGATTCATGCGCCGCAGCCTTTTGCTTTCGCCCCCACAGTAAGGAAGCGATCAGGGCGACCAGAAGCGTCGCACCCAGGGCCCACAATGCAGGAACAGATATTGCGGAGATTTGTGCCAAGGTTGTAATCAAAGTCATAAGTGGGAAGAAAATTGCTTTCAGGCCGCCATGAAACCAGGCCTGTTGTGCCAGCGACCAGATGCTCAATGGAGATCACTCACAACCGGTTTGGCTTATCCGGGCCAAGTAATCAAGTTTCAACTCTTTAAACCATATCCAAAAGACGACAACTAGGTATCTAGAAAGTGCAATTTATTCATGGGTCATTTGATTCCCAGCCGGCAATGCTTGTGAGGCTCCGGGGCGGGATATGGTTCGTTCAATGAGACGGGTTTAATCCCGCTTTTGCTGTTTTATCTCGAACAATGCGCCGGGATTCATTCCTCCTGACGGTTTGCCGCCCTCCCAGGCCAGGATTTGACCGTCTTTCTGCAATTGCTGCCGCAATTTTTGATAGTCAATGTTTTGTATGCTGGTTTTTTGCTGGATGGCATGAACGGCCGCCGTGGCCGCTGACTGGCCGAGGATCATAAAGACTGGTTCCATCCGGATCGAGCCATAGGCGATGTGCGACGCCGAAAGGCAGATCGGAACCAGCAGGTTCTGGCATTCCGATTCTTTCGGCACGATTGATCTGAAGGAAACGGGGTAAGGTTTCATCGGCGAAACCTGGACGTCTCCTTCATTCTCCACGAGTCCGTTGCGGACAATTCTGCGGCAGTTATGCGAATCCATGTTGTAAGCGGCCAGACTCACCGGATCATCCACGACCTCCTGGTAACGACAGTTTTTTTCGGTCATGACATAGCCCGAAACCATCCTTCTGGCTTCCCGGACGTACATCTGGTGAGGCCAGCCGCCGGTGTCCTGGAATTCGTCACGGCACAATCCCCAGATTTGCATTTCCTGCCGCATCGCCTCTGGAACCTCCGCGTCATTGGCGAGAAAAAAGAGGAAGCCCTGGATGTATTCACGGTGTTCTTTGCGGATTTCTTCGCGCCTCACATGCGTCGCATTGGCATAATCGTGGTTCATGCCGATGTAATCGGTGGAAAAACCGCCGTTATTGTTGATGTCCGTTTTATCCGGGGTCACCAGATCAATTTTTATAAACTGTTTCAAGGACGGCGGTTTCCCAGATTTGACCAACCCCTGCAAATATCGGCGGAGCAGTTCGAATCGGTTTGGATCGTAATTTTCAGGGGCCGGGATAGGAAGCCGGTTCTGAGGGTTTTTGGTCAGGCAAAGCCGGTAGTTGTAAGCCTGGATGCTGGAGTCCCCGGCTCCCGGAGTTCCCAACGGATCGCCTTGAATGAAAGGAAGCAGGCCGCTCCTGGGATCTCCCGGATTCCTGTAGGGATCCACTGGCACAATGAATTGATGTTTGGGTGTCTGTTCGCAGATTCCATTCAATGTCTCCTGGTAAACGGAGTTCGCCTCGCGCCCGACATGATAGGTGACCCCGGCCCGGGCCATCAAATCCCCCTCGTAAGTGGCGTCGATAAAAATCTTGGCACGAAAAACATCCCCGTTTTCTGTTTCAATCTGTGAAATCTTTGATCCGCGAAGGCGCACGCCCGCCAGGCGGCGTTCCCGATAGAGCGGGATGGAATGCTTCTCGATCAGCCGGTTGAATTCCTTTTCCGCGACATGCGGTTCAAACACCCAGGCTTCCTCCCTTCCATAGTGCCGTCCCAATTGACGGTAGAATTCCCGCGAAAGTCCGCCGACCGCCGTTTTGTTTCCTATGTCCGTGTAACCCAGGCCGCCCGAAGTCAAACCACCCAGGTGCCTTCCCGGTTCGACAACCACGACCTTGGCTCCCATTTTTGCGGCCTGCACCGCAGCAATGACCCCGGCCGAAGTCCCTCCGTAAATGCAGATTTCGGTCTGAACAATTTCTGCTTCGAGACCATAGGACAACATGAAAAGCCCGCAGATTCGCAAGAATGAATTTTTCATGCCCCATTTATAACGAAAGAATTGCCTGAAGAAATCCTGGATTCTATTTAAAGCAGATGAATTTTCATCCAACCCGGCATCACCGCATCAAGACCGCAAAATTTGTTTATGTTTAAACCTCCTGGAGATTGCCCGAATTGTGGGTTCGAGGTCGCGAAGGGAGCGCGAGCCTGTCCGGAATGTGGAGCGGATGCTTCCACTGGCTGGAAGGAAGAGGCAAATGTTCAAGGCCTAGGCCTTCCGGATGAAGAGTTTGATTACGACGAATTTGTCGCCGAAGAATTCGGACAAGGTAGGAAGAGGCGGAAACTTCATCCGCTCTGGTGGATTACCGCAGTCCTGTTGCTGCTTGGTTTCCTGTTTTTATTGATCCGGTGATCAAACTGTGGGAGATCCCGTCAAGGATCTTATTCCTTCCTTTCCCCGGCGGTCCAGGCGGGAACTCCATCCTTGCGGTTCTTGCGCTCATCGGTGCGTTTAGAACGTTTGAGAAGTTCTTCGAAAAGCGCCTTCTGGTCAGGGGTCAGCTGCTCTTTGATTTCCTGCCGAACCCGCGCCAACTCTTCGCGCAACCTCGGATTGATCTCTTCCCAGAGCAATTTTGTCCGCTTGTGGGAAGAGTCGAGGATGAGTTCGATTTTTGAATGCTGTTCGGCGGAAAGGTTCAGCTGAGAATTGATTTTCCGATAAAAATCGAGCCGTCCGAACATGGACTTGGACGGGGAGGAATTGGTGTGCCCCGGTGATTGTGAGGTTTGAAGGAGCTGGAGCTGTTTCTCGTAGGTATGTCTAAAAAAGGAGCCGCCGGCAAAAAAGCCGGTGGCAAAAATAACGATCGTGGCCAGTATGGCTTTCCAGTGAGTCACCAATTTTCCTCAACGCGTTGATTGAACGAAGCCAGCACAGTCTGTTCAAAGACTTCAGGGAAATCTCCGCCGGACGAGGTCTCGATTGCATCACCCCTGGGGTTCAGCAGCAAGGAAGAGATCCAGGTGATCAAGACGCAGGCCAGCGCTCCCCTCCACAACGACTGCGACCAGCCATAAATCAGATCGACAGGTCTCCTGTCACCCATATGTGCCATGATCCTTTTCTCAAAGGCGAGGGGGACCGAGTCATCTTGTTTTTCTGCCCGGGCCGCAGCCAGGAGTTTGCGTTGAAGTTGATTCCAGTCAACCTTCATAAGGCAAAAAGACGGACGTATGACATGTAGGGTTACAGGTATTTATCACGGGCGATTTTTTGCAGATGTTTTTTCATTTCCGCGCGAGCGCGGAATGCCCGGACCTTGACCAGGGGAACCGACCACCCTGTCAGCCGGGCGATTTCTTTCACCGACTTCTCCTCGATTTCCAGCAGGTTGATGACCAGCCGTGCCGATGGTGTGAGTTGTTCCAGGATTTTGTTCACCAACGCTTGCGCAGCCTGCGCATGGTCCTCGCTCTTTTCGGGATCGGAGATAAATCGGTCGAGCCAGTTTTCCTCCTCGGAACTCAGCTCGGTGAATGTGGTTTCACGGTTGCGCTGGTGTTGCCGGAGAAAGTCGAAACAAGTGCGAACCGTCATCCGCATCAGCCAATGTTCAAAGGGAGCTTCTCCGCGAAAGCTTCCAAGCTTTTGAAACGCCTTGAGAAAAATCTCCTGAACGATGTCCTCCACCTCATTTTCACGGCGTGCATAGCGGCGGACCGTGGCAAAAACCCTGGGTTGATGGCGCTGGATCAGTTCTTCGAAACGGGAGGTTTCGCCCTGGAGCACGAGTGCGATGATCTCAGGGTCACTGAATTCCATGCCTTTTCCGTCATCACTCAACTTTTAGATTTGTCGCTGCGGGTGATCCCGAATTGTTGTTCAAATTCGAGGGAAAAACGGGTTAATTCCTGGATGATTTTTGGGGGCTGCTCGGCCAGTGTGCCCAGCATCTTGTCTCGGAGTTCCGGCTTGTACTTCAAAAGTTCCAAAGCAGCCATGAACAACGAGAGGTTGTTGTTGATGTTATGCCGCATGGCCGAAAGTTTGGCATTCAGTTCAGCAATTTGTTCGGGGGTCAGTGTCTGAGGACTGTTGGGCATTCCCATGGCCATCACGATGCTTTGAGAGCCCGTCAGAAGCAAGGTCTTTAACTCATTCAACCATACAGGGCATTCGTTTGAACTCTAATTTCTCTTCCCCTGTGAAAGTGCAGGACGGCTGGATGGATGGGTGTGTGCGACGTTTACACAAGCTCTTCTCAAAACGGATTTCTGCCATAGAATGTGTCCCATGGCCAGATCTCCCAAATCTCCCGCTGATGCAGAAAAAAAACCCATTTCAACAGCTGGCAAAGGGGGCCCGGTCCCCGATCTGGCCGAAGAACTCAGGGTTGAAAAGGAACTGCGCCGGGCGGCCGAGGAGAAGCTTCGCCAGAGTGTCGAGCTGTTCGACACCGTTTCCCGGTACTCAAGTGACGCTGTCTGGGACTGGAACCTGGTTACGGATGAGCTTTGGTGGAATCAGGGTTTGACCCGAAACTTCGGGTATGAAACCGGTGAAATAGAGCCCGGTTCCGCTTTTTGGGATGGCCAGGTTCATCCCGACGACAGGGTTCGTGTGACGAAATCGCTGCGAAAATGCCTCAGCTCAGGGGCAAAGACTTGGCAGGAAGAGTATCGCTTTTTGCGCAAGGATGGTAATTACGCCCAAATTTTGGATCGCGGTTACGTCATGTATGACGTTTCTGGACAGATCCCGACCCGGATGATCGGGACGATGATCGATTTGAGCGAGTTAAGATCGAATGAACAAAAAATTCAGTCATTGAACGCCGAGCTTGAACGTCGGGTGATTGAAAGAACTGCGCAAATGGAAGCGGCAAACAGGGAGCTGGAATCATTCAGCTATTCAGTTTCCCATGACCTTCGCGCGCCTTTGAGGGCAATTGAAGGGTTTACGCGCATATTATTGGAAGACTACATGCAGGTGCTCGATCCGGAGGGGCAGAGATTTTTGAATTTGATCAACTCCGGCTGCCATCAAATGACCGGTTTGATTGACGATTTGTTGACCTATTCCCGTCTTGGAAGGCAGGAGCCAAGGATGGTTCGCCTGGAAATGAAGTCATTGGTTCGTGAGGTGGCGGAAGAGTTGGTGCAAGGTGTTGTCTGGAAAGGAGAAATCGAGATCCAAGACCTACCGGAATCGTATGGAGATGTTATCTTGGTTAAGCAAATTTGGGGTAACCTGATAGGAAACGCCATCAAGTTCAGCTCACGGAAAGAACATCCAAGGGTTTTGATCGGGGCGAACCAGGACGAGAGTCGGGTGTTGTATTTTGTGAGTGATAACGGGGCGGGTTTTGACATGAAATACGCCGACAAACTCTTCGGAGTTTTTCAGCGGCTTCACGGAAGGTCTGAATTTGAAGGTCACGGGGTTGGATTGGCCATCGTTCAGCGACTCGTGCGCCGCCACGGCGGTGAAGTTTTTGCCGAAGCCAAACTTGGCAAAGGTGCCCAGTTTTCATTTTCGTTACCGAGGAGCATCTAAAATTGAGATCGGCATCCTGTTTGCTGTTAGTTTAGGGGACAACCAAGGGTCCCCCCCAAATTTGAAAGACTAAGCGCTGGTTCGGAACTTTCTGATTTATGGACAAGGTCAACAAAGGCCCGGCAGATTTTTCGCCGGGTTCAATCGATGAGGTGTTGCCATCTGCAGACGACTCAATCGATGCAAGGGTGCTTAAGATTCTTTTGCTCGAAGACGTTGCATCGGATGCGCAATTGATCGAGCGCGAACTTCGAAAGGCCAGAATCGCCTTCGAAACCCGATGCGTCGAAACTCGCAAAGATTTCCTGGTCAGCCTCAAAGAATTTCGTCCGGACATCATTCTTTCGGACTATTCCATGCCTGGCTTCAACGCGATGGAAGCCATCCATATTCTCAATGAATCGCCGAACGATGTTCCCTTTATTCTAGTTACTGGATCTCAATCCGAGGAGGTGGCGGTCCAATGCATGAAGGAAGGGGTCAATGACTACATCCTCAAGTCCACCTTGAAGCGGCTGCCATCAGCCATGATCAACGCACTTCGCAAGAAGCAGGCGGAACTGGAGCGGGAGAGGGCGATTGAGGCATTGCAGCGCAGTGAGGAGCATTTTAGATCCTTGATTGAAAATGCGATGGATATCATTGCCGTCCTGAATGCGGATGGAACCTTCAAGTACGCCAGTCCATCGGTCAAAATCCTCGGTTATCGAACCGAGGATTTGCTTGCCAGGAGTATTTTCGATCATGTTTCCAAAGATGATATCCACGAGTTGACAGCTTTGTTCCAACAGGCATTGCAGAGTCCGGGTGTGACTGGCACGGTCGAGTTTTTGTTCAGGCACCAAAACGGCTCGTGGCGGGTGCTTGAAGCCATTTGCAAAGGAGTTTTAGTCCAGCCCGGCGTGTTGGGGTTGGTGCTGAACGCCCGCGACGTGTCGGAACGCAAACAGGCGGAGGCTGCGATTGAAAAGCTCGCAGCCTTCCCCAGGCTCAATCCCAATCCCATTTTCGAACTGACCGCGGAAGGTTCGCTCAGTTATTGCAACAAGGCGGCACAGGAGATGGCTGCATCGCTCGGCAAGAAAGACCCCGGTGAAATCCTCCCGGGTGAGCTGGAGCTGAGGGAAATCATCAAGGATTGTCTGCAGACCGGGCAGAGCGACCTTCAGGTGGAACGGACCATCGCCAACCGGATTCTGAATTTTTCCTTCTTTCCGATCATTCCCAGTCAGGTGGTTCACTGTTATGCGATGGACATGACTGAAAGAATCAATCTGGAAGCTCAGCTCAGGCAATCACAAAAAATGGAGTCCATCGGCCAGCTCGCGGCCGGAGTGGCACACGATTTTAATAATATCCTGACTTTGATCCAGGGTTATTCCGGGCTGATGCTGGCGAGGGAACATCTCGAGGATGATTTGTTGGAACCTTTGCAACAGGTCGCCCTGGCGGCGGAAAGGGCTGCAAATCTAACCCGACAGCTTTTGATGTTCAGCCGTAAGCAGATGATGCAGACGAAGGAAATAGATTTGAACGAACTCATCGGCAACAACACCAAATTCTTGCGACGCATTTTGGGTGAAGACATCGTGCTCCAGTTCAACTATTCGCCGAATCTTCCATCGGTCAAAGCCGATTCGGGAATGATGGAGCAGGTGGTGATGAACCTGGTGGTCAATGCCCGAGATGCGATGCCACGCGGCGGACGACTGACCGTGGGCACATGTCTATGCGAGATCAACCACCAGACTCAATCCAATCCAGAGGCCAGGACCGGGCTTTTTGTCTGCCTTCGCGTTTCCGACACCGGATCGGGCATTTCTCCAGAGGTAGTTCCCCACATTTTTGAACCGTTTTTCACCACCAAGGAAATTGGGAAGGGAACCGGTCTCGGTCTTGCCACGGTTTATGGGATTGCAAAACAACATCAGGGTTGGATCGAGGTGTTGAGCGAGGTCGGAAGGGGGACCACGTTTCGGGTTTATTTTCCAGCAGGCGGTGCCATCCGCGCCGGTTCAAATTCCCGGGGCGCCCCGCACAAACCGCGCGGAGGGAATGAAAGAATTCTCGTCGTGGAAGATGAACCGGAATTGAGGGCCCTGGTACGCGACATCCTTCGGCAATACGGGTACAAGGTTTTCGAAGCGAGCTCCGGGCCTGAAGCCCTGCGGTTGTGGGAGGAGCATTGGCAGGAAATAGACATGCTGCTGACGGACATGGTCATGCCCGGCAACACAACGGGTCTTGAGTTGGCTGAAATTCTCAAGGGCCGCAAACCAGAGTTAAAAGTCGTTTACACCAGCGGTTACAGCGTGGAGATGATTGATAACAAAGGTGAGATTTTTCAACGGGGCAAAAACTTCCTTCAAAAACCGTATCAACCACTGGCCCTGGTCCAGGTGGTCCGGGATTGCCTGGACGGAGTTGAGGTGTGAGGCGAGCCTCATTTCTGCGACGCCAGGTAGGCCAGCAAATCATTAAAATCTTCCGCCGAAAATAATTCGTGGAAATTTTCCGGCATGAGCGAGTTTTGAGTTTCCATCCTTGAGACCACCTGGGATTTTGAAATCTTGATTTCTTTCCCCGCCGCATCTGCAAAGACCAGCAGATCGCCCTCCTCCCGTCGGAACAGCCCGTTGAGAATTTGATCGTCCTTGAGCGTGACCGTTGAGTAGCGGAATGCGGCGTCCACATTGCGGTTCGGATCGAGTATGTCTTCGATCAAACGTTCCGCTCCGCGTGCGCCCACCCCGTCCAGTTGGGGTCCGATGATCGCCCCCTGGCCCTTGATCTGGTGGCAGGCCGCGCAGTTTTGAGTGAAAACCAAGGCACCTTTGGTGGCGGAAGCAAGGGATGGGTTAAACTTGTTCCGGCGTTCCTGGATCAGTTTTTCCTTTTCTTGATCGAGCGGGGGTAGATCGGACGAAAGGGTAGCGAGTTTATTTTGTAATTCATTGTTTCCATGCTTTTTCAATTTTTGGACCAAGTTCTTTTCTTGAAGCAGCCGGGCGGGAAGTTTTCCGGTTTCCACCAGCCTGACCACTGCCGTGGCATCGTCTCCGCTCTGAACCGCAGCGGAAGCCAGCAGGTTTTGCAGCCTGTATGACAGCACCGGAAGACGTTTTCCAATCAATGAAGCCGTGCCGGGGTTAGAGATTTCCAGCAGGCTTTTTGACAATCGATCCAACAGGAAACTGGAAATCTCAGGAAACTCCAGAACGTCCAATGCCTCCTGGGCGTTTTGTTCGGGAGCAACCGAGAGAAGATAGTGCCAAGCGGCGGCCTGGACGGCGGCATCGCCGGATGCGGCCAGAGAACGGACTTTTGAATCAAGGGTCAACTTGAAACTTCGCGCCAGATCCAGCGCCTGGATTTCCTGTTGGGAGCGTTTTCGAGGGTCCAATGAAGGCATGGAGATCAGACCGTTTCCAAATTCTCCCGCAGCAACCCATGCGTAGGCTGCGCCCGCATCGTGGTCCACCAGTTCAAACCGTGCTTTCTGACCGGAATATTTTTCCGTGTCCCAGGAGATTTCCCTGGCCATGTCAGTCCTTGGAGCGGGTGCCCGTCGGATGATTTCGCCGGATGGCAGCAGTCGCAGTTGTACCAAGTTTTTGTTTTGAGCCGGTTTTTCGGGAGGTCCGTCGTGCCCGGCAATAAAGAATTTAACTTTTTCAGGAAGCTGAAACTCCGGCGAGATCAGCGAACCGGTCAACGATTCCCCTCCAACGGGCAGGCTTGAAACCACGGTCACAGTCTTTCCGCCGTCGGTATTGCGTTTTTGAATCACCCAGGGATTGTTCGGGTCTTTCGCCGAAGCCATGGAAATGAATTTCCAAGGTGAATATTGGCCGTGGGACGCAAAAATTTCACCCACGATCCGACCGGCCCAATTCTCGATTTTTTTGGTCGAACTCTGGCCTTTCTGTGCGAGCCCTTCTTGGACCGCTTTAATCAGCATGATCTGGAGGTCGAGGTCGGTGGCGAACCTGGCCTGCACAAAATCTGCGAGCTGCTCGACCGCGTCTGCCGAGGCGTATCTGGTGGCGTGCCGCAGTTGTTTGACCATGGTTTCCCTGGACCCCGGATGTTTCTGCAGGTGAGCTGCCAAAAAAGTTCCTGATTCTTCGCTGGGAACTCCCAGGCTCACGTCTGCCAGAATCTCTGAATCTTGAGGAGAGAGAGCTCCCAGTTTTTGGTATGCTCCGGGCTTTTTGAGTTGATTGCGCAGGGATATCCGGGTTGCGTGAATCAACTGGACATCGGAGGCGTGGATGCGCCCGCGCAATTGCACCAGCGGTTTGATGTTTTCATGGGCCGGATGAAGTCCGAGTGTTTCGGCAGCGAATCGTTGAACGTAAGCGTTCGGATCGTTCAAAGCTTGTTGGGTGACCTTGACGAGGGCAGGGGACCATTCCCCATGTTCTCTGGCTATCTGCAGGGCATGTGCACGAACCTGCGGTTCCGGACTGGCCAGCGCTTTTCGCAGATCCCGATCTGAGAGTTTTCCCAGGCGTTCGAGCGCCCATAAACTGTGCACCTGGCTTGAGGCTGCTTTTGATTGAAGCCCCGATTTGAGGGCTGAAACCGCTTTCTTGCCACGCTCCTCCACTAGAAAATTCATGGCGATCATCCGCAGTGCGAGGTTCGGTGACTCGAGAACTTGAACGAGATCGCGCGGACTTTTTTTCGTAAGATCAAAATCTTGAGGCAGCTGATGGTTCTGTTTGTAAACAATTCTCCAGATACGCCCTCGTTCGCGGTCGCGACCCGGATGAGTCAGGGGAACCTCATAGTGCCCGATGATCCGATTGTAGAAATCGGCCACGTAGAGCGCGCCGTCGGGTCCGAGCTGGACATCCACAGGCCGAAACCACGGATCGTCGCAAGCTAGCAGATCATTTTCCTCCCGGGCGAGCCTGGTGGAACCCTTCGGTTCCAACGAATCCCGGTTGATCCGGCTCGTCATGACGTTTCCCATAAAAAGATTGCTTTGATACTCCGCAGGGAAATTTGTGGCGGCGTAATAGACCATTCCGGCGATGGCGGTGGAATCATGGGTGTGGCTCATGACCGAGGGGCCGTAACCGAGGCCGTCGTCAGGTTTGCCAAAGCTGGGATAATAGGCGCCCCGAAGGAGTTGATAGGCCGGCAGGCTGTGGCAGTCGGCAGACCAAAGATCACCCCAGGTGTCGAACATCAATCCGAAGGGGTTCACCTGGCCCCAACTGTAAGCTTCAACGCGAGACCCGTCCGGACGAAACCTGAAACAATTGCCGGAATTCAACTTAAGTTCGCTTCCATCCCTGCCTTTCAAATGCGAGTCATTGTTAAAACCATGATCCGCATAAACCCAGCCGTCATAACCCTTTCTAAAGGCACTCGTCATTCCATGAGTGTCTTTTTCGTATCCAAACCGTCCCAGGATCATTTCCTTCCGATCCGCCTTTCCATCGCCGTCGCTGTCGGTGAATTTGTAAATATTGGGGATGCTATAGGCCAGAACTCCGTTTTGCACCGGAAGCAACCCGATGGGGATGTTTAAACCATCGGCGAAAGTTGCAATCTTGGTGGCTCTCCCCGTCCGGCTAAAATTTGATAAAATCTTGACCGAATCTCGGCCGGGCTTGTCCAATGGTCCTGGAAATGGGTATTCCTGGGAATCAGTGATCCAAAGGCGGCCCTGGGCGTCGAAAGCCATGTTCATCGGTTTTCGGATTTCCGGCTCTGAAGCCACCAGCTGGATTTCAAAGCCCGGTGGAAGTTTGAAAGAGGCCTTTTGTTTTTCAGGCGTCTGAGGTTCAGTCGTCCGCACGATTTCTGCAAAACGATCCTGTGCGGACAACGGAAGTGTCGCCAGGCAAAGGCTCAACAGGCTGAGACAAAATTGATTAGATCGGGTCATGGGATAAAAGAGTCACAAATGGACGGTTCAACCAAGCTAGAAAATTCAACCCAAAGCGCAACACCGGCTCGAAATCGACCCGGTCCGATCGATATGCACGTGCATATGGTCGGGAACGGATCATCCGGTTCGGGTTGCTGGCTGCGTTTCCCACCGTGGCATTTTCCATTGGCCTCGTTGATGGTGCGGGAAATCGGTTTGAAAGGAAGGGATTTTAAAGGAGATTTCGACACTTTATACGTGGAAAGGCTGCTCGAATTCACCCGCAACTCCTCCTTGCAGGCGGTGGTGATCCTCGGCCACGACTTGGTTTACGATGCCTCAGGAAAAGAAATCCCCAGGTTCAGCTCCTTTTTTGTCCCCAACGATTACGTCCTGAAGCTGGCCGGTGAGAACCCGGAGTTTCTCGCCGCTGTTTCCATTCATCCCGCACGACCCGACGCCCTGGATGAGCTGGAAAAATGTGTGGAACAAGGTGCCGTGCTCATGAAGGTTTTGCCCAATTGCCATAACATCGACTGCAATTTGCCTCGATACAGAAAGTTTTGGGAACGAATGGCCGGTTTAAACCTCCCGCTGCTGGCGCATACCGGTGGAGAACACACTGTTCCTGTTTTTTCCAAGGCATATTCCAACCCGGCAGTTTTAAAATTGCCTCTGGAATGCGGGGTCAAAGTGATCGCCGCCCACTCTGGAACCAAGAGCGGTCTTCTTGATCCAGACTATTTCCGAAGTTTTGTGCAGATGACCGGCAGATATCCCAATCTTTTTGGTGACACCAGCGCTTTTAACGTTCCCATTCGTGGGAGACACATTCCGGAATGCCTCCAAGCCCCCCTTGTGGATCGGATGGTGCATGGAAGCGATTTTCCCGTGCCGTCGCATGGTCATTTCGGTTGGATGAAAGGCTGGCTGCGCTGGGATGATTTTCGGCGCTGGGAAAAACATCCTAATCCTCTGGAGCGAGATTATCAGATCAAAAAGGCCATCGGTTTTCCTGAAGCGGTCTTTTCGCGGGTTCATGAAATTCTTCGATTGCCGAAAGCAAAAGTGGCGGCGACGAAGTAGTGATCGGGGTAAAAAAAACCGGGCTAGATAATCAGAGGGTGATCAAAAAGCCCGGGGAATGTTCGATTTAGTACTGCGTAGGAATACGGGGTTCAAGATCCGAAACGGTGTACTGTATCCGTTTCGAAATTTAGTGGGCACAGAAAGAACAATTTTATCTCCTGCCCGAAAGCTGTTTCGTGTTTCGTATTACTGAACTTACAAAACCATGGGAACTCCTAAAGGTCAAGGGACATTTTTGAGATTTCTTCAGACCACGGTCAGCGGACCATCAAAAGTGGTCAGGCTGACGACCTCGGTAATGGCGCGGTGCGGTCCGTGCTTCTGGCCTTTGGGGGCGAAAAAAAAGGTTCCGGGCCCGTAGGTGACCCCTGATTCCTCCCATTCCCCGGACAAGATATAAACAGACTCATTGGCGTCGGGATGGGTGTGAGCCGGAATGGTTGAGCCCTCCGTGAATTTTCGCAGAACCGCAACCCCTCCCGTTTCGGGATTCTTGTGCAACACAAGGAGTTCGACTCCCGGGTAAGGCCCTGGTTGCCATTGCCCATCCCGGGCTTGTTTCATGTATGGGAACATAATGCTTGATCAAATCGTATCTCTGCTTCAGACGGAATCTAGCTTCTTTGAGAATTGCCCAAGCGCGCTGCGTCCAGTGCATCCTGGATCATTTCGTTTCTTTCGGAAATATCGCTCCAACGCGTACGTTGACTTTCATCCAATGTGCGGAGCGGATCGAAATAGAGGAAAAAAGCACCGGGTTTCACGCTGGGGCTTGTAAAGACCGCAATTCCTGTCTCTCGGTTGTAATGTTCGTAGGAATGAGCATCCCGTTTTCCGCCTCCACCCATGGTGTCCACAACAAAGGATGGAGTGTTGAACCCCGCCGTGTGCCCGCGCACATGTTTTTCGATCTTCAAACCCGCATCAAGCGAAGTTCGCAAATCCTCCACACCCGGAACCATGTCGTGGAAATACACATAATAAGGATGGATGTTGATGAAGCTCAAACGCTTCACCAAAAGCTGCATCGTCAGCGGATCATCGTTGACCCCGTTTTGCAAAACCGTCTGGCACCGGACCGTGACGCCACGTTCCGTCAGCCGGTTCATGGCCTGACGTGTGACTCCGGTGATTTCATTTGGATGATTAAAATGGGTGTGGATCACCGCATCCTTGTGGAGTGTCCGGCTGAGATTGACCACGTTGGTGATGGCGTCCACCCACGCGTGGTCAGTTAAGATTTTCTGAGGCAGAACCGCCAGTCCCTTGGTGGCATAACGAATCCTGCGGATATGGGGCATTTGCAAAAGCCGTTCGCCGATCATCTGGATATGTTCGGCTTTTAAATTGTAGGTGTCACCCCCGCTGATGACTATGTCCTCCAGCTCGGGCTTGGATTCGATATAGGCGAACGCTTCCTCCCACCTTTGTGTCCGGGCCGAAAGCTTCAGTTTTTCCACCGTGTCGGTGTCGCCGCCGATGGCATAACTCCGGGTGCAAAACCGGCAGTAAACAGGGCAGGAATCCAATGGCAAAAACAAGGCCTTGTCCGGATAACGGTGAGTCAATCCAGCGACCGGCGAGTCGCGCTGCTCGTGCAATGAATCGAGGCTGAGTTTCGGATGGTCGGCAATCTGGAGTGACGCAACAGGGAGGAATTGGGTGCGGATGGGATCGGTGTAAGGCTCGGCCCAATTCACCAAGCTCAGGAGTTGTGGCGAAATCCTCAGGGCCATGGGAGCTTTCCGGATTCCCTGGATCACATCCTCATAAAAAGAATCCGGCACCGTGGATCCGAGGGTTTCACGCAACTGACGGACGTTGGTGACGGTGTTGCGGTTTTGAAAAGTAAAAGTATGGAACTCCTCCGGCGACACTTCGCGATAGCCGGGAATATGGTCCCAATATGCATCATCCCTTAATTCGCGATGCAGCATCCGTGAGCTTGTCAGTCCAGTTGAGGCATCGATCTCCGCAGGAGGCTGCTCCATGACTTCTAATTCCATAAGCTGTTTTGTATATATATTCCGGATGCTCCGATTGCTGCGGAGGTTTTTGAGAGAATCGGCTGAATTCCAGTGGTGGAATCAAAGGTCAGAATCAACAGACAGGGAAAGGAACGATCTGGGGAGGGACCAGTTTTCATCATTCTTCCAGTCTCAATGTGTAACCGCATTGGTTACATTTAATCCGAAAAAATATATTTACAAGTCTCTGGCGCAATTTTGGTTTTCAGGCAATTTTCGGAATATCCGGCAGTTTTCAGGCGGATCCAGGAATTGGAGTCATAAGAAAGCTGATTCAGCTTGAGTCAAAATTTTTCCTCTGGTTCTTTTGGGCACGAAACCAAAAATTGATCCATTATGAACTCAGAGGCGCCGACCCAGACCGAAGATTCGACCCCGCTTCCGCTGGAAATCCAGTTTTACCTCGCAGATGGCTCTCGCGAGTCATACATGCAAAAGGACCAAATGGAGGCGGAAAAACTGTGGAGCGGGATCGATCCAGCCCGCATTTTTTCTCATTCCCGAATCGTGTTGGGAGGCGATTTTTCCAAAGCAGTCTTCGCATGTTCCCATCTGGTTCGTGTTGATTTCATCCGGCCCTCATTTGAATGCTGGACTTTTCCAGGGGGTTACAGCGACGTTGTGGAAATTACTGAGGCTGACTACCGCCGCCTGGCTCATCTGGATGAACCCGCCTTGATGGAGCGTCGGGATCAGCCTCGTCCTGTGGGGGAGCTTTTGGTATCGTTCCTGGAACTTAAGATGTCGGGAGGACTCCGTTTCTATTTGATGGTTGAACTCCCGGTGACATTGCCGGCGGAAAGCCAGTCTTTCACCCATTTCCTGCTCTCGAAAGGCGCCATTCACATGCGATTGTCGAAAGGTGGTCAGGGCATCATCAACCTCGCCCATCTCATTGGTTACACCACGTATCCGGGCGTGTCCCAACTTCCGCAAGATTTTTGGAAATCTGAGCCGAAAGTGGTTTGAGTTGTTCTTGAACCAAGTCTGGTCGTTCAGGGAGGCTTGTTTTCCAGTCTAATTCAGACCCGGCCGCTTGGCCGGAGGTTGGTAACCCCGGTGCCAGCTTAGATCCCAGAGTTTATCCAACTGGACTGTGGAAACATGGTTGTCAGCGAAGGTGACATTGATGGCTCCCGGCAAGGGGGCCGTCGGTGGATGACTCTTGGATACCGTGGCGGGCCTGGCACCGTGTCGTGGAATCGTGAAACGACTCATGCCGCCATCCGCGAAGTCGTCCCCGGTGGTCAAGTTTCTGGCCGGTCGATCTCCGGCAAGCGGCCAGGCATCCACCCAGATCGAATCCGCCAGCATCGGAGTTCCAGCCGCATTTCCGATATCCCCTTCGAATTTGAACGCGTTTCCGTTCTGGCCCCAGGTGGAAGGCCAGTCGCCTGAGTAGAAAAATCCGTTCAAGGCATAACTCCCCTCGTATCCCCGAACTCCGTTGGTGGCCCAGAGCCATGTTTCATTGATTCGTCCTGACGCACGGCCTGGCGGGGTTCGTTTCTTGGGTTCTGGCGCGCTCGGGCAGGCGCGAATTTTGTGGACGCCGGCGTAAAGGATTTCGAGGCGGGCCATCCAGAGATCATTGGCCCCGGAAGTAGGGTTGTAGGCGATGGTTTTTCCGTTGTCGTTCACGTACATGAAATTGGCCATGCCGAGTTGTTTCAGGTTGCTGGTGCAATTGATCGATTGCGCCTTGACCTTGGCTTTGGCCAGGGCGGGCAACAACATGCCTGCCAAGATGGCGATGATGGCGATCACCACCAGCAGCTCAATCAAAGTAAAGCCGCCAAGTTTCAATACCACGGGCGTACGTTGGAATTTCATAGGAGAGTGTTTGTTGGACGTTACCACGACAAAGCGGCATTCAAAGCAGCAATTTTAAAGTTTTCGAGCTTTGGGATCCTTTTTTGAATCCAACTTTTCGGTGACATATTTGCGTTGCTTCAAATTATCCGAACCTTGACAACACATGCATGCAGGATGAGCAACCGATCCGACCCAAAAGACGCATCAGGTATGGCGGGAAAAATCCCCGAAAATTCGAAGAGAAATACAAGGAGCTGGATCCCGAACGATACGGTGATGCGGTCTCAAAAATTGTTTCGAGCGGCAAGACGCCGGCCGGGACTCATCGTCCGGTTTGTGTAAAAGAAATTCTCGAAATCCTGGTCCCGAAGCCCGGTGATGTTTGTGTGGATGTCACTCTGGGATATGGAGGGCACGCGTCGGCCATCATCCCGAAAATTTTGCCCGGCGGAATTTATCTTGGACTGGATGTGGATCCGGTCGAGCTGCCAAAAACCAAGGCTCGATTGGAAAAACTTTTCCCCGCAGAATCCCTGCGAATCATCAGAACCAACCACGCCGCCCTTTCCCGTGTCCTGGCGGAAGCGCAGATACCTGGTGTTCATCTGATCCTGGCCGACCTCGGGGTTTCATCCATGCAGATCGACAATCCCGCCCGCGGTTTTACCTACAAAGCCGATGGTCCGTTAGATCTGCGGATGAACCCGTCTCGCGGAGAAACTGCGGCGGCTTGGATCGCACGGGTTGGCTTGCAGGAGTTGGTCGTTGTGTTGGTGGAAAACGCTGACGAGCCGAATGCTGAAACCATTGCCCGGGCCATCGTCAACACCCGCCGCAAATCACCGGTTCAAACCACCCGGCAACTGGCCGACTTGATTCGTACTGCGCTTCTTCCGGTTCGCGCCGGCCAGGACCAGATCAACGATTCCATCCGCCGGACTTTTCAAGCGTTGCGGATTGCAGTTAACGATGAATTTTCGACCTTGGAAAATTTTCTCGGACAGCTGCCCCAGGTCATGCTCCCACGGGCACGCGCGGCGATTTTGACCTTTCATTCCGGGGAAGACCGGCGCGTGAAAAAAGCGTTTAAAACCGGCTTGGAACAGGGTTGCTACCGGGCCATCAATGATGAGGTGATCAGGCCCTCCGCCAAGGAGGTTTTCGAAAATCCCCGTGCATCCTCCGCGAAACTGCGCTGGGCCGTCCGGGCTTGACCAGAAAGCGATTGCTGAAAGAAAGATTTGGAAAGAAAGATTTGCTTGCAAGCAGAGAGTTCGTGACTAACGTTCAGCACCTTCTTTGAAGCCAGTTTAGCTCAGTGGTAGAGCAACGCTTTCGTAAAGCGAAGGTCGCCGGTTCAAGCCCGGCAACTGGCTCCAGTCTTTTTCCCTGATAATAACGTAAAACCCAATGAATTCAGGCGATTTTGGAGTTTTCCGCTGTTTCTCCATCTTGCAGCAAAATGCAGCTCAAGGCAGGGAATTGCCAAGAAGTGACAAATAATTGGTAAATAATTTGGCAAATCCGTGATCAGTCAATCGATCACCGCCATCGGACTCCATTTCGGCCAAACCTCGACTGAAATGATTTCGTCATCTTTGTGAGACCTCTTGTCCTTGAACCTGAAATCGGCGGCTTTCCCAATTACCGCATTGACTTGCTGGCCGGAACGAACGTCCTGGCGTCCGACAACAATTCGCTGCTCCCCGTCGAAGGGCGGTTCCTCACATCAACCGTTACCGTAGCTATCGCCGGATCGCACCCGTTCGCCGGGCAACCGCTCGGAATCCACCTGGTGAACTTGAATAGCGCCTCGCGCATTGAAGTGAACTGGGACCACGTCCGCCTTGAATCCCGCCCGAACCTGCCTCCCGCTCTCACCATCACGCACGAACCCAACCTCGACCGCTTACGCCTGAGCTGGCCGGAAACAGGCGGAAGTCTCTTTAGCGTCCAAACCACTGCGGACATCACCCCGCCCGTCGTGTGGTCGCCATCCACCGGGACGCCTGTTCTCGACGCGGGAGTATGGTCGGTCTCCATCCCCATTCCGGCCAGCCAGCGATTCTTCCGTCTGCAATCGCCGTGAAACTGCTCAAACTGCTTTTAAATATTCAACCGCGAACGGACGCCATTGAACGAGAATGCTGCGTGGAAGAAGCAGCAGGGGAACTACCAATCCGCAGATGGGCGCAGATGAACACAGATTTGACCGGAGAAAACACGGTTCGAAGATCCAGGCTCATCGCCCGAATTTTTGACAGGATGACAGGATGTGCGGTAGGGCGCGTCACTCCGTGCGCGCCGTCGGGATTTCAGAACGAACATGATCCCGAAATGAGTGGATGACAGGATGACGGCCACGGATGTGCAGATGAGCGATTTTGGAGTTGCTCCGTGGCTTCTTATGTTCACGGCGAAGTGTTGCTCTTTCTGCGGACTGGGGATGGGTGCCAAGTTGGCTGAGAACCGAAGGTTTATCGACCCTCATTTGAAATTTGAGTATTGGAACTAAACTTCATGCATAAGTCATGAAAATGGGTGTATGAAACTCACGCTTTATTGCGTGAGGCTGGCGCATGAATGATTAAGGCGGCTTGAAAGAACTGGGGAAAGGGCCGATTCCGGGGGGTGCATTTTCTGGTACGCTAGTTGCTAAATTTTTTGTCATGCTCCACAGGAAAACGGATTTCCGACATTTGTCCTCAAACCTTGATGTGTTTTTGATCCTGTTTCTTGTGCTGATTTCGGCCAGTTCGGCCAAAGCGCAATTCATCTACACCACTAATGACGGTGCCATCACGATCACCGGATATACCGGCACTAATGCAGTGGTATCAATCCCGGAGACGATCGATGGTTTGCCGGTTTCCATCATTGAGGGTTTCGGTCTAAACAAAAGCATCAGAAGTGTCATCATCCCCAACGGCGTTACTCAACTCGTTTGGAGAGCATTTGAAGGCTGTCAAAGTTTAACAAACATTCATTTGGGTGACGGATTGGAGGAAATCGGGTTTTTGGCATTTTCAAGGTGCACAAACTTGGCTGCCATCACTGTGAGCCCTTTCAATTTGAACTACAGCAGTCACGATGGTGTGTTGTTCAACAAAGAAGGGACCGTGATTCTACAATGTCCTCTGGGAAAGGCGGGAAATTTTTCTATCCCCGACGGACTTATTGTTCTCTATAAAGGGACTTTTGGGAATTGCACCAAGTTGACCAGCGTGACGATTCCAGACAGCGCAGTTCGCGTGGAATTCGGGGCCTTTACGTTCTGCACCGGCCTGACCAATGTCATTCTTGGAGGTGGCATTTCCAATATCGCAACGAGATTGTTTTTTGGTTGTAGCAGTCTGCAACGGCTAACCATACCGGACAATGTCATCCGGATTGAGGACGAAGCATTCGCATCTTGCACAGGTCTGACCAACATTACCCTGGGCAAACGCGTCGCCAAACTCGGAAAACTGCTGTTCAACAACTGCACCAACTTGGTTTCCATAAGTGTGGATGGCCAGAACAGTTTTTACAGCAGCGCGGATGGGGTGTTGTTTAACAAGAGTCAGACAACCCTGCTCCTATGTCCGGGCGGAAAACTTGGAAGCTACTCAATCCCCGGGAGTGTCACCAACGTTGGGATAAAGGCGTTTGAAAATTGCTTTGAGTTAAAGAGTGTTACCGTCCCAAAGAGCGTCGTCATCATGGGAGAACTGGCGTTTTCAGGATGCTCGAGTCTGGACAGCGTTTATTTCCTGGGTGATGCCCCAATGGCCGAGCGCCTTTTTTCTGTTGGCAAAAAAAGAGTTTATTATCTTCCCGGCACCAAGGGGTGGAGATCAGTTTTTGGCGGACGACCCACATTCCAATGGAATGCCCAGGTGCAAACCAGCGATGCGAATTTCGGAGTAAATGAAAATCAATTTGGATATAATATTTCTGGTGCGAATGGATTGAACATTATCATTGAAGCTTGCACAGATTTGGAGAATCCGTTTTGGATTCCGCTGGCGACCAACATTCTTAAAGGGGACGTTTTTTATTTTCGTGACCCAAGTTGGACAAATTATTCTGGACGATTTTACCGGATTCTGCCCTTTTGACGAAGAGTTGTGGAATTAATTCCGGTTGATCGAGCAATTGTTTTGAGCCATGCAGTTAAAAACCTGCTACCTCTCCCTAACCTTCCCCCATAGGGGCGGAGAGGGGACAAAAGTCCCCGCAACGCTTCACCGAATGGTGAGTCAAAACCGCAGGTGTTTTTCCCTTCTTCCATATAGTTTTTTCGATCAATCGAGATTCTTGTCTGGTAAACATCGGGAGAATTGGTGGAGCAACCGCTGCCGGAGGTGGAAACGCTCAAGCCAGTTGGGTCCGTTGGTCTCGATGGCAATCCGAAGGCCGCCCGGATCGACGCTGCCGGTCAAGATATAGTTTGTTAAGTTGTTCCCGGAGCGGTCGATGAAGGTGTTCAAGAGGATCTGCGGAGTGGGAAAATTGAGTCCGGTAACCAGCCGATATTGAGTGAGAATGCTAAGGCGTCGCCAGCGCCCGATAAAAACGAACGGGATCTTTCGAGCCGGAGTCATCAAAATAATCGTACCCGGTTCCCATAAAAGTATCCGTAAGGATGGATTCCCAGTCTCGGAGGTCAGGAGAGGATTGCAGGGTGAATTTTTGGCCGGCGATACCTGTGATCTGGATGTGATTTGGAGAAAGCAAAATAGTGCGATGGCCCGCCAGCGAGGAAAACTGTGAACTGGCCACGATGCGGCGTCCATCCGGCAGGAGGGCCTCCGCTTCCACCCAATAGGTGCCGAGAAATTCGGGTTTCATTGGAAAAACTGATCCCATGAACGGTTCGTGACTCCTCCCTTCCCAGACAATTTCCGCCCTTGAAAGATCGAGCCCGTCCGCTTTGAGGCTGGCCCCAACGCTGGTTCCCACCAGGGCGTTCGGATGATCCAGCTCGATCTGGCTCGGCACCGGTTTCCAGGCCTGGTCTTTCAACCCGGTTTGAGCCATGAGAAATGCCAGGACTGCGAGGCCACGGCCCTGCTGCGGATTCACAAACTCGGTGGTCACGTTGTAGGTGTCAGCCCAGATATCATAGGGGGCGTAGGGTGAAGAAACAGCATTGTCTGAGGGGAAACAGAGGCCGGGGAGTTCGTTCGGGTAAAGAGTGGAGCTGGTTGAAAAATCGCGCTGAATATTTCCCTGGGGCAGGCCGCTTGGAGGGAGGATGCGTCGATCATTGATGGCGAATTGATGGACCACTTCACGCTGGCGTTTGTTCCCGATCCCGGTGAGGAAACAGAGGTTAAGCGGGTTGGACCCTCCCTCGTAGTTCATGTTCCGCAGGATGGCATCAAGGAATTCTGCACGGGGATCGAACTGCATCGCCGTGGCCAAGTCAAAAGTCTGGTCCAGGGAAAAATACCAGCCGGCCGTGCGGGAGGTTTTGTTTGGGTCGGGAAAACTTGAACCGTAAGCGTGCTCTCGCGAGAACCGGAGCTGATCTTCCGCCGCAGAGATGATTTCAGCCCGGCATTTGTCGAGATAGGTGGTGTTTAATTTGTCCGTGGAAAGACGACCTGACCGCGCACCGAAGGCGTAACTGCGAATGGCGCATCCGTAACCTTCCCAGAGCCGGGTCCAACCGAACCGCCATGTCGTGAAACTCGACGGATTAAAACGACTGATCAGTTCATTCTCAAAAGCCGGGTCACCGGTGGCCAGAAACAATTCCGCCGCCGCCCAGGCCAGTTCGTCATCATGCATGAACTCATTACCGTAATGGCTGATTTTTTGATAGGCCCCGTCTCGTCCGTGTCGGCTCATGGCGTTTTGGAGGAAATCCCATCCTTTGCGGGCCTGCGCCAGATAAGCTCCCGCGAGTTCGGGGTAGGTTCGCTTGAAGAGCGGTGATGAAGCGGTTTGGGCCAGGGCTGCCACGGCCGCCGCGGTTGCTGCGGTGTTTTTGGGAAACACCACCTGGGGATCACCGCGATCAGGCAGCACGTTGTCTTCATACGAACGGTTGCGCGGATAGACCAAAAAATAGAATCCTCCGTCGTCATCCTGCATCTTCGAAAGAAAGTTGGCCTCGATTTTTGCCTCCTGCAAAAGATCGCTGATTCCATCGTCGCTCTCAGGCAGGCCAAGATTGTCCAAGCCCGCAGTTCCTTCGAAATTGTCCACGGCAAATATCAGTGAATGGATCAACTGCGCCACGTTGATGGTGTATTTGCTGTAATCGCCGGCGTCATGATGCCCCCCCGAAACTTCGATCCGTCCGGTTTTTAAAAAGGGGTAAAGACTGGAATTTACATCTTTCAACTGCCTGGCGGTATGCCGCGGATTTTTGGCATAATCGGATGAAAACGCGGCCAGGGCTTTGTTTACGGCGGAAAACGTCATGGTCGGTATCTCGGCTTGGTTTGTATGGCATGCCCCATGAGTGTGCCGGGTGAAAGGAAGGGAATTTTCCACGCCGCAGCGCTGATGATATAGCCCCAGGGCGTAGGTGCGGGCGAAACAGGCCGCCGCTCCTTCGTCGATCCGGAAAGGATAAGAACTGCCCAGTCCCGAAACCACCAACCGGTATCGTCCCGGCTCCTTGAATTCGGAAAAGTCGGCTTCCCAAACTTTTTGATACGGGAGCTGACTGTAGGTGTAACCGCGATCGGTGCGCAGTGTCATGATTCCCTGATGAACCGGGGTTCCTTCGAGGTCGTTCACGATGCTGAATCCGGTCCCCGCAGGAATGTTCAATTCCCCGAAGGAGCCCAGGTAAAAACCGATGTTCGCCTTTTTGGGAAAGCCTGGGACATAACCCTGCTGGTTCACATGGATTGACGGGGAAAATCTTTGCGGATCAAACCGGGCACGGAATTTCGTATTGGTCCCCCAAAGGGAGCCGTCCGGATTTTTTACTTCCACCTGCTGTCCTTCGGTCAAAGGTGCGGTCAGTTTTAAATAAAGGTGATTTCCAATCCGGAGATCGCGTTTGCGAAACGGGGCATAGATCGGACGTCTTTTGAATCCCACCGATTGAACCTGAACCGGGGCTTCGTCCATTTTGACCGCAAATTTTGAAACGGAAGGGAGGACATACTGAAAATTGGCGGCGACAAAATTCCACTGAGTCGGCCTAGCTGGAGGGGCCTCCTTGGTGGTGACCAGAGAAAGCTCCAGAAGGTCAGGGGCCAGGATTCGGAGTTCTGCCGAACCGACCGGAGGCATCAACAACGGTTCGTCCAACCCGAAGGAGCCGGCGAAAAGGTCGGCGGGGTGAAAGATCAATGGCAAAAGACAGGCAAACAGCCTGAGTCCAACGGCAAATCGAATGATCATGTGCATGACGGAATACGGCAAAATTTATTCCCGCCCAAAGATCGAGGGTCTCGTCTTAAATTCAGACAGGTTTCCTTGTTAAACTGTCGTGAAACCGCCGGTTCTCAGCAGTATTGTGGGCCTCCAGGGAAATAGCAGTATCGATGCCGACAATTTTAATCAACAACTACGACCTTGTTGATTTGTTTGAATGCGTCCCCTTGCCTCACCATTTACACTTCTTTGCTTGGATACGCACTGGAGTTTGGAAGTTTGAATCGTGGTACGAACCCGCGCCACTACCCTTCACCCCGGCGCGAGCGGAGCGACGCGCCCTACCAAAAATGTCCAAACTCCCGCGCGGCTCCTGTGAGCTTACAGGCGTAATCGAAAAAAGCGGGCTGAATCGCCGAACGTGGTGCCGTAGGAATTGACGGCTCCGTTCACTGTGACCCAGGGTCCATTGACTGCGGTAGAAGTTTCCAGCACGGCGGACCCGGTCCAGGTGAACTGCAATCCTGAGAGTGTCCTGACGAAGTTCAATCGCGGAACAGCCGTGGTGGTGATGCTCCGGTATGCCAGAATCGCTGTGGGCTCTTCAGGGGCGTTGATCAAAACCTGTTGTCCCTCCGTGGTCACTGAAAACCATCGCAACGATGCGCCACCCGAACGTTGGTAATATACGAGGCGAAACGGATAAAGGCCCGCTTTTGGAACCACAAATCCAAATATGGTGTCTGCCGGTTCCCTTTCCCCGTCGAAAGCGGCGACCTGAACCAAGTTGTTAGGATCTCCGGCGGTGAGAACGAAGCCGTCGTCACTTCGAATTCCCATCTGATAAAAACCAGCGGAAGGAAACTCGATAAAAGACAGGATTTCACCGGCGAAATTCTCCTTGCTTTCAGTTATGCCCGGTATGCCTGGAAAAAGAAGTCCGGACGAACCGGCGTTGACGTCAAAATTAATGACGCTCGTGAGCATTGGGTCGGAAAAATACCCGGTTTCATCCGTGAGTGTGAGGTCGGCGATATTTGCACCTTTCTCACCGAGAAGAACTCCTTCGGCGAAGAGTGCGGTGGGAGTCAGGTTTGTTTGAACCTGGTAAATACCGATGCGAAAACCTGAATCATTCACCGTCCCGGAACCTGGCGTGGTGGCGGATATCGACGGAAGCGTGATGTAACCGCCAACCCTGAAAGTGGCGGAATTGGTGTGCCGGTTTCCCGCATCATCGTTCCAGACTATGGAAACTACATTGGTGGAGAGGGCCGGGAGCAGGTTGGGAACCGTGTAAGCCACCGTAGTGGTGCGCAATTCTTCATTTTGCGAGATGCGTGCAGGCACGAGTGTTCCATTAAACCTCAATTGGATGGAGTTGGTGACCACTACCGTGGTCAGATCGACCAGTTCGACCCTGATCTCAGGCGTTGCTGCGACATTGTTGCCAAGGGGCGAGAATGATCCCAGGTAGGCTTCGGTGGTTTTGATGCTGGTTGAAATCAAGATGTCATCGACCACGTGGAGCGCATTCTGGCCGCCGGTGACTGCGCCGAAACCAAATCTCCCTCCGGTTAAAGGCACGAAGGGTGTTTGCAATTGATAGGCGATGATTTCACCGTCGTATACCAGATCCAGTCTGCCTTCTGAATTCACCCTCACGATCACATCCACGTATCGCGAAACAAGCAGATCCGCCAACGCGACCTTTCGATGCAGGATGTTTCCCTTCAAATTTAGAGGGGTGATCGAGGGATCAACCCCATAAAACACGTCGATGGCGGGAGCTTCTGAACCGCCGTTGTCATAAAGATCAAACGAGATGGCCAGACCGGGCCCGACACCCTGTTGCGGGGCCGGAAACACTCCGTTGGGAATATTAGTTCCAAAACTGAAGCTGAATCCGTCAGCGGGTTTTGCCGATCCGGGACCGATTTTGAGTTTAAAGGCCACGGTGAATCCATCGACCACCTGTCCTCCCGTGAAATCATCGACAACAAACGAGCCGTTCTGTGAATTCTGGGAAGTAGTCAGCAAGAGACCACCACCACCACCGAAACCTTCGGAAGGATCCACGATGGCACTGCCAAAAACTCGCGCCTCAAGCGGAACCTCTCCATCATCAAAATCAAAGAGCAGATCGGGAAACTCCGGCGCGGTGATTGAAACTACTGAAAGCACGGCGTCGCTACTCGTGAACGATTGTCCGGTTGGCGGAGTGATGGTGACTTTGTACCGGGTGTTGTTATCGGTCAGGCTCAGAGTGGGAGTTTGATATGTGGCATTGGTGGCATCAGGAATCTGGACATTGTTGGCAAACCATTGATAGCGGGCGTCCACCGGATTGTTCAGTCGCACAGAAAACGCAACGGTGGATTGGTCAAGACCCACAAGATCGACCGGTGGCTGCAAAATCTGGACCTGACCGGATACACTTACCGGACTGAACTGGCGAAGTTCGCTCCGGACCAGCCGAGTGTCCACATGAGAACTGCTTCCCAATCCGAGAAAAACCGGATTCTTGAACGCACCCGCCGGCCACGAGGCCGTGTCCACCATCGAGTTGGTGGTCCAGTTGATGCCGTCCCGGCTGACAAGACCGTAAAACACAGGTCCCCGCCGCGCGAGCCGCAACCAAGCGTCCGGATAACCCGGAGGGCCAAGGTTGATGTTGTTTTCTCCGTCTCCCGCAGCCCGGCGAAAGTTGAACTCAACCTCGTTTTCTCCGACCGGCTCATTGGTCGGAAGTTCGGTCGGACCAGTCGGAGTGGCAAAGAGCGAAATCATCCGGCTGGTGGCGGTCAATCCTTCACGCACCATCAGCCCGGTTTTGGCATAACGATGAACCTGCTCCAAAGACTCGACGCGGACCCGGACGTCGAAGTTCCCGTTGGTGATAAAATATCCGAAGGTTCCCTTGTCCACAGATCCCCAGAGTTCATTCCCTCCACCAACGATGGAATAGGAGCTGAATACTCCCGGGTCATTGTTGGTGATCGAGGTCTGGGACCGGACGAGAAAAGATCCGATGTTCGTGAAAGTCAGAGGTGGCAGACCCTGGGCCTGGGATCCGAAGGCGGAAAAAATGCACAGGGCCGCAACAGCTGCTGCCTTAAATATTTCTTTAAGCATAAGCAAAACAAACCGGCTGAAATGTTGAACTAAATGGAGCTGTGCTCCCCCTTGGTGTGGGGACTGGAATGGGGCCGCGAGGATGGGCAAATGCCGCATCCTGCAATTTCAACCCCCTGCCACGACCGCCACGAAAACTGCTCCTGTGGATTTGGCGAGCAAATCAAAAGAGCTCTATAATCTAGCACAATTTTGTCAGGGAAAGCGGTTTTTTTCGGAAAAGTGGCGAGGGGCGTGATTAAAACTGGGTGAGGCCTACACGGAGCGCGGGTCTGTGACGTCTGTGACCCACACTGGAGTTTGGACATTTATTAGGAACAATTGAGCTCAGATGTTCACGGAGCATTGGTCCAGCGCCATCGGCGCGACATGTTTATAGCCCGTTTCGAACAACAAGCGCCAAGCTCCAGCGGAGCGGCATGACAATGGCGGACAATTCAAATTAATAAATCCTATTCGCGGCAACTTTTTATTATGCCGCTCCTCCGGAGCTCGGTCATTCTGTTGCCTTGGATCTATAAACATGGCGCTCCTATGGAGCTGGCTGCAAAATGTCCAAAATCCAGCGCGGTTCCGTGAACCGCTCCCTGGACGGCAAAACGTGAAGGTCCGGAACTTCCCACAACCCCGACAGTTTCCACCCGCTCCTCCTGATCAAGAACGTTGCAACCCAGTGGAAAACCGCGAATCCGTCTGGCAAATCTTGACATTTTTCGCAGTTTCAAGACCTTCATCCACATGCTTAACCCTTCGGAATTCCGCGAAGCATTATCTGCCCGGGGAACTGCAACGCGACCGATTCGAAAGATTTAACCTCTCCACCTCAACCAAGGAATCACGGTGGCATCCAAGTCTCTCAAACTGAGTGTGTTCGGCCAGGAAATCGTCGCCAACCTCGAGTCCAAAATCAGCAAAGACGATCTCTACGGACGGGTCGCACATGTCGTCGAACAAAAAGGCCGGACGCTGGAGCGTGGCTGGTTGCTGCCCGACGGCGTGGTTTTGCGCAAGAGCCAGGTGGCGATGACCTCGGTCGATCCCGAAGGGTCGCCGGCGGAGACCGTCGAGATCCAGTGCGCAGGCCAGAAATTGGAATTACGCCCCAGTTCATTTGAAGGGATGGAACGTTTGCAGCCGGTCCCGCTGGAAACCCTGGCCCGTTTTGTGACCACGGACGTGTATCCGATCGAGGCGGAGGGTCTCACGCCCGGATTGTTTCAGGGCAGTTTTAACTACCGCAAATCCGCACGTCCCCGCGACGCGCTCGTATTGGTCCGTGAGGACGGCGCTTTCATGCTTGTCGGACAGCTCAAGGCGTGTCCGTTTGTCGAACGCACGGTGGCTTATCAATTCTTTGACGCTGTCGGCGGTGCGCAGGACGAAGCCTCCGATCCCCTGGATTTCAGCATGATGTGACCACGAGATTTTTATGCTTACCATTCACCTGGAAGACAATGGCAGGAGTGCGCGGGTCGGATTGAGTTCCGCCCCGGCCGAAAAGGCGGCCGCGCCGCTGGAACAAGTGACCAGCGCCGGAAGAATCAAACGGGTGCAGGCGCTCAACGGACAAAACCCGCTGACCTCGGTCACCCCTGCCCAGTTGATTGAGGGTGATCCCGAGCTGGATTTGCAGTCGGCCGGACGTCTAATGCGAGACGCCACCGCCGTCTATCTTGACCCCACGGCTGAACAACCGGTCATTGCAACCGAATTCAAGGATGTCGAAGTCGTATACACGCCCGACGGTCAGGAGAAGGAGAGGCGCGCCCGGGTTTACCGCACGGCGAATGTCGATCTCACAGCGCCGCTTAAAATCGTCCGCCGCCTGCCGGTGAAAGAATGTCTGACACGTTTTGTTTTTCGGGGAATGCAACAACTCGTTCATACGGACGGCTTGACCTTTGATTTTCTATACAACCTCGCGAAATCCCTCCAGGAGAGCCAGAGCATGGCGCTCCTTGGTTCCGGTCCGAAAGGAACGGGTCCGCTGGTGCTTCGGGACGGCGGCCTGCCATTCCGCGCTTTCCTTTACGGTGAAGCGAAGGGTGCCGGAGAGAACGCGAGCTACCAGCTTCTGCTTTTGTTATCCGACCAGGAACTCAAACGCCCGGCGGCACCGGCACCATCCACACCATGATTGACACATCACGCATGACCAGGAGGAGCGGGGACTATTTGTTCGCACCGAGAGGCGCGGTGACCGACCGCGTACTTCTGGAAGTGGCCGAGCAATACGAAACCGAAGTCTCGAATCGTTTCATTGGAATCAAGCCCGCCGACCTGACGGCGCGTTACGGCACGGAAAGCCGTGTGCTCGAAACCACCAAATATGACGGAGAAGGAGTGTTCATCTATTATGAGCCGGGCCGCGACCCGGAGATCTTCACCTTCAACGCCCCTTCCGGTCGTGTGAGGGTCGGACTTCCATGCCTCCTTGAACTGGCGGCAAATCTCAAGGCGCGTGCGGTGAAAAAAGTCTTGTTGCGAGCCGAGCTTTATCTGCGCGAGACAGTGGATGGACGTCGTTGTGCCAGCGCTGATGTGGCGCGCGCGAGTTATTCCACCGAGGCCTCAGACGCCGGACGTTTCCGGCTGGCATTGCTCGATGTGGTGATGCTCGACGGCCGCGACATGCGGGTGCATCAATCCGATTTTTTGACCATCTGGAAGTTGCTGGGCGAACTCGCCGGGATTGATCCCGCCCGTCTGGTTCACAGGGCCGAAGGTGGTGAAGTCTCCGGCGCAGACCTGCCGCGGATCTTTAATGAAAAGTCCGGAGGCGGTCTGGAAGGCTTGGTCATCCGCCGGCTCGACCGTGTTGAAGTCTGCAAACTCAAGCCACGACTGGCGGTGGACGCAGCTGTCGTTGGCTTCGTGGAGGGAGAATTTGAAGGCAGTTACGGCGTGATGTCGCTTCTGACGGCGCTCGCTTACCCGGCCGGGGAGAATGGATTACAATTGCAGTCTATCGCACGTGTGGGATCGGGTTTTAACGACCAGGGCCGGGTGGACTGGCTGAACCGGTTGACGGCATTGCGTGTGGATGCGCCGCTGGCGATGAGCGACAGCGACGGCAGACCCATCCGTTTTGTGAAACCAGGCTTTGTCGTCGAGGTGGAGGCGGAGGATGTGTTGCCGTCCGAAGAGGATGCGAGTGGCCAGC
>Ga0163151_10001427_pt1 | contig 40039 bp, 30 predicted proteins | sample OliLakLV19MP5IB2_FD_145596 | JGI IMG/M metagenome (GOLD analysis project Ga0163151, IMG submission 145596) | Freshwater microbial mat bacterial communities from Lake Vanda, McMurdo Dry Valleys, Antarctica - Oligotrophic Lake LV.19.MP5.IB-2 | ecosystem: Environmental > Aquatic > Freshwater >... | reverse complement strand
CGTTCACCTACACCCCGGCGGTGAACTTCAACGGCGTCGACTTGTTCACGTATCGCGCTTTCGACGGCGCAGCGCTCTCCAACATCGCCACCGTCACCATCAACATCGCGCCCATCAACGATGCGCCCGTCGCGCTCAACGACGCCTACAACACACCCGAGGACACCACACTGACAGTCCCGGCGATCGGCGTGCTCATCAACGACTCCGATGCCGATGGCGACGCACTCGCCGCCGAACTCGTGAGCGGGCCCGCGAGCGCTGCCGCGTTCGCGCTGAGCGCTGACGGCTCCTTCACCTACACCCCCGCGCTGAACTTCAACGGGAACGACACCTTCACCTATCGCGCGTTCGACGGTCAGTCGCGGTCCAACACCGCCACGGTCACCATCACCATCGGTGCTGTGAATGATGTGCCCGTCGCGGTCGATGACGCGTACACCACCAACGAGGACACCGCTCTGACAGTGCCGGCGATTGGCGTTCTGGTCAACGACACCGATGCCGACAGCCAGCCGCTGGTTGCCGAACTCGTAAGCCCCCCCGCTAACGCCAGCGCCTTCGCCCTCGCCGCCGACGGCTCCTTCACCTACACCCCCACACCCGATTTCAATGGTGCCACTTCGTTCACATACCGCGCGTTCGACGGCACCGCTCGCTCCAACATCGCGACGGTCACGATCACCGTTGTGCCGGTCAACGATCCGCCCGTGGCCCGCTGCCGCGATGTGGTGATCGACGCGCGCACGGAGTGCCCCAGCCTCTTCATCACCGTCGATCAGGTGGACAACGGCTCATCGGACCTTGAGGACGGTCTGGCGATCACTCGCGTGCTCTCCAATCTCGGTCCATTCGCATTGGGTCCTGCGCAGGTCACGCTCACAGTCACCGACAGCGGCGGCCTTTCGGACTCCTGCACAGCCACCGTGACCGTGCTTGGCGAGGACTGCCAGCCCAACGGCATCCCCGACTCCTGCGAGGTCGCCGGAGGTGAAGTCGACTGCGACATGGACGTGATCCCCGATACCTGCGAGTGCTTCTGGGACAACGGCGAGCCGCCGCTGGACGGCACCGCCGCGAACGGCCTGCTCTCGCACCTGGGCGGCGGCGCACCGCTGGGTGCCAAGGCCGCGGAGGATTTCTATCTCCTGCCCGGCGAGGTCCACCGCATCAACGGATTCACCGGCTATCTGCTGACCGACTCGCACGCCCAGATCCGGCACGCGAAGATCGAGTTCTACAACGATTGCGACGGCCGCCCCGACGGCGAGCCCTTTGCCACGTTCGATGAAAGTTCCGTCGTCACCGTGACACCCAGCAGCAACGGCTTTGACCTTGTCACCTTCTTCTTTGACCTGTGCGAGGAGGGCCTCTGGCTCGAAGGCGGGCGGAGTTACTGGGTCGCCTTCTACGGCGTGACCGACAACCAGATGACCGACCTCTCGTTCTGGGCGATTGATGAGGCCTCCGGACCCAGCGCTCTCGCCGGCGTGCCCCCCGTCAAGGCCGATGGGGTCGCCACCGGCACCTGGGGCGAGTTCGACTTTGGGCCATGGGAGCCCGCGCAGGAGTGCTGCATAGGGTGCGTGAACCTCGCCTTCAAACTCCGCGGCGAATCGTGCAAGGTTCTCTGGGACAACGGGCGTCCCGACCTGGGCGCGGGCAAGGGCGGCTCACCCTCGGGCGCGAACCGCTCGCGCGTCAGCCGCACCGCCGACAACTTTGTCACCCCGACGTGCGATGATGAACTTGTGTGCCTGATTCAGGCGTGGGTCTGGACAAACTGCAGCCCGGTCAACGGCTTCATCGAGATCTATGAGAACGACTGCAAACTCCCATTCAACCCGCCCGTGTTCAGTGCAGCGCCCACGCGGGTGATCCCCACGGGCGCGACCGCGCTCATCGAGGGCGCGGTCTACCAGGGATACTGCCTCGAACTCGAGATGCCGGGCTGGACCCTGCTCGCCGGGCGCAACTACTGGCTCTCCGCCGGCGCGCATAGCACGGGAAACTTCAGCACCCGCGCCTTCTTCGCCAACGCCGCGCGCCCGTGCGACGAGTGCCCGGCACCGCGGATCACACCGGGTGCCAGGCGTGACACCTCGCCCACTCCAACGCCCTGGGCCTTTACCACGCGCGACTACGCGTTCAGGGTCGCCGTTCGCAAGACCGAGACTCTGCTCCCTGCATTGGACCCCGGGACGCCCCCCGGACCCAACTGCGTGGCCGATGCCGACGATTCGGGCGTGGTGGAGGTCACCGACATCTTTGCGTTCCTCGCGGCATGGTTCGCCGGATGTCCCTGAACGCAAGGTTCCCCTCTCCAGGGAGTTCCCTTGCGGTTTCGTGGACGATCGCCTTACCGTTCGGTACAGTTGCATCGCCTGCATCGCCGCGCCACGGGGAGTGCGATCGCTGGCGGGCAGCATTACTCGGGCAGGACCAATGCCGGGTCGGGAACGGATCGTACGGAACGCGGTGAGTTACATGACAACGGGCCATCCATCGGAACAGGGCAACCGAAACACCCTCACAGCGCTGAATCGGGCGCACCTTGAGCGACTCCCGGCGAGTCCAACAACCGTCCTCGTTGCCGAGGATGAGCATCTTGTCGCGATGCAGTTGTGCGCTCAACTGAAAGAACTGGGCCACACCGTGCTGGGCCCGGCCGTCGATGGCGACTCGGCGATGCACCTTGCGCGGGCAACCCCGCCGGACTTGGCGCTGCTGGACATTCGCATGCCCGGCAAGAACGGTCTCGTCGTCGCGACGGAACTGCTCGGCGAACTCGCCGTACCGTCGATCGTCATCTCCGCCCACGCGACGAGCGAGTATGTCGCCGCCGCGGGGGCTGCGGGTGTGTTCGGCTATCTCGTCAAGCCGGTGATGATCGAACAACTCCGCGTGACGCTGGATGTGTCATGGAGACGTTTCTGCGATTACGCGACCAGCGCGTTCGAGGCCGCGGACCTTCGTCGCCGGCTCGAGGAGCGCCGCTTTGTCGAGCAGGCCAAGTGGACGCTGGTAGAGAAGCGCCGTATCGGCGAGCCCGAGTCGATGAAACTTCTGCAGGAGTGCGCACGCTCGACCCGGCAGCCGCTTGTGACGGTCGCCAAGTTCGTCATTAACTCCGGGCAACTGCCCTGAGCGAGGCCCGGTTGCTACCCTCGCCGCAAGCCGCGACAGCGCGCTGCGAGCACGCAGGATGAGCACGCCCAAACGACGACCCCTTGGATCAGCCGGCGCGGCGGCCATCGAGCGGGAGGTCCGTGGGAACGTGCTTGCCCGCTCATTCGGCGCGGCGACAGTTGCACAGTTGAATCTGCCCGAACACTTTCTCCGGCGTTGTGCGGACCGCGCGATCATCTCCTCTTTCAATGAACGCCACCGCCTGGTGGTAGGTGATGCAGCAGCGCGGCCCATTCCGCAGCCGCTCGGGGCCGATGGCGCATCTCCGGTGGATTCTGTCCAACTCATAGATGGCGCCTCCATCCGCGAGCCGCGTTGGGCAAGCCTTCCCGACGAAACTCCGGCGGTTGGGCGCGGATTCAAGTTCCCGCCATCGGGCGCGGCCGCTGCTGCGGACCTCGGCCTGCCGGGCGAGGGCTCGCCGTATGAAGTACGGCGTGCAGCGACGATCGTTGCACGGACGCTCGCGCGTGATGGCCTGGGACCTGTTGCGATCGAGGCCGCGATCGTGCTCAGGCCGCTTCAAGTCGTCGCCGATCCGGCGCGCCTGGAGTCACTCTTGGCCGCGGCGGGGATTCCCGTGGACTTGCTGGCCATGCTTGAGTTGTCGGGTCCGGGCGGATTCGCCCGCGCTGGGTGCGTTGCGTGGCTCGCCTCGCAGACTCATGTCAAGGGCGGCGAAAACCTGGCGGCCTCGCGGGCGTCGATCCGGCGGGCGCAGTTGGCGTTTGAGCCGTCCCTCCCCGGCTTCCGCGCAACCGACGATGCCGGGGCGGCGGCCGCTCACGCCCCGCTTCTCGCCCGTCTCCAACTCACGCGCGGGGACGACTGGTTCGGCATCGGCGACGGTGGAGCCGTCGATATCGCGCGGCAGGTCGCGGCCTCGCTTCCGGGTGTGCCCCTCCTGATTTCCGCCCGTCAGGATCATGCGCCGGTGATCGCCCAACTTGCACGCGGATGGTCCAGCGAGCGGGGCGACGGCGAGAACGCGTCGATCACGATCATGAGCGAGGCGGTCACGGTCTCGCAATGGGCGCAGGACAATGCGCGTGCGGGAAGCCTTCTCGCCGATGGGCACGCGGCCTCCGCTGCGCTGCTGCCCCGCTACTCGTCACGAGGGTCGGAACTCTCGGCCTTTGTGCCTGGCGACTCGGCCATCGGCGACTCGCTGGAGATCGCAGGCATCCGCACCGCCCGCTCTCCGCTGCACTTCCAAGGCGGGAACACCATCCTGGTCCACGACGCAGTGGCGGCGCGACGGGTCCTGCTCGTGGGCGAAGCGGAGGTGTATCGCAATGTCGCCCTCGGCCTGAGCAGCGCTCAGTCGCTGGACTGCCTGCGCATCGAACTGGGGGCGGACCAGGCCGTGATGCTCCCCTCGCCCTCCTACCACATCGATTACGAAGTGCTCTGCCTGAGCGCTCCCGGCTCGGGGCGCATCACGGTGTTCGTCGCGGATCAGGAAGCGGGCGAGCGATGCATCGTTGCGGCCGGGCTCGCGGCATTGCAACGAGCAAACGTGTTCGACAGCGTGACTGCAAATCGCCTGCACGAAGGCCTGCACGCCGGCACCCCCGAAGCGGTCAACCAACTGCGTGTGCTGCTGCGCCTCCAGGACGGTGCGGCGAATGGCTTCCCGTTCATGCTGGCAAGCCACTTTTCCACCGGCAGTCCGGGCGAGTCGGCGATCGGGAACTTTCTGACCTTCCTGGACGCGCTCGACTCACTTTCGGCCCGGGTGTCCATCGACCAGGACTTGGAAGGATCGGCGCACGAGGTGGCGATGCACGCCGCTCGGTGCAGGCTCAACTCCGATCGGGCGGCGATGGCCACTGAACTTGCCGAACTGGGGTGGGGCGTCGTCCAGATCCCCTGCTACAACGCCGCGGCCCGAAGTGTGTGCCCGCTAAACGCAGTTCGAGTCGGGAACACGCTGCTTTTGCCACAGGTGAGGGGCCTGTTCTCGGAACTGGATGCGCGAGCCAATGCAGTAATCTGGACAAGCGTGCCCGGGCTGATTGTGGAGGGGATGACGACCGCGGAGAGCCAGCGACGCAATGGATCATTGAGGTGTGCGTTGTCAATATTTAGTTAGGGTATGATTCCCCTTGCCATGAGGATCGGCACGAAGAACTGACAAGAAACCGAGTTGAACATGTAGCAGTGCGGACATCCATCCTGTATTCTGAAACAGTCCTCCGCCCGGTTGCATCCGGTAGGGGTGGTTTGTCGTATAATGTGCCGCCCCGAGCCGACAGTTCTTGCCGGCGATGGTCCGTCTCAGGAGATTACTGGTTCGATGGGCAAACTCGGCCCGCCTCGTTCAGCCATACCGGTCTTCTGATCGGCTCCAAGACCGGCCGAGATCCATGGTTCATCTCTAATCACACGACCCGTTTCACGGGCGCGTGAAGCGTTGTGCGATTTGTGAACGGGTCCGAAGGCAAAGTTCAGAAGAGGGTAAAAATGAAAGAGAATGTGAAATCCATCGGGTTGCTCACTGCCGTGGCGGCGTTGGCCCTGGCCGCCGGGGTGGCCAGCGGTCAGTGTCAGATTACCACAGGCCCGGACGTCATCGTCGGGGACCTCACGGGACCGAGCAACTACACGTTCGCGAGCGGTCTGGAATCCACCTCGCTTGGCACGGTTTCGTGCAACATCGGCAACGCGCAGTTGCTCTGGATCGCGGGCAACAATCAGCACCCGGTCATCGGCGGCAACCTGTACAAGTACACCGCGGCGACCGGCCCGGGCACCTATGGCAAGTTTGAGCAGATCGCGCAGAGTTGGCTGAAGCACGGGTTTTACGCGCTGTCACAGACCTTGTGCTGCCCGAGTTGCGCCGGCACGAACGGCTCTACCTTGGGCATCGGTTGCTCGGACCCATACACCTCCGCGCGTAACGGCTCCGAGGGCGGGCTTGGGCCCCGCCGCCAGGTGAACGCTTCCACCGGCGTCTTCACTTACCCCCCGGCCAACCCCACGTTCGCGACCAACCAGCGCCGGCTCTCTCCGCTTCCCATCGACCTGACGGCGAGTTCCACCACCGTCAAGTACTTTGGTGAGTCACAGTATGTGACTCCGGATGACGCCTCTTCGGGCAACAAGTTCAACAACTCCTCCGTGCGCGAGATGACCGTGACGGGTTCGGGAACCGCCTGGGCGTTCGGGCTCACCGGCGTGACGGTTCGTCGGACAGCGGCGATCGAGCGTTGGGCCTTCCACGACCCGGCGGTGCTGCTCGAAACTGTGATCGTGCCGAATGCGCTGCCCATCGCGACCGATCCCTATAAGGGCGAGGGCAAGTACATCGTCGGATCGCGCGCAACCGACCTCGGCGGCGGAATCTGGCACTACGAGTACGCGATCTTCAATCAGAACTCGCACCGCTCGGGCGGCTCTTTCGACGTTCCGGTGCCCGCGGGCGTCGTTGTCACGAATGTCGGCTTCCACGATGTGGCGTATCTCGCCGGCGATGGCGAGGGGAATGTTTCCTTCAGCAGTACGGACTGGGCCAGCGACACCTCCGGCAACAAAGTCGGCTGGGCAACTGAGGCCCAGTCCGTGAACACCAACGCCAACGCCCTCCGCTGGGGTACCACCTACAACTTCCGCTTTGACGCCAACACCCCGCCCGTGACCAACGGCCAGGCAACCGTTGGCCTTTGGCGTGCGCCGGCGGCGAATGAGCCCGCGAACTTCACCGCTCGCGTCATGTCTCCCTCCGCACCGGTCGGCACGCCCTGCGATGTGGACTGGAACGGGGATGACGCTGTCGACGTGCCTGACATCTTCGCCTTCCTCTCCGACTGGTTCGGGGATGTTCCGGCCGCCCAGAACTTCGGTGGCCAGACCGGCGTGCCGGCAATCTTCGCGTACCTGAGCGAATGGTTCGCCCACGGCGTCGGCCCCTGCTGATCGCCGCCCTTCTCGCCCGTTTCACAACGCAAAGCCCCCGACCTCCACGGTCGGGGGTTTTTTTTTCGGCCGTTCTGCTCTTCCTGCCTGCGACACACGCATACCGATCGCCGTTCAATCCCGTGGCTCGGCGCGGTCGCCTGCTTCAAGCACCGACCGCTCACTTCAAACGGTCGGTGGCACGAGAACCACCGCACATCCGCATCACGCCGCGTCGGCCGCCCGGACTAACTGGATTCGCCCATCGGCGTCCTGGATCGTAATTCCCAGTTCGGTCAAGGCCGCGAGGGCGGCCATCTGCTCGGCCTGCTTCTTGCTCGCGCCCCAGCACGCGGGGAATCGCCGGTTCCCCACTTCGACGCACAACTCAAACGCCTTGGAGTGGTCCGGACCCTTCTCGTCGAGCACGAGGTAGTTCGCCGTCTCCTGGAAAATCTGCTGTGCGTGCTGCTGCAGGAGCGACTTGTAGTTCTCCTGGTGCCCGCTGGCGTAGGCCGAGGCGATCATCGGCCCCAGCAACGGACGCAGGAACTCCCGCGCCGCTTCGATCCCCCCGTCGAGGAAGATCGCCGCGATCGCCGATTCCATCGTTCCAGCCGCAAGCGACTGCGGCAGTTCGCGGTGCTGCTGCATCCCCTTTCCCAGCATCAGCAACTTGTCGAGGCCGATCTGCCGGGCCATGGTCGCGCAACTCGCCCGGCTGACCACGAGCGACTTGATCTTTGTCATCTCGCCCTCGAGCAGGTGCGGGAACTGCGTGAACACCTGCTCGCAGCACACCAGCCCGAGCACCGCGTCCCCGAGAAACTCGAGGCGTTCGTTCGAGTTCACGCGGCTGTCGGTCAGTGAAGCGTGCGTGAGCGCCGTCGCCAGACCCGCCGTCTGCGCAAAGCGATAGTTGAGGACTGCCTGGGCCTGCTCGAGACGGTCTTCCAGTATCATGTGCGCAAACACCCTCGCCCGGGGGTCCGTCGCGGCCTGCACGCCGCGTGACCCCGGGCACTTCTGACCCGCTCGCTGGGGTGCGCCTGCTCGCCTGCCGCCTGAATCCGGGGCGTTATCAGACGCCCGGCCCGGCGGCCGGTGAGCAATCGCTCCCGACCGATCCCCTGCTCCCCTCTCACATCGACGTTCCGTCGTGCAGAAAGCACGATCATTCTAACACTTGGATCGCCCCCCGCCCAACCTCTCACTCGCCAGGCGTGCAAAAGGGGAAACACGGCAGGGCGCGGCCTAGACTCCCCGCCCCCAACTTTTGAGAGCCGGAGGTCGTCGCCGATGGGTATGCATTACGAGAAGCGGATCAGCCGCATCAAGCGCAAGCGCAAGTGCGGTTTCCGTGCCCGGATGAAGACCAAGGCCGGTCGCAAGATCATCAACGCCAAGCGCCGCATGGGCCGCTCTCTGAACGTCGCCGACAAGATGCAGTGACAGCAGCCCCCGCTCGCCCCCCGCGGCCCGATCGCCGCCGGCTCATGCCTGCGATGCGCGCCTCGCACGCTCCGCCTCGATCGTGCTCAGCACATCCGCCTGGTGGTCCGCGTGGTAACTCGACCGCACCAGCGGCCCGGATTCAACGACCTTGAAGCCCGCCGCGAGGCCCGCGTCCTTGAACGCCGCGAACTGCTCGGGCCTCACCCACCTGTCCACCGGGAGGTGGTTGCGCGTCGGCTGCAGGTACTGACCGATCGTCAGGATGTCGCAGGAGTCGGGCCTGCCGTCGCGCCCGTCGGCGCGGGTGTTCCGCTGCACACACTCCAGCAGTTCCATCACTTCGTCGTCGCGCTCGCCGATCCCGACCATGATTCCGGTTTTGGCGACCATTCCCGCGCCCTTCACACGCCGGAGCAACTCGACAGACCGCTCGAACTTCGCGCTCGGCCGCACCGCCGGGTAGTTCCGCCGCACGGTCTCGAGGTTGTGGTTGATGATGTGCGGGCGCGCATCGATCACCAGTTGCAGCGCATCCCAGTCACCTTGAAAGTCCGGGATCAGCACCTCGATGGACATGCCCGGGCACTGCTCGCGCGAGCGAGAGATGGTCTCGGCCCAGACCGCCGCGCCCCCGTCGGGCAGTTCGTCGCGGTTGACGCTGGTGATGACGATGTGCCTGAGGCTCGCGCCCTCGTACATGAGGCGCAGGCTGTCGGCGACGCGCCGCGGCTCATCGCGGTCCAGGGTCGGGGGCCGACCGGTCTTGATGTTGCAGAAGCCGCACGCGCGGGTGCAGGTGTCGCCCAGGATCATGATCGTGGCCACGCCGCGCGCCCAGCACTCGCCCATGTTCGGGCAGTTGGCCTCCTGGCAGACGGTGTGCAGGCGGTGGCTGTCGACGATCTCTTTCAGGCGGGTGTAGCCCGGGCCACCGGGCACCCTGGCGCGCAGCCAGTCGGGCTTCTTTTTGTTGGCGAGTTGCTGCGGCGCGCCGTCCTGGTTGTTCAGGATCATCGCCGAGAGACTGATGAGCGGGGCGTCTAATCGTTTGAGGGGGTCGCCGCCGAGCGGCCGCGGGTGCCTCGCCAGCGTGCGCGCAAGGCCCGCATCGGGTCCGGCGGCCGCGGGCGGCGATGATGAGGGTGCATCCAGGGACATGGCGTGGCGGAAGCGTAGGAAGAAAGTGTGGCACCGACTTTCCAGTCGGTGAACAAGCAGCCCGACCGTCAGGGAGGGCATTCTTGGTTGCGTGCGTGTTTCAGGAACGCCCTTGCTGACGCGCGGGCTACTTACCGCCGCCGCCGCCTCAGCGCCACGAGGCCGGCCATTCCCAGCAGCGCGGCCGCGCTCGGCGCTGGCACCTGCACAACGCTGACGTCATCGAGAAGCCAGGCCCCGGGAAAGGCCTGCTGCCCGAACTCCAGGAACGAGCCGGTGATATTGGAATGCAGCGGGACGGTGAACTGGTACCACTCATTGGCGGTCGGAAGCGCAAAGAACTGGGCGAACACCGGGGTGCCCTCCCAGCGGACAATGAACAGGTTCGCCGCGGCGCTGGGCCGTCGGAGCCAGAACGTCAGCTCGTAGTCCTCGCCCGCCTCGGTGGGCAGCACCTGCCCGATGTACTGGAGTGAGGTTGAGGCGATGTTCGCAAAGCGGGTGCCCGAGTGAGCGGAGCTGCCACTATCCACAAAAAAGAGCGATTGCCCGGGAATGCTGGGGGGCACCCACCACGGAAAGAAGTTCCCTGTCTCAAATCCACCGTTCTCGACGAGTTCGCCTTGAGCTGAGGCGCTCGAAACACAGGCATTGAAAAGCACGCAAACAAGGAAGGCATGCCGGGGCGAGCAGAGCATGGGCATCTCCGCGCGGCGCTCCTCCCGGGTCCGCAGAATACAACATACCTCGCCAGCGCCCCAAAAGCATGAGAATTGGCAGGGCGAACCGCCCGGTGCCCAAACGAAAACGCTGATGGCGCGGGAACTGGAGATTCCCCCCCACCCCCACCCATGAAGGCACGAAAGGACGAGCGTTCCGGGGCGAGCAAGGCGGGCCGCTTCGACCATTTCTACACCCGCGACCCCTCGGACAATGCACACGGGCCTCACAGCCAAACACGGCCGCCCGCGGGACTTGGTATCATGCCCCGCGCCGGGGTGATTGCCAACGGGCATCCTTTGCCCCGCGGCTCCGGCATGTGCCGATAACATGCGCTGCACGCTAGCATGACCCGAATCTACCACTACGCGGAGCGCAAGAACGCCCCGCCCCCCAAGCGGCAAGGAGGATCGAGATGTCCATGAGCGATTGCGCCCGGCGGCACCAGCGGCAAGTCAACCTTCAAGGGTTGAAGCGGAGGATCGCCGCGGGCGTGGGGCTGGCGATCGGGCTGGCCGGCGCAGCGGGCATGACGGGCTGCTCGGTGGATTCGTGGTTCGATCCGTCCGTGCTGGGCCGGTGGGAGCAGACCCCGACGGTGATGCCGATCCTGGACCGGATGGCCAGCATCGAGGACGATACCGGGCAGTATGTGCAGTCTTCGCCGATCCAGCCGAGCGACCTTGTCCCGGGGGCGGAGGAGTACCGCGTCGCCGCGGGTGATGCTCTTGAGATTCGCATCCGCGACTTCTTCGATGTCGGCGTCGAAGAGCGGTTCGAGCGCGTGGTGGATCGGACAGGTTTCATTGACCTGCCCAAGATCGGGGCCTTCCGCGTCGAGGACAAGACACCCACCGGCGCGCGCGAGGCCATCGAGAACGCGCTGATCGCGGCGGACATCGGCCAGAAACCGGTCGTGACCGTGACGCCCCTGCAGCAGGGTCGGCAGACGTTCTCAGTTCTCGGGGCGGTCGCCTCGCCGGGGCAGTACTTCATCCCGACGCGCGACTACCGGCTTCTCGAGGGTCTCACCGTCGCGGGCGGGATCGCCGAGTCCACACCCACGATCTACATCATCCGGCAGGAGTCACTGACGGACAGTTCGGGCGTGCGGATCGAGCCGCCCCGCGTCCCGAGCGACTGGAACCAGCCGGGTGAGCGCAACCCAGAGGCGGCGGCCGATGACCTGCTCAAACTCATCGACGACTTTGCCAAGCCCGAGCCGGAGAAGCCTTCTCCGGCGGTCTTTGGCGGGCGCGACTCGAGGCCGGCTGCGCCTCGTCGGCAGCCTCCGATCGACATCCCCGAAGCGGCGCCGAACCGGCCGGCGACACCCGCTGAGCCACCGCAGCCATCGGGCAACCGATCCAACTGGATCTTTCTCAACGGTCAGTGGACCCAGGTCAACCGCGGCACCGGCACTCCGGAAGCGGCATATCCGCTGGCCGGGATGGGCGCGGACGCGGGGGATGCGCAGGTCGTTCAGCGCGTGATCGAGGTGCCCGTCGCGCCCCTGCTCGCCGGGCAGGCCGATGTCAACATTGTGCTACGCCCGTCCGACGTGATACGGGTTCCCCCAGCCAAATCGGGCCTGGTCTACATCAGCGGACAGGTCGCCCGGCCCGGACCCTACAGCCTTCCGACCGAAGGCCGGCTCACGCTTCTTCGGGTGCTGCCCTCGGCCGGCGGCCTCGGCGGGTTGGCTATTCCGGAGCGGGTGGACCTCACCCGGATCGTCGGAAAGGACCGCCAAGCGACCGTCCGCTTGAACCTCCGAGCGATCGCGGAGCAAACACAACCTGATATTTACCTAAAACCAGACGACCTGATTAACGTTGGCACCAACTTCTTCGCGTATCCGTTGGCGATCATCCGCAGCGGATTCCGGATGTCGTACGGGTTCGGATTCATTCTCGATCGCAACTTTGCGGGCGATATTTTCGGCACTGACCTCCAACAGTTCTCGGGGACCAACTAGCGCAGTTGGTGGCGCAAGAACTGCGCACGCCAACTCAGTAGTCAGTGTGAAGCGGCGAACATGAGCGGCCGATTGGCGTACAACGCCGGCGGCATTGCCGCGCGCCGCCCCCGACCGGCAACAATGGAGCCTTGGTGACCACTGCGCAGTCGTCCAGCCCCGCTCCGCTCTATGCCGTCAACGGCCGGATGCCTGCTGCGCCGACGACGATCGAGAACTCGAGGCGAACGCTCACCCAACTTCTGCTTGATCCGACGAATGCGCTGATGCTTGGGCTGCTGGTCGCGGGAATCGCTTTTCTGTTCTCAAAGTGGCTGGCGAACCAGGCCCTTCACTCCTGGGTAAACCCGGATTGGTCTCACGCCTTCTTAGTCCCGGTGATCAGCGGGTACCTGCTGTGGCAGGCTCGGGCGGAGTTCGAGCGTGCGCCGCGCCGGGTCTTCTGGCCGGGTCTGATCCCGCTCCTGCTGAGTGTATGGTGCTATGTGTTCTTCGCGGTCGGTAGCATGTCCAATCACTTTGGGCAGGGCCTGTCGCTCCTGCTGTGCATCTTCGGGATGGCGCTGCTTCTGCTGGGGCCGGCGGCAATGCGGGCGCTCTTCCTCCCGATCGCCTATCTGGGCTTTGCGATCACGCTCCCTGAGCAGGTGATGATCAAACTCACGTTTCCCTTGCAGATGATCGCCGCGGAGGGAGGGTGGATTGTCCTCCGGATGATCGGAGTCCAAGCGGACCTCGCGGGGAACGTGATCAAGATTACCAACCCGGACACGCTGGTCACCTCCGACATGAGCATCGCCGCGGCGTGCTCGGGTATGCGGATGGTGATCGCGTTTGTGGCGCTTGGCGCCGCGGTCGGACTTGTGGCCACGCGGATGTGGTGGAAGCGCATCTCGCTGTTTCTGCTAGCGTTGCCGGTTGCGCTGCTGCTCAACGTCGTTCGTGTGGCGGTTCTGGGCGTTCTGACGCTGTGGGACGGGCAACTCGCGGAGGGTGAGGCCCACACACTTATCGGGACGCTGCTGCTGGTGCCGGGATTCCTGCTCTACATGGCGGTGGTCTGGGCGCTGCACAAGGCCGTTCCAGAATCCAAGGAGATCGCCACATGATCAGGTGGCCGAGCATTTTCAGTCCGGCGTTCGTTGTGTGCCTGATGCTGCTCATCGGCGGGGGCGGCGTGTTCAGGAGCACGGTCGCGGCGCTCAGGTACCAACTTACCAAACGCCCGATCGAAGCGGAACTCAAACTCCCCTCGTTGCCCATGGAAACAGAGGGCTGGCGGTGCATCTCAAGCCAGCAACTCGCAGCGGAGATGCTTGAGGAACTGGGCACGCAGAACTATGTCACGCGCGCGTATGTCCGAGTGGGTGGCGCGACGAAGCAAGACCCATCGCCCACTGAGTTGCACGCCGCGTACTACACGGGCATGATCGACACCGTCCCGCATGTGCCGGATCGGTGCCTCGTGGGCGCGGGGTTCACGATCAGCGGCGGCACGCGGAACATCCCGCTGAACCTGGACCTCTCGAAGTGGAACCGGTCATCGCTCCCTGGAGGCGAGGAAGTCTTTTCCCGCCGTTCGTACCAGACACGCGAGGTGGTCGGGGCCGATGGGTCCACACGAAAGGTCGCCGTGCGGCCGCAGGTCCGGCTCCCGCGCGGCATCGAGCACGCGACTCTCCGCGTAACCGAGTTCATCGCGCCCGAGGGCGGGCACAAACTGCAGGCCGGATACCTGTTTATCGCCAACGGCAAAGTAGCTGGGAGCGCCGAGGAGGTGCGAACGCTCTCGTTCGACCTGCGCGCGGAGTATGCGTACTACCTGAAACTCCAGTTCTCAGGAATGTTCGACTCCGCTGAGGACCTGGTCGCGCACGCATCGTCGCTGCTCACCGAGGTGCTGCCCGACGTGATGCTGTGCGTCCCGGACTGGCACGCGGTCGAGGCGGGCGACTATCCGGCAGACAATCCGCGGCGCGCCAAAGTGGGTTCGGGCGAGAGTTCAATCATTCGGGGATCGGGAAGTGCGGTTCAGGCAACGCGAAGCAAGGGATAAGCAGAATGGCCTCCAAAGTAAACGTCAAGTTCATCGCGATCGCCGGCGCCGTGTTGAGCGTTGGAGTGGCGGTGCTCGGCTGGGTCGCGTACGACCGGATCAGCAAGACCGCCGAAGAGAGCGCGCTACTTGGCGATGAGGCCGCGGCAGTTGATGACTGGGTGACCGCCCGGGTCATGTACTCCCGAGCGGTTGCCAAAGACCAGAGCAATGTCGAGTGGATCGACAAATGGATCAACGCGATCCGGAACATCAAGCCCGCTTCACCGCGTGAATACACCGAACTGTACTTCAACGACTACCTTGTCGCGCTTCGTGGCCGGGCGGACGCGGACCGCACGAACGTTGAGAGTTTCCGCGCATTTCTCGAGGAGATGCACCGCCGGATGCAGGCCTCCGGGGACAGCCTCGGGGCGTGGGAGGATCATCTCAACCATGTTGAGACTTTTCTGGCCATGTACCGCGGCGACGAATTGGCGGGTCGGACTCTCCGCCGCTACAGGGGCTTGGCGCGCCTGGGTCTGCTCATCAAACAGCCGGATCCCAGCCCCGAGGAGTATGGGTCGGCGCGCGCCGATCTCGAGGCTGCGCTTGCGGCCGATCCATCCGATGCAGAGACGGTGCAGGCGCTCAGCGGCATTGACCTGTTCATTGCCCAGAAGCATCGGCGGCTCAACGAACTGACGGAGATGAGCGAACGTGAAGTCGCCGCCCGGGTGCGGCTGGAGGAGTTTGTCAAGGACCACCCACCCGCGCCGGCGATCCGGCTCGCCCTGCTCCGCATGGAGCTTTCGGCCGCCGCCCGCGATGCCGCTCCCGGCCTCAAAGTTTTCGATGCGCTCAGGGCCAGGCGCCCTCAGATCCAGCAGGTCGTTGACGCGGCGCTGGCCGAGCGCGGCGACCGCATCGAGCAAGGGACCGTCGCCGGCGTGGCCGAAGTCGCGGAGATCGCCTTGGAGTCGGGTGCCAGCACCGCGGACATGCTCTTCGCTCAGGGGCTGCAGGCGCGTCCGGGGAATCCGCAGTTGATGCTCCTCTGGGGCCGGTTCGAGTTGACTCGTGGGAACACCGACAAGGCCCTCGAGCGGCTTCAGGCCCTCATCGATCTGCCCGACCCTCCGGTGAGTTTGGAGGGCATTGTTTTGCAGGACCTCCGCGGGCGAGCAACGTCGCTCCAGGCGGATGCAATGTTTGCCGCCTGGGAGATCGCTCCGACGGTTGATGGCAAGGCGGGTTTCGCCCGCAGGGCCAAGGAGTTCCGCGACCAGCTGGCAACGTACGTTTCCGCGGAGAACCCGCTCCTCCTGTCACTCGATGCGCGCCTGAAGTTCATCGAGGGTGACCTCAACTCCGCTCGACGGATGCTCTCGGATTACAACGAGCAGACCGGCGGGGACGACGAGTTGACGCTTCAACTCCTTGCCGAGATACTGCTCAGGCAGGGCAATACGGGTGCGGCACGGACCAACTATGAGCGTGTGCTCGAGATCAACCCGCGAAGCGTCCGTGCGCTGACACGCCTCTCACAGATGGCCATGGAGAGTCAGGACATTCCTGTCGCGGTCCGCTATCTCGAGTCCGCGGCGATCATCGCACCCACAGATCAGGCGATCGTGGAACGTCTGCGCGTTGCCAAGGACCTGGCGGCTGGCGCCGATGCGCTGGACCCCGTCCTGGCGATCATCAACTCGGTAAGGCCATTGACAACGGGTATCGCGCCAGATCTCAGGGGTGCATCGATGAAAGTCCGCGAGGGGCTGCTCGCGCATCCTGGAGACGCGCGGCTGAGCATGTTGCTCGCCCAACTCCTGATGGCCCAGAGCGATCAACCCGGGGCCATTGAGGTTGTGAAAGTCGCACTGCTGGCCAACCCGGAGAACGAATCGCTCGTGCGTCTGGACCGCGCCCTGAACGACCCCGACCCGGTCGAATCCGCCTTGAAGGCCATCGACCAGGCCCAGGCCACGGACGTGGTCAAGCACCTCTCCCGCCATCAGGTGCTCCGGAAAGCCGGACGCATCGAGGAGGCCGCCGGCCAGATCGACGCGGCGGCGAAACTCGACCCGGCCGATCCGGGCGTGGTCGAGGTGCAGTTCGGTCTCGCGGTCGAGAAGGCCGATGCCGCCGAGATGGACCGGCTCTGCCGGCTCGCCGAGGAGAAGAACATCGACCAGGCTCGCGGCGCGGTCTTTCGCGCGCGGCGAGACCTGATCGTGGCCTCGAAGGATGAGGACAAGGCCTCACGCAAGGCAAAGATGGAGTCCATCGCGGCCGGCCTTCGCACCTCCCTGACCAATGACCGGCTGAATCCGCTCCTGTGGAGAATGCTCGGCGTTGTGCAGATTGACCTGGGTCAGCACACCCCCGCCGCCGAGTCGTTCACCCGAGCCGTACAGATCCGCCCCAGCGACGCGGTGAGCAACAAGTATCTCGTGAGCGCGCTCTACTCCTCAAAGGACTATGCCGCCGCCCTCGAGGCGGGGCGGCGCGCTGAGGCGCTCTGCGGACGCGATCCTGAGTTCATAAAACTGCTCCTCAACCTCGAGTCGGAAGGGCCGGGGGGCGATCGCACGAAGGCTCTGGAGACCAGACAGCGGGTGGCCGCACAGAGTCCCGAAGACCTTGATAACAAACTCGCGCTCGTCTCATTGCTCCTGCTCGCCGGAAGAGTGGACGAGGCCGAGACGTTCGTCAACGAGATTGTCTCGAAAGATGCGAACCTGGGCGTGGCGGCCAAGGCCGCGATCCAGGCGGCTCGCGGCGATCGGGCCGGGGCCGTGACGACATACAGAGCATTCCTGGAGTCGGAGGAGGGCGGGGTCAAGACCGCGGTGCAGTACATCGCGGCGGCGACCTTCCTGGCACGAGTCGCGGGCTTGGACGAGGCCATTGCCCTGCTCGAATCCGCGATAAGCAAGCAGGACCCGGTGAGGCGGGAAATCGATCGGACCATCGGTGACTTCCAGTTCGAGAATGGCCGGAACGAACTGGCGATCCTGGCGTACGGCCGGCTGCTCGAGGCCGGCTCGCCCGATCCGGACCGCTCGGTCCTCAAACGCATCATCGAGGCTCATCTGCGCCTGGGAAAATTCTCCGAGGCACAGGAACTTATTGATTCAGCCGGAGAGGCCGGCAGGGCCGACGCCATCATGCTCATCCTGGCCGCGCAGACGGCCAACGGGCTTGCGAACACAGATGCCGCTCGAAAGGCCTTTGACCAGGCCGTCGCCATCGAACCGGAGAACTACGTTGTCTACCTCAAGCGTGCCGAGTTCACCGGCCTCGATCCCACGCTTGGTCGGGACACGGAGGCGGACCTGGAGCAGGCCCTCAAACTCAAGCCCGATCTGACAACCGCACGCCGCATGCTGGCATCGATGTACTTCGCCACCGGCCGGCACGATCAGGGCGTCGAACAGATACGGCGAGCGCTGGCGGCGACCCCCACCGATGGTCAGTTGCGCATGGACCTCGTGCAGGTTCTCCTGGCGATGGACCGTGCGTCCGAGGCACTCGACCTCATGGAAGAGGCGGTCAAGTTGTTCCCCACCGACATGGGCTGGAAACTCCGGGCGGCACGGGTCTTCACCGAGGCCTCGCAGAACGAGCCGGCTCGCTTTGTCCGAGCCGCCCAACTCATCGGGGACATCTTCAGCCAGAATCCGGTGCCGGACATCGCCGAGTTGTATGTGATATCACTCACCAGCGGCCCGTCGCCGAACGTGACCCGCGCGATGGAAGTGCTCAGGATGCCGTCGCTCGGGACCGACGAGAGTTGGCGGCTGCTGATGATGCGAGCGCGTGTGTGGGCCAAGGCTGGCAAGGCGGACGAGGCTCTTGCAGACATCAACACCGCGTGGGCAAGGATCGATCAGACAAGTGCGAGCGAGGTTAACGCGTTCTTCCTGCTCTTCCTCGGCGTGTTCGTGGAACCCAAGGACCAGGGGATCGCCATGGCGAGGATGGAGAGCCGCTCGAAGTTCACCGGCTGGCCGCTATTTCGCGCCTCGCTCCTCCGAGCGAACATCCCGGGTCTGGAGGCGGGCGCGGAGTCCGACTTCCGACGCCTCTCGGAGACACCAAACCTCGATCCCGCGCTCATGGCGGCCGTCTGGACGACGCTGGGCGCACGCGCCTACAAGGCGCGTGAGTTCGACAACGCCCTCAGTGCCTTCCAGCGGGGACTGACGTTCGCGCCGGACGATGTCGAGATCAACAACAATGTCGCGTACACGCTTGGGATCGAGTTGAAGCGTCCGAACGAGGCCATCGTGTACGCCGAGAAGGCTGCCAAAGGGGCTCCCAGCTCGCCCATGATCCTCGACACGCTCGGTGCGCTCTACCTCGCGATGGGCCGAGCGAAGGAAGCCTCCCCCATCCTGGAGCGATCGCTGAACCTCTCGAGTTCGCCCGGCGAGCGCTTGCCGGCGCTCATTCACTACGCCAGCGCGACGCTCGAACTGGGCGACAAGTCACGGGCCGAACGGCTGGCCCAGCAGGCCCAGCAACTCATCAACACAAACCCGCAGTTCAAGGAAGCCTACGAACCGTCGCTCAAGGAACTGTTCCAGAAACTCGATGGCCAGTAGCCGCGCCTGGGTGCGCTCCCGTTGGCGGCTCACCACCAACGCCCAGGTCCGAGAACCGGATACAGGCGTCTTCTGATCTACCGATCGACCGATAGTGCTGTTCACGAGACAACGCCATGACAACCGCCACCGCTCAGAGCCGACCCCAATCCGCACCGATGCGCTCGGCTCCCCCGCCAGTTTCAGGCCCGATGGGCCTGGTCTCCATCGATCCCGTGCGCCTGCTGCGCAGGCACTACCCGCTGCTGTTCGCCGCCGCGTTCCTGGGCGCGGTGCTCGGCGCGGCCTCTCACTTCGCGCTCCTCCGGGTCTACCCGCGCTTCGATGCCGCCGCGATCTTCCGATGCGATCCGCCGGTGGGAAACGTTCTTGACACCGCCCCCGGCACCGAGAACCAGGATACCAACGCCCGGTTCATGGGCACGCAAGTGGCCATGATGACTGCCGATGACGTGCTCGCCGCGGCCTTGCGGGACCCGGAACTCGAGCGTACCGACTGGGCACGACAGTTCCACGTCAAGGGCCGATTGAACCCCCCCCTCGCGATGCAGGCGCTCACACGCGATCTTTCGGCGCGCGTCCGTTCGTCCACGAACCTCATCACGCTGAACCTGACCTGGCGAAAGGCGCCCGACACGGCCGCCGTCGTGAACTCCGTTGCCCGCGCGTACATGCTCGATGTCGAGAAGATGAACAAGAGCGAGAGTTCGGCCAAGCGCGACACGCTCAGCACGCGCCTTAAAGCGATCGGCCAGGACAAGGAACGCATCATCAACGCACGCGACCGCCTGCTCCAGGAGAGCAAGATCACCGACCTCGAGTCGGCGGGCCTGAGCGAGAACATGCAACTGATGAAAATCTCCGAGAGCCTTGTCAAACTCGAATCCAGCAGGGCGGCGATCGTCTCGATCCAGCAGAAGTATGAGGACATCCTCAAGACCACCCAGACCCCGGTCTACCCCGACGAGTTGGTCGCCGAGACCCGCACCGATCCGATCATCCAGCAGGCCGAGCAGAACATCGCGGCGATGAAAGTCGAGGAGCGCACGCTCATGGCCCGGGGGTTCGGGTCCAACCACAACTCCGTGGACTCGCTGCGGCGCCGGCTTGAGGCGGCGGAACGCGAACTCGGTGCCCGACGCGACGACCTCCTGCGGAAACTCTTCGACAGCCGTGTTGATCAGTTCCGCACGGAACTGGCCGGGATCGATGGCCAGGAGAAGGAACTCAAGGCCTCGGCCGAGACCGCCAACCTCCGCAAGGAGGACGTCGTCCGCACGCTCGTGAAGATCAAGCAGTTCAACAACGAACTCGACACGCTCGTCCGCGAGGAGAACGATCTCTCCGTCGCCGTCAAGAACGCCGAAACGATCAACACCCGCGCCTACGACCGCGTGCGCGTGATCCGCTGGGCGCAGACGCCCGACCGCGTTTCGTTCCCCAAACTCAAGATGCTCGTTCCGATGGGCGTCGTACTCTGCCTGGGCCTCGTGGGTGGCCTCCTGGTCCTTCGGGAACTGCTCGACCAGCGGGTCCGCGGCCCCGCGGACCTCGCCGTCATCCCACGATTGAACATTCTGGGCATCGTCCCCGACGCCTCGGAGGATCCCTCGCACCCCAAGAGCATCGAGACCGCCTTCCGGGACACGCCCGGTGGGGTTGTCACCGAGAGTTTCCGCCTCCTGCGGAACCCGGTCATCAAAAAGATGGACCACGAGGGGCGGCGTTCGCTCGTGGTCATGGGCGGCATGCCCGGATCGGGCGCGACAACCGTCGTGTGCAACCTGGGCATCGCCTGCGCCGGCTCGGGCGAGCGCGTGCTCATCATTGATGCCAACCTCCGCCGCCCGGCTGTTCACAAGGCGTTCAAGCTCCCCGAGGCCCCCGGCCTGGGCGACATCCTCGCCGGCCAGGGCACGCTTGATGCGCTTGCCCAGCCATCGGGCGTCGAGAACCTCTGGGTCGTTCCCGCGGGCTCGCTGGCCAACAGAGCGGTGCCCGAGCGACTCTCGTCCGAGGCCATGGGCAGGCTGATCAGCGAGGCGGCTACCAAGTACGACCGCGTTCTCATCGATGTCCCGCCCGCGATCGTCTCGGGTGACGGAATGGCGATTGCCAACCGTGCCGACGCGGTTGCGCTTGTCGTCCGCGCCATGCACGAGAAGCGCGGCCTGGTGAACCGCCTCCGCTCGCAACTCGGCGAGGCAAGGGCTGAGATGCTTGGCGTCATTGTCAACGCCGTCCGGTCCTCCGCGGGCGGCTACTTCAAACGCAACATTCAGGCCACCCACGCCTACCAGTCCCAGCCCAAGTGAGCGCCGATCCTCTCAACGCCGCTCCCGGCTCCGGCTCTGCCGACCCCGCCCGCGTCCTGGTGACGGGCGGCGCGGGATTCATCGGCTCGCACCTGTGCGACCTCCTGCTCGGCACCGGGGCCGCGGTCACGGTGATCGATAACCTCTCGACGGGCCGGCGCGAGAACCTCCCACCGGCGCACCCCTGTCTTCGATTCATCGAGGCCGACCTCTCCCACGCCCTGTCCCATGTCGTCAACGGCGATCGCTTCGACGAGGTCTATCACCTCGCCGCGGCGGTCGGCGTACGGCTGGTCGTGGACGATCCGATCCGCTGCATCGAGACCAACGTTCACGGCACATCGGACCTGCTGCGGTACGCGCTCACGCATGGCCCGCTGGGTGGGCCCGCGCCCACGCTCATCGCCTCAAGTTCGGAGGTCTACGGCAAGTCGGAGCGATCGCCCTTCTCAGAGGATGATGATGTCGTGTACGGGCCGACCGTGCGTTCGCGATGGTCGTACGCGTGCTCGAAGGCGACCGACGAGTACCTCGCACTGGCCTACCACGAGAAGCGCGGGATGCCCGTGGTCGTGGCCCGGTTCTTCAACACCGTCGGGCCGCGCCAGATCGGCGCGTACGGGATGGTGCTGCCAAACCTGGTCGGCGCGGCCCTGGGCGGGAGCGACCTGCCCGTACACGGCGATGGCCAGCAGACACGCTGCTTCTGTGATGTTCGGGACGTTGTCGAGGCGCTTCCCCGCTTGCTCCGCTCTCCTGCCTGCAACGGGCGAGTCTTCAACGTCGGGTCGGATCGGCCGATCTCGATCGGCGACCTCGCGAATCTGGTAATTCGGACGCTGGGATCGTCCTCCGCCACGTTGCTGATCCCCTACGACCGCGCCTATTCCGCCGGATTCGAGGACCTCCGAAAGCGGGAGCCGGACCTGCGCCGTGTCCGCGAGTCGATCGGCTTTCGCCCCCGCTTCACCCTTGAGCAGACGATCCGCGATCTCGCGGCCTCCATGGGCGATACCGTGGTCGTGCGTCCGCCCGCTCCCACAGGGGCCGGAACGGCCTGACCGCACCGCCACCTGAACCATGCCGCTCGCGCTGACCCAACCCCTGCCCTCGCCCGCCGGCATCACGCCGCCCGAGGTGACATCACGCATCACCACGATGGGTGAGCAGATCGACTCGTTGACGGCCCAGTTCCAGTCGCTGGCGGAGGCCGCGGGCCTTGAGAAGAGCGGCCCGAGCCGTCTGGAAATTTTCCACGGCTACATGGGCGTGTTCGTGGTGGCGTTCTTTGTGACGCTCCTGGCTACGCCGCTGATGCGCCGGATCGCGCTGGCGTACGGCATCATCGATCGGCCAAACGTTGCCCGCAAGATCCACAAGGCCCCAACGCCCTATCTCGGCGGCGTGGCGGTGTACCTGGGCATCCTCCTGGCAGCGATCTTCACCTACACCGCGCCATGGCATGGCCTGATCGGCTTTCACACTTCGGCCCACGAGCACGCGGGCCTTCCCGGCGGACTCTCGCTGTGGATCGTCATCGGGATGACCGTCATCATGGGCTGCGGTCTGCTCGATGACATCAAGGGCATCGACCCGCGCGCCAAGGTCGCCGGAATGCTCTTTGCCGCCGCGGCGCTCGCGACGCAGGACATCGGTGTGCGTGTCGCGGCCGGTGTTCTGGTGCCCGCGGCGAAGGCCGTGGGACTCTCGCCGAGCCTGTCCAACGGCCTTGAGACCGTGCTGTTTGCGATCCCGATCCCCGGCGGCGTGCTGGAAATCGACATCGTCTACTGGGTGGGCACGGCGGTCATCGCCCTGTTCGTGCTCGGGGCGTGCAACGCCTCGAACCTGATCGATGGTCTTGACGGCCTGCTCTCGGGGGTAACATCCATCGCCAACGCGGGCCTGCTGGTCATCGCTCTGAGTTTGGCCGCGGCCGATGACGGCGTGCTCGATAGCGCACGTATTGTCCTGTGCCTTGGCGTGCTGGGGGCGTGCCTTGGCTTCCTTCCGTACAACTTCAGTCCTGCCAATATATTCCTCGGCGACGCGGGGTCCCTGCTCCTCGGCTTCTGCACGATTGTGATCGTGCTGACCCTCGGCGATACCGGGCGCACCGACCTGGTGCTCGCCGGGCTGATCATCTACCTCATCCCGATCATCGATACGAGCCTTGCGATTGTGCGCCGAAAACTCGCCGGCAAGAGCATCTCCGACGCGGACGACCAGCACCTCCACCATATGCTCAGGCGGGCGCTGGGCGTGAAGGGCGCGGTGCTCGCGCTCTATGGCATCGCGTCCGGCTTTGCGATGCTCGGTATCGCTCTGTCCGAGGGCCGGGCCCGCGTCACCTACGCACTCACGCTCGTATTCGTCGCGTTCATCGGCGTCACGGCCTTCAAGATCGCCCGCCGCAACGCCGAGCAGCAGAACGGCTGAGATTCTGCTGCCTCGCACCAGTTCGCGGACCCGGATCGGGCAATGGCGGTCCGCCCAGGCCACGAGCAACCGTCCGCTTGAACCACGCAGCATTTTTGGGCGTAGGTTGGGGACGGAGGGCGGGCCGCCCCCTTCGGTATACTCACGCCGATGTCAACACCCACCGCCCTCAGCACTCCCTCCCCGGCGGCCTCCAGGCCGGTCCGCACCATCGCGCTGCTCAACCAGAAGGGCGGCGTGGGGAAGACGACCACGACGGTCAATCTCGCCGCAGCACTCGCGCTCTCCGGGCGACCGACCCTCCTGATCGACATGGACCCGCAGGCGCACGCGACACTCCACCTCGGCGTTGATGCTGCTTCCCCCCTCGGTCCTGGCAGCGACAAGACCGCGACGGTGTACGACGTTCTGCTTGACCCCGCCTCGGTCGCGCCGACCGCTTTGCGCGAAGCGAGGCCGAACCTGTGGCTGCTCCCCGCCGAGACGGACCTTGCCGCGGTCGAATCCGAACTCGCCCAGGCGCCAGACCGCAACACCCGGCTGCGGCGCTTCCTCGAATCGTTGGGCAACAGATTCGAGTTCGTGCTGATGGACTGCCCGCCGTCGCTGGGCATTCTTACACTCAACGCGCTGAGCGCCGCCCGCGAGGTGTTCATACCCATGCAGGCACATTTTCTTGCCTTGCAGGGCGTGGGCAAACTCCTCGAGACCGTCTCGCTGGTTTCCAAGTCGTTCAACTCGCGTCTGCATGTGACGGGCGTGATCCTGTGCATGCACGAAACGAGCACCACACACTCGCGCGAGGTCGTCGCCGATCTGGCCGAGTTCTTCGAGCAGGCCCGAAAGTCCGGTCAGGATGTCCCGTACCGCACCGCTCGCATTCTCCAGCCCCCCATACGGCGCAACATCAAACTGGCCGAGTGTCCGAGTTTCGGGCAGACGATCTTTGATTACGCCCCCACCTGCCCAGGCGCGGCGGACTACAAGGCCCTGGCCGACCGCGTGATCGCCGATTGGGACACCATGCTCCAGCGCCGTGCAGACGGCGGCATCTCCGCGGCGACACCCCCCCTGCCGCAGATCGTGGTGCGCGAGGCCACGCCGGGGGCCACCGCCGGTGCGGTCGCGTGAGACTGCCCTTACTTCGCACGCGGCGCATCGCCTTCGGCCTGTTTGCAGGCGCGCTCTTTGTCGGCACGCACATCCCGAACCTCCGCGTGAATGTCGCCACCATCCAGCGGCCGGACCTGGTGATTCATCTGCTGGCGTTTGGCGGCTGGTTTGCCTTCCTCCTCGTCGCCGAGTTCGTCGGACCTTGGCGGTCTACACGGTCCATTGGTTTGTGCGCGCTCATCGCGGGTGCGTACGCCATCATGGACGAGTACTCCCAGACGATCCCGCTCCTTGGGCGCACCGCGGCGTTCGATGATCTAACGGCGAATCTCTCGGGCATCGTCCTCACCGCGATCGGTGCGCTCGTCCTGGCCCGCCTGTGGAGGCCGCGTCCCGCCCCGCCGCTGACGCCCGCAGCGCCAGGGAGCCGATAGTTTCGACCTTGGACGACAGCCCTGCCGATGACGCTATTGCGATTTCTCCGCGCTCCACGGTGAAGGACTCCGCGCGCGCGGATGCCGCCGATCATGCCCCGCTGGCACGCGCCGTCCGCGCTGTCTCCGGCGTCACGCTGCTCTCCCGGCTCGCGGGCCTGGCCCGCAACATCATCATCGCGCGGGTGTTTGGCGACTCGTGGGTCGGCTCGGCCTTCGCCGCGGCGTTCCAGACTCCCAACCTATTCCGCCGCCTGTTCGGCGAGGGGGCGCTGTCCGCCGCGTTCATCCCGACCTACGCCGCGGCGGTGCGGCACGATGAGCAGGGCGTCGGCGCCGGGGGCGGTAGCGCAAGCCGCGCCGGCCCGCTGGCGATGCTGACGCTGATGGTTCTCGGCATCGTGACTTCCGCACTCACAGTCCTCATCGAGGCGGGCCTGCTGTGCCTGTTGCTCTTTGTTCAGCACACGCCCGAGCGTGAACTCTCGCTCCAACTCATCATGGTCATGCTCCCCTTCATGCCGCTGATCTGCGGTGTGGCGGTGCTCGCCGGGATGCTCCAGGTCCACGGGAGGTTCGCGCTGTCCAGTTCCGGGCCGCTGGTGCTCAACGCCTTCATCGTCACGGCTGGCATCGTGTTCATGCTCCGCGGCGAGAGAGGCGGCGCAACCACCGCTTTCGCTCTTGCGGGAGCAACGACGCTCTCGGGCCTCACGCAGTTCGTGTTCTTTCTGAGGGCGCTCCGGCCGCACGTTCGCTGGTCGCGTGACTTCACGGAGGCGAGGCCGATCGCCCGCGCGATGCTCGGCCGATTCGTTCCCGTCGCCATCGGCATGGGCACCATCCAACTCAACGCATTCCTCGACATGCTCATCGCCATGTGGCCGATCTGGATCGGCCCGACCATTCTGGGCCACACGTACCCCCTCAACAAAGCATCCAACGCGATCCTCTTCAACACGCAGCAAATCTACCAGTTCCCCCTCGGGGTCTTCGGCATCGCCGTGGCGACGGCTGTGTTTCCCCTGCTCGCACGGCACGCCCACAACGACGCCGACTTCGTGCTCACGCTCCGGCGCGGGCTGCGCCTCTCGCTGCTCATCGGCCTTCCGGCGAGCGTCGGCCTCGTGCTGGTCCGCGCCGACCTGACCGCCGTGCTCTACGGGCACGGACCCAGCGGCTTCTCCGATGAGGGCGTCGTGCGGGCCGCGGCGGTGCTCCTCGGCTTTGCGCCCGGTGTGTGGGCGTATTCGCTCAACCACGTCCTGACCCGCACGTTCTATGCCAAGGGCGACACGCGCACGCCCATGCTCGTCTCGATGGCGATTGTGGCGCTCAACGTGGCGCTCAACCTCGCGCTGATCTGGAAACTCCGCGAGGCCGGGCTGGCGTGGGCGACGAGCATCAGCGCTGTGGTCCAGTGCGCGGTCCTGTTCGTGCTGGTCCGCCGCCACACCGGCGGCAGGAGCCCGCTGGATGCCGCGGCGATCCGCAGCGCGATCCGCATCGCCGTCGCAACGGCGATCATGGCCGCAGCAGTCATTGCGGCACTCTGGCTGCTCGGGCCACAGATGACGTGGTGGGGACAGGCGGCCCGTGTGGCGGCCGGAACCGGCACTGGCGGAGCGGCGTTCGTGCTGGCGGCGAAACTTCTCCGCATCGAGGAGTTGAACTGGCTGCTGGCGATGGGCCGCCGGTGAACCGGGCGCGCGGGGCTCGGGCATCCGGCGCGTACGATCCACGCTCGCAACCCGAGGGCACTCCTGCATGACAATCGAACTGAAGAAACGTCCCATCGCGATCACCGGTGCTTCCTCAGGCATCGGCGCGGCGACGGCCCTCCGCTGCGCCCGCGCGGGCATGCCGGTGGCTCTGGGCGCGCGCCGCGTGGACAAACTCGATGCGCTCGTCGCGGCCATCCGTGCCGAGGGCGGCCAGGCGATCGCTCTGAAGATGGACGTCACCGACCCGGCCCAGTGCCGCGGACTTATCGAGGAGACCGTGCAGGAGTTCGGATCGATCTATTCCGTCTACGCAAACGCCGGCTACGGCATCGAACGGCCCGTACACGAGATGCCCGATGCCGAGGTCCGCGCGATGTTCGAGGTTAACCTGTTCGGCACACTCAACATCATCCGCCCCGCGCTCGAGCACATGCGCAGAGCGCCCGGCCCGCGGCGCGGGCACATCCTCATCTGCTCGTCCTGCGTGGGCAAGATGTTCCTGCCGTACTTCAGCGTCTACTCGGCGACCAAGGCCGCGCAGAGCCACATCGGTCGCGGCATGAACCTCGAACTCCGCCCCGAGGGCATCGCGGTCTCGACGATCCACCCGATCAGCACGCGAACCGAGTTCTTCACGACCGCCGAGAGCCTGTCGGCCAACGGCAAGATGATCGCCCATTCTCCCGACCTGTTCACGCAGACCGCGGACTTTGTCGCCAAGCGCACGGTCGCCTGCCTGCGCCGGCCGCGGCCGGAGGTGTGGACGGGCTTCGCGGGTCACTTCGTCCGCTTCGGGATGTCTGTTTGCACGCTGGTGCCGCGCCTGCCGGACCTGACGCTCGGCGGCATGGTGAAGCGGCGGGTGGCGAGTTACACGCGGTCCACTCCCGATGCCGGGGCCGCGGCGTCCACCACGGGCTGAGCGCTCTGGTGCCCGCTCGCTTCATGCGAAGCGGACACGATCGGTGCAGGCCCCGTCGTGAGTCGCTGCACAGCGCGAGTCTTTCGCGGCAGTCTGGCGGAGTCCATGCGGGTCCGCCGTTCCTGGCGGTACATCCACAGCGTGTGCAGCGTGCGGGTCGTGCCGATGGCCACGGCGAAAGCGATTGCGGTTGCCGGGACCGGGTGCATCCCCCGATCTGAGAGCGTGTACTGCGTGCCCAGCAGAAGCAGGTAAAGCAACGGCGAGAGGGCCGCACGCTCTACCTGTATGAGCGTGGCATCGCGGAAGAACGACAAGTGTGGGCGCGGGGTCCTTCGCGCCTCCTCACTGCGCAGGAAGTTGAGCGATGGCGAATGGTTCGCCAGCCAGTGCAGCGAAAGATAGATCATCACGTCCGCGCAGATATCGGTGACGAACGTGATCAACGAGATCCGCCACCCCGGCTGCACGCCCAGCCGATGCGCCAGCCACACCGCCGCGAGCGTGGGCGGCAGCGCGAGCGCGCCCGCCAACACGATGTTGACGTTCACGTTCACGATCCGCCGGGCATAGAGCAGGCCGAGCAAACGCAGCATTGCGCGGATCGTAGTGTGGTCCGATACTCCGTGCCGGAGGTGCCGATTGACTCCGCGCTTATTTCATCTGTGCCGATCGCCTCCGCCCGACCCCGCCTTTTCGCCGAGCATTCCGAGCCGCGCCCGAGCGATCTCCACCGCTTCCGGGTTCACATCGCACCCCATCCACTTCCGGCCCAACTTTGCCGCCGCCACAAGCGTCGTCCCGCTCCCGCAGCACGGGTCGAGCACCAAGCCCGCGTGGGGGGGCGGGGGGCAGCACGCGCCGACCAGCAGTTCCAGCAGCGCCAGCGGTTTCTGCGTCGGATATCCCACGCGCTCCGCGGCCATGTTGTTGATCGACGGGATGTCCAGCACATCCGTCGCCTTCTTCAACTGCCCCTTCATGCGCTGGCTCGTCGCGGGCACCATCGGCGGCGCAAACCAGTACCGCTCCGGGTCCAGGCAGTACAGCAGGATGTCGTCGTGCTTGCGGGCGAACCGGCGCGGCGACGAGCCGCCCAGACCGTACGACCAGATGAGGTGGTTGACGAACCGGTCCTCGCCGAGCAGGTCATCGAGCAGAACGCGGACACGGTGGCTGGTGCGCCAGTCCACATGCAGAGCGATGAGGCCGGTCGGCTTGATCGCGGGCAGTGTGGCGGCGATGCGCTCGCGCAGCCACGCGATGTACGCCGCGGCGGAGGCGAAGCGGTCCGCGTACGAACCGGCGCGGTCGGTCTGGGTGTCGCCGGTGTTGAAGGGAGGATCGGCATAGACAAAGTCCACCGATGCCGGGGCGAGCGTGCGGGCGAGCACAAGCCAGTCGGCGCAGCACACTCGCGGCGGTTCCGCCCGTAGATCAAGCGCCTGCATCTGCACTAGTTCCACCTGTGCCATGGGCGATGGTACGGGGACACAGGAGCCCAGCCAGCAGTTGGACGACCGCAAGCGTCACGAAGAGTCCGGCCGGAATGTACCGCTGACCGGCGAAAGCCGGCCGCGCATACAGGGCGATGTCATTGGCCAATTCTTGGAACTGTGCATCGCTGATCGTGCCGCGATTCCGCAATGTAGAGGTGGCATCGAACATCACCATGTACACCAACTGATCCCCGGCGGCCATTATGAAAACCGTCGCCACAGCGAGAATGACCGACAAGGCCGCGAGGACGAAGAACCATTTGCGTGGAGATCGCACATGGGCAGTCCACGCAATCACGACATCAACCGCCGCTCACTTCGCCCTCACCCCCGCCCGCCCCACCGAGTAATACGCAAAGCCCAGCCCCGCCATCTGCGCCGGCTTGTACAGGTTCCGCCCGTCGAAGATCACCGGCCGCCGCATCGTCTTCTTCAGGCGGTCAAAGTCCGGGCTCTTGAACTCGTCCCAGTCCGTACACACCACCAGCGCATCGGCATCCCGCACCGCCTCGTACATGTCCTCGACAATCACCGCGGCATTCCCGAGTTCGCGCCGCGCGTTCGCGTTTGCCACCGGGTCATACCCGACCGCCTTGGCGCCGAACCCCGCGGCCTTGCGCATCAGCGTGAGCGCCGGCGCCTCGCGGATGTCGTCGGTCCGCGGCTTGAAGGCGATCCCCCAGAACGCCAGCGTCTTGCCCTGCACGCCGCCATCGTCCTTGAAGTGCGTCTGGATCTTGTCAAAGAAGCGGTCCCGCTGCTTCTGGTTCACGGCGTGAACGCTCTTGCTCAGCGTCGCCTCGATCCCCGCCTTGTCCCCCATCATGATGCAGGCCAAGGTGTCCTTGGGGAAGCACGACCCGCCGTAGCCGAGACCGGGGTACAGGAACTGGTGGCCGATCCGCTTGTCCGAGCACATCCCCTCGCGCACGCGGTTGATGTCCGCCCCGTACGCCTCGCACAGGTTGGCCATCTCGTTGATGAAACTGATCTTCGTCGCCAGGAAGTTGTTGCTGGCGTACTTCACCATCTCCGCGCTGAGCACGTCGATGATGTAGATCGGGTGCCCGTTCCGCACGAACGGGTCGTACAGGTCACGCATCGCCTCGCCCACCCACTCCTTCTCGACGCCCACGACCACACGGTCGGGCTTGTTGAAGTCTTCGATCGCCGCTCCCTCTTTCAGGAACTCGGGGTTGTCGGCGACATCGAAAGGTATTGTCGGCCCGACGCGCTCGCGGATGCGGTCACGCACCATGAACGTCGTGCCTACCGGCACCGTGCTCTTCACGACGATCACTTTGGGCTTCTGGCCAGGGCCAAGCCGCTTGAGAATGTCCGCGATGTCGTCCGCCGCCCCGTGGATGTACTTCAGGTCCGTGTGGCCACGCTCATCGCTGGGCGTGCCCACGCAGATGAAGATCATGTCCGCGTCCTTGTGGGCCGCGAACGAGTCGGTCGTGAACTTCAGCCTCCCCGCGGCGACATTCCGCTCCATCAACTCAACCAGCCCCGGCTCATAGATTGGGCATCCCCCCGCCCGGAGCATCTCGATCTTGCGGGCATCCGTGTCCAGGCACGTCACATCGTTGCCGGTATTGGAAAGGCACACCCCCGTCACGAGGCCCACGTACCCGGTCCCAACCATCGAAAGCCGCATGGGGTTCTCCTTCGCTCAAGCCATTCAACGCCGCAGCATGCCCGGCAGCGGGGGGTCAGTTTAGGCGCACAGCGTCCTGTAACCCTTGCTCCCAGTAGTCACGCAGGACTGTCCGAGTACCTCATCGGCTCCCCATCGGACGGGCTTTGCTCCCGGGTTCCACCGCTCTCCCGCGTGCCTCAGCCGGCCTCTGTACACTGCCGGCCCTATGCCACGAACCAAAGCCAACGAGAGACGCCGCATCGAGAAACCCGCAACCTCAGCCGCGCCCAAGGGACGCGCCCGCGCTGCCGACCGCTACGACCTGTACCAGCGCGCGGTCCAGTCCTTTGAGGCCGAGGTGGACTTCGTCTCCAAAACGTTCAGGAGCCTTCGCAAGCGCCCCGCCCGGATCATCCGCGAGGACTTCTGCGGCACCTTTGGAGTCTGCTGCGAGTGGGTCCGGCGCAACCCCGCAAACATCGCCGCGGGCCTCGACATTGACCCCGAGCCGGTCACGTGGGGACGTGCGCACAACCTCGCCAGACTCTCGCCCGCACAGCAGGACCGCGTCCACATCCTTCGCGCGAACGTGCTCCGTCCGCCCCGCCTCCCCAAACTGGCTCCGCGCGGCTTTGACGCCGTTCTCGCGATGAACTTCTCGTACTGGTGCTTCAAGGAGCGTGCGGTCCTGCTCGACTATTTCACGGCGGTTCGCAAGAGCCTGGCCAAGGACGGCGTGTTCTTCATGGACGCCTGCGGCGGGTCCGATGCCACACGAATCTGCAAGGAGCACAGGCCCATCGGCCGCAAGGGTTCGCGCAACGCCTTCACCTACATCTGGGACCACGCGGCCTACGACCCCATCGCTGGCGACATGCTCTGCAAGATCCACTTCGAGTTCCCGGATCGCTCACGCCTGCGCGACTCGTTTACCTACGAATGGCGGCACTGGACGCTCCCGGAAATCCGCGATGTGCTGGCCGATGCCGGCTTTGCCCGCTCGATCGTGTACTGGGAGGGCGATGACGGCCGGGGCGGGGGCGATGGCAACTTCAAGCCCGCCGCGCACGGCGACGCCTGCGACTCGTTCATCTGCTACATCCTGGCCGAGAGGTAGAAGTGCGAGGGGGCGGGCGAGTGTTTGACTTTGAGTTTCGGGGTCCGGGTTCCGGGTTCCGGGTTCCGCATTCCGCATTCCGCATTCCGCATTCCGCATTCCGCATTCCGCAATCTAAAATCCAAAATCCAAAATCCAAAATTCCTCCCTCCCTCCTACCCTCCCTTGACATGCCCGTCTCCCTCACCCTCCCGTCCGATCTCCTCCCCGTTCAGGAAGTCCTCGGCCGCGCGCTCCAGCGCGTAGAGACCGACTTCGACCGCGCCCTCCGATCCGACCTGCCGCCCCTCCAGCAACTCGTTCGTCACATCGAAACCTACCGGGGCAAGATGCTCCGGCCCGTTCTCGTCATCCTCTCCGGGCTGGCCGCGACGCCCGGGTTGGCTTGCCGCGACGCAACCACCGCCTTGCTCGAAGACCACATCCTTCCCGCGCACGTCTCCATCGCCGCCGTGTGCGAGATGATCCACATGGCCACGCTCGTACACGACGACGTCCTCGATGACGCCGATGCCCGTCGCGGCGGGGCCACCGTCAACCGCCTGCGCGGCAACGAGGCCGCGGTGATCCTCGGCGATTACCTCTTCTCATCCGCCTACCGCCTGTGCTCGTCGCTGGATTCCCAAGCCGCGGCCCTGCTCATCGGCCAGACCGGCATGACGTTGTGCGCCGGCGAGTTGCTCCAACTCCACCACCGCGACAACCTCTCGATCGACCAGCCAACATACTTCGAGATCGTTCGGCGCAAGACCGCGAGCCTGATCGCCGCCGCCTGCCGGCTGGGGGCGTGGCAGTCGGGAGCAACCCCCGACCTCTGCACCCGCTTCGAGGACTTTGGCCTGCGCCTCGGGGTCGCGTTCCAGATCCAGGACGACCTCCTCGACCTTACCGGCAACCCCAGCATCGTCGGCAAGCCCCTGCACCGAGATGTCGAACTCGGCAAACTCACGCTCCCGGTAATTCACCACCTGACGACCGCGCCCGCTCCCGAACGCGGCCGCACGCTCGCGTTGCTCTCCGAGAGGTCCGCGTTCGATGCGCACATGACCGCCGAACTTGTCGCGAGGTTGGACCAGACCGGCTCCATCGACTTCGCCCGCGCCAAGGCGAGGGAACTGGTCGAACAGGCCAGGCACGCGCTCGCGCCGCTCGCGGAGAGCTCGCCTAAACGCATGCTGATGCTCATGGCCGACCAGGTCGTCTCGCGGTCGTTCTAAGTTTTCCCAGCAACAACTCACCGCAGAGACGCAGAGGACGCCGAGAAGCAAGTTCGTGTTTGGCTCCGCGTCCTCCGCGTCTCTTGCGGTGAATCAGGTTCGAACCACCCATGCCCACCCAACTCAACATCGCCATCGCCGGAGCCACCGGTGCCGTCGGACGCGAGATGCTCGCCATCCTGGAGCAGCGCCGCTTCCCGCACAAGTCCCTCCACCTCTTTGCCTCCGAGCGATCCGCGGGCACCACGCTCCCGTTCGCCGGGCGCGACATCCGCGTCGAGGCGCTCACGCCCGATGCGCTCAAGGGCGTGGACATCGCACTCTTCTCCGCGGGGTCTTCGATCACGCGCGACATCGCTCCCGCCGCGGCGCGGCACCACTGCACCATCATCGACAACTCGTCCGCGTTCCGCATGGACCCCAAGGTCCCGCTGGTTGTCCCAGAGGTCAACCCCCAGGCACTCCGCGACTCTTCCCTTCCCGCGTTTGCGCCATGGGGCACTTGTCCCTTCCCCCTCATCGCCAACCCCAACTGCTCCACCATCATCCTGCTCATGGCCCTCACGCCGCTGCGCACGGCGTTTGGCGTCGAGCGCGCGGTCGTGTCCACCTATCAGGCGGCATCGGGCGCCGGCGCCAAGGGCATGGATGAACTCGAGGAGCAGACCCGCGCCGACCTCGCGGGCGAAACCCCCCCACCGCCCCCCAAGGTCTTCCACGAGCCCTACGCCTTCAACCTCTTCAGCCACAACACCGCCATCGACCCGCATACCGGGTTGAACGTCGAGGAGACCAAGGTCATCCTCGAGACCCGCAAGATCTGGTCGGAAGATGCGCTCCCTTCCTCACAGCGCGCGGCCCTCAGCGTCACCTGCATCCGCGTCCCCGTTCGGCGCGCCCACGCCGAGAGCGTCAACGTCACACTGCGCAAGGAAACAACCGTGCGCGAGGTCCGCGCGGCCCTCGCGGCGTTCCTCGGCATCAGAATCGTCGATGACCGGGCCGCGAACGACTTCCCCACGCCCCTTAAGGCCAGCGGCAAGGACGATGTGCTTGTCGGCCGCATCCGCCCCGATGCCTCGCGCCTCCCGCCGGATGTGCTTTCCAAACTCGCGCAGTCGAAGAGCGCTGGGGGGCTCGATGATGTCCCCTGCACTGCCTTTGATCTTTTCATCTGCGGCGACCAACTCCGCAAGGGCGCAGCCCTCAACGCCGTCCAAATCGCGGAGTTGCTGATCGGGTGACCGGTCGTGGCATCGAGTTTCCTCTCGATTATGCCGCGAAGCGGCACGCGTCCCGCGCGACCCGTGTTACGAACAAGTCATGCCCTGTGCTTCCCCTCCGCAAGTCTGTAGCCGAGGGCGTCAGCCCTCGGTTCGCCGCACGCGCGGAGTCGAGCCCTGAAAGGGCGACACTCACTTTCACCCCGCGCCACGCGATCAACTAAACTACTCCCATGCCCCGCCGCGCGGCGATCCTCGTGGTCATCTCTCTCCTCCTCGGCGCGATCACAACCGTCGCGGTTGCGTGGAGCGTTGCGGTGAAATACCCCGCAGAGCCGGTGTCACGTTTGGCCTGAATGTCGACTCCGACTATCTCGAACTCGAATTCGAAAGAGGCGTGGGTGTCATATCGACTGCAGAATCGGTTTGCAAACACGCAATCTACGTCGTCGTCGTCCGCGAATCTGAAGGCGCATCGTTCCTCCGCGCAGACCACGACGGCTTCAACCTCTCTCCGCTGCCGCCCGATAGGGTCCCGAACTGGTTTGTTCCGGCAACCCTGCCTGAGCGGACGACGATGTCGCCACCGGCGGAAGGCGGTGCCGTTTCCTACACCGAGTACCTAGTCTGTGCCTTTGGATGGCCCGCGCTCGCGCTTCGCGGCACGACGCTCGATGTCTGGGGTGCAACTGAACCGTTCAATCGCTATCAGGACTGCATTCTCGTACACCAGCCCGATGTAACCCTCCCCCTCGGCATCATCTGGCCCGGCTTCCTGATCAACACGCTCACTTTCGCGTTCATGTGGTTCATGATTCTCTTCGCCGCCGACCGCGCCGTGCGATCGCTCAAGCACCGCCGCGCTCTCCGCCGCGGCGAGTGCCCAATCTGCCGCTACGACCTGCTCGGAGACTTCTCTTCCGGCTGTCCTGAATGCGGCTGGAACCGCGCGGGTTCGGCGATCTCCGTTCCGCATTCCGGACAGACTCCCGATTCGTTGCCCGAGAGGTCGTAACTGCATTGCACGCACGTGTCGATTGGGCGAGCAGTGATTCGCTGTTGAATGCCCCACCACAATGACGAGCCGGTGTATGCGACTGCAGTGGGGAGGACCGCGAGGATCGCAAGGTCGATGAGGCCGGCCGCCCACCCCGCGAGCGCCGCAACGACACTCGTCAAGACCCCGACTACCAGCAAACCCTCCAACACCGGGCCGCGCCAAAGCCCCCAACAAAGTACCGGCGAACCGAAAAGCCCCACCATGCACCCCATCATCGCGCCGACGGAAACTAAATAGTTCAGGCCCGCAGCCGACACTGCGATAGCCCCAAAGAACCCGCCCAACACAACCGACGCGAAAACAAGTCCAGCGCAGCGGAGCGTCGCATTTGCAACATGGACACCTTTGCTGCTCACCTCATCACCTCATCACCCCCTCACCCCACCCTCCAACTCTTCCCCTCGCGCACCACGCGCCGGTACAGCGTGTCGCGCTCCACAGGCTCGAAGCCCGCATCGCGGATCGCCTTCTGCAGCGTCCACACGTTCACCTCCTGGTGCGTGGGCACATCCGTGCTGCCCTGTGGAACCTTGGTGATGTCGTACCACACCACCGTGCCGTCGAGGTCATCCGCGCCGCTCTGGAGCATCAACTGCGCCATCGGCAGCGTCTGCATGATCCAGAACGCCTTGACGTGCGGGAAGTTGTCGAGCATCAGCCGCGAGATCGCCAGCGTGCGCAGGTTTTCCAGGCCCGTCGGCCCGGGCAGGTGCTCAAGGTCGCTGCCATCGGGGAAGAACGGGAGAGGGATGATGGTCTGGAAATGGCCGGAAGGAATCGAGGGATCCAGGGGCCGAGGGATCGAAAGAGTTGAGCCCTTCGAGGTTGCGGCTTGATCCCCTGATCCCTTGATCCCACTTCCCTTCCCGAGCGCCTCATCCTGCGCATCCCGCAGCATCTCCATATGCACCAGCCGCTCGCGCCGCTGCTCGATGTGCCCGTAGAGGATTGTCGCGTTGGTGTTCAGCCCCAGCGCGTGCGCCTCGCGGTGCACATCCAGCCAGACGTCCGAGCGGATCTTTCCCTTGAACGCCTCATCGTGTACGCGATCGTCGAAGACTTCGGCCCCGCCGCCCGGCAGCGAACCCAGCCCCGCCTTCTTCAACTCGCTGAGCACCCACCGGATCCCCTCGCGCCGTGCCGTCAGCCCCTCCTCGCTCGTATCGTTACTCCCCTTGTACACCTTGGCGATCTTCGCCAGATGCACCACCTCCACCGCCGTGAACGCCTTGACGTGGAGTTCACTGCCACCCCCACTCAGCCTGCGCGCCTCATCGCGGATCGTCGAAACCAGTTCGGGGTAATAACTCCACGGCAGGTACGGGTGCAGCCCGCCGACGGAATGAATCTCCGTCGCCCCGCCCTCGACCGCCTTGCGGACCTCCTCGCGCACATACGCCATGTCGCGCGTGTACGAGCCCGCCTCATCCTTCTTGCGGTAGAACTCGCAGAACTTGCACGACAGCGCGCACACGTTCGAGTAGTTCAGGTGCCGGTTGATGTTGTAGTAGCCGACGCCGCCCCCCCCCGGGCCCGGCGCGCCGTGCAGCCGGTTCCGCACCATCGCCGCGAGTTCGCACACCGTCCAGATGTCCGGCGTGCAGTACAGCAGGTCGCCATCTTCGAGTGTCAGCCGCTCAGCCTGCTCGACCTTCTCACGGATGGCGTCCAGTCGCCGGTCTCGCCCGCCCGCCAGCCCGCCAGCGCCTATCCCTCTCGCCGCGCGCAATCCGCCCTTTCGCGCGCCGCTCGCGGCCGCCTTTGAGCCACCCAGCCCTGTGGTCGCGATTGTCGCCATCCGCTCAACACCCTTCATGCCGCCGCCCACCGGACCATAGACCACACCTGCCGTCACCCCAGCACCAACCGCCGGCACGACATACCTGGTTTTCATCCATTCCTGAAAACTGTGGAATCTTAGGCTCGCCCCTCCTCCAAATCGAACCCCGTGCAGATCCGCGTGCATCTGCATCGATCCGCGGCTTCTCCCTCCTCGCCTTCTCCGCTCTGCTCCGCGCTCTCTGAGGCCTCCGAGTTCAATCCGGTCCCCCTCCAACTACACTCGCCCCCATGCCACCGCCTCGCCGGCTGCCCTTCGCCCTCCCGTCCGCCCACTTCATGGCCTTCTCCCCGCTCGACGCATGGGTGCGCGTGCTGAGCCGCGCACGCGCCACCATCTCCCCCCGCTACTGGCTCCGACTCGCGTGGTGCCTGTTCACATCCGCCATCGCCACCCTCGCCACCCTTCCGGAACGCGTGCTTCTCGCGCCGATCCTCGCCGCGGCGTACCGCTCCCGGCTCACCAGCCGCAACGCCATGCCAACCGTGATCATCCTCGGCTACTACCGATCCGGCACCACGCATCTGCACTACCTGCTGTCGTGCGACCCGCGCTTCGTCACGCCCAAGTGGTACCAGGTCCTTGCACCCACCGGCTTCTTCTTCTCGTGGGAGGCGCTCCGCTGGCTGATGACGCCGTTCATCGCCGGCACGCGCCCGCAGGACGATGTCGCCATCGGCCCCGAGTGGCCCGCCGAGGACGACTTCGCGGTGAGCAACTCGTGCGGCGCAAGCACCATGCCGGGGCGCATGTTGCTGCCCCGCGCGTGGGACCAGTTTGCGCCGCTCAACGACATCCAGAACGCGCCCGAGGCGGATCGTGCCGCGTTCGACAAATCCCTGTGGTCGTTCTGCTGGAAGATCACGCGCCTCGCCCCCTCGCGCGCCCTGCTGCTGAAAACTCCCGCACACACCGCGCGCATCGCGGAACTCACGCGACTCTTCGGGCCCACAACTCGCTACATCCACCTCTCGCGCGATGCAACCGCCGTTCTCCGCTCCAACATTGCCATGCACGCGCGCTTTGAGCCCTACTTCCTCCAGGACCATCCCGGCGACGGCATCATCCGTGAGCGCATCATCGCCGAGTACGATGCCACCGAGCGTGCCTTCCTGCGCGATGCCGCAGCGCTCCAGCCCGGGACGCTCACACGCATCCGCTATCAGGACCTCCTCTCCGACCCGCTGTGCGAGGTGCGGCGCGCGTACTCCGAACTCGGCCTCGACCTCACGCCCGAAGCCGAACAGCGATTCACCGCCTACCTCCACAGCGTCGCCGACTACCGCGCGGCCTCCGACAAGCCCATTGCCGCAAACACGCCGCGCGATTCTCTCTCCGCGTCGTCGATACCACCTCAACTCGCATGGATGCACGACGCCTTCGGGCACGACCGCCCCGCGCTCCCGAGGGTGTCGCTCCCCGCCGCTCGGCTGCCAACGCACACCCACGCACCGGGCGTCGGCGCCGTCGCGCCTGTCATGGTCGCCGTCGTCGTCGGCGCGTGCTGGGTTGCGCTCGCATCAATCTTCCGCGACCGCTTCGATTGGCTCATCTGGCCCGCCGGCATCGCCATTGGCCTCGGGGCGATCCGCGCGGCAGGCGCGGGGAACTGGAAACTCGGCCTCTGGGCCGCGGCCGTCACACTCAGCACCCACTTCGCCGTCGCCTACCCCGCTACCTACCTGTCCAACAACGACTACTGGAAGCGCGACCCGGTCGCCTGGCGCGACATCGCCGACTCGACGCGCGACGGCCTGCTCGCGATCAACAACCTCGTGTGGATCGTTCTGGGAGTGGGCACCGCCTACCGCTTCGCTTCGCGGAAGCATGTTCGGCCGCCTGGAATGTAGAGCGTCGCGCGCGTGGGTCGCAGCCTCCCCCGTCCCCGAGGGGGACGTGTCACGCGAAGCGTGACGGAGGGGGCATAAACAAGTTCACTCCGCTGTGGCCCGCTGCAATCTGTCAGTGATCGCCTCCCACAGCGCCGCGTCCGCACCACCTACACCCGCCGGCAGCCGCTCGATCAGCATCCTTTCCGCGCCCATAGCGTCCGCCTCGCGCAGCCGCGCGTACAGCACCGCCGCGTACGCCTCGGCGGTCTCGGGCATTGCCAGAACGATATGCGGGGCCGGGGCGTGCAGGTCGCTGCGTGCCACCACCACCGCCCGCGAGCCGCCATCCTCTCGCAGCACGCGGGGCCAATCCTCCAGCCCGAACAGCCGCGCCGGGGTGCCAGGCGCATAGTGGCGTGCAAGCATCCCCGGCGAGTCGAGCGCCGCACCAGCGGCTCCGCGCGAACCCTCCCCAGGATGCCCCATCGGTACGTGCATCTCTACACGCATACCCAGCACCGCCTCGATATCCGCCGCGCTCACAAGCCCCGGCCTCACCACCCGCGGCGGATATCGAGGCGGTGCTGGGTATGCGTGTAGAGATGCACGTACCGATGGGG